>WNFJ01600634.1_pt1 | contig 18688 bp, 19 predicted proteins | sample 5400461 | NCBI WGS metagenome assembly WNFJ01 (sample SAMN13153349, study PRJNA577476) | soil metagenome | isolation source: 115 cm saprolite on Douglas fir-dominated hillslope | place: USA:California | collected 2013-09-17
CGTGCTCCACCCGGGTCACATCAGCGGGCCAGGCTGGCCGGTCATCACGCCGGCCGGAAACCTCGATCCCGCGGCCTGGACCAGCCTGGCCACCGGCCAGCCGCTCGCGCTCCCCGATCACGGCCTCGGCGTCCTGCACCACGTGCACGCCGACGACGTGGCGCAGGCATTCGAGCGCGCGCTGACCCGGCCGGCCGCGATCGGAGCCAGCTTCCACGTGGTCGCCGACCAGGCCATGATCCTGCGCGGCCTGGCCACCGGTGTCGCGCGGTGGTTCGGCCGCGAGCCTGAGCGTGACTTCGTCGACTGGGCGGAGTTCGCCCGGTCTGGGCGAACGCCTGATGACGCCCGTGGAGCGGCTTCTGGCCGTACGGCCAGAAGCCGCTTCCCCGGGCACCTGCTGTGGGTGATTACCGAGTTCGCGCCGGAGGAACCTTGCTCGCCTGTCCCCTACCGCCGCCGGCCGGCCTTGACGTCGGCGACAAACGTGCGCCACTGATCACGCGTGAAGCGCAGGACCGGGCCGTCAGGGTCTTTGCTGTCACGGACGGCTGTCCCATTGGAAATCGACGCTATCTCGACGCATTGACCGCCTTCGGAGCCTGAATATGTTGACTTAATCCAGATCAGATTCTCACTCACTTGTCAGCCTCGCTTTCAGCAATTCGAGCGTGGCACTTCGGGGTAGGGCTGCTGCTCGTATCAGATCATAACATGCGATAGCCTCTGCAACATCAGCGCGAGTCTCTATAAGCCTGCCCGATCCCCTACCTTCTGCGTAAGCGATCGGTTGCGAATCGTTAAGCTCGAAGATGATTAGCGGCCCGTAGGGTCCGGGATGATCCGTCACTGTGAAGGGCATAATCTGGATTACGATCCTTGGATGCGCGGCCATAGTGATTAGTTTTTGGATCTGCTCACGCATCACGTCCTTACCACCATAGGCACGGTAGAGCACAGATTCGTCGATGACGAACCATGCGAGCGGCGCGTCGTCCTTGGTAAAGATGCCCTGTCTGGCCATTCGCGTGGTTACGTCTGCATCTATCGCGTCGTCAGTTCCGCGTGATACATCTAGGTTGAGGATGGCGCGGGCATAATCGGGAGTTTGCAGCAGTCCGGGAACGTAACGCATCTCCCACACGTGGATGCGCGTGGCGTCCGCTTCTAGCTCCGCGTACAGGCCGAACCGCAGCGGATAGGCGCGCTGCATCACGAGCCTCCACAGCCGGAGAAATGTTCCCGGCGCATCGAACAGCTCATCGCATAGCTTGGCGGTCTGGCGTTTCGGGAGTCGCCTGCCGTTTTCGATGGCGCCTTCGAGGCTGGTGCTGATAAACAGCTTCGGCGCTACCTCGGCCTGCTGGAGCTTGGCTCTGGTGCGGTGTGCACGCAGCTCCTCGCCGAACGTATCAAGCGGAGTCGTCGTATCACTATCGTCTTTCATGATCACCACACCACCTATCGGCGTACCATACGAACATTGGCCGTATCGTACATGTCATTTGTCGGGCTGTACATGCTGCGGACGCTTCCTTACCTCGGCAAAGATCGTAAGCGACACCACCGACAGCGAACGGTCAAGACATGCCATCCCATGCCGTAAGCCTCCCCGTGCCCATTGAGACGGGCGATTGGCCACTGCACACTCACCTTGCACTGGGACCGCTGCCCAGCGCCGTGCCGTGCGCACGGCTGCACGCGCGTCACGTGCTATGGGAATGGGGCCTGCGCGACCTGACCGACAGCGTCGAGCTGCTCGTGTCCGAATTGACCACAAACGCCATCACTGCGGCAAATGCGACGGAAACGGGCCTGCCCATCCGGTTCTGGCTGCTGTCGGACAGCAAGCAAGTCCTCATTTTGGTCTGGGACGCCAACCCGAACCCGCCCGTGCGCCTGCACCCGGACGACCGCACCGAAGGCGGCCGCGGGCTCATGCTCGTGGACGCCCTCAGCGAACGGTGGGACTGGTACGCCACGCCTGACATGATCGAGGGAAAAGTCGTCTGGGCGCTGATCTAGCCGGGAAGGGATCGGGGCTCCGGGGGATTTATCGTCCGATGTTATGATGGGGTACGTGCAGAGCGATTCGCAACTTGCCAGGACCGCCTTACGGTTCGTCGTTCTTATCGGCGTTACGAGCCTCTTTGCTGATTTTACTTACGAGGGTGCGCGCAGCATCAATGGTCAGTTCCTGGCCATGCTCGGCGCTTCCGCCACCGTTGTGGGCTTTACGGCCGGGTTTGATGAGCTGGCGGGCTACGGCCTGCGCTCGGTCTTCGGAATCTTGGCTGACCGCGCCGGCAGGTACTGGCTTACGACCATTGTCGGCTACGTCATCAGCCTGTTGGCGGTACCGGCGCTTGCGCTGGCTGGCGGCTGGCAGGTTGCCGCGGCGGCATAGACCGGCTGACCGAAGTGACCGGCTGACCGAGGCCGGGCCGACCCGGTAAAGGTACGGGGCGGCCGGAGACGCCCAACGCCGGCGCGGCGCCGGCGCGCCAGGGTGGAGCAGCGCCCGCAGGAGGTGGGCGGTGGACCCTCGCGACGCCGTTCCGTAGGCTCGCAGCAAGGCGGCAAAAGGGGACGAAAGGGGGTGCCCCTTATTCCTGGCCCGCGCCACCGGAGGTGCAGCGCGGGCCGTCGGCCTCGGCTGGTCCGGCGAGGGGGTCAAACCACGCTCTGCGGGGCTGCCCCGGCCGGCCAGACCTGACATGGTCTCAACAGGGAAGAGGAACAATCATGCGGTCAAGCCTGAAATCGCACCGGGCCAAGCTCCGCGCCGCACTGGTGGCCGTACTGGCCGCCGCGCTTGCGGCCGTGGCGGTCATCGTCCCCAGCCAGATCGGGGCCGCCGCGCCGCACGCGCCGCGTGCCGCCACTGCCACGGTCAAACCGACGATCGTGCTCGAACATGGCGCGTGGGCCGACGGCTCCAGCTGGGCCGGCGTCATTCGCCGGCTCCAGAGCGCCGGCTACACCGTCGTCGCGCCGCCCAACCCGCTGCGCGGCCTGGCCAGCGACGCCGCGACCCTGGCCGACTTCCTGGCCACCCTCCATGGGCCGATCGTCCTGGCCGGGCACTCCTACGGCGGGGCGGTCATCACCAACGCCGCGACCGGCAACCCGAACGTGAAGGCGCTCGTGTACGTGGACGGCTTCATTCCGGAAAAGGGCGAGAGCGTCTTCGCGCTCACCGCTGCCCGGCCCGGGTCCTGCCTCGGCGGAGACCCGACCAAGGTCTTCAACTTCGTGCCGTACCCGGGAGCCCCGCCGGGCGACGTCGACGCCTACCTCAAGGCCGCGCCCGACCTGCCCTACCCGGGGTTCCACGAGTGCTTCGCCAACGACCTGCCGGCCAGCCAGGCCGCGGTACTCGCGGCCACTCAGCGGCCCATCACCCTCAGCGCCGGATCCGCGCCATCCGGGGTCCCCGCGTGGAAGACAATCCCGTCCTGGGCCTTGATCGGCACCATCGACCGCGCCATCCCGCCCGCCGAGCTGCTCTTCATGGCCGAGCGGGCGAACGCCCACATCACCCAGATCCGCGCGTCGCACCTGTCCCTGATCTCCCACCCGGCTGCCGTGGCAGACGTGATCATCGACGCCGCCAGCGGCACAGGCTGAGCCTGGCGGCAGACCATGATCCCGGTGACTTCGCCGAGGTATCCACCGCGGCGAAGTCACCGGGTCAAGGGCCGTCCCGATGGGGAGCCGTCCCGGTCGCCGCGTGCTGGGACAGCGCCGCGAGCGCCCCCGCGACCCGGTTGCCGAGTGCGGCCACCGCGACCACGACCACCACGAGCACGAGGGCCACGTTCGTGTTCGACCAGGCCGCGCGCAACGGCAGCAGAACCGCCGCGACCGCGAGCGGTGCCACCAGCGCGGCCGCGATCGCGACGCGGCCGGAATACAGGAACCGGGCCATCCGCGACACCTCCTGTTACCTGTCTACCAGGTACGCTGCCACAGCCGCGCCGGCAGAACGGACCTGGCTTCACAGATTCTTACAGATTTTCACATTCTCCTTCATGGGATTGCGTGCGGAAGCGTTAGATCGCTGTATATCCGGTCGACCAAAAATACGAGACCATTATCCTTTACCTTGCCGAAATGTGTTAAATGATCATTTAAATTGACCCCGCGCGCTTGTCGGAGCACACATATGTCCCTATAGTTCTGCCGTGTTGCACCGTGGGAGGTGTACGCATTTCCCCGCGTCGCCACGCCGGTTGGCGCGTCAGCTACCAACTCCGCTGTGTTCGTAACTGGGTCGAGACAACCGCGAGGTCAGAGCATGGACTGGTTTTCGTCACACGGCGGCGCGCACGCTCAGCCGCAGCGCGGCCAGGTGCCAGCCGAACCGGTGCCGCCGGTCCCGGCCAGGACCACTGCGCGCCCGGCATCTGCGACGGGTCAACACGCCCACATCCGGATCGCTGACGACCTCTTCCTGATCTCGCACCGCGACTGGGACGGCAAGCCGCTGTTACCCGACCGCGTGCTTGGCCTGGCGCTGGCCGGTGCCGCGTTATGCGAATTAGCCATGCTGGGCCGGGTCACGGTTGGTGACGGCATCCTGATCGTTGTCAGTGACGCGGACCCAACGGAAGAACTCGCGCAATCGCTGCTCCGGCAGTTGCTGTCGCAGCCGGAGCCACTGCCACTGCGGGACTGGCTGGCCTATCTGGCCTCCGGCGTGACCGCTGCGGTCGGCGACCGGCTCGCCCGGGCCGGCGCGGTCGAGGTGCGCAAGGGGCTCCGCGGCAAGCGGCTCGTGCCCGTCGACAGCTCTGACGCCTTCTTCAAGGCGGGCAGGCTCGCGGTCATGCTCGATAGCGGCAGCCAATTCAACCCGGCCCAGGCCGCCCTGATCGGCTTGGTGAACGCGGTCGGCCTCATAGAACGGCTGCCATGCGTCAATCCCGCCGCGATCCGCGCCCGTGCCTCCGTGATCATGCAATCACTGGAGTGCCCGCTCGATGGCCTGATCGCCGAGACCACGGCGGTCGTTGACAACGCCATCCTCACTGGCCGGACCTGAACCCGCAGTAAAGCATCCGCTTACCGGACGAAAAGAGCAGCTCGTGACCGCATTAACCCGCCCAAGTACAGTTTCGGCCGCCCTGGCCAGAGATCGTCTCGGTGTATTTTCTGTGATCTACTTCGCTCTTTCCGGCGTCGCGCCGCTCACGGTCGTCGCTGGCGTGGTGACCACGGCCTACGCCGTGACCGGCCTGACCAGCGTGCCCGCGGCGTTCTATCTGGTCGCCGCCGTATTGGCGCTCTTCAGCGTCGGCTACATCGCGATGTCCCGGCACATCAGGAACGCTGGCGCGTTCTACGCGTACATCGCACGCGGCCTTGGCCGCCCGATCGGCGTCGGGGCCGCCAGTATCGCGGTCTTCTCTTACAACCTGCTCCAGGTCGGCCTGTACGGGGCGTTCGGCGCGACCGCGGCCAGCTTCGCCGCACAGAAGGTGGGTATCCACTGGTGGTGGTGGGAGTGGGCGCTGGCCGCCTGGGCGGTGGTCGCCGTGCTCGGTCTCCTGCGCGTGGACCTGAACAGCCGGGTGCTCGCGGTGCTCGGCACGGCCGAGCTCATCGTGATCGTGGTCCTGACCCTGACCGGCCTCTCGCATCCCGCCGGCGGCTCGTTCAGCCTCGGGACGCTGGCTCCTGGCAGCATGACGGGCGGCGGTGTCGGCGCCGCGCTGGCGATCGCCGTGCTGGGCTACGTGGGATTCGAGACCTCCGCGGTCTACACCGAGGAAGCCCGTGACCCCAAGCGCACCGTCCGCATCGCCACGTACCTGTCCCTCGGCCTGATCGCGATCGTCTACACGGCCGCGAGCTGGATGCTCGCCGCCCGGTACGGCGAGCATCATGTCGCCGCCGTCGCACAGCAGCAGGGCCCGGGAATGCTCTTCGGCCTCGGGTCGCCGCTGCTCGCCAACATCGGCCAGACCTTGTTCCTCACCAGCCTGTTCGCGGCGATGATCGCGTTCCACTCGGCGGTGGGCCGTTACCTGTTCCCGCTGGGCCGCGAGCAGGTTCTGCCGTCAGGACTCGGCCGTCCGTCCCGCAGCGGTGCGCCACGGGCCGCGTCGCTGCTGCAGAGCTTCGTGGGCCTGGCTGTCATCATCACCTACGCGGTGGCGGGCTGGGATCCCATGGTCAAGCTGTTCTTCTACCTGGGGACCACCGGCGGTTTCGGCATTTTGGTGCTGGCCGCCGTGACCTCGATCTCGGTGATCGTTTTCTTTGCCCGGGACCGCCGCGGTGAGAATCTCTGGACGGCCGTCATCGCCCCCGTCGCGGCGGCCGCCCTCCTGATCGCGATGGTATGGCTCGCCGTGGCCAACTACGCCACGCTGCTCGGCGTCCCGCCCAACTCGGCGCTGGCCAAGATATTCCCCGCCGCGTACGCCGTGGCCGCGGTGATCGGCATCGTCTGGGCGGCGGTGCTGAGGGCCGCGCGGCCGGATGTGTACCGTAACATCGGCCGCGGCGCCGATGCCGTCACCCAGCGGGTCCCGGTGGCGCCTGCCAGCGGCATGCCGCAGGTCGGCGGGTCGACGCTGTGAGCGCCGGCCCGCAGACTCAGTCGCCACGGCTCCCCGGCAGCCTTCCGGTCGCGGGCTGGGACGATCTGAAGGTGCTCAGCCTGGTGATCGCGGAAGCGTTCCACGGCCTGGCACCCTCCCGGTGGCTCATCAGCGACCCCGGCGAGCGCCGGGCGATCTTCCCGCCCATGTTCCAGATCTACGTCGAACTGGCGCTGGCGTCAGGATTTGTGCGCACCAATCCTGACCGCACGGCCGCCGCGGTGTGGCTGCACGTCCGCGACGGCCACGACGATGCGTCCCTCGACCACGACGAGCGGCTCGCGGCCGCGACCGGCCCGCATATCGAGCGGTTCCGGCTCTTCGACCGCCACCTGCAGGAACGGCATCCCACCGGGGTGGACCACTATCACCTGGCGATGCTCGCCGTCCATCCCGGCGTGCAACGACGGGGCATCGGCAGCGCCCTGCTGTCAGCCGCACACGAAACTCTCGACCAGGCAGGAATCCCCGCTTACCTCGAAGCCAGCGACACCGGGACCCGCAGCCTGTACCTGCGGCACGGGTACGCCGACCGAGGCGAGCCCATCCAGCTGCCCGACGGGCCGCAGATGTACCCGATGTGGCGGCTACCTGTCAGCTGACGTGCTCCTCACCGGCTGACCCGCGGCCGGCGCAACACGCGCCGGCCGCGGGTCAGCCGGTGATACGGAACGACTCGTCCGGGGCGAGCTCGGTGACGTCCATCTGCGCCTTCTGCAGCCGCCCCGAGTAGTCCCAGTTCATCGACTGCCAGCGGGTGAACTGGTCGAGCACCCACACGCCCGACTGGCGGGACCCGTTGCCTGACTTGCCGTTGCCACCGAACGGCAGGTGCGCCTCCGCGCCGGAGGTGGAGTTGTTGACGCTGACCATGCCGGCGCGGACGCCACGGCGGAAGGCGAATACCTCGGCGGGTTCGCTGGTGTAGATCGCCGCCGAGAGCCCGTAGCCGGGGGCGTTGGCCAGCCGGATCGCCTCGTTCAGGTCACGGTAGGCCAGCACGCCGACGAGCGGGCCGAACGTCTCGTGGCGGAAGATCGCGTCGTCCTCGCGCACGCCGTCGACGATCGTGGGGTGGCAGAAGATACCGGTGTCCGGATCGCCGACGAAGCCGCCGCGGGGGGTCGCCGCGGTGATCCGGCCGGTCGCCGTTGACCCGAGCACGGTGTGGTGCGGCTGGATCCAGCCGAGGTAGTCCTCGAACCGCTCGGCGAACTTCGCGTCGAGCATCGGGCCGAACACGACGCCGGCGAACGGGTCGCCGACCGCCGCCTGCCGCGTCGCCTGGTCGAACCGCGCGATGAAATCGTCGTGGATGCTGTCGTGCACGATGACGGTGCCGAGCGACGTGCACCGCTGCCCGGCGGTGCCGAAGCCGGAGAACAACGCCGCCTGCACCGCCAGGTCGAGGTCCGCGCTTGGCGTCACGACCATCGGGTTCTTGCCGCCGAGTTCCAGGCAGGCCGACTGCAGGTGACGGCCGGTGAGTTCACCGATGCGGGCACCGACGGCGCTGGAGCCGGTGAAACCGACCTTGTCGACGCAGCCCTGGGCCAGCGCCTGCTCGAGCCCGGCGAAGGTCGTCTCGCCGTCCGCCATCACCAGGTTCAGCACACCGGCGGGCAGGCCGCCGCCGCGGGAGAACAACTCGGCGAGCGCCGCGCCGCACGCCGGGGAGTAGTCGGCCGGTTTCCACACCACGGCGTTGCCGCACAGCAGCGCGGGGACCAGATACCAGGACGGCACGGCGACCGGGAAATTGCCGGCCGTGATCACGCCGACGACGCCGACCGGGTTGCGGAAGGTGAACAACTGCTTGTCCGGCATCTCGCTCGGCACGGTCTGGCCGTACAGCCGCCGGCCCTCGCCGAGGAAGAAGTCACACGTGTCGGCGATCTCGCGTACCTCGCCCAGCGCCTCGGCGTAGGGCTTGCCGATCTCGCGGGTGACCAGCCGCGCCAGCGACTCGGCATTGGCCTCGACCACCCGGCCGATATGCGCGATCGCCCGGCCCCGCACCGGGGCCGGCACGTCCGCCCAGGCCGGCTGCGCCTCCCGGGCCGCCCGTGCCGCGGCGGCGAACGTGCCCGCATCGCCGAGCGAGACCTCGGCAACGACCTCGCTGATCCGGGCCGGATTGGTCGACGTGATCCGGCCGCCCGGCGCGCCCGTGACCGGAACGCCGCCGACGATCGAGGTGATGTTGCGGCTCATCGTGACCCCACTCCGAAGCGATGAACAAAACGTAGATCGGCATGCGTATAACTGCTGAGCCCATCATGGTGTCGCGTGGCCGAGCGCATCGAACGCCGGGACCGGCGTATCAGGCGGCCGCCTGGCCGCCGCCGATGCTGCCTGCTCACGCGGCGCCAGACGAGCAGGAGAACTATATGCCCGGTATCGCAACAGGTTGCGGCCCTCCTTCGGCAGAACGCGGCCCATACGCGCTGGGAGATACGGGTCATGTACCCGGGCGGCAGCACGGGCGGGCCGGGCTTCCCGCCGTCAGCTTGATCACTGGCGGCGGTTGCGGCGGCGGCGGCCCAGGCGTGCCGCCGGGCGCGCCATGACCGCCGAACCCGCGCTAACCGAGTTCGAGGACACCGGCGAACCGGATCAGGAAGGCCCGATCGAGGTCATCTACCGGCTGCACGGCGCGCCGTTGTACCGGTTCCTGCTGCGCATCACCCACGGCGACCACCGGGAGGCCGAGGACCTGCTGCAGGAGACCCTCCTGCACGCCTGGCGCTACCTGCAAGACCACACCGCCGACGCGGCGCGCCTGCGGCCCTGGCTGTTCACGGTCGCCCGCCGGGTCGCCATCGACGTCGCCCGGGCACGCCAGGTCAGACCGGCCGAGGTGACCGTCACGGACGCCGGTGCCCTGCCGGCGCCGCACGACGACATCGAGCGGCTGCTGGTCGGGCTGACCGTGCGGCGCGGCCTGATGTCGCTGACCCACGATCACCGCCGGGTGCTCATCGAGGTCTTCTACCACGGCCGGTCCGCGCCCGAGGCCGCCAAGGCCCTGGGCATCCCCGAGGGCACGGTCAGGTCACGGACGTTCTACGCGCTGCGCGCCCTCGCCGCCGTCACCGGTGGCGCGGGCACCGAGCAGTGAGGCGCGCTACCGCGTTCACCACCCGCTTGGCTCGCTCCACATTCCCCGGCCCGCCGGCCAGTCACGCAGACGGGCTGGCCGAGCCCCGCGGCGTTGGCATGGCCAGGTAGACAAGCACATCACCGGCCGACGTCAGAACCCGGAACCCGGTCAGGTCAGCGAGCTTGACCTCGACCGTCCCGAACAGCTCGAACGTGGTGCCCGCGCTGTCCGGGGGAATCAGCCATCGCCCGGCCAGGACCGTCGAACCATCCGCGCGATCGGCCACGACACGCAGCGTGGTTCCCGCGGGCACGCCGGTCAGGCGCAGATCGAAAGTGCTGGCCGTGGGCCCTGGCCGCAGGCGCATCACGGCCGTGACGTGGGTGCTCACATCGAAGCCGGTGAACATCATCACGGTCGCCGGTGGCTGCCGGCTGCCCGGCGCGCCCGTCCGGGAGACGAGCAGGGGGATCAGGACGGCTCCGACGACGGCCGCGACCGCGATCGCGGCGGCCGGCAGCCACCGGCGCCGGAACGCGCCGGAACGCTGCCAGCGCGGCGCGGGGGCACCGCCGGAGTCCGCGGGTACACGCCCGGCCGTGCCGCCGGCCAGCGCGGGGTCTTCGAGCACAAGCGACGCGGGCACTTGGCTCAGCTTCCTGCGCACCTCGGCCAGGGCGGCCAGTTGCTGCTGGCAGGCATCGCAGCTCAGCAGGTGCCGGTCGTGCACAGCCGTCTCGGCTCGTCCGAGTCCTCCGAGCAGGTACGCGGCGACGGTACCTTGGTCGAGGTGGCCAGCAGTGCCGGTGTTCATGACCCAGCTACCTCATCCTCGCCGAAATGCCCGGACTCGAAGATCGTCCGTAAATGACGCAGGCCGTAGAAAAGCCGCGATCTGATCGTTCCGGACGGAACGCCAAGCGATTTGGCCACGCTCTCAACCGTGCGTCCACGGTAGTAGACCTCGACTACCGCCATCCGATGCTCCGCACTTAGGCCTGAAAGGGCATTGAGAACGTTGATCCTCTCGACGACCATCTCCTGATGATCACTAACCGCCGATTCGGCGTCTCGTGGCTCTACCCCGATCGGTGTCGCGGTTCGTATCCGCAGCCGGTCAATCAGAATATGACGGGCGACCGTGTAAAGCCAGCCGCGGATCGATCCGGTCGCGGGGTCAAGCAGCCGGGCGTTACGCCACGCCCGCACCATCGTCTCCTGCACGACCTCCTCGGCGTCATGGTAGCCCGCTCCCAGCTGCTGAACGTAGGCGTGCAGCGCGGGGCCGTGCTCGGCATAAAGATCACGAATGAAGCCGTCGGCCCACGAACCGTCGTGCGGGATCCGGGCTAACGGATCCGCGTCATATTCCAGGCGCTTGCGCAGCGCACCCGCAGCGGCGGGCCGGTGCCACTTACGCATAGCCGACGTCCCCCGGCACGGGCGCAGGAAGCAGGGTTGGGCTCAGGCCGGTCTTCCGTGGCGAAAGAAGGGTGTGCGCTGTGGCCCCGGCCAGCGGAGTATCCCGCCGCAGACATGACGCGCACTGTTCCCGAACGGCTCGCGCGGGCTGCCGCGCGCCCATGGCTGGCGCGGGCGCGGGCGGCTGCCACGGCATCGGGATCACCCGATGAAGGATCAAGGCCAGCCGCTGCCGCCGTAGCCGTAACCCCACATGCTGGCGTTGGGCGCACCGCCGGGGGGGCCGTAGAACCACCAGCCACCGTCCGGACCGGCGGAATTTGCTGGTGGCCCGGTGGCCGGCGGCGACGCCGGCGTCGCGGCGGGCGTTGCGCTAGGCCGTGCGACGGGCGGAGGCTTCGGCGACGCCGGCACGGGCGGCAGTATAATGATCTTGCTGGGCGCCGACGCCGAACTCGTCGGCGATGTGCGGGGCACGAGCTTCGACTGGCTGTTGGACTGCGGCGGTTTGTTGCGGGAGATCTCCGCCGCGATGAACGAGCTCACGAGTATGACCAGGATCACGCCGGCCGTGACAAGTGCGGACGGGCTCGCCCGCTGGCGGTGCCGGCCAGCCCGAACAGGCGATGGCTTCATCCCGCAACGCCTGCCAGCATGACACTGAACTCCTGCTGAGCGAGTGCCGGGGTCACCACGTTTGTGATCTCCTTCACACGGCCTATAGTGCCCTACGTACCGTGCGGCCCGATTGTTCAACGCCGATGACGATTTTTTCCCTGGAACTTGCCCGTTTCCTTGAACCCTGCGCAGGCGTCGCGCGCCCGGGCAGCAGCCCGCCGGCGGGCAGCCCGCCGGCGGGCAGCGCGGCAGCGGCCCATACGGCGCGCACGCCGGGGCTCTGCTACGGGCCGATGGGCAGGCAAGCGCCAAGCGGCGCCGTTGCTCCGTGCCTCACAGGCTGGCGATTTTCCGCTGGTACCAGACGATCGTCACGATGTAACCTTCGAGCAGGCCGATCACGGCGTATCCGATGAGAATAGCGCCGGCCGTGACCTTGGCCGCTTCGGCCGGGTGCATGCCGCTGGCGACGTTATCGATCAAACGGCCGATGGGTGCGCCGAGGCGGGTCAGCTGCACGAGCCCGGCGCCAAGCAGCAGCTTCGTGAGCCAGTCGCTCACTTCGGCAAGATTGGAACTCGGTGCGTACACGGAGGTTCCTTTTTCGTGCCGGAGCTGGCCCGAGGAGACCACCCGTGGAATGCCGAAGAGGAAACCGGTAAAACAGCCGCTCAAGTAGGCCGCGAGGCTCGTCAGAATACCCACGCCCAGATACGTCAGGTGTGATCCCGGAGTGGAAAACGCATATATAACGATCCAGATGCCGCCGAACGTGGGTAGCAGGACGGCGTAGACGCTGAGCCAGTTACCGATATGACTCAACCGGGCAAAAGGATGCAGCCACCACGACTGCGGGCCGACATTGACCGACAGGCCAGAGATTTTGGTGCGCCCGACGGCGCGGTGACGCAGCCGGCGGATGGGATGGCGCCATAACGACGTGGGCCTGACCTTGATGGTGAAGCCCGCCGTGGCCGTGTGCCCGGCGCTGTCTTCTGCCTGTACCGTGAATCGCGTCTTTCCGGTGCTGGTCGGCGTGCCGGTGATCCGGCCGCTGAGCGGCTCCAGGCTGAGCCCATCCGGCAATGTGGACCCACGTGCCACATTCCATGAATACGGTTTCGCCCCCCCTGCGGCACCCAACTCGGCGACGAAGTGCGGCCGCTCGGCATCCGGGGGGATAGTGACCTGCCTTGATATGTTCAGCGCTGGATTTATGGTCAAGGCGAAGTCACGCCGTCCCGTAGCGCCCGTGCTATCTGTTACCTGGACGGTGAAGTTGGTGATCCCTTCGGCAACCGGATCAGGAATCCCCGAGATCTTCCCCTCGTCAAGCTGCAGGCCGGACGGCAAGGCGGTGTAGTCGATAATGTCCCATTGGTATGGGCCACTCCCGCCGTTTGGCGTAAGGTCGACGTCATATTTATCCCCGACCATGCCGGGCGGCAGGTCACCGCCGATCGTGATGGCCATGGCGATCCCCCCTGAAACGGCAAACCCCGGCCCCAGTCCATAGTGTGGACACTGTTCGGCCGGTGCACAAGAGCTACCAGCTCATGGTTCAGCGCGTCAGCCCCATACCTGCCAGAGGATCAAGGCGCTGAGCGCGGCGATGTTGATGCAGGTCGCGCACAGACTGCGGATCCTCATCAGCATGACGTAGCTCAGGTACCCGCTCGCGGCGACGGCCACGACGGCCAGGGGCAGCGCCGTCCGGCTGCCGGCCACGGCGGTGAGGACCGGCACCGCGAGGAAGAAGGCCACGGCGAAAACGGAGTTCGGGACGCCGAGAATGGCGCTGTGCCGGCTCTGCAGAACGCCTTCTGTGCCGTCCGGGCCGCGGCGGGCGCAACGGCACGACGGGATCTTGAATTCCGGGTCGGCGGCGAGCTTGTACTTGTAGTACGTGGACTGCAGCGAGTAGACGAGCCCGAACGCCGAGAACGTGTCGACCTCGCGCACGCCGGCCAGGTGCGCGAGCAGTTCGGCGATGAGCAGGAACCCAAGCAGCGATCCGAGCAGCGTTTCGAGGAACTGCCTGGCCAGCGCGGTAGTGCGCGTGGCCACGTAGTTCCGTACCGCGGTGCGACCGCGGATCGCGGCCGTGCGTGCGTGGTTGTGGCGGAGCTGCCGGCGGATCTCGCGCTCGCGAACGCGCCCCGAGACAGCGCCCATCGGCGTCGCGTGGTCATGGCTGTACGGCATGTCACGCTCGATTCACTGGAGGGGCGGGTTCGGGACGCTGCCGGAGTCCGGCAGCTCGGGCGCCAGCGTGAACGGCGACGGGGAGCTGCCGGTCATGTACCAGCTCGTCCTGACCATGCACCACTCGAACCGCGTGTACGCCCTGCGAACCTCGCCATCAGGATTCATCAGCTTCGCGATATGCAGCGTCGTGTCGTTCTCGCAGTCGGGCGCGTCGGTTTCGTGGAGCAGGCCGCTCTGATGGCCACACTCGTGCAGGTACGTCTCGGCGACGCGGACGATGTTCTGATTCGCGGAGACGTTCTCGACGATCCGGGTCATCATCTCGTTGGTGTCCGCGGCGAATGGGAGCACCTTCATCCGGATCATCGCCCCATTGCCTTGGTCGAAGGTCACGACCGTGTAGCCGAGCAGATCGTTGCAGCCGACGGACGACTCGTCGGGGTTGTACTTCGACACGAAGTACGTCGTCACCGCGGAGCCGTCGTCCTTGTTCAGCATCAGGAAGTTCGTCTCGTCGAACGTCAGCGTCTGCCCGGTTCCGCACTTCATGTTCTCCGCGATGTCCGTGTTCCCGGCGGTGAGGCCGATGCCGTCGATCAAATGCAGGAATGCGTTCGTCGGGTGGCTGCACGTCGAGTCCGTGTCAACGCGCATGCCCATGTCGGGGATCGACCTGTCGCCGAAGTAGTCCGGCGAGCCCGGGCTCGTGTACTTCACCGGCCACGCGTTGTAGTTGTTGCCCGCGAGCCGCCCGTCGCTGTCAAGCCACGCCTGGACGTTGGGGTTGTAGGTGAGCAGGTTCTTGTGGAAGTCGGTGCCCCGGCCGTCGTCCGACGGGTCGCCGGCGAAGATGTCGCCGAGCAGGTGGCTCGCGATCTCGATCACCTTGTACGGGTAGTAAAGGAAGGGCTGCCCCGGCACGTGGCCGCCCCCCTCCCCCTGCTCCAGTTCGCCCGTGATGAAGTCGCCGTCCGTAGCGACCTGGTAATACGCGATCTCGCCGCCGTCCCCGGCGACCGGGACGAGCGGCCGTCCCGTGTCGCTGAGGATGTAGCCCTGCGTGTTCTGGTCGACCGATCCACGCGCGCCGGGGTTGTTGACGTAGACGAACCAGTCGGAGTAGCCCTTGCTGTTCGGGACGATCTTGGGTGCGACGCGGAACCGGCGCTGCTTGGTGCTGCCGAAGATTTCGGCGATGTACGTCCAGCACAGCAGCCAGCGGATGCCGATGTCGATCAGCGAGCAAACCCACGTCAGGATCATCGTCACGATGGCCTCGACCAGGTTGAGGAGCACGATGATCGCCTGGAGGATGTAGTTGCAAATGAGCCGCGTCACGAACTCCAGCACCGTCTGCAGCGCGTACGTCCAGCCACAGACGACGTTCGTGACAACGTTGCAGATCGAGTTGCAGACGTTTTCGCAGCCGCAGTCACAGCCGAAGATGCCGCAGAAGAAGTCACAGATCCCGCAGACGACGCTGCAGACCGAGCCGCAGACCGTCTGGACGACGGTGCTGCAGATGTAGGTCAGGACCCAGGTGAGGACTTGGACGGCTTCCTGGATGACTTGGCAGACCTTGACCAGGAGCCACTCGACTATCGACACCACGACCTGGATCAGCCGGATCACGGGCTGAAACACAAGCTGGCATATCACGGTTCGGTCCTTCCACATACGACTCGACGGCGGCGTTCACCGGCAGGCTCGCCCGCCGGGTATGCGCCCGGCAGGCCCGCCGGGGTATGCGCCGCACGGGAGCCGGCTCACCTCACCCCGATCGCGCCGCACAGCACGCGCTCCGGCATCTTGAAGAGGCGCGAGACCCGCCAGAAATACATTGATCACCTGTGGCGCACGATCTTGGGCGCCGCCGGTCGATGTCGCGGGCAACCCGAACGCCGCGCTCGGGAACCGCCCGCGGTCGTCGGGGCATGCGCGTGAAGATGGCGCTGTCCTCGCAGGACAGCGCCATCTTCATGAGTGGCCACCGAGCCTGCCGTTCCAGACAATGTCGCCGATATGACCCAGGCCGCGTGCGCCAGATCCATCGCGGCAGCAAAATCATGCGCGAAGGTCACCGTTACAGAAAGCCCTGCTTGCTTTTTATGATTCCTGAATGCTTTCGTATAGACGTCACGCTCAAGGGCCAGGTGATCAACCGCGCCCCCTCGCCAGCCGCCAGCCGATGGCGCTGGCTAATGCGCATCCAGGGCCAAGGATCGCGACCAGGAACACTATTTCAACCGGCCACAGGTTAGCCCCAGCGACACGAGCCACCGCTCCTCGCCATCCCACGTAGACGATCGGAGGTATCGCAACGGCGAGCGCGCCGTAGACGGGCCTGCCCCGGAAACCCATCCAGCCAGCCGCCACAATGACCGCAACCAGGGAGCCGACGACGCCAATATTTGACCGATGGGGCCCGCCGGTAATGGTGCCGGAAGAGTTCACGGTGGAGAAATCCCATCTCCAGGTGACGCGCCAGAGCGCGAGCAGAACGAGCGCAATCGCTGTTATCTCGGCCCACCCGGCGCGAGAGCGCATCAATCTACGATAGCTCGGAAGGTGCCCTGATCGCATTCTCTGCACTCTTTCTATCACAACCGAGATCGGTTTCTTCATATATGGTGGACTACGAAATAGTATGTCTTGGCCAGTCCGTGGCATATTCCCTTCAGCCACCACGGTTGGTAACTGCAGATATAGTTATTCAAATCGTTAAGAAGGTTCCTGTCGATTCTATCCTTAGCTGCCCCTGTGAACCTGTGCTGTCCCTTGTAGTTGCGGTAACCGAAATCGTGGCGCTCGCACGCCTTCCAGAACGGCATGCCCAGAGGATTTTGTTCCCCTGGCAGCCTCGGTGAGCACTGGTCCGATGACCAGTTGAGGGCCCTGCCATTGTTACTGTTGAGCCTCGCACAGAAGGGAAGCTGCCCCCGGCACCACCAGTTCCGGAAGAACTGGAACCCAGGAAGAGTCGCCTGCCACATAAATACGTCCGTGGCCCACTCGACCGAGGTTTCGTTACCGGTCGGGTCGGCCGACCTGACCGGGTCCCCGCCGGCGTAACCGTAAGGCTCCTCGGTCTGGCTGACGAGCGCGTCGATGGAGAGGAACTGGCCGGTGGAGGGATCGTAGTAACGGTTGATGAGGTAAATCAGGCCGGTCGGGTCGGTGTAGCCGCCGGCGAAGCCGAATGGGGTGTAGCTGGCGAGGCCGCCGGCCGTCTGCGGATTGCCCCAAGCGTCGTAAGAGGTGCCGGCGGTGAGGGCACCGGAACTGCCGACGATGCCCCGAACCGAGCCGAGAAGGTCGCTCACCAGGTAACTGGGGGCGCCGGTCGAGAGGTTCACCTGTTCGACCGGGGTGCTGCGGTTCCCGTACAGGTAAGCGAACCCAGAGTCCATGAGCAGTTGCGGCACCGAACCAGTAGTGGTGGCGTTCCAGACAAAGGCCTGGGCGGATGCGGAGCCGCCGGAGGGAGTGACGGTTGCGGCGGCACGCAGGCCCTCCCCGTCGTACGTGGCGCTCGTCATGTTGGCCGCACTGCTGGCGTAGGCGCTGAGCTGCCTCGCACCGTTCCAGGTGCCTGACGCTACCGTCGTGCCGGACCGGGTTGCGGTGAGCCGTTCCCCGGCAGCGCTGTAGGTGTAGTTCGTCGTGCTGCCAGAAAGTGCCGTGGCCGTGAGTTCGCCTGCGTGATCGTAGGTGCCAGTCGCCCCGTTGGGCAAGGTGGTCAGGTTGGCGGAGGCGTCGAAGCCGTAACCGAGCTGGGGTCCGGTACCGGGGGTCATCGAGATGATCCTGCCCTGGACGTCGTAGGTGTAGGTGGCGGGCGAGGTGGTGGACGCCGGTGTGTCGGTCTCGGTCAGAATGTCTCCCGAGGGCGCGTCGGCGTAGGCGAAGGACTGCAGGGTGGTGGTGGAGTTCTTCAGCGCGATCGCGGACGGGGAATCGGCGTTGTCGTAGCTGGTGGTGATGGTGCCGCCGGTGGAGCCGAGGGTCTGGGAGGAGGGCAGGCCGTCGGCGGTGTTGGTGAAAGTGATCGTCTTGCCGGTGAAGTCGGTGATTGAGGTCAGGCGGTCGGCGTTGTCGTACCCGTAGGACACGTTGTCGCTGGTCGCCCACGTCGCGGTGGACGGCAGCGGGTAGGTAATGGACGTGACCTGGCCGTCGGGGTTGTACCCGTAGCCGGTGACCTGCCCGGCGCCGTTGGTGGTGGAGGTCAGTTTGCCGAACGGGTCGTCGGTGTAGCTGGATGTGCCGGTGGCGTCGGTCATCGCGGTCTTGTTGCCGTTGGCATCGTAGGCGTAGCTGACCGAGTGGGCCGATGACCCGGAGTAGGAGATGGTGGCCCTGAGGTTGGCGGGGGTGTAGGTGTAGGTGGTGACTCCGCCAGGATCCGTGCTGGTGAGAATGTTTCCGGCCGGGTCGTAGGCGGAGGTCGCGGTGGCGCCGTTCGGGGCCGAAACGGTGGCCGGGGTGGTGGTGGAGACCCGCTGGCCGGCCGAGTCGTAGCTGTGGGTGGTCTGGTAGGCCGCCTGGGTGGGATTGGCGCTGGAGCTGACCGTCCATGGCGAGGTGCTCAGGCAGGGCGCGGTCCCAGAGACATTGCCGTCAGGTGCGATGACGGCCGTCTCATGACTGTCTGGGCTGTAGCAGTACGTGGTGGTCGAGGCGGCCGGCGTACCGTACCCGGTCGTCTGTGACGCCAGCGCGCCGG
>WNFJ01734714.1_pt3 | contig 18684 bp, 18 predicted proteins | sample 5400461 | NCBI WGS metagenome assembly WNFJ01 (sample SAMN13153349, study PRJNA577476) | soil metagenome | isolation source: 115 cm saprolite on Douglas fir-dominated hillslope | place: USA:California | collected 2013-09-17
GAGCGAGGCTTCCACGACCGCGAGGCCGATGGCAAAGGCATCGCTCAGTCCGGCCACCGACCAAACCCTGCGATAGAGGTGGAAGCGCGCCTCTCCCGCGCCCATCGCCAGGGTGACCATCAAGAACGAGATTGCCGGATACCACTCAGGCGCCGGCCACTGGTAGCCGGCTCCGTAGCCACTCGAGTTGACGGCCATCAAGATCAGCCAGAAGACCAGCACCTCGGCAATGAAGAGGGGGCCGTATCGCAATGACCCCCTGGCGAGGTATGACAACCTGTGGCTGAATGCCTTGAAGCTCACGGTGTTTGCATCCAGCCTAAGCCAACGGACCCTCTCCAAACCCCAGAGAAACGAATCGATCCCATGGAGCCGGCAGCTGATCGCCGCGAGTAATCAGGGAAGCCGGTGCGCTCGATCACCTTGGGCGGCGCGCAGCTCGTCCGCAATCGCCACGATCTCGCGGGCACGTTCGAGCCACGCATAACTTGGCCGCACCCGCTTGACATTGGCTCGCACGCGCTCGAGCTCTCGTCGGTCCACCCGTTGGACCACCGCGCAGAAGTCCTCCACCGAGTTGCCGACCGACCAACCGATTTCCTGCTCGTCGACGATCCTGGCTACCGCCGTGTCGGAGCCGGCGAGCACGGGCAACTCCATGCCGATGGCTTCTGGGAATTTGATCGGCATCGCCCACTCGGAGTTAGACGTGCCGTACGGCATCACCGCAATGTCATGCCGCGAATAGAGCTCGAGCAGTTCCAGGCGAGTCCGGTTGTGCACCGGCGCTGCCACTCGGACTGGCGACAGCAGATGGTCAGCTCGTGACTCACGCCGTGGCTCGACGCCCACGCAGATCCCTCCAGCAGGGGCATGAGGTCGTAGACGGGAGGGGTCACGCCACCTACATAGAAGAGGCGCAACGGCGCGCCCGCCGTCACCGGCTGGCGCGTCGGCGGCATCTCCAGAGGATCGAAACCGGGGATCGAGGCCCAATTCGGCTTTTCCGAGGCCCACCCTGCGATCTGCTCCAGCATTCTGCGATCGGGCACCAGGAATGCGTCGACCACGATGCGATAAACGAAGAGATCGAGATGGAAGAAGGGCAGTGCGGCCAGGTATTTCGGCGATCCGATGCGTTTCGCGTAATCGGCTAGCCGCCACTGCACGTCGGAATAGAACAGGATGGTTGGGACCCCGCGCGAGTGGCAGAAGGTGAGGAAACGGTAGTCCAGGAGGGGGTGCGCCGGCAGGTGATGCGACTCGTTGAGCAGGATCGGCGTCGTCGGAGGCTCGGCATACAAAAAGTCGTAGCGCACGCCGTCCAGGATTTTTTGCTTCACCTCTTCAATGGCGCGCTTGCGCACGGCGGCAGGGCCGGCGACAACGTCGACGTCGTAGCCCAGCTGCCGGAACGCTTGCAGTAACTTCGCCGGGCGTACGTCGGATCCCGAGATTGGATCGTCGACGATTGCTAACGTGCGGTAGAACACGCAGCGGCGGGCATTCGTCACGACCTAGGACCGCCGTCAACCTTACGCAGGCTCTGATCTTGCCATATGGCGTGGCGCCGCAAGGAGCCGAGCGACCGAGATCGGCTGAACCCAGCCGGTATGCTGCACCGGTGCGGTCCGGGAGCAGCAAAAACTCCTCCATGCCGACTGTCGCAGTCGTCGGATTGGGCAAGATCGGGCTGCCGTTGGCGGCTCAATTCGCCGCCAAGGGCATGCGCGTCGTCGGGTGCGACGTGCTTCGGTCGGTCGTGGACACCATCAACGGCGGCCACTCTCACATTCGTGAAGAGCCCGGGCTGGAGGAGGCTGTGGCCGCGTCAGTCGCGAACGGCAGGCTGCGTGCGACGACCGACACATCGGCAGGTACGGCCGAGGCCGATACCGTGGTCGTGATAGTGCCGCTGATGGTCGACGAGCGCTCCGTGCCGGACTTCACCAACCTGGACGCGGCCACGAGAGCGGTGGCCGCAGGGCTGCGCAAGGGCAGCCTTGTGCTCTTCGAGACCACCCTACCGGTCGGCACCACGCGCCAACGCCTAGGGCCGATCCTCGAGGAGGTTTCGGGCCTCAAAGTGGGTGCCGACTTCAGCCTTGCGTTCAGCCCCGAGCGGCTATACGCCGGGCGAATCTTCGAGGACTTGCGCAAGTATCCGAAGATCGTCGGCGGCATCGACGCTGGCAGCACGGCGCGCGCCGTCGCGTTTTATCGGTCTGTGTTGGACGCCGAGGTGTGGCCGGTCGAGAATACGGAAACGGCCGAGTTCGCCAAGCTTGCCGAGACCACATATCGCGACGTGAACATCGCGCTCGCGAACGAGCTCGCCCTGTTCGGCGCCGCACGCGGAGTCAACGTCGGCGAAGCCTTTCGTGCTTCGAATTCGCAACCGTTCTCTCACATCCACCGCCCGGGCATTGGCGTCGGCGGGCACTGCATCCCGGTGTACCCGCACTTCCTGATCAGCGACTCGACGCAACAAGAGTTGCAACTGGTGAGAATTGGCCGGCAGACCAACGACCATATGGCCGAGCTCTGCATCGAGCGGCTGGACGTCGCACTCGGGGGCCTGGCGGACAAGCACATCCTCGTGCTCGGGATCTCGTACCGCGAGGACGTGAAAGAGCTGGCCTTTTCAACCGCAACGCGCATCGTGGAGCTCCTCCACCGACGCGGTGCGAAGGTCCTCGTCCACGATGCGCTGTTCGAAGCCTCCGAGCTGGCCGGATTCGAGTCCGAGGTTGCTCAATTAGACTCCGGCTCTCCACTGCAGGTGGACGCGGTCATCGTGCAGGCGTTTCACCGGCAGTACCAAGATCTCGACTGGTCGCGATTTCGCGGCTTGCAGGTGGTGCTCGACGGACGCGGATCGCTTGACCCCGGGCTGATAAGAGTGCTGGGAGCACGCTACCTAGCGGTCGGCGTCCCTGACGGCGAAAGGAACTGAGCTGTCGGGTCAACCGTCATGGCCACGAGCCGCCGACAACCAGCGGGGTAACGCGGGTGCGCGGAAACCTCCCAGCCTCCCCAGTGGGTAAAGCCAGGGGGGAAGAAGCTAAGCTGTCGAGTCATCTATACGAGAGCGTCGTCTCGGCGTCGCAGGGCGGCCCCGACCGCTGTATCGCCGGCAAGCAACACTGAACGGATGAGCCGCGCCTCGCGGCTCGCCTGGCGGTCCAGGCGAAACGGACGGCTGCTGGCCCTTCTCATCGGACTTGCCATCGGTGGGATCGTCATCTGGATCAGCCATCCGGCCAGAATCTGGGAATCGCTTCAGGAGGTCACGCCGGCACCCCTTCTGGGCGCGCTTCTTCTGAACGTGCCGGTGGTGGCGCTGCGCGCGGTCCGGGCGCAGGTGATCCTGAGCTTCCTCGGCCACCGGGTGTCGTTCAGGTCGATGGTCCCCGTCCAGCTGGTGGGGCAGACTTCGAGCACCATCACCCCCGCGGCCAGCGGCGATTACGTCCGCGCTTACATCTGGCGGCGCACGCACACCATTCCGCTTCGCGACGGGGCGGCCGTGGTCACGTTCGAGCGTGTGTACAGCCTGTACCTGCTCATCGCCGTGGCGCTGCTCCTGATAGTGCTCCCAAGGCATGGCTTCATCGGTTGGGTCGGCGTCGCCGTCGGCCTGGCCGCCGCTACCATCGCGCCGGTAGTCGTTGAGCTCGTGGCGCCGCCGGCCATCGAGCGATGGGCCCTCACGCGTATTACCAGCGGGCGCTTGTTGAGCCGCTTCGCGGAGGGCGCGTTCGAGATGGTGGACAAGCTTCGCAAGCTCCTCCGCTCGCCGGTGGTCCTGGTCGAGACATCGGCGATCACGCTGGCGATCTTCATCGTCAGTGCTTTCCAGGTTTTGCTGTTGCTCGGCAGCCTCGGCGTCACGATTCGCATTACGCAAGCCGTTGCGGTTTACGCCACGTCTCAGGTGGGCGGGATTCTTTCGACACTGCCGTTCGGCCTCGGCGCCGCAGACGCGACTCTGGTCGCCGTGCTGGCCGGCTACGGAGTGACCGTGGCGGATTCTGCGACGGCCGCTGTGCTCAATCGCGCCATATCCACCTTGCCACTGGCACTTGCAGGCCTCGTCGCATACATGCGCCTGGACGAGCGGGCATCATTGGATTCCGCGCCCATCGCGGCATCGGAGGGCGAGTAGCTGCCGCAGCCGGTGGGGCCGACGAGCGTGCGCGTAGCCGTGACCGGCGGCGCGGGCTTCATAGGCTCGCATACCGTCGAGCTGCTCGTGGCCGAAGAGGCGAAGGTGCTGGTGATCGACGACCACAGCCACCCGTGTGGAGAGCCGCTGCCGCCGGAGGTCGAGGTGGTCTCGGCCGACTGCGGAAGTCTCGCGGCGGCCAAAGCGCTCGTCGCGTTCAAGCCCAGCGTGGTCCTGCACCTGGCGTCCAAGGGTGGTGTGCAGAGGGCCGCCCGCGATCCCGGCGACCACGTGAAGATGAGTCTCGCGAGCACCGTCGGCCTGTACGACGCCGCGATCAAGGCGGGCGCCGGACGCATCGTCACGGCGTCTTCCGGCGGCACGATCTACGGCGAAGGCGCCCGGCTGCCCGCGCGTGAGATCCACAGACCGGCGCCGCTTTCCGCGTACGGAGCCGCCAAGCGTTCCGAGGAGGTCTACATGGCGGCCCTTGGCCTGCGCCATGGGGTCTCGACGCTCGCATTGCGTTACGGCAACGTTTACGGGCCGCGGCAGGACGGCACGGGCGAGGCAGGCGTCGTCGCCATCACCTGCTACCGCCTGCTCGAGCGCGCGGCCCCGCGCGTGTACGGCGATGGCGGCCAGACGCGCGATTTCGTCTTCGTGCGAGACGTCGCCGCCGCCAACGTCGCCGCCGTGTTCGGCCGCCTCTCGGGCGAGGCGAACATCGGCACCGGCCGGGAGACCAGCATCAACACGATCGTCAAGCGACTGCTGGCCGAGTCGGGGCGTCACTCCAGAAGTGAGTTCCTGCCCGCGCGCGAGTTCGAGGTGCGCAGGGTCTGCCTCAACCCCACCCGCGCGAACAGCCACCTGCACTGGACGTCCAGGGTCGGGATCAACGCGGGCTTGAAAGAGACCTGGTCATGGTTTCGAAAGCGTCATTCGGCGCAAAGGGCCGCCACGCTAGGATTGCCGTGATGCGCGTGGTCGTCCTCGGCGCTGACGGCTACCTGGGGTGGCCGACCGCGCTGCATCTCTCGGCGCGAGGCCATGACGTGGTCGCCGCCGACAGCCTCATCCGCCGCCGTTGGGATGTCCTGTGCGGAACCGAGAGCCTGGTGCCGATCGCGGGCATGAAGCGGCGCGTCGCGCGATGGAAGGAGGTCAGCGGCAAGCAGATCGCCTGGGAGCGGATCGACCTCACGTCCCTACCCGACACCACCGCTTTGATCGCGCAGTACCAGCCGGACGCGGTGGTGCATTTCGCTGAGCAGCGTTCGGCACCCTACTCGATGATCTCCGGCCCGCATGCGGTCGAGACCCAGGTCAACAACGTCGTCGGTACGCTCAACCTGCTGTTCGCTCTGCGCGAGTCGGCGCCGGACTGCCATCTCGTCAAGCTCGGGACGATGGGCGAATACGGCACCCCCAACATCGACATCGAAGAGGGCTTCATCGACATCGAGCACAACGGCCGCAAGGACCGGCTGCCGTACCCGAAGCAGCCCGGCTCTTTCTATCACCTCTCGAAGGTGCACGACAGCCACAACATCATGTTCACGTGCCGGGCCTGGGGGCTCAGGGCGACCGACCTCAACCAGGGCGTCGTCTACGGCTCCGGCACGGAAGAGACAGACATGCACTCGGAGCTGCGAACGCGCTTCGACTACGACGACATCTGGGGCACCGTCCTCAACCGTTTCTGCGCCCAGGCCGCGGTCGGCCACCCGCTCACTGTCTATGGCAAGGGTGGGCAGACGCGGGGCTTTCTCGACATCCGCGATACGGTCCGATGCGTCGAGCTGGCCGCCCTCAACCCGCCGGAGCGCGGCGAATTCCGCGTCTTCAACCAGTTCACCGAGCAGTTCAGCGTCGGCCAGCTGGCCGATCGCGTGCGGGCCGCGCGCGCGACTCACGGCCTGGAGACGAGCATCGAGCACCTGCCCAATCCGCGCACCGAGATGGAGTCGCACTACTACAACGCCAAGCATCAGCGCCTGCTCGACCTTGGACTACAGCCGCACAGCCTGCAGGACTCGCTCATCGATCGAGTGATCGGGCTCGTCGAGCGCTACAAGAAGCGAATCAAGCCCGACCTCTTCGCGCCTCGCGTCGACTGGCGGTTTGGCGGGCGCGGCAACATCGCGGCGCCGTCCAAGCGCAGCCTTCGCGTTGCGACCGCGCCGTCAATCTCGTCGCGAGCCTGAGCCTCGAAAGCGGATCTCGACCAGCTCTTTCATCGCGCGCAGGATCGGTATCAACCGGCCGCCCGAGCGACGGCCCATGCGGCGGGGATGATGCGGGACGCCGACCTGGACGTAGCGGCCTCCGTGCTCCTGCACCTTCCAGTACAGCTCGGCGTTGATGAGCGCACTGCGCGAGTGCAGGTCGAACCGCCGCAGCATCTCCGTGCGGATGATCTTCAGCGCGCAGTTCACGTCCTTGACCGGGATGCGCAGCGTGATGAGCACGAGCTGGTTGAACACGCCACTGATGACGGATCGGAAGGCCGGGTCTTCGCGCGTGAGCCGCCAGCCGCCGACCAGGTCCGCCTCTTTCAGATGTGGGACGAGAAGGGCGAGGTCGGCGACCTCGAGCTGGCCGTCGGCGTCGGTGAAGGCCGTGAAGTCGAGGTCGGCCGCGCGCAGCCCATCGCCGATCGCCGCCCCGTAGCCGGACTTGTGTTCGTGACGCACCACCTTCAGCTCCATGCCGAGGTCGCGCGCGATCGACTCGGCCAGGGCGCCGGTGCCGTCGGCGGAACCATCGTCGACGATGACCACGTTGAATCGCCGCGCTATTTGCGGCAGTACGTCGTTGACGTGAGGAAGGAGCCAGCGAAGGTTCTCGCTCTCGTTGTGCGCCGGCATGACCAGGCTCAGCCCACTCAAGCGAGCATCGGTTGTTGACAAGCGGCGCATATCGTACGCAACCGGTGACTGCGCGCCGGCTGAGGGTGGCGCCGGTGGCCGCCGGGGCGATGGCGGTGGCGGCGGCGGCCGCTTACGCGGCCATCTCGCTGTACAGGCACGACCGGTTTGGCAGCACCATCGACCTCGCGACGCAGACGCAGACGGTCTGGGGTTACTCCCACTTCGAGATCGTCCCCAACACGGTCATCGGCATCCCCGATCTGCTGGGAGACCACTTTCACCCGATCCTCATGCTCCTCGCGCCCCTGTTCTGGATCTGGAACTCGGCGGGGGTCCTGCTGCTCGCGCAGGCAGTGCTGCTCTCCATCGCCGGGATTCCGATCTACCTGTGGGGCGCGCAGCGCCTGGGTGCGGCGGCGGGCCTCGCGTTTCAGGGTGCGTACTACGTCTACTGGGGGATCCTCGCGGGCGTTCTCTTCGATTTTCATCACGTCGCCGTGGCCGTGCCCGCCATCGCCGGCGCGGTTTACGCGACCGTCACGAGACGCAACCTGCTGCTCGCCGTCACGGTCCTGGCCGCGATGCTCAGCAGGGAAGACATCCCGCTGACGCTGATCGCGCTTGGCTTCTACATCGTCATCGTCCAGCGCAGGTTAGCGCTCGGCGGTGCCTTGATGGCCCTGAACGCGGTCTGGTTCGTGCTGCTACTCAGCACCATCATGCCTGCGCTCGCGGGCGTTCCCTACCGGCACTGGTCGTACACGGCCCTAGGCGATTCGCCCAGCCACGCCATGTTCAACATCCTGCGCAATCCGTTCAAGGCGATCGAGCTCATGTTCGTGCCCCTCGCCAAAGTCCGGATCTGGATCGGCTCGCTGGGCAGCTGGCTCTTCTTGCCGCTTCTCTCTCCTCTCGTGCTGGTCGCGCTGCCATCGTTCCTCGAGCGGTTCTGGAACGACGGCCCGGACTTCTGGACTTTTCACATGCAGTACTCGCTGCTGTCGGCCCCGATCCTGGCCTTCGCGGCAATCGACGGGCTGGCAAGGTTCGCGTCACTCAGGCATGCCGCGCCGCAATCGATGCTTGGCCCGCGCACCGCGCTGGCGGTCCTGGCCGCGAGCGCCGTGCTCAGCGTGGCGGTCAACCCGCTCGGAGAGCTCAGCACCTATGTGTCGAGCCAGACGGCGGCCGACATCCAAGCCTGCCTGGACGCGATCCCGCCCAGCGCCAGCGTCGCCGCTACTCAGAACCTCCTGCCGCACCTCGCGACTCGCGACCGCATCTACACGATTCCGGCACAGGTGCGAGACCGCGTGTTCGTGAGCCCAATCGAGCTCGGTGTCGACTACCTCGCCATCGACGTCGCCACCGAGGGGAACGATGCCCAGTTCCGCGACGTCGTCCAGAGCGCGTTCAGCGCCGGCTATGGCGTGGTGTGCAGCAAAGAGCTGACGGTCGTGCTCGGCCAAGGCGCCGCGAGCCAGACGGTCACGCCGCAGCTCCAGCTCTGGCTTGACGGCAAGTGCACCGGGCGCGCCTGCATGTCATCCACGGCCTAGGCTCGAGGAGAAGCCTCATGCCCGCGACGGGAGGTGCTTCTGGTCGGCGGCGTGCTCGCCGCCAAACCAACGGAAGAACACAGCCAGGCCGGCGATCGTGAAGGTCGTCTTGCCCAACACCATCAGCGCCGCGCCGGCCAGTGTCTGGTCGATGACCGGTGTCAGCGACGGGACGAGCCTGGGCGCGTGCACGTAGAACTCGTAAAAAGGCTCGCGAGAGAAGAGAAGGACGAGGGCGATCCCGTCCTGCGGGAGCGTCGCGACCAACAGGTAGAGGAGCATGAAGGGTGGCGAGAGGCGCCATCGCGCCTGCGCCGAGGTTGCCTCGAGGACGGGCCAGTAGAGGACCAGCCCGGCAGCGATGAACATGAGGTGCTCCACGACGTGCAGCGATTCCGAGTGAAGGGTGGCATCGTAGAACGCGGGCAGGTGCCAAGCGATCATCACCGCTGCGGCGATGACCTGGGCGGCGATCGGCTCCGTGATCGCGCGGACGAACGGGATTCTCGACAGCATGCCAGCCATGTCGGGCGACAGGCCGAGCAGCATCAACGGCGGCGCGACGAAGCCGAGCAGCACGTGCTGGACCATATGGACGCTGTCGAGATAGTGGTCGCTGATCGTGTCGATCGGCGTCTCGAGCGCGACCCAAAGAGTGATCAGCCCCAGGCCGAAGTAGATGGTGTGCTTCGGCAGGGAGTCGCCGACGCGGCGCGCGAGCCAGGCGTGGCCGAAGAAGAGGGCGAGCAGACCCGCGTAAACGGTGGGGTCCAGGGGCCAGCTCATGGCCCTAGCCCAGCCGGGCTTCGATCGCCTTGATGCTCGCCAGGGAGCAGACCGCCGCGGGCTTCTGGACGGTGAGCTGACAGACGGCGGCCGTGACCAGGTTGGCCGAACCGAGCACCGCCTTCGCCTGCGCGGAGGCGGGCTGCATGAGGGCGTCGGCAATGGCCTTCCAGCTCATCCCGTCCAGGATGCCCACGTTGGCGTACGTGGCGCCGGTGACGGTGTAGCGGTTGCCGAAATCGACGAACGGGATCGTGCCGGCCGCGTCGTAGCGTGCGTACAGGGTGTGCTGCGAAGCGCTGGGCGACTGGAGCGCTTTCCGGTTGCGGTCGGCGGTCTCCACCGCCTGAAAGACGACGTACAGGCTGGTGAACGTGGCGGCGCGAAAAGTGAAGGTCGGCGTGTTCGGGTAGATGTCGGTCGAGGACGACCGCGTCTCCTGAACTCCCGACCACTTGCCGAAGCGGGACAGCGCGATGATCATGGCCCACCGCTCGAACGCGCAGTTGGGACAGAACTCTGCGCCGATGTACAGCACCACTGGTTTGCCTGCGGCCGTCAGGGCCGTCCCCGACACCTTCTTGAAGGAGTTGGTCGCCGACCCCAACCCGACCTTGTCGAGCTCCGAAGGCGGGATCGCGCTGATCTCGGCAACCACCGCCGGCGCCGAGTTGGCATCGATCGGAGGCGGCGCCGGAGGGTTCAGGTGCCGGATCACGAGGAAGGCCCCGATCAGCAGGGCGATCCCGGCGACCACCGCCGCGGGCACCAGCCAGAAAGGGACGCCTACGGGCTTGGGCGACGGGCGCTTGGGCCGGGCCACGCGCCTGGGCGTGCCCGGTGTGGAATCAGCCATCAGCCTCCGGCCGTGATGGGTTGGGCGAGGATCCAGAGGCTGGTCATCGTGTACATCACCATCAGCGCCAACATTGGATATTGGCTCAAAAGCGCGCGCTGTGCTGTGCGGAATTGCTCGCCGGCCTTGAGATGCGAGAGATAGACGGCGATCACGTGCCCGACGACGATGAGGACGATCTGGGCGAACCACACCGTCGAGGCCTGTGCGAGCGCGAAGCTCGGCCTGTACCCGCCCGCGGCGGGGAGCAGGTGCCAGCCTTTTCCAAGCGGGTCGTCGAGCAGCGGGATCAGGAGCTGCGCCGTGACCATCGTGTAGTAATAGTTGTGGGCCGCGTTGTAGACGAGAGCGATCGGCACCAGCGTCAGTGCGAACGCTGAAACGGTCGTCATCAGGTCGACCCTGCGCCGCCCAAAAAAGATGACCAGCTCCATGAATGCCATGAAGATGAGCAGGAAGGCTGCTGTCAGCAGGGTCATGCTCAGAGTCTTCAGGACGAAGAAGCCGAACGCGCCGTGCGGCAGCCAGTAAGGCTCGGCCGCGACGGTGAGGTCAGCCCATGATCGGGTCCCTTCGATGCCATCGAAGGCGAGCGTGCTCAGCATCAGGATCACAAATACGACCCTGTCCGATCCGCTCGGCCCGGGCTTGAGCAGGCCAACGCCCCACGGGCGCAGGTAGACGGCTGTGATCCGCCCGGTTTCGTCCCGCTCCGCTTCCACCGGCCCGAACCGCCCGACGATGCCGAACAGGACGGTGAACACTTCGCAGCGCTGGAGCCATACGTCGCGCCCGAACAGGACCATGCCGGCAAGGGTCAGCGCCGAATACGCCGCAGCGGCGGTGGCGGCAGTCGTCGGCCGATTCGCCATGCCAGTCGTGAGCTCCAGGCAGGCGAAGGCGAAATAGGCCCCGACGGCGGGCCAGATGCCGAGCTGTGCGGGCAATCTTGCGACAGGACCCAGGCGCACGAACCGGGTGAGGGCGTCATAGATGGCCGCGAAGGGGTTGAGCAGGTACCAGAGGTTGCCCACGAGCCCCGACAAGATCACGGTCGCAGCCCAGAAGTAGATCCAGATCAGGTACTCGGCTGGGTTGAGCTCAGGCTTGCTCGGGCCGAACAGCCCGGTGACGATGATCGCCGCCAGGCCGAGCACGCCGATCAGCCCGCCGATCACCCGCGGCCACGGTGAGCGCGCGATCGGCACCAGGAACCGCAGCGCGCGGTGCGGATATGTGATGGCGTTTCCGCCCGCCTGCTCGCCGGCGAAAACGACGACGAGGACGAAAGAGATGACCACCACGCCGCCGGCCGCGAACAGGTAAAGCCACAAGGACGCGGGCAGGTCGTAGCGTGTGCCGAACCCGTGCAGAAGGATGGCGCCGACCGGCATCAGCTCACCACCATGTGGCCCAGCGGCGTGCTGGTCGACTCCCACTCGATCGGAAAGTCACCGGTCTTGTCGGCGCTGAACGTCTTCGTGACGACCTGGCCGGCCCTGGTGTCAAACGGGATGTCGTAGCCATGGAGGTGGACCTCACCGTCCATGTCGCTGGCGATGTTGACCGTGACGACGTCGTTGTGGCTGGCCCGCCACGTGCTGGGCGACATCGAGCTGCCTTTGCTCACGGTCACGTTGATCGTGACCTTGCTGCCGCCCATGGTCTCGTTGCCGAAGATCAGCACTCCGCTCACAAGGACGAAGATCACGACCGCGGCGACGACGATGGGTACGCGATAGCGGCTCACGACGCTGCCCGCTGCGCACGCTCGGTCCGTCTAGATCGGAGCCATGCGAACAGGAATATCGGGACCACCACCGCCAGGACCACGATCGAGGTGAGCTGGGCCTGCTTGAGCCCGAACAGGATGGCCGGTGTCTCGGAATCGGTGCGCCAGTAGAAGACGATCAGCTGGCTCACCGGGTAGAGGACCAGGTAGATGAGGCCCAGCACCCCTGGCGGCACACCTCGCCTGCGCACATAGAGAAGGATGGCGAGGATGAGCAGCGTGCCCACGGCCTCGTAGAGGTTCGCCGGCTGGTAAGCCACTCCGAGATGCGGGGCCATCGAGGCCGGGTTCGTGTAGCGGATCGCCCAGGGCAGGTTGGAAGGCGGACCGAGGATCTCGCCGTTCATGACGTTGCCGAGGCGCCCGATGGGCTGCCCGACGGCCGCAAAGAGCGCGCCGGCGTCGATCAGGTCCCAGAAGTTGAGGTGATGGCGGCGGGCCATGACGATCAGCACGATCAGGGCCGCGAAGATGGCGCCGAAGAACGCCATCCCGCCCTCCCAGATGGCCAGGATGTGCTGGGGGTGGGTGAGGTAGAACCACCAACCGGACTGGACGTCGTAATAGAGCCGGGCGCCGATCAGCCCGAACACGATGGCCCAGAAGGCGATGTCGCTGCTCACGTTCGAGGGCACCCCTCGCCGCGCCATGTGGCGGGACCCGATGGCGATCCCGGCGACGAAAGCGACCGCGTAAGCGACGCCGTACCAGCGGATCTGCAGCGGGCCCAGGTAGAAGCCGGGCGGGAACGGATCCGTGATGACGAGCAGGGGCACCCGTGCAGACTACCGCGACGCCGGAGGCCCGCCGCCGGCAGGCCAAGTTGGCACGATCTACAATGGCGGCCGATTCGTCAACTGCTGCGAGGAGGAGGCTAGTCATGAGCGCGAAACCGGCATTGGCCCTGGCGGCGGCTATTCTGGTGGCGGCCTGCGGGACCACCAACACACCGACGGCCACCTCGGGTGGCCCGGGCAAGGTCGCCAGCATCGCCAGCGAGGTTCCCTCAACGGTGAGTGGGCCGATTCAGATCGCTACCGACGCCACCTACGCCCCCAACGAATTCATCGATCCGACCACGGGCGCCATCGTGGGCTGGGACGTCGACCTCGGCAACGCGATCTGCAAGGTGATGGGCCTCGTCTGCACCTTCAACAACGTGACCTTCGACGACATCATCGCCCAGCTCAAAGCAAGCACTCCCTCTGAGGTGGCCGGCGGCGACAAGCCGCGCTACTCCTTCAGCATCTCGAGCTGGAGCCCAACGACTTCACGCGAGGCCGGCGGCATCGACTTCATCACCTACTACAGGGCCGGCGAGTCGTGGATGGAGAAGGTCGGAGGGGCGACCATCAGCAGCGCCGCCGACATGTGCGGCCATGGTGTCGCAGTCGAATCGGGCACGACCGAGGAGAGCGACGCCTGGGGTTACATGGGCAAGCAGGTAGGCGGCACCGCTATTGGCGGTGACAAGGACAACTGCACCGCCGCGGGCAAGAAGGACATCAACGTCGAGAGCTTCTCGACTCAGACCGAGGCCAACTCCGCCCTGCTCTCCGGCCGGGCCGACTTCGGCTGGCTCGACCAGCCCGTCGCCGACTACCAGGTCAAGCAATCGAACGGCAAGTTCAAGATCGGCGGCCAGGCTTGCAGCGTCGCGCCCTACGGCATCGCGATGGTCAAGGGCAGCCCGCTGGAGAAGGCGATCGAAGACGCCGTCAAGTACCTGATGGACAACAACAGCTATTACGCGAACGTCCTCGACCACTGGGGGGTCAAGGACGGCGCCATCGACAGCTCGAAGGTTGCGCTCAACGACAACAATTCAGTCGGCTCGACGTGCGTGCCCTCGTACTGAGGTAGACGACCAACCGCGTGACTGAGACCGCCACCGGTCCGCCGCCCTCCGAGTCACAAGGGGGACGGCGGCCGGAGGCGATCGTCGCCATCCCGGTACGCCACCCCTGGCGATGGGTGTCGGCGGTGGTGGTGCTGGCCATCGCCGCGGACGCCGTCTACACGCTGGCCACGGCGCCCAACATGCATTGGGGCATCGTCGGCGACTATCTCTTCCAGGAGCTGGTCCTGGAAGGGGCGGTGCTCACGGTTGAGCTGACCATCGTCGCCATGGTCATCGGAATCGTTCTCGGGGTGATCCTGGCCGTGATGCGCCTGTCGCCCAACCCGGTCGTCTCGGGCGTGAGCTGGCTCTACATCTGGTTCTTTCGAGGCACACCGCTGCTGGTCCAGATTTTCTTCTGGTTCAACCTGGGCCTGGTGCTCCCGCACTTCGGGCTGGGGATCCCTGGGCTGCCGCTGCTGTGGCAGGTGAGCACCAACGTCCTGATCAGCCCGATCATGGCCGCGATCTTCGGCCTGGGCTTCAACGAGGCCGCCTACATGGCGGAGATCGTCCGCGCCGGGATCATCTCCGTCGAGCAGGGCCAGACCGAGGCGGCGCAGGCGCTGGGAATGACGCGTCTGCTCGTGATGCGCCGCATCGTTCTCCCGCAGGCGATGCGCGTGATCATTCCTCCCACCGGCAACGAGACGATCTCGATGCTCAAGACCACGTCACTCGCGTTTGTCGCCACCGTGCCCGAGCTGTTCACGCGAGCCCAGCAGATCGCGAGCTTCAACTTCGACGTCATCGAGCTCCTGGTCGTCATCAGCATCTGGTACCTGTTCATGACTTCGATCCTCACGGTCGGCCAGTACTACCTGGAGCGGTACTACGCGCGCGGCACTCAGCGCGAGCTGCCGCCGACGCCGCTGCAGCGACTCCGCCGGCTACTCCTCACAGGCCGGGCGCCGGTTCCAGGGCCGGCCGAGGTCGCTCCCGCCCTGGCGCAGGATCACCGGTGATGGCGGTGACGCCGATGGTCAAGGCGGAAGGGGTGCACAAGAGCTTCGGCCGGCTCGAGGTCCTGCGCGGCATCGACCTGGAGGTCCAGCCCAAAGAGGTGATGTGCGTGATCGGCCCGTCGGGGTCTGGGAAGAGCACGTTCCTACGCTGTATCAACCACCTCGAAAAAATCGACTGCGGCCGGCTGGCCGTCGACGGCGAGCTGGTCGGCTACCGGCAGAAGGGAGACAAGCTTTACGAGCTTGGCGATGCCGAGGTGTGCCGGAAGCGATCGGAGATCGGAATGGTCTTCCAGCATTTCAACCTTTTCCCGCACATGACGGCGCTGGAGAACCTCATCGAAGCGCCGATGCGCGTACGGAACGAGAGTCGCGCCGTCGCCGAGCCTCGCGCCCGAAAGCTGCTCGACCGGGTCGGGCTCGCCGACAAGGTGAGCGCCTATCCGCGCCAGCTGTCAGGCGGCCAGCAGCAACGCGTCGCCATCGCGCGCGCGCTCGCCATGCAGCCGAAGCTGATGCTGTTCGACGAGCCGACGTCGGCCCTCGACCCGGAGCTGGTGGGCGAGGTCCTCGACGTCATGCGCGCCCTCGCGAAGGACGGGATGACGATGGTCGTGGTGACGCACGAGATGGGATTCGCCAGGGAGGTCGGGGACAGCCTGGTCTTCATGGACACAGGTGTCGTCGTCGAGGCCGGGAGTCCCCGCGAGGTGCTGAGCAGTCCGAAGCACGAGCGGACGAAGGCCTTCTTGTCGAAGGTCCTTTAGGAAAGAGGACTAGGAAGAGGGCGTTAGGGTCGGGTCTGGAGGCCGGACAGCACGCCCACCGAAATGGACGCTAAGGCAGGGTGCTTTGTATTCATTTTCCTGCCTTGTAAATCTTCCATCTCGAACGTTTGTTTGGTACAATTACTGGCGTGGAGCACGCCGAAAAACAGGCGCTCGCGGGGGCCCTGGAAGAAGAGATTTGTGAGGGCTCTGCGCATGCCCACGCATCGATGGCGAAGGTCGCGAAAGCATGCGCGAAGTTCGACGAGATCGGCGGCTGGTGCGACGGAGGCATTCGGTCGTTCGAGCACTGGTTGACCATCAACGCCGGCTTCGACGAACACACGAGTAAAGAGCTGCTGCGGGTCGGACACGCGCTCGAATCGCTGCCTAAGATTGCCGCCGCGTTTGACGCCGGCCAGCTCTCTTTCGACAAAGTGCGACAGGTGACCACGGTCGCGACTCCCGCAACCGATCACATTGCGCTGGAGATCGCACAGGGAGCCTCGGGGGCCCAGCTCGCGCGGATCTGCGGAGCGATGCGGCGCGTCGCCAAAGCCAACGCACCCAAGCAAGCCGATGAGCACCTCAGGCTTCGGGGCCTATGGATGCATTGGAACGATGACGGGATGCTCGAGCTCGAAGCCGTGCTCACCCCTGAGGATGCTGCAGTCGTGAAAGCGGCGCTGGAGTCGATCACCGGCTCGAGGCCTACGCCGGAAGCGAGAGAAGACGGTTCAATGGATCCCGCTGACGACCGCTGGGCGGCTCGGCGATCGGATGCATTGGTCGCAATTTGTGAAAACGTGGTGGCGGGAGGGGCCGATGGCCTGGTCAAGTCGGGCGCGGCGACGCAGGTCGTTGTTCACGTCGATGTCGGTGTGCTCACAGGCGAGACGAACGACGGCCGCTGCTTTGTCGAAGGCGGTTCACCGCTGTCGGCAGACGCCGCGCGACGGCTCGGATGCGATGCCGAGGTCGTGGCGGTGACCGAGCGCCATGGACTGCCGATCGACGTTGGGCGCAAGCAGCGCTTGGTCACCGAGCGGCTGCGGTTTCCCGGTTGCGGGGTGCCCGCCGCTCGGACTGAGGCACATCACCATGAGCATTGGGCGCTGGGAGGCGAGACCAACCTCGCGAACCTTCTTTTGTTATGCGGCTTTCATCACCGGCGCCATCATGACGGCAGCTATCAGATTCGGAAAACACCGGATGGCTTCGCTTTCGAGACCTCTGATGGCCAGCCGATCAAGCCACCTGAACGAGATCCGGTGGTGCTGCGAACAAATCCAGACATCGGCCCATTGACGTCTTGGTCCTAGTGGGGCGGCGCGGGGATGGACTTCGACTACGCCGTCAACGTTTATGTTGACGCCTTCCAGTTCGCCGAGTCGCACGCTGGGCCTTAGGACTCCGCGCTTGCGCGACGGTCAGCTTCGGGCTGTCCTCCATGCCTTCCAGTCGTCGCGCACCAGCCGCCCCATCATCGTCGCCGCCTCGCGCAGCCACGCCGACTTGCGGCGCTTGAGGTCGGCGAGGATGGCCTTGCCCGCGCCACGTGTGCCCAGGTGGATGTTGCCCGCCTCCCACCCCATCGAGCGGAGCAGCCTGGCTTCATCTCGCTGCTGGGGCAGGGTCGCGAGCTCGATGCGGCTGCAGTCGGGCGATAGGCGGCGGAGGAGCCAGCCTTCGCGCAGCTCGGTGAGCGGGTCGGGGCAGCGCACCGCGGAGCTCGCGAGGTCGAGGTAGTAGATGCGGCTGGTTGTGTGCTCCTTGTGCGCCCACTCCCATGCGGACGGCGCCATCGCCTTCGCCTCATGGGCCACGGCCGACCCGTGCCAGTCCGCGATCGCCACCAGCCGCTCGCGGCCGAGGCTGCCCAGGCCCGACCGGCGACGTACGAACCGCACTTTGGTCGCTTCCGGCGGCAGCCGGCGCGGAAGCAGCACCTTGAGGTCAGCCGGCAGTGACCCCCGCGCTGTTGGCAGAGCCTGCATGCGGGCCCAGAAGGCAACCGGGTCGCGCAGCCGACCCGACGCCATCTTCCGAAGCCAGCGGTCCCTCTCGGCCAGCACCATGGGCCGTCCCCCAGCGCGCAGCGCGCGCAGGTAGCCGCGCATGATTGCCGCGCAAGCCTGCTTGAGGTCGATGTTGAGGTGGCCCTCGGCCGCGGCCAGGCCTGCGCTGGTCGCAAGCCGGACGAGGTCGAACGTGAACGGCATTCGGCACGCCTCGTCGAAGTCGTTGACGCCCCAGACCAATCGGCCTTCGGAGTCGCGCCAGGTTCCGTAGTTCTCGACGTGCAGGTCGCCGACCGCCAGCACACGCACCCCCTCCGCCAGCTCGGGCAAGGCCTGAGGCGCCTGCTCGGCCCATCTATAGAAGGTCGCGCGTAGAAAGCTGAAGGTGTCGGCGGCCATCATCTCGTGCTTGTAGTCGAGCTCGTGCTGGCGCAGAGGGATGTGCCCGCGTAGCCAGCGCTCGAAGCTACGTGTTGATTCGGTTATGTCGAGAGTCGCAGCCACGGGGTCTGCGTGTATTGTCGGGGCGCTTGCTGTCTAGCGCAGGGATTCCCCTGGAGCCGAGCCCTCCCAGGCCGTCGTCTCCCAGTTGTCCTTGCGGACCGCGAGCGGCATCCAGGGCGGGAGGTCCATCAGGAGCTCCTCGCTGAGCGCCGCCGCGTACGGCTCGTAGCCCTTGCGAAGCTTCGCCAGCCGGTCCCGAAACCCGGCCGGGTCCACGTCGACGCCTGCATCTGACATCAACCGCACGATCTCAGTGAACTCGGCGTCGGAGAGCCTGTCGGGCACGTCGAACCGCGGTGGCGCTCGGAGGACCTGGCTGAGGTCACCCAGTGCGTGGCGGCCCATCGCGTATACCCGGCGCGCCTGCCACGTTTGGCCGGTGGCCTTGCTCGCCTGCCAGAGGGCTGAGACGTCCAGGATCGCGGTCAATGCCGCCACCCACGACTGGTTTTCGTGCTGAGAGCGAAAGTAGCAGAGCACCTGGTAGGAG
>WNFJ01638615.1_pt1 | contig 18677 bp, 15 predicted proteins | sample 5400461 | NCBI WGS metagenome assembly WNFJ01 (sample SAMN13153349, study PRJNA577476) | soil metagenome | isolation source: 115 cm saprolite on Douglas fir-dominated hillslope | place: USA:California | collected 2013-09-17
CAAAGCACCGAACGAGCGCGTTTGTTGTCGACGAGCGGCTAGCCATTGACGCCGGCTCGCTGACGAGCGGCTTGGATCTAAAAAGTCAGTGTGCCTTGAAGGCCGTGCTTGTCAGCCACGCGCACATGGATCATGTGCGCGACCTGGCCACGCTCGCCGATAACCGAGCGCAAAACAGGGTTCCGCCGCTCATCGTTGCCGGAACGAAGCAGACAATCGCGGTCCTGAAGAAACACTTTTTCAACGACTTGCTATGGCCGGATTTCACGAAGATTCCCACCGTGCGCCATCCGGCCATTCGGTTCTTCGAGATTCGGCCTGAAAAGCCTGTGAGTATCGCGGGCTATGAAGTCCGAGCGATTGCAGTCAATCATTCGATCGAGTGCTGTGCGTTCGTCGTGCGCGGGCAGGGGGCCGGCTCGCTTGCTTACAGCGGCGACACGGGCCCGACCGAACGACTCTGGCACGTGCTCAATGCGACGGACGACTTGAAGGCATTGCTCATGGAGGTGAGCTTCCCGAACAGCGAAAGCCGGATCGCACGAGCGAGCGGCCACCATACGCCCGAAACTCTGCAGCGCGACTTGCGTAAGCTCGTGCGAAGCAAAGAGCTTCCAACGCTCCTTTACCACATCAAGCCAAGTTTCGAGCGAGAGGTGCAGCGCGAATGCGCGCGCCTGCCGCGGCTGAATCTCACGATCTGCGAGCTCGGCGACCAGTATATCGTTTAGGGCCTTGCATTCGCCCGCGCGCCGTCTCACATAGATCGCTTGCCGTGGCCCAGCTCCCGATTCCCCAGTCCGACGCCTCAAGCTTGGCCCCCGTGCCCGGCCTCGAGGACGATGCGGAAGGAACACGCATCGTAGGCGAGGAGCTGCGACTGCTCTCGGACTCTGCGGGGGCCGCCGATGTCTCTGCCGCCCGAGGCAGAGCGCACGACGAAGAGCGCATGCTGGAGCTGCGCGACCATGTGGCCGTCGCAAAACCAGAAGATCTCCCGGCACTCTTCGAACAAATGCATCACCTTGGGGCTCTCCAAGCGCAACGCGGACGCGGCATCAGCGGTTCGGTGGATCGCGCGAGCCCTTACTTTGGTCACATGAGTCTCCAAGAGCAGGTCGCCTATTCCGGGCGCGCCGGAGGTTCCGCACGAGGCAAACCGACGATACGGCGGCGCGATGTGCTCATTGGCTCGCGCTCCTACGTCGACTCGGGCGACGGGATCCGCATCGTGGATTGGAGGCACGCTCCTATCAGCCGGCTTTACTACCGCTACAGCGAGGGAGACGGTTACGAGGAGGAGCTCGGCGACCAACTCGTGGAAGGGACGATGGCCACCCGGCGTGCCGTGAGCATCGTCCACGGAGCGCTCGTTCGAGTGTCGGCCCCCCAAGGCACCTTCGTACGAACCAAGGACGGACGATGGAAGAGAGCCACCGCGTACGGCTCGCGTCTGGAGACGGAAAAGAAATGGTCGCTCCACAAAGGGGCTCCCGCCGAGGCCCGCCTCGGCATCGGTGCCGACGGCGAACTGCGGCGCGACAAGCATCTTCCGGCGATCGCCGCGCTCCTCGACGAGCAACAATTCGCGCTCATTGCCTCTTTGGCGGGCGACCCTGGTCGCGGCGAAAAGGCAGGCACTGGGCTCGTGGCGATCCAAGGAAGCGCCGGAAGCGGGAAGACGACTGTGGGGCTGCACCGGGTGGCCTACCTCGCTTTCCAGGAGCCACAGCGATTTCGACCGGACAAGATCATGGTCGTCGTGCCGAACGACGCGCTCACACATTACGTCGCCCGGGTGCTCCCGTCGCTCGGAGTCGAGGGCGTTCGCGTAACGACCTTCGCTCGATTTGCCTCGCGCCTCGTCGCGCATCTGTTTCCGCGGCTGCCGGCCAAGCTCAGCGAGGAGACGCCACCGGTCGTTTCGCGCGCCAAATCCCACTCGTCGATGCTCCGATCCATCGAGCGGATCGTGCAGCGCGTCGCACGCGAGGTCGACACGCAATTGCTCTCGTCGATGGCGCGTTGGCCCGAGGCGGACGAGGTGTCGACTGCATGGAAGGCGGCGGACGGCGAGGGGCGCACGCCCCCGGACACGCGGGTGTCGCTGATGGCGCAATGGTTATCGGGCAAGCGTTCGCTGCCCGGGGTTCGTCCGGCCGCCACGTTGCCGGAGGTTACGCGGAGCGCGCTTGACCAGCTACTGTCTCACCTTCGATCGCAGACTCGCTCGGTAGCAGCCGTTTGGGACGAGCTCTTGACCTCGCGAGAGTCGCTCGCATTTGATCCCAATCTTGGGCTAAGCGCCGGGCAAGTCGACCAAGTACACCAGTGGTGCGTTCGCCAAACGCGCATTCGGGCGGAGGCAGGGCGCGAGGGGGAAGATCCGACGCTCGACCCAGAAGACCATGCGCTTCTTCTGCGCACATGGCAGGCTCTGCGCGGGCCGCTGGTGGATTCCGATGCCAAGCCCATACGGTTTGCGCACATCTTTGTCGACGAAGTGCAGGATGCGAGCCCCATCGAGCTGCGCGTGCTCTTGGAGCTGACAGGCGCGGACCGCAGTGTCAGTCTCGCAGGCGACGTCGCACAACGCATGCTCGACGAGGCGGACGACCGAGGCGAATTCGATTGGAACGCGCTTCTCGACGATCTCGGGATACCGCATACGCGGATCGAACCTCTGCGGGTGAGTTATCGATCGACGGCGGAAATCACTCATTTTGCGCGCACGATTCTCGGCCCGCTGGCGCACGACGCCGTGCCCCAGACGACGCGTCATGGTCCGCCCGTCGAGCTCTTCCAATTTGCGTCGGCGGGCGAATCGGTGGCTTGGCTCTCCGAAGCGCTCAAGCAGCTCGCGCGCGACGAGCCGGACGCGAACGTCGCCGTCATCGCGCGGTTTCCGCAGCAGGCGGACGTGTACTTCGAGGGATTGTCGCGCGCCGAGGTACCCGGGCTGCGGCGCGTTGCCAACCAAGACTTCTCGTGGGACCCCGGCGTTGACGTGACCGACGTCCGCCAAACCAAAGGGCTCGAGTTCGACGAGGTCATCCTTATCGAGACGACCGCGTCGAGCTATCCGGTGAGCCCTCAGGCGCGGCACACTCTCTACATAGGTGCCACGCGGGCGTCTCATCAGCTCTGGTGCGTCACGAGCGACGTGCCTTCGGAGCTCGTAACAGCGGCCCTCGAAGAAGATGGTCCGGGCCCGCCGCCGGATCCACCCCCCGAGTTCACATAATGCTTCTTAGCGGGGCTTCGCGACTTCCAGTGCCACGAGGGTGCCCCCGTTGCTAGTCACGTACGCGCGCGCTCCCTGAGTGGCCGGTGTTTGAGAAAACCCAGTTCCCAGGTCGATTCCATCGATGGCGCGACCATCGAGTGGCGACAGCAAGAATGCGCCGTAGCGCGTCGTGCCGACCAGAATGGCCCCCGCGATGGGCGCAGGCGCCGTGATCCCGCCCTCGGGAACCGGAGCCCGCCAAACGGTGGCTCCCGAGGTGGGGTCCAGGGCCCAAAGGCCCGTTGCGCCACTTGATGCCAGAAGCAGCTTCCGGGCGGGTTCCGCGGGTCCGCCCGGGACAAATTCGGGGTCCTCGGGCCTGGTTGGATGCGAGCGCTCCTGCCAGAGAAGAAGCTCAGTGACTCCCGCCGCCCTCTCGTTCTTCCACACGGTGACGCCGCGCTCCTGGTCGAGCGCGAACACTCCTCCCGAGTAGCTCGCGACGAAAATGACTCTTCCTTGCGCTCCCAAGTCGTCAGGAACCGGCGTGGTGTCGACGTCGAGATAACGCAGTCCCTCCGTTCCTCGCGATTGTTCCGCTTCGGCCGACAAGTCGACGGGCGCCCATCGCTCGTTGCCGTCGCGAGCGTCGTAGGCGCCCACGTGCCCATCCGAAAATGCGAAAAAAACCGTCCCCCCGTCGATGGAGGGACCGGCATAACCGCTGATTTCCATCCCTAGCGCAGGCATCCGGTGCACGTGCCAGAGTTGTTTGCCGCTGCGTCGATCGACCGCAAAAAGGTTGTCCGATCCATTGGCAAAATAAAGGACTTCGCCGGCGAGTACCGGCCGCCGCGCTATCTCCGCGCCGCTCTCGAAACGCCAAGCAAGCTGCCCATCGCTTGCGTGAACGGCATAGAGAGCGCCGTCGTGGGAGCCGAAATACACAACGTCGAGATCGAGGTCATAAAGAGGCTCACTCTGCACGACGCCGAGTGTCTCGAACCTCCAAAGCGAGCTCCCGTTGCTCGCCCGCAGCGCATAGAGGCCGTGGTCGCTCGTCCCGACAAAGACGCGACCGTGCGCGGCGTCAATTTCGGGGCGCCCGCGCTCGCTGGGCTCGCCGACCACCCGCGGCCCGGCGGTCAGCGAACGTGCATACAGTACGTCGATCGCGCCTGCGGGCCGATGAAACCAGAGCGGTACGGTCGGGTTGACGCGATCGTTGCCGGTCTCGAGCGTTGTGCAACCCGCCGCCAGTCCGAGACCGAACGCCAGGAACGCCGCCGAACGGAGGCGTCTCAAGGCGATGTCCCGGGCGGGAAACCCACGGGAGGGCCACCGCTGCCTTGCGACTTCTGTTGCTGCAGCTGGCGAATCAACTCCTGGAGTTTCGCATTGTCGATATTTGCCCCCGCTGAAGAGCCCGGGACCGGTCGGGGCGCCTTGGGTGGCAGCGCGCTGGGATCGAGCTCCCTCAGGGCGTCTTCCAGTGCGAACTGCAGGTACGCGAACGGTCGCTTGGCCCCCGGTTCGCTCACCCGCTTGTTCGCCTCCTTGAGGAGTTCCAGCGCCTTCGTCTTATCCCCCTTCGCCAGCAATATCCGCGCTTCGTCGTACATACCGAGCTCTTTGAAGCCATCCGCGTCTACGGTCTGAAGCTTCCGGTAGGCGCCGAGCGCATCGTCCAGGTGCTTCTCCTTGTTGCCTTCGTCACGCGCGGCGAGAAGCTCGTGGGAAAAACCGATTCCCTCCAGGGCCCGTCCCCGCACCTCCGGATCGGCTTGGGCGAGCGACGAATTCTTAGCGTCTTCGTACGCGGAGAGCGCCCCCTTGGCCTCCTGCGCGTCCAAAAGGAGGGCTCCCTCGTCGAGCCGCGCCAGAATGGCCGCCCCCGTGCCCGGATACTTGGTCTGCAGCTCGCGGTACTTGGCCAACGCAGCCTGGCGCCGCTCGGCGCTGGTCGCGAACGTCGGATAAAGCTGTCGTCTCGCCCCCTCGTCTTCTCCTTCCCCCTTCGACGCCAGGTGCGCATGGTCGTCCGCAAATGCCCGTCCAAGGAGCATCGATGCCGCGCCCTGGCGCTTGTCCTGCCAATAAGCCCAGCCCCCCAGCGCGGCGGCAGCGACCAGGACGACGGTCGTAACACCCGCGAAAGTCGCCCGGTGCTGCTCTGCCCACTTCCTGGCGCGCGCCAGGCGATCGAGCAGAGGGTCGGCTGCGGTAGCTTGCCCCGCGGTAGGGCGCTTTACCGCCGTCTCGCCAATCTTGGCGAGCCGCTTGGACGCCGCAGCCTCTAGACCGCCCTTCTTCGTGTGCGCTTGCAGCTTCTTTCGAGCAAGCAGTTTTTGCTCTTCTTCACGCGCAACGCGGTCGGCGTCAGTCTCTACGCCGATCTTGTCGACGCGTGCGGCGATGGCCTCGGGCGAGAACTTGTCGTCGTCTGATTTCTTGTGCTCGTCGTCCGGCAAGGTGGCTCCTCGGGTTGGTGGCGGAGGCTAGTTGCAGCCCAGTGCTTGCAGCGCATGCGCTTCGTGGGGCCGCGTCGTCACATACGGCTCATCGGTCAGAAGCGCAAGCAGCGGACCGCATGCACGATTGTCGCCGAGCGCACCGAGGGCGTCGGCCACGTGGGGCCGTGCACGCACGTCCTTGAGCGCGCGAAGAAGTGCCAATACGGCGGATTTGCAGTGAGCACTCACGGTCGCGGAAAGCAGCTCTTCGGCGTGAGTGAGATCGATCGACAGCTGTACGGGCTCCGCGTCCGCTTCGCCCAAGCTTGCAGTGGGCACAATCTCGTTCCACCAGGCGGTTAGTTCTTCGCATGCCTTCGCATCGCCCCGCTCGCCCAGCGCGAGCGCCGCAGCATGGCGCCAATCGCTTCGTGTGTCGTAGAGCAACATGTCGGCCATCGGAGAAGGCTCACCCATTCTCGCCAGGGCAAGCGCAGACCATCGCCGTACTTCGCGGTCTTCATCTCGCACCAGCGCGCGGCGCATTTCGGGTACCGTCTCTTTCGCATGAAGGGCGAAGCAGACTTCAGCGGCTTTGCGTCGGATTCCGACGTCGGCGTCATCCAGCAGCGACGCGACCTCGGGCGCTGAGTCCAACTCGCCCTGAAGACCGCGACGCAGCGCCTCGGGCCAAGCCGGGCCGCCGGAAGCTTCGTAGCGGCCGTGGTCGAGCTCGACGGATCGGAGACGAGTGTGGAGCTGGGCCGCCCGCCCCGAATCGAGCTGCGCGACGTCATGCCGCTCGGCGGGGTCTTCCTTCGGTCGATAGAGTGCACACGCGGCAGCACGACGTTGGCAAACCAGTCGATCGGCCCCCGACGCGACTAGGGAATAATCGTCGGTCTCGGCGAGAGCGAATCCGGCGTCCGCCGGGTCCACGGCATGGGCCAGCACGGGGCCAAGATCGCGACCACGCAGGCGCGCGGGACGCGGAATGCCGAGTGCAGACAATGCCGTAGGCAAGAGATCGATGGTCTGCACGACAGTCTCAATGCGATCCCCCCGTCGAACTCCCGGGGCAACGACGACGAGCGGGACGCGCACCTGTTCCTCGTACACGGTCGTCCCGTGATAACGGCCGCCGTGCTCACCAAACTCTTCGCCGTGATCCGCCGTGACCAAGACGACTGCGCCGGGACGGCGCTCGCCCATGAGCCGCACGATCCGTCCGACGCCTTCGTCGGCTGTGGCGATCTCGCCGTCGTACGCGTCCATGTCCGGTGACGGACCACCGGTGAAAACGTGCTCGGGATGGCTCACGTAGGGCTCGTGCGGCTCGAAGAAGTGAACCCAGAGAAAAAGAGGGCGGTCGGGCGGCGCTGCTGCGAGGTAGTCGGCCACTTGTCTCTCGCGCAGCGCAGGGTCCGCAAATTCTACTTTCGCGTACTCGAAACCGAGATGCATTTGAGCAAGCCGCAGGAACCGGTTCGCATCGATGAAGAAGACCGCAGGCGGGTAAAACGCCGCCGTTCTCCATCCGTAAAGGCGCATGTATTGCGCCCAGGTCTCGGAATCCTCCCCCCGTCCGAGCGCTAGGAGCGGACGCAAGTACTTTCCGGTCATCATCGACGTGACCGAATACGACGTGTGCGGTGTCGGACAGTACGCGTTCTCGAAGAGCGCCCCCTGGCTCGCAAGAGCATCGACGTTGGGGGTCGTCTTACGAGCATATCCGTAGGCGGAGACATGATCGGCGCGCAGGGCGTCGACCGTCAGCAAGAGACAGTCGTGCCCGGACCAGTCGAGCGATCGCGGAACTTCACCCGGTCCGGCGGCCTGCGCGCGTTCGAGCTGAACAGCGTTCCGGTCGCTGGCGCGAATCCGGGTCTCAATGGCAACCACACGACCCAGCAGAGGGGCGTGCTCGACCAGGGCGATGCGCAAGTTGGTGGCTCGATCGATCGCGGCGGCTACGCGGTTCAAAGACGCCGCGCAATAGATAACCGCCGCCGCCACAACGAGCGCGAAACCGTTGGCCAGCGGTCCGGGCGGAAGCGCTTCGATGCGCGCGGCCAGCGCGACGCAGGAGGCACCGAGCAGCGTCGAAACAAGCAATGCCCAATGCAGCGCAGGATACAGGCGCACTAGGACGAAGGCATCGCCAAGCCAGGCGCCGACCGCGAGCACCAAACCGAGAGCCCCCAAAACCAGAGGGCGCCGTGACCAGGCTGCGACCCATGGAACGAGGAAGGCGCCCGTCAGCGCACCGGCGATGACCAAGGTTCCCACGAAAGGCCCGCGCAGCAGCCAACTCGTGAAATGTCGTCCGTTCGATAGGCCTAGGGCCAGGGTACCGAGCGCCACCGCGCCGACCGACGCAAGAATCCGTACGGAGGCGAGCGACCCCCCTTGTGCAAGCTTGGCGAGCTTCCACCCCCCCGCGACGACGAGCGACGTCGGCGCAAGCCCCACGACGGCTATCGGGACGACCGAATATCGGGCCAGAGCAATTTCCCAGAGGCCCGAGAACTGCTCGCCCCAAATATAGGCGATAACTGTATTTTCGGCCGCGAAGAGTCCCACCCAAACCGCGAGGATGGCGGCGGCGTCGATCAAGGTCGGGGCTAGAGCGTTTTTCGGTCTCACCGAAACGCGACGTCCAGAATCTCGTACGTCCGTTCGCCACCAGGCATGCGTGCAGTCACCTCGTCGCCGGCTTCTTTGCCGATGAGGGAGCGAGCAAGCGGGCTGGTGATGCTGATGCTGCCCTTGGCGAGATCCGCCTCGTCCGCGCCGAGGATACGGTAAACCACTTGCTCGCCCGTCTCTGCGTTCGCAAGCTTGACGATCGCCCCAAAGGCAATCCGATCGCCCGCGAGCTTGCTTGGGTCTATGACTTCGGCAAGCGCCAGCTTGTTTTCGATCTCCTTAATGCGCCCCTCGATGAACGACTGCCGGTCGCGTGCTGCATGATATTCGGCGTTCTCACTGAGGTCGCCGTGCTCGCGCGCGACGGCAATCGCTTGAATGATGGCCGGACGCTCGACGCCCCTGAGATGGATGAGCTCCTCACGAAGACGGACCGCTCCCTCCGGGGTGATCGGGTTTTTCTGCATAGCCATGCGGGTTTAGCATTTATGCTGGTCTCAATGTTCCGGTTGGCGGCAAACGTTGCGATCGCAGGCTCGGTCTTGGTGCTTGGCGCCTGTGTTGGCGCTTGTGCGGGAGGAGAGTTCACACTCGCGCCGCCCGATGGGCATGGCACGATCGATGCTCCCGACCCGGGCCCGGGCGATGCCTCGATGGAATCCCCCGAAGAAACGCACGTCGACGCGCTCCCAGAGCGTTTCTCCGAAGACGCCTCCGTTGATGCGACGCTCGACAGTCCCCCGAATGACGGGCCATTGTGGCAGCCCGACGCCGTTGAGGAGCCGCCCCCCAAGTGCACTGGGGCCGGCTTCGCGTGTGCGCCGGCGGTGCCACCGGGCTGGAGCGGGCCGCTGGAGCTTTACTCCGGGTCGGACGCTCCTGGCACGCGCTGCAGCGCCCATTTTCAAGGTCCTGTCTACGACGGCAACAACGTTCTCTCGGCTCAGGTCGCCACGTGCGATTGCCAGTGCCAAACGCCCCAGGCGGTCCAGTGCTCGCCCCTGACCGCATCTTTCTTCGCGGGGCTCGGAACGTGTACGGCCCTCGAGCATTGCCACGACAGGATGCTCACAGGGGCCTGCCAACGCATCGATGTGCTCGCGAATTGCGCGGTGACGGCCATGCAAGGAGCCTCGATGAGTGTTCCCGCGCCTACCGCTTCCGGGGGCAGCTGCATGCCGGCGGTCACGAAGACTCTGCCGCCCCCTTCCTGGAAAGTAGGCGCACGCGCATGCATATCGGCGCTCGGCTCCGCTCCAGGCGTTTGCGATACTGGCTATGTCTGCACGGCGCAACCAGCAACCCCTTTCACGGCGAGCGTCTGCGTCGCGCAAGCGGGCGACGTCCCGTGCCAGGGCGGGTACACGGCTCGCCGAGTATTCTATGGCGGCACCCTGGACACCCGCGATTGTTCGCCTTGCACATGCGGCGACGTGATGGGAGGAGCGTGTTCGGCCTCGGTCGACGTCTTCCATGTGGCCGGTCCGATGTCCGCTCCCTGCTCCGGACTTCCCACCACCTATCTCACGCCCGCTTCGTGCAATCCGGTCGACCAGCCGGCAGACTTCCGATTGAAGGTCCAGCCTTCGGGCGGCTCTTGCACCCCGAGCCCGGTCACGGCTGTCGGCAACGTCGCTGCGGCCCAGCCCACGACATTTTGCTGTTGGCCGTAGTAACGTCCCAGCGCGATTCATGGGCATCGTAGGCGACGTGCCGGACACCGGGATTCGGATCGAGGTCGAACGACCTCGTGACGGAGGCCCTCCCTGGCAGTATGCCGGTGCTGTGATCACGCCGGATGGCCGCTTCGCTCTTTCCGCCACCGTGTCCGCCGAGGGCGATGTCGCCGTCGAACTGGCCCCAAACGCGCCCGAAGGGCTCGCGCAAAGGGCGCGGCTGCTGCTGCGAGCCGCCTGGAAACACGCACGAGCAGACGACACCGCGCCGCCGCGTCGGGTCGTGCGCTGGCGCGCCGACTGGCTGCCTGCGGCGCTCACCCTCGTAATGGCGATCGCCACGTCCGCGTGCGAGCCCCCTCCAAAAACGGCTCTCGGTTACACGGAAAGCGCTAAGCGCGCGTACGAGGCCGCGATGGAGGATTTCAAGGCGCACAACTGGATCGAAACGCAGACGCTGATGCGCGAGGTCAAACGCCGATACAGCTACTCGAAGTACGCGCGGCTGGCTGAGCTGCGCATTGCCGATGCCGACTTCGAGCAGGAGAAATACGCAGACGCGACCCGCGAGTACAAAGATTTCATCCGCGCTCATCGAGCCGAGGACGAGGAAGTGGCCTACGCCCGGTCGCGCATTGCGGAGGCTACGTACGCAGAGATCCCCGAATCCTTTCTGATGCCTGCGGCCGAGGAGCGAGACCAAGCATCGGTTGTCGACGCATACAGGCAGCTCAAATCGTTTCTTGCCGACTACGCGAACGCCAAGCAAGCGCCACACATGCGCGAGCTCCTCGCGCATGTCACGTCGCGCCTCGTGCACCACGAGCTTTACGTGGCTCGCTTCTACCTCGCGAAGGACAACTTTGACGCAGCGGTCTCGCGAATCGAGTACGCGCTGCGCAACTATTCTACGCCGGCAACCGGCCCTCCTGGAGAGGCCGCCGACGGCAATCTGATGGGCGAAGCGCTGCTTCTGCTCGGACAGACCTACCTCAAGATGCACAAGTGGCAGAGCGCTCGGCAAGCATTCGAGACGATTCTGCATGAGGACAACCAAAGCCCCATCGCGGTACAAGCTCGAGGCTATCTCGACTACCTGCGTCAGCGGGGCGTTTAGCATGCCCGACAACCACTCCCCTTCGCCAAGTCCGTCCTCGCCGCCGCCGGGCACCCCGGCTCCGCCGACCGTGCTCGTCGTCGACGATGAAAAGAACATCCGCCGCACGCTGCAGCTGGTGCTCGAGGGAGATGGCTACCGCGTGCTGGGCGCGGAAACGGCGGAGCAGGCGCTAGCCGTCCTGGCAAGCCCCGAGACCCCCGTCGATCTCGCCGTGCTCGATGTTCAGCTCCCGGACATGAGCGGCTTGGAGGCGCTGGCCAAGATACGCGGCGACGAGGCCACACGCGATCTCCCGATCATCGTCATCAGCGGCCACGCCACGGTCGACGACGCCGTGCAGGCGATCAAGCTCGGCGCGAGCGATTTCTTCGAAAAGCCTCTGGTGCGCGAGCGCGTGCTGGTCAGCGTCCACAACGTCCTGCACGCGGCCAAGGCTCACCGGGAGCTCGCTCGGGTCACCGAACAGCAGCTGCAGCGCTACGAGATGATCGGTCGGACGGCTGCCCTTCAGCGCCTCTTTCACGAGATCGAAAAGGTGGCGCCGACCAAGGCGTCTGTCCTTATCACGGGCGAGAGCGGCACCGGCAAGGAGCTCATTGCGCGCGCGATTCACCGCCTCAGCCCCCGCACTGACGGTCCTTTCGTCAAGGTCAACTGCGCCGCGATCCCGCGTGAGCTCATCGAGAGCGAGCTTTTCGGGCACGAGCGTGGAGCCTTCACCGGAGCCCTTTTGCGTCGCCGCGGCCTGTTCGAGCAAGCGCACGGGGGAACTCTCTTCTTGGATGAGATTGGTGACATGGAAGTGATGGCGCAGGCGAAGGTCTTGCGAGCCGTTCAGTCGGGCGAGATCTCGCGGGTCGGCAGCGAGCACGTAACCCGTGTCGACGTTCGCGTCCTCGCAGCAACCAACAAGGATCTGGCCAAGGCCGTCGAGGGGGGCACCTTTCGAGAGGACTTGTACTTTCGGCTCGCCGTCTTTCCAATTCGTAGCCCGCCCCTTCGCGAGCGCGTGGAGGATATCCCTCTGCTTGCGTACGCATTCATGGAACAGTTCGCGAGCGAGAACGGCATCCGTCCGAAGCCGATTGACGAGGTAGTGATGCAGGCCCTTGTCGCACGCAAGTGGCCCGGCAACGTGCGAGAACTAAAGAACGTGGTCGAGCGGAGCGCCATTCTCAGCGGCGAGCGGATCACGATCGCGGACCTGCCCGAAGACCCTCACGCCAGTCCTTTCGAAGAAGAGAGCGAAGCGCCGGCGGGGAGCGAAGGAACCGCCTCGGCCGGCGCCGCCGCGGACGACGACGCAATCTCGGAGCCCGCACGCTCGATGTCCCCTCCCCCAGCCGGCGGCAAACACCTCACGCTGCGCGAGTTTCGCGAAAAATCCGAGCGCCGATACATCGTCGACACACTGAAGATGACAGGCTGGAATATCTCCCGAACAGCCATCCTGCTCGGCGTGGAGCGCACGAATCTCCACAAGAAAATTCGTGCGTTCGAAATCAAACGTGGCGAACGATAACTGCGGTTACACGCTGCCCGTTGATCCGTAGCCCCCTGGGCCGCGCACAGTGACGTCCAGGGTCTCCACGAGCACGAGCTCCGCACGTGCTACCGGCGTGATGACGAGCTGAGCGATGCGCTCGAGCGGAGAAATAATGACCGGGACATTCCCGAGGTTGACGAGCACCACATGCACCTCGCCCCGGAAGTCGCTGTCAACGGTTCCGGGAGCGTTGAGCACCGTAATGCCGGAGCGCGCCGCCAGGCCGGAGCGGGGTCTCACCTGCCCTTCGAAGTGCACCGGGATCGCGAAAGCAAGCCCTGTGGGGACGCGCGCACGCGCGAGCGGCGCGAGGTTGACCGGATGCGCAATCGCCGCGTGCAGGTCCATTCCCGCCGCACCCTCGGTCTGATAGCGCGGAAGAGGGACTCGGATCGGGCCAACGCGCGAAGCGCGAATAAGAAGGTCGGGCAGCATGCGGGCGAGTGTAACCGCGAGGTGCCCGCGCTTGACGCCCTCAAACCGGCTGGTACTTGGAGACCCTCCCATGGCCACTGCGCGCGAGCTCGTCCTTGTCTTGGACTTCGGGTCCCAATACACGCAGCTTATCGCACGCCGAATCCGCGAGCAGCGGGTCTACTGCGAGATTCTCCCATGCACGGTACCGCTAGAGCGGGTGCGTGCCATCGGCGCACAAGCGATCGTCCTCTCGGGGGGCCCTGCGAGCGTTTACGAAGACGGGGCTCCCACCGTTGACGTCGGCGTCTTCTCCCTGGGGGTGCCCGTGCTGGGCATCTGCTACGGCCTTCAACTCATCGCTCATCTCCTAGGCGGCAAGGTCGAACGTGCGCGAGAGCGCGAATACGGCCATGCGCGCGTCGTCGTCGAGCGAGCCGAGGGTATCTTCCACCGCTTTGTTCCCGGGGAAGCGCTCGAAGTGTGGATGTCGCACGGCGATCGCATCGCGGCGCTGCCCCCCGGCTTCCAAACGGTCGGCATGACCAAGAGCACCCCCTTCTGCGCCGTCGGCAATTCTCGCGATCGCATCTACGGGGTTCAGTTCCACCCGGAAGTTGTCCATACGCCGCGTGGGCCCGATCTGCTGGCATCGTTTCTCTTCGACGTCGCAGGTCTGCGCCCGACCTGGACGCCAGGGGTCTTCACCGAGCAGGCCGTCGCGGAGGTTCAGGCGAAAGTCGGGCTCAACGAGGAGGTCCTTTGTGGCCTCTCGGGCGGCGTCGACTCCTCGGTCGCCGCGCTTCTCTGCCATCGCGCCGTCGGCGATCGGCTCACATGCATTTTCGTCGACAACGGCCTCCTGCGGCTGGGCGAGCCCGAGCAGGTCGTTGCCACCTTCCGCGAGAGCTTTCACCTGAACCTCGTAGCGGTCAACGCGAAAGACCGGTTCCTCTCCGCCTTGCGGGGCGTGACCGACCCGGAGAAGAAGCGCAAGACGATTGGCCGCGTTTTCATCGAGGTCTTTGAAGACGAGGCAAAGAAAGTGCGCGGCGGAGCGGCCAAATGGCTTGCGCAGGGAACGCTCTACCCCGACGTTATCGAGAGCGTGAGCTTCAAGGGGCCCAGCGCGGTCATCAAGAGCCATCACAACGTCGGCGGCCTGCCCGAAAAAATGAACCTCAAGCTTTTGGAGCCCCTTCGCGAGCTCTTCAAAGACGAGGTGCGGGCCGCGGGCGAAGAGCTCGGAATGCCCCGAGACCTCCTATGGCGCCACCCGTTTCCGGGTCCCGGCCTGGCCGTGCGATGCCTGGGAGAGGTCACCGAGCCGCGTCTCGAAACCCTGCGTGCGGCCGACGCCATCGTTATCGAGGAGATCCGTATCGCGGGGCTCTACGACACGATCTGGCAAGCCTTCGCCGTCCTCCTCCCTGTGCGCAGCGTCGGCGTCATGGGCGACGAGCGCACCTACGAGGAAACGTGTGCAGTCCGGGCTGTGCGGTCGGTCGATGGGATGACGGCCGACTGGGCGAGGATCCCTCACGATGTCCTTGGGCGGATTTCCAGCCGTATTATCAACGAGGTGCGCGGGATCAATCGCGTGGTTCTGGATATTACAAGCAAGCCACCCGGAACAATCGAATGGGAATGAGGAATGGGCGAGAACCCCTGAAGAACGAAGGGGATTCGCCTGCGGCTTCGATCGCAAGGACCATCCTGCGGACCCTCTTCTCGGTCTCTTTCTCGATCGCAGCGTGCGCGCCTGCCGAAGCGCCTACCGTACCGACCATAAGCTTGCGCCTGGGGGGCGCTCCCGCCGAAGCGACGGTGATCATCGACGACCAGCCCATTGGTACGCTCGACTTCGTCGCAGCGCATGGCGTGGCTTTGCCACCGGGTGTCCATCACATCACTGTCCAAGCGCGGGGCTATTTTCCTTGGGATCGCGAGGTGCAAGCGCGACCCGGATCGCCGCCCATTCGACTGACCGCAACGCTCGAGCCGGTGCCCGATTGAGCGAATCTCTTGACGTAGCGCGCTTTTCACGCACACTGCGCGCCGAAGCCCTATGTCAAATCGCGCTCTGTGGAACGTCCGAAAGCGTCACGAATGGCTCGCCACGCCTCTCAAGACCAAGCGTGTGAAGCGCGCTCAGCGTCTTCGCTGCGGGTTGCAAGAGGCGATGGACCGAAAGGCGGGCCCTGCGCGGGCGGTCGAGGATTAGTACCCGGCGACCTCGGGGAGCGCCGCACCTGCGGCAGCCCACGTCATCGAGCTGGTGTTGCGCGCCAGTCCTAGGCGCCCCGCCTTGTCGGCGAGGATAATGCCCCCGGAGCCTCCGACCCGACCGGACATGCTTCGAATGACGGCTCGGGCCGCGTCCTCGGGATGGACGCGCGCACGCATGGCATCGATCGCCGTCTTCGCGAGCAGGACGCGCATGATGGCTTCGCCGAGCCCCGTCGCCGAACCGGCACCCCCATCATCGTCCGCGTAAGTTCCCGCACCGAGGAGGGCGGAATCCCCTACCCGCCCAGCGCGCTTGTTGGCCAGGCCGCCGGTGCTCGTCGCGGCCGCCACCGTGCCCGTCGCGTCGCGCGCTACGGCACCGACGGTGCCAGGTTCGGAGGAAGAACCGCCCGCGCGTGAGGCTTCCCTTCGCTGTCGTGCCGCCTGCGTGGTCATCGCCTCTAGGGTGGCTCGCGCAAAGCCATGCTCCAGGGCGAATTTCGCAGCTCCGTCGGCCGCGTAGAGCACATGACGTCCCTCTTCGAGGACTTTTCTGGCGATGGCAACGGGGTGCAAGAAGGGAGGGAGCGCGCAAACGGCGCCGGCGCGCAAGTGCCGCCCCTCCATGAGCGCCGCGTCGAGCTCAATGAACCCCTCGGCATTCAGCGCCGACCCCGTGCCAGCGTTGAAAGAAGGATCGTCTTCCATGACCACGACTGCTCGCTCCACAGCGTCCAGAGCCGTTCCGCCCGCACGCAATATTTGAGCGGCAAGGACAGCAGCCGCGCGGCAACCTTCGACGTGCCTTGAAACGCGGTCGGGCGGTACGTCCCCCGCCCCGCCGTGAACGAGGACCGCCCAGCGGCCGCCGTCGGCTCCCCAAGACGCGGTCACGTGAAGAGTATCGAGATCCGTCATCGGAGCATCAGGCGAGATCACGATAGCGGCTCACGGAGAACCCGAGCAGGATAAGCATCGGCGCGGCTCCGCTCAAAGCGGGCGCGTGACGGGCCGCCGCCACCTGGAAGACCACGGCGGACGAGGCGATCGCGAGACTGCAGGCCGCGCCGTCGAAGAGGTGACTGCGGAAGAGCTCCCCTTTTCGCAAGGGCAGCGCAGGCGCGGCGAGCAGCATGCGCGCCGCAATGAGACCCATGGCCAGAGCGGCGAATGCGGTCGCCAGCGAGGCTGCCGCGCGCCCGTGCCGCGGCACCGCCCAAGCCCTAGCTGGCCCCGGGCCTGCTCCCTCCACGTTCTGCGTCTGCTGCGGTGCCCTGTCTTCCCCAATCCACAGACCCCGTACGGTGTCTTCGAATCGGCCATCCTGAAAGCGCCAAGCCGACGCGTGCGTCGCCGTAGGGTAGAAGCCGGCGACGTCGACCGAGGGCACAAGACCGATCACGATCGCACAAGCGACCGCCACGATGGCTGCGCCGGCGACCGCGGCCGCTCCGACTTGCCCTCGGGTTCGGCCAAGAGCCTCGAGGGCCCTGGCCTCCCCTCGAGCTCGGACCGGTCCGAGAGCCCCCCACACACCAATGGCGCCGCAGAAGGGCGCAAAGGGCAGCGCGCGCCCAGCCCGCTCGCTCCAGGCGATGCCCCCCTGATCGGACGCGGCCGTAATGAGCCACGCCAGCGCGATCGCCAGCAGAGTTACCCCCGCCGAGCGCGCAAGCACGATCCAATCCCAGCGAGTCGTAAAACGCTGGAGCTCGGCACGCCGGGCCAGGGTGCGGGCCATCACCGTCCGGAAACGTAGCCGATACCTAAGGTCAACGTGACGCCCGCAGCAAACGAGCGGGAAGACGGAGAGCCCTCGCGTGTTATGCTGCTAGTAGGCGTCGCGCTCGGACTTGCGGGTCCCGAACACGGACTTGCCGGTCCCGAAATGGTTCGATGGCGGAGCACCGCCGTGTGAGCGACGCAAACCCGGTGCAAAATGCACCCCAGCAAGGAAACACTCGCTTGGCAGCGCTCGGTCGCAAGACCACCTTACAACGGCGCCCAGCCCCGAGTGCCGGCCCATCGCCGGAGGAGGGAGACCGTCATGCAAAGTACCTATGGCTCTAATCCGAAAGGGCCGCTGCCGTAGATAGTCGCACCGCGCGCGGGCTCGCTCGCTCCCCTGGAGGCTGGCTATCGCCGCCAGAAAGGGCGGCGGACCCGATTCGCGCGAGACGGCATGCCCTTCGTTTGGGGCCAGAGCGGCCCGGGTGGACCGAATACGCCACCCGGGCCGTTTTTTTTCTCTCGGTTGACACAATCGGTGTGCGAGCGCTACGTGGGCCCGCAAGGCACCGCGGGACTAGCTCAGTTGGTAGAGCGTCGGCTTCCCAAGCCGAAGGTCGCGGGTTCGAGACCCGTGTCCCGCTCCGCGAAATCGTTGAGGATTCCGGAGCGACCTTCCGCGACCCAGGACAGCCCTGGACAGCGCTGCTCCAGGCCGCGGAGCGTGGGGACCAGTCCGAGACGCGAGCTCTGGCGGTGCAGTTGGCGCACGAAATTCTCGCTTCGCCCGCGATCCAGTTAGCCCACGAAGTGCTCGCGGGCGGCCCGCACGCGACGGCCAAAGCGATTGCGCTCGCGGAGTCGCTCATGAAGGGCGATTTGGCTCCCCTGCCCTTGCCAGTCGCCGTTGGCGAACAGCGAAAGCTGCTTCCATGAGCGCGCCCGCCGTAACGGGCCCCCGTCTCGTGCAGGGCGAAGCGAGGCCACGAGAGCCCCGCTGGACGCTGCACCATGGCGAGGCGCTCGCGATTCTGAAATCGATGCCGGACGCGAGCGTCGATGCGGTAATTACCGATCCGCCCTACTCGTCGGGCGGTTTCACGCGCGGCGATCGGACCGCTTCGACGACCGCCAAGTACACGTTGACCGGAACGCAGATCGAGCGGCCCGCCTTCGCCGGCGACAACCGCGACCAGCGTTCGTTCGGTTACTGGTGCGCGCTCTGGCTAAGCGAATGCCTTCGCGTCGCCAAGACCGGAGCGCCGATCGCCGTGTTCACGGACTGGCGCCAGCTCCCGACGATGACGGACGCGATCCAGGCCGGCGGCTGGCTCTGGCGCGGCGTCGTCGTCTGGGACAAGACCGAGGCGTGCCGGCCCGCGATGGGCCGCTTCGCCGCACAGTGCGAGTACGTCATCTGGGGAACCGCCGGGCCGAGCGCCGACCGCGAAGACGTCGGTTGCCTATGGGGCGTGATTCGACAGCCCGTACGCATCTCGGACAAGCACCACATCACAGGCAAGCCGACCGCGGTGATGCAAGAGCTCGTACGGATTTGCCCGCCGGGCGGCACGGTCCTGGACCCCTTCGCGGGCAGCGGGACCACGGGCGTCGCGGCGCTGCTCGAGGGCCGTAG
>WNFJ01322576.1_pt2 | contig 18676 bp, 20 predicted proteins | sample 5400461 | NCBI WGS metagenome assembly WNFJ01 (sample SAMN13153349, study PRJNA577476) | soil metagenome | isolation source: 115 cm saprolite on Douglas fir-dominated hillslope | place: USA:California | collected 2013-09-17
CCACGGTGAAACTCCCGTATGGGCATCGGGGCGGCAACCACCCGGTGCGCGATCTCGCGACGGGGCAAGTACTTATCACGTCACAAAACCACGGCTTCGCGGTGCGCGGCGACCCCACGGGCGTGCCCGGCGCCGCGGCGCTCGAGGTGACGCACCTCAACTTGAACGATGGCACCGTCGAAGGGGTGAAGCACCGCGAGTACCCGATCTTCGCCGTGCAGTACCACCCGGAGGCATCGCCCGGGCCGCACGACGCCCAAGGCCACTTCGTACAGTTCCTCCAAGCTCTTGACACACAATAGGTAAGCCCGTATGTTGGCCCCTCGTCTTGGTAGCCCTCGGCCCTGCAAGGGGGACGGATGACGAAGGCCGACCTCGTCGAAAAGGTCACCGCGCAAATCGCACGCACCGCCGGTCCCCTCATTTCCAAGAAGGACTGCGCCCGCGTTGTCGATTCGTTTCTCGACGCCGTCAAGGCGGCGCTCGCCGAGCAGCATAACATTGAGGTTCGCGGGTTTGGCACCTTCAAGATCCGCCAGCGCAAGACGCGCATGGCGCGCAATCCTCGCACCGGAGACCCGGTCGAGGTGGCGGCGCGCCCGGTCCCTGTCTTCAAACCCAGCAAGGAGTTGCGGGCCATGGTGGCGGAGGCGAGCGAGCGCGTCACGCCCTGACGGCGCGCCTGGCGGAGTCACGCCGTCCGAGCGGCCCGGACTAACCGTCTGGGCCGCTTCGTGTTGCGTGGGGTAATCAGGCGTCTCACCAGTCACCCGGAGTCGTCCGTGCGCCCGTTCGTCCTGCTGCTCATCGCCGCCCGCCCGCTACTCGCCCAGACGCCGAATGCCGTGAAGTACCAAGTGTCGGTCACCTCGCCCGCCACGCGACTGTTCCACGTGAGCGCCGAGTTCCCGGCGCGCGGCGGCGACACGCTGCTCGTCGCGCTGCCTGCGTGGAGCCCGGGCAACTACGAGATCCAGAATTACGCCCGGTACGTACGGCACTTCACTGCCAAGGGCGCGGCCGGTCAGCCGCTGTTCTGGGACCGCTTCGACAAGGAGACGTGGCGCGTGGGGGCGCCACGGGCTGACCGTGTGACAGTCGAGTTCGATTACTTGGCGGACACGATCGATCTCTCATTGCCGCGCATCGTCGGCGAGTTCGGGCAGTTTCTCGGCACCAATTTGTTCCTCTACGAGGTGGGGCAGCTGGCGCGCCCGGCGGAACTGCGCTTCAGCCTGCCGTCCGGGTGGCAGGTGACGACGCCGCTCAAGGGAACGGGGCGCGGTCCCTACACGGCCCCGAATTACCACGAGCTCGCCGATGCCGAGACGTTCGTCGGCAAGTACAGCCTCGACTCCCTGTCGGTCGACGGCCGGTGGCTGCGCATCGCGGTGTGGCCGGCCGAGGCCTACACGCCGGCCGTCGCGCGCTCGATGCGCGCCGCCGTCGATACGATCGCGCACACCGAGAACGCGTTGTTCGGGGGACCGCCCTACGACACCTACACGGTCTTCTTCAATGTGATTCGCGAGCCGATCGGCTTCGCCGGCGGCCTGGAGCACGCCGCCTCGCAGTTCGACATCATGCCGGCCGGGGCGTTCGCGGACGCGGCGGGGACGGTACCGCTCATGTCCCACGAGTACTTCCACTTGTTCAACGTGAAGCGGATCCGACCGGCCGAGCTGTGGCCGTACGACTATCACGCCGAGCAATACACGCCGCTGTTGTGGTGGTCAGAGGGGGTGACCGACTACTACGCGGACTTGACCAACATCCGGTCCGGTTTGTGGAGCGCCGAACGGTTTCTCCGCAATACCGCCCAGGACATGCAACAGGTGGAGTCGACGCCCGAGCCGTGGAGCGAGGAGGACGGCAGCGTCGCCACCTGGATCAACGAGGTGTTCGTGAACAGCTCGCAGCTGTATTACCCCAAGGGCGCACTCACGGGACTCCTGCTCGACATCTCGCTGCGCGATGCCACGGACAACCGCCGCGGTCTGGATGACGTCATGCGCGCGCTGTACACGCGCTTCTCGCAACGGCAGCGGGGCTTTCGGACCGCGGATCTGCTGGCGCTGCTCCGGGAATTCGGCATGCCCGACGTCGCCACGTTCTATCAGCGCTACATCAACGGGCGGGATCCGCTGCCCTACGACGCCGTGTTCCTCAAGGCGGGCATCGCCGTGGAGCGCGAGACGACGGGCAACCCGTTCCTCGGCGTGAACGCGCTCCCCAGCGAGCAGGGCAAGCTGGTGGTGCAGAGCGTCGTTCCCGGGAGCGCGGCGGACGCGGCGGGCGTGGCCGCGGGCGATGTCCTCCTCAAGGTGGGCGAGGTCGAGACGCGGCCGGACGAGGACTGGGGCACGAAGTTCCGCCAGCGCTATCGCGGCCAGGCGGGCGCGGCGCTGGCGATCGCGGTGGAGCGCGGTGGGCGGGCGCTGACGCTGAGCAGCGACGTGCGCGAGCGGACCGTCGTCAGCTTCCGGCTCACGCCGCTGCCCGCGCCCACGCCGAAACAGACGCGGATCTGGCGGGGGCTCGCCACGGGTTCCACTGGCAGTTAACGGCGGCTATCTTGCGGCAATGGCGTCCATCACGTCGGGGACCGTGCGCGTGCGCTTCTTCGCCCGCTACGCGGAGCTGGTGGGGCGTGCCGAGGCCGCGGTCTCGGTGCGGCTGCCGGCGACCGTCGGGGACGTGGTGCGCCGCGTGCGGGAAGACTTCCCCCAGGCGAGCGCGCTCCCGGAGCGCCCGCTCGCCGCGGTGAACCGCCGGCAGGTGAAGCTGGACGCCCACGTCGCCGACGGCGACGAGGTCGCGCTGTTGCCGCCCCTAGCGGGCGGCACCGGGGGGGCGGGGCCGTGGGCGGGGGGGCCGTCGTGACCTACGTGACACGGGACCCACTCCGGCTCGAGCCGCTGCTCGCGGCGGTAGCGAGCCCCGCGTGCGGGGGCACGTGCGTGTTTCTCGGTACCGTGCGCAGCGGCCCGGCGGACGGAGCGGTCACGGCGATCGAGTATTCGGCCTACGAAGAGATGGTCAACGCCGAGTTCGAGGGGCTGCTGCGCGACGCGCACAGCCGCTGGCCGGAAGCCCGCATCGCTGTCCGGCACCGCGTGGGCCTCATTCCGGCGGGCGAGGCGAGCGTCGCGATCGCCGCCGCGGCGCCGCACCGCGCCCAGGCGTTCGAGGCCTGCCGCTTCGTGATCGAGGAGGTGAAACGGCGCGTCCCCGTCTGGAAGCAAGAGCGGCGCGCCGACGGCAGCGCGGTCTGGGTGGATGGCGCTGGCCATCCGACGGCCGCCCCTCCCACCCGCGCGTCCCATGTCTGAGCCCGTGCGCGACCGCTTCACGCGTCCCCTCGCGAGCCTGCGACTCTCCGTGACGGATCGCTGCAACTTGCGGTGCCGCTACTGCATGCCGGAAGACGAGTACGTGTGGCTGCCGCGCGCCTCGATCCTCACCTTCGAGGAGCTGGAACGGCTGGTCGGCGTGTTCGCCGGGCTGGGCGTGCACAAAGTCCGGCTCACCGGCGGGGAGCCGTTGTTGCGGCACGATCTCGCCGCGCTGGTGGGGATGATCGCGCGCCATCCTCAGGTCCGCGATCTCGCGATGACGACGAACGGGCTGCTGCTGGCGCGACAGGCGACGGCGCTGCGGGCGGCGGGCTTGCGGCGCGTGACGGTGAGCCTCGACACGCTGCGAGCGGAGCGGATGCTCGCGTTCGCCAAGAGTGAGCGGCACGCCGACGTCCTGGCGGGGATCGCCGCCGCGCAGGCCGCCGGGTTCGACAACGTGAAGCTCAACACGGTGGTCATCCGCCACTTCAACGACGACGAGCTCGAGGATCTGCTCGAGTTCGCGCGGGCGCGTGCCGCCGAGGTGCGGTTCATCGAGTACATGGACGTGGGCGGGGCGACGCGCTGGTCCATGGCGCAGGTGGTGTCGCAGCGCGAGATCCTCGACCGCCTGCGCCGGCGCTACGGTCCGATCACGCCGCTCCCCGACGACTCGCGCGCGCCGGCCGAGCGGTTCCGGTTGGCGGACGGCATGACGTTCGGGATCATCGCGTCGACCACGGCACCGTTCTGCCGCACCTGCGACCGCAGCCGGCTCACCGCCGACGGCGCGTGGCTCCTGTGTCTCTACGCCGAGCGCGGCCTGGACCTCCGCGAACCGCTGCGCCGCGGGGCGTCCGACGCTGAGCTAGCGGAGCTGATTCGGGCGGCGTGGCAGGGGCGCAGCGACCGGGGCGCCGAGGAGCGCCTCGGGGTGGCCGAGCGCGGCGCCCTGTACCGCCTCGACTCGCTGCGCGCCGACCCGCACCGGGAGATGCACACGCGCGGGGGGTGAGGCACCCCCGGATTCCTACTCCACCACCCGATCCCGCGCCCGGGCGCAGCGGCGTGGCCCGGGCCGCGTGATCTTCCGGCGACGACACCGCGTCCTGTAGGTTTAGCCACTCTCGCCTCACACACGGGCGTCACCCCATGCTCAGCAAGATCACGGTCGTCGGTGCCGGCAACGTGGGCGCCACCGTTGCCCAGCGCCTCGCCGAGAAAGGGTTGGCGCGCGCGGTCGTCCTCGTCGACGTGCTGGAGGGCGTGCCCCAGGGGAAGGCACTCGACCTGTGGGAGTCGGCACCGATCGCGGGCTTCGACACCCGCGTGGTGGGCGCGAACGACTATCAAGCGGCGGCGGGGAGCGAGCTCGTGATCGTCACGGCGGGCATCGCCCGCAAACCCGGGATGAGCCGGGACGACCTGGTCCGCACCAACGCCGACATCGTGAAGCAGGTCTCCCAGCAGATCAAGCGACATTGCCCCGATGCCATCGTGATCGTCGTGTCCAACCCACTCGACGTGATGTGCTGGGTGACGAAACAGATCACCGGGTTCCCGCGCGAGCGGGTGATGGGCATGGCCGGGGTGCTCGACACGGCGCGCTACCGGGCGTTTCTCGCCGAGGCGTTGAACGCCTCCGTCGCCGACATCCAGGCGATGGTGCTCGGCGGCCACGGCGACACCATGGTGCCGCTCCTCTCCTATACGACGGTGGCGGGGATCCCGGTCGCGCAGCTGCTCGAGCGAGCCGCGCTCGAGCGAATCGTGGAGCGCACCCGCAACGGCGGCGCGGAGATCGTGCGCTACTTGAAGACCGGCTCCGCCTACTACGCCCCCTCCGCCGCCGTAACCGAGATGGCGGAGGCGATCGTGCTCGACCGGAAGCGCATCCTGCCGTGCGCCGCCTGGGTGGAGGGGGAATACGGGGTAACGGGGGTGTACCTCGGCGTGCCGTGCAAGCTGGGGCGGCGGGGCATCGAGCAGATCATCGAGCTGCGACTCGCGGCCGAGGAGGGTGCGGCGCTCAAGCAGTCGGCCGAGGCGGTGCGGCAGACGATGGGGGCGGTCACGCTCTAGGGCGTACCGGTGAACTCCGTGGTCTCGGGCTGCGGGGCGAGCGTGGCGGCGAGGTAGTCGCGGTTGAGCCGCGCGATGAAGTCGATCGAGATCTCCTTGGGGCAAGCCGCCATGCACTCGCCGTGATTGGTGCAGGCCCCGAAGCCCGCCGCATCCATGGCCGTCACCAGGTTCACCACGCGGGTAGCGCGCTCGGGCTGCCCCTGGGGCAGGAGCCCCAGGTGCGACACCTTGGCCGCGACGAACAGCATGGCGGACGCGTTGGGGCAGGCGGCGACGCACGCGCCGCACGCGATGCACGCGGCGGCGTCCATGGCGAGGTCGGCGTCGCGTTTCGGCACGAGCATGGTGTTCGCCTCGGGCGCGCTACCGGTGCGCGTCGTGATGAACCCACCGGCCTGGATGATGCGATCGAACGCACTGCGGTCCACGACCAAGTCTTTGATGAGGGGGAACGCCCGCGCGCGCCACGGCTCGATCCACACCTCGGCGCCATCGGGAAACGAGCGCAAGTGCAGCTGGCACGCCGTCGTGGCGCGCTGCGGCCCGTGGGGCCGGCCGTTGATCACCATGCCGCACATCCCGCAGATCCCTTCGCGGCAGTCGTGGTCGAAGGCGATCGGCTCGTCCCGGCGGGCAACGAGCTGCTCGTTGAGGACGTCGAGCATCTCGAGGAACGAGAGATCCGGGGTCAGGTCGGCGACGTCGTAGCGCACGAACCGCCCCGGTGCGGTGGGCCCCGCCTGGCGCCACACGTGCAGGGTGAGGCGCATTAGGCGTAGCTCCGAGCCGCGGGGTGCACGGTCTCGAACTCGAGGGGTTCCCGGTGCAGCCGCGGCGTCGCGCCGACGCCGGTGTACTCCCACGCGGCGACGTAGCTGAAGTGCGCGTCGTCGCGCTGCGCTTCCCCGGCCGGCGTCTGGTGCTCCTCGCGGAAGTGGCTGCCGCACGACTCCTCGCGCTCCAGGGCGTCGTAGCACATCAAGTCGGCGAACTCGAAGAAGTCCGCGACGCGGCCGGCGTGCTCGAGCGCTTGGTTAAAGTCCTCGCCCCGGCCCACGACCGCGACGTCCTGCCAGAACTGCTCGCGCAAAGTGCCGATCTGCTGGCGCGCCGCGCGCAAGCCGCCGGCGTTCCGCGACATCCCGCAGTGCTCCCACATGAGGGTCCCGAGCTCGCGGTGGAAGACGTCGGCGCTGCGGCGGCCGTTCGCCGCGAGCAGCCGACGTACGCGCTCGCTGACCTCGTCCGCCGCCTGGCGGAACGCCGGGTGACTCGGGTCCGACGGGGCCGCGGACGTGCGGGCGAGGTAGGCGCCGATGGTGTAGGGGAGAATGAAGTAGCCGTCGGCGAGGCCTTGCATCAGCGCGCTGGCGCCCAGCCGGTTCGCGCCATGGTCGGAGAAGTTCGCCTCGCCGATCGCGTACAGGCCGTCGATCGTCGTCATGAGGTTGTAATCCACCCACAGCCCGCCCATGGTGTAATGGGGCGCGGGATAGATGCGCATCGGCTGCGCGAACGGGTTCTCGGCAGTGATGCGCTCGTACATCGCGAACAGATTGCCGTAGCGTTCGGCGATGACGTGGCGGCCGAGCCGCGCGATGGCGTCGCGGAAGTCGAGGTAGACGCCGCGGCCCATCGGCCCCACGCCGCGCCCCTCGTCGCACACCTGCTTGGCCCGGCGGGACGCGAGATCGCGGGGCACCAGGTTGCCGTAGCTCGGGTACAAGCGCTCGAGGTAGTAGTCGCGCTCGGCGTCGGGGATCTCGTTTGGCGCGCGCGTGTCGCCCGGCCGCTGCGGCACCCAAATCCGCCCGTCGTTGCGGAGCGACTCGCTCATGAGGGTGAGCTTCGCCTGATGGTGGCCGCTCGGGGGAATACACGTGGGGTGAATCTGCGTGAAGCAGGGGTTGGCGAGCGCCGCCCCGCGCTTGTGGGCGCGCCAGATCGCGGTGACGTTGCAGCCCTTGGCGTTGGTCGAGAGGTAGTAGACGTTGGAGTAGCCGCCGGTCGCGAGCACGACGGCGTCGGCGGCGTGCGCGCTGACGCGACCACTCACCAGATCCCGCACGATGATGCCGCGCGCCCGGCCGTCGCTCACCACCAGATCGAGCATCTCGCTGCGGGGGTGCATCGCCACCTGGCCGAGGGCGATCTGGCGGGCCAGCGCCTGGTACGCGCCGAGTAACAGTTGCTGGCCGGTCTGCCCCCGGGCGTAAAACGTGCGGGACACTTGGACGCCGCCAAAGGAGCGATTGGCCAGGGCCCCGCCGTACTCGCGCGCGAAGGGCACCCCCTGGGCCACGCACTGGTCGATGATGCGGCCGCTGATCTCGGCGAGGCGGTACACGTTGGCTTCGCGCGACCGGAAGTCGCCGCCTTTCACCGTGTCGTAGAACAGCCGGAACACGGAGTCGCCGTCGTTCTGGTAGTTCTTCGCCGCGTTGATCCCGCCCTGCGCCGCGATCGAGTGCGCGCGTCGGGGGGAGTCCTGGAAGCAGAAACACGCGACGCGGTAGCCGAGCTCGGCGAGCGAGGCGGCGGCCGACGCGCCGGCCAATCCGGAGCCGACCACGATGATCCGGTGTTTCAGCTTGTTGGCCGGGCTGACGAGCGGGAGCTCGGAGCGGTAGCGCCCCCACTTTTCCGCCAGCGGGCCCGCCGGCACCTCGGCACGCAGGTCCACGCTCAGCGCACCAGCCCGGACAGCACGGCTACGGGAATGGAGAGGTAACCCGCGGTGACGAGCCCGGCGATGAGGGCCGCGATGCCGCGCCGCCACCCGCTGGTGGGCGGCCGATTCAGCCCGAGCGTCTGGCCCGCGCTCCACAGGCCATGATAGATGTGCAGCCCCACGGCGAGCATCGCGACGCCGTAGGCCGTCGCGACCGGCCAGCGCGCCAGGCTCGCCACGAGGTTGTGGTAGGCGTCACCGGCGACAAAACTCGGGTTCGCCGGGCCGAAGCTGAGGTCCAATAGATGATAGACCACGTAGGCGAGGATCAGCACGCCCCCCCAGCGCATCGACCGCGCGGCGTAGGTGGTCTCGGCGGGAGTCAGCTGATGGTAGCCGATCGGGCGGGCGCGCCAGCTCGCGCGGGTCACGACGAGTGCGGCCCAGAGGTGACCAGCGAGCGCCGCCAGCAGCGCGACGCGGATCGCCCAGAGGAGTTGCCCCCGGCCGAAGAAGGGCGCGCCCACCGTCCGCAGACCCTCGGCGTAGGCGTTGAAGTGAGCGGCTCCCTGATAGACCTTGAGGTTGCCGACCAGGTGCCCCACGACGAACAGGAACAGGATCACGCCCGTGACGGCCATGATCACCTTCATCCCGATCAGCGAGCGGGCGAGACTGGGCCGGGGTGCCGGGGGTGACACGGTGGTCATGGGACCGGGGAGATGATACCCGCTCCAGCGCGCTCGGGGCAAGGCGATGGATCCCGCAGGGTAGCTTTAACCGTTGTGCAACTGAGAGGTCCTATGTTCCTGACACTGTGCAAATCCAAGCTCCACCGCGCGACGGTCACGCAGGCGGAGCTCGCCTATGAAGGCAGCATCACCATCGACGCCGACTTGCTGCGCGCGGCGACCATGCTGCCGTTTGAGCGCGTGCAGGTGGTCGACGTCGCGAACGGGGCGCGTTTCGAGACCTATGCGATCGCGGGACCGCCGGGCTCGGGTACCGTGTGCGTCAACGGCGCCGCCGCGCGCCTCGTGCAGGTGGGCGATCCCGTCATCATCATCGCGTACGCTCAGTTCACTCCGGAGGAGGCGCGGCAGCACGAGCCCGTGCTGGTGCTGTTGAACCCCGATAACTCGGTCCGCGAGCGCGTCCGCGCCAGCCGGGCCGGGCCGGTCGCCGCGGTAGCGGAGACACCGTAACGGGCGCGGCCCGCGCGGCTCGCGCCACGCTGCCGCGGCTCCCCGGGGGCGCGGCACGGGCACCGGGGACGCCTACTCGCGGTGCGGCCCTGCGCACGCCAGTTTGAGACGTACGGCGATCCTCGCCTGGGCGGTAAGGGTGCCCGCGCGCCACTCGCCCGATCACTCGCACAGCGAGGAAAGGACGGCATGGCGATTCCAGCGACGCTGATCGTCACGACCACGTTTAGCGTGGAAGGTCGGGAAGTGCGCGAATACAAAGGGGTGGTGCGGGGGATCACGGTACGGGCCCCGACGATCGCGCAGGGGATCCTGGGCGGTCTGAAGAGCATCATCGGCGGCCAGATCGGAGCCTATACCGAGATGTGCGAGCAGGCGCGGCAGACGGCTTACGACCTGATGGTCGAGCACGCCCGGCAGCTGGGGGCGAACGCCGTGCTTGGTGTGAGCTTCGACGCGTCCGAGGTTTCCAGCAGGGCCTCGGCGACCGAGGTCCTGTGCTACGGCACAGCCGTGGTGCTGGGGTGAGGGGTAGCGGACGGCGTGGCCTCGGTGTCTCGCGACCGCCGACAGGCGGCGCCTATGGCTGACGTGACGACGGCTCGGCCGCCGCGGGCGGCACCGGACGCCGGGCCCGTGGCACCGGCCGCGGCGGCCGGGGCGCGGCGACCCGTCGTCGTCATCGTGGGGGCGGGGTTCGGTGGACTCCGCGCGGTGCGCGCGCTGCGTCGGGCGCCGGTCGACGTCGTGCTGCTCGATCGGCGCAACTACCACCTGTTCCAGCCGCTGCTGTACCAGGTGGCGACGGCGGGTCTCGAGCCCGAGCAGATCGCGAGGCCGGTGCGGGCCATTCTCCGCCGCCAACGGAACTTCGAGTTCCGGATGCTGGAGGTCACAGGGCTCGATCTCGCGGCGCGCCGGCTCGCGACCGCGGGCGGACCCGTCGCGTACGATCATCTCATCATCGCGGTGGGAGGCGAGACGAACTACTTCGGGCTCGCCAGCCTGGAGCAGCACGGCTACGGTCTGAAGGACGTGCCGGAAGCGATCCGCATTCGGAACCACGTCCTGCGTCAATTCGAGCAGGCGATGCTCGAGCCGACGGCCGAGCGGCGCCGCGCCAAGCTGACGTTTGTCGTCGTGGGAGGCGGCCCGACGGGCGTCGAGATGGCGGGCGCGCTGTCGGAGCTGATCCGTCTCGTGCTCGTGAAGGATTACCCCCGCCTGGACATCAACGACGTCCGCGTGCTGCTGCTCGAGGCGACGGACCGCCTGCTCGCCCAGATGCCGGCAAAGCTTCGCGCCGCGGCGGCGGAGACGCTGTGGCGCAAGCACGTGGAAGTCCGCTTCGGCGCCGCCGTCACAGACTTCGACGGCGAGCGTGTGGCGCTCAAGGGGGGGGAAGTGATCCCGGCGCGCACGGTGATCTGGGCGGCCGGTGCCAAGGCCGTGGCGTTGACCGCGCGGCTGGGGCTGCCGACGGCACGGCAGGGGCGCGTGGCGGTCGAGCCCACGCTGCAAGTGCCGGGACACCCCGGGGACGCGGCCTACCTGGAGGCGGGGGGCGAGCCGCTGCCGATGATGGCGCCCGTCGCACTCCAGATGGCGGAGACCGCCGCGACGAACATCCGCCGCCAGCTGGCGGGCCAGCCACCGCTGGCGTTCCAGTACCGCGACCCGGGCTCACTCGCCACCATCGGCCGCAACGCCGCCGTGGCCTACATCCGGGGCATCAGCTTCACGGGCTTCACGGCCTGGGTGGTGTGGCTCGTCGTGCACATCATTCAGCTCATCGGGTTCCGCAACAAGCTGTTCGTGCTGCTCAACTGGGCGTGGGATTATTTCCTGTACGAGCGCGCGGCGCGGCTCATCACCACGATGGACTGATCAGCGGGGAGCGGGTCGGGGGGTGGGCCGAGCGATGCTAGGACGCTGCGGCGCGCCGCGGACACGTCGCACCACGCCGTTCCAGCCGCACTCGAGGCACCAGCGCCGCTCGAGCGGGCGCAGCAGCCGATCGAAGAAGCGATTGCGGATCGGCACCATGGCGACGCCGCAGTGGGGACACTGCCGGCCGAGGGGCAGCAGGAGGTAGGTAACCGCCCCCACGATGGCCACGCGCATCAGCACGGTCGCGAGCAGCACCGCGACGACGAGCATGCTGCATGATACCCTGCGGCCGCCGATCCGGCCAGCGGCCCCCTCCTAGGGCGGCGTCGTTCGAGCGAATTCGAGGATGCGCCGCTCCAGCTCGGCGAGCTCGACCGGCTTGACGAGCACGCGCTCCCGGGCCACCGGGGTGTTCCCCGGCTCGGCCAGCTGTGAGATGTCGCCGGACAAGAACAGCACCCGCGTGGCGAGCTCGGGGCGCCCCTCCTCCAGTTTGGCGTACAGTTCGACCCCGCCCATGCGCGGCATCCGCAGGTCGGCGAGGATCACGTCCGGCTCTTGCACCGCGAGCCGAGCGAGCGCCTGTTCGCCGTCGGCCGCCTCGTCGACTTGGGCACCGCGCCGCGTCAGGAAGCGGGCCATCGGCCGGCGGATCCCCTCTTCGTCGTCGACGATCAGGACGCGCAATCCGGCGAGCGAGGCGAGTGGCCGAGCCGCCGGCGCGCTCGCTGCCGCGGCGGCCGCGGGCGGGGCAGGCGCGGCGGCCGCGAGGGGGGCGGGGGGCGCGGGGGGCGCGCTCCCGAGCGGCAACCCGGGCAGGGCGAGCACGAAGCGGGCCCCCTCGCCCGTGGGCGCCAGGGTGAGGTCGCCGCCCGCTTCGCGCGCGATCTGGCGAGAGATGTAGAGTCCCAGGCCGGTGCCCCGGCGCCCCTTGGTGGTGGCGAACGGGCGGAACAACCGCGGGGCGATCTCCGGCGGGACGCCGCGGCCGTTGTCGGCGACCGCGACGGTCACGCGCCCATCCGCGATGCCGGTGTCCACGGTCAGGTGGCGCGGCGGCTTGATAACGCGCAGGGCGTCGATCGCGTTGGCGAGCAGATTGACGACCACCTGTTCCAGTTTGATCGCGTCCCCCACGACCGCCGGCAAGTTGGGATCGAGTCCGCCGCTCACCGTGATCTCGTCCACTCCGAATCGGTACGACACGAGGTCGAGCGCCCCCCGCACGACGTCGTTCAGGTTCACGCGCGTCACGTCGTGCTCCGGCGCTCGGACGAAGCGCAGCAAGCCCCGCAGCAGCTTGGTCGCCCGCCGTGCCTGGCGCAGGATCTGCGCCATCTCGCCCCGCTGCTCCTCGGGGACGGCGGGGTCGGCGAGGCGGTTCTCCGCATGCGACGCGATGGCCATGAGCGGGTTGTTGACTTCATGGGCGACGCCAGCAAGGAGTTCCCCCGCCGCCGCGAAGCGGCCCTGCTCTTCGGCGCGGCCGCGCAAGACGCGCGTCATCTCGTTAAAATGCTGGGCGAGGCGCCCCATCTCATCGGCGCGCAGCACCGGGATCTCGCTATTCAGGTCGCCTTCGGCGATACGGGCCAACCCCATTTCCAGCTGGCGGAGCGGGTCCCAGATGCGTCGCCGCAGGATGGACAGGGCGAGCGGGACGGCCAGAGCGCCCAGCGCGAGCCACAGCAACGTGTCCCGCAGCACGTCACTCGCCGCTGCCTGCAGGGCCCGCTGTCGGTCGAGCAGGTACTCGCGGGTGACGCGGTTCCCTTCGGCGCTCTCCTGATCGGCGACGAGGGCGAGCTGGGCGCCGCGAGGGAAGGTGGCCGCCGCCTGGGCAGGAGCGCCCCGAGCGAGCGCCGCGACGGCCGCAGCCAAGCTGTCGGCCGCCTGGCGCGCGGCGGCTACGGCGCGGACCAGCGGGGCGTGCAGGGGGAGCGGCACGTCAGCCAGCGGGTGCGCGGCGGCCGGCGCGCCGGCGAGCGCGAGGAGGCGATCGAGTGTCGCCAGCGTGTCGCGGCCGGGCCGCGCGCGGGCGTGGCTCAGCTGCTGCGCGATGGCGGCCACCCGGTGCAGCGCCTCGCGGCGGCGCGCCAGGTCGTCCTGCAGCAGGATGATGGCGCCCGTCCCGGCGCCCAGCGCCAGCGCGGGAGCGCGTATCCGAACATCCAAGTAGAGGGGAAGCGCACCGGCGTAGACGGCCGCCGCCAGGCCGATGCAGAGCAGGGTGGCGCGCAGGCTGAGGCTACGGGGCGGCCGCTGTCCGGATCTCAAGGAGGCGTGCTCCGACACCACGGGGTTGCGATGGTAGCGTTAAGATAACCTGCCGGCTCACCCTTCACTTGCGAGGCTCGCATGACGCGACAGCTGGGTGGCGCCCCCAGGCGGCGACGAGCGCAGACCGCGGCCGCGCTGCTGCTCGCGGCCGGTGGCGCCCCCCGGCTCTCGGCCCAGGATGTGGCGCAGCGTCTGCTTGCGGTGCCCGACACGGCGACCGCGCGTCAGCTCACCGCCGATCTGGCGCGGGGGCCGCACATGGCCGGCACGCCGGCGCAGGCGGCCACGCGCGACTACGTGTTGGCCCGGATGCGGTCGTTCGGCCTCGAGGCCTGGGCGAAGGAATACACGGTCTACCTGCCGCACCCCGACACGGTCGCCGCCTGGGCGCTGGCGGGCCCGGGCGCCCCCGCGCAATCGCTGGACCTGCGCGAGCCGGTGGTGGCGGAGGACCCGGTGACCCGCGGCCCGCAGGTGCCGCCCTTCAACGCTTACACCGGGGACGGCGATGTGACGGCGGAGGTCGTGTACGTGAATTACGGCCTGATCGAGGATTATCAGACGCTCGACTCGCTCGGCATCAGCGTGCGCGGCAAGATCGCCCTGGCGCGCTACGGACACTCGTTCCGCGGCATCAAGGCGCGCGAAGCGGAGCGTCAGGGCGCGACCGGGCTGATCATCTATTCCGACCCCGCCGACGACGGCTACGCCCGGGGCGACGTCTATCCGCGCGGCCCGATGCGCCCCTCAGGCGGTATCCAGCGCGGCAGTGTCCTCAACGTGAACGGCGATCCCACGACCCCGGGGTACGCCTCGCTGCCCGGGGCGCGCCGCGTCCCCGAAGATTCGCTGCCCATCCCGCACATCCCGGTGGTGCCCGTGGGATACGGCAATGCGCAGCGCTGGCTGGGCCGGCTGGGCGGGCCTTCGGTGCCGCAGGCGTGGCAGGGGGCGCTGCCGTTCCGCTACCACGTCGGGCCGGGGCCGGCCCGGGCCCGGCTCAAGGTGCGGACCGAGCGGGGCGCGCGGGCGCTGCACCCGATCTGGGACACCTTCGGCGTGATCCGCGGCGCCCGGTATCCCGAGGAGTGGGTGATCGTGGGCGCGCACCGCGATGCGTGGGGCCCCGGCGCGGCCGACAACGTCAGCGGCACGGTCACGGTCCTCGAGGTGGCCCGGGCGTTCGCCGACCTGGCGCGCGCCGGGGTGCGTCCGGCGCGCACGGTCATCTTCGCGACGTGGGACGCGGAGGAATGGGGCCTCATCGGATCGACCGAGTGGGCGGAGGAGATGGCGGACTCGCTGGCGGCGCACGCCGTCGCTTACGTGAACGAGGACGACGTCACCCAGGGACCGCGATTTGTGGGGAGCGGATCACCGTCGCTCAAGCCGCTGATCCGCGAGGCGGCACGCTTGGTGGCCGACCCCTCGGGGCGGGGCAGCGTGTACGCCGGGTGGCTCGCGCAGACCAAGGGTGACACGGCGGCGCTGACGCTTGGCAATCTGGGTGGCGGATCCGATTTCGCGGGGTTCTACCACCACCTCGGCATTCCCGCCGCGGAAGTCGGGTTTCACGGTCCCACGGGCGTTTACCACTCGCAGTACGATTCCTACCATTGGGTGACGGAGTTCGGCGATCCTGGGTACCGCGCGCATCGCGCGGTGGCGCAGCTCGTCGCGCTCATTGTGGCGCGGCTCGCCAACGACGCGGTGCTACCGTTCGACTACGCCGCGTTCAGCGCGGAGCTGAGCCAGCTCACGGCGCAGCTCGATTCCGCGATCGCAAAACGGGGCTGGAGCGTGCCGCTGCGGGGGTTGCGGGAGGCCTGGGCGCGGTTCGGTAGCGCGGCCCGCGAGTTCGCCGCCGCCCGCGACAGTCTGGCCCCGGACTCCATGGGGAGCAGCGCCTCGGGGCGCGTCCGGCGGGTCAACGCGGCGCTGATGCAGGTCGAGCGACGGCTCACGCGACCCGAGGGCCTCGCGAGCCGGCCGTGGTACCGCAGCCTCCAATTCGCGTCGGACGTGGACAACGGCTACGCCACGATGGCGTTCCCCTCGGTGAACGAGGCGATTCGCTACGGGGACGCCGCGACCGCCGCGCGCGAGCGGGACGATCTGATCGAGCGGATCGACCAGGCGCGGGCGGCGCTCGTGGCGGCGCGGGCGGCGCTGCGCGACTAGCGGGCCGGGGCGCGACCGGCGACATTCTCCCGCGCGATGGGGCGAGGCGGAGCGAGGCCGTGATGGCAGGACAGCCAGGCGATCAGATGAAGATCGTGATCTACTACGCCGTGTGGGCGACGCTGTGCGCCGCCGCGGCCGGAGTCGCGATTTCGGCGCTCCACGTCGGCTTTTTCAGCTACAACCCCGGACGGTCGTGGTTGGTCCACACCTTCGTCAACGACGTGCTCACGGCCGCGCTGCTCGCGGCGGGACAAGGGGCGGTCGCGCTGGTGACGGGGAGCGTGCTCGTGCACTTGGGCCGCACGCTCCGGGCGACCGTGTTGCTCGGCTTGCTCGTGGGGGCGCTGGACTTCGTGATGAACTTCGTGCAGATGGCCGTTCCGGCAACGGAGCTCGGATGGATACCGGATCTGTTGCTGCTTACGCTCGCCACGATCGTCCTGACCGTGCTCGGTTCCCGCTCGAGCGCCGCCGCGCTGTAACCGTCTCCGGGAGGCGCCGCGGGCGCCACGGCGACCGGGCTAAAGCTTTGGCAGCGTGATGCCTTGTTGCGCCTGGTACTTGCCGCGCTTGTCCTTGTAGCTCACTTCGCACTCGTCCCCTTCGTCCGCCGTGAAGAACAACACCTGGGCGATGCCCTCCTCGGCGTACAGGCGGGCGGGCAGGGGGGTCGTGTTAGAGATCTCGAGCGTGACGTAGCCTTCCCACTCCGGCTCGAACGGGGTGCTCTTGCCGACGCAAACGGTGAGAACGTTGCGCGGGATGCGGAAATATTCGACCGACCGGGCCAGCACGAAGGAGTTCGGGGGCACGATACAGACGGCACCCGTGAACTCGACAAAGGATTTCGGATCGAACGCCTTGGGATCGACGACGGCGGAGAGGGCGTTCGTGAAGATCCGGAACTCGGGGGCGACGCGCATGTCGTAGCCGTAGGAGGACACGCCGTAGGAGATCACCCCGAGACGGGGTTGGTTTTCGGCGAACGGCTCGATCATCCGGTGCTCGCGCGCCATGCGGCGGATCCAGCGGTCGGATTTGATGGACATGGGGCGCCAATATATCGACGCCGTCGACACTTACGCCACTCGATTCGGTTGACAAGGGTGCCGTGCGCGAATTACGTTTCGGCGGGTTAAGTGAATTTTTTCACGAACTCTCACGAACTCATGACTCAGCCCTACCTCTCCTTCCTCCTCCTGCTCGCCTTCGTCGCCTTCAACGCGGCGTTGCTCATCGGGCTGTCCCAGCTCCTGGCCCCGCGGCGGCCCACGGCGGTGAAGGACGCCCCCTACGAGAGCGGCATGCCGCCGCTCGGCTCGGCCCGCGAGCGCGTGGCGGTGAAGTTCTATCTCGTGGCGATGCTGTTCATCGTGTTCGATTTGGAGACGGTGTTCCTGATCCCGTGGGGCACGATTTTCTGGGACGGCGGGACGGGGGGCGTGGGTCGCGGCAGCGGCTTCCTCTTGGTCGAAATGCTGGTGTTCATGCTGATCCTCGCGGTCGGCTACGCCTACGTGTGGAAACGCGGGGCGCTCGAGTGGGACTAGAGTCGCGGAACTAGGGGGACGGCGTGAAGCGAGTGCTGCAAACCGCGGAAGTCGCCGGCAGCCCGAACTGGCTCACCACCCGGTTCGAGGCGCTGGTCGAGTGGGTCGTGCGCGTGTCGGGGGCGGACAAGGTGGTGAACTGGTCCCGCGCGAACTCGCTCTGGCCGATGCCCTTTGGCACGGCGTGTTGCGCCATCGAGTTCATGGCGACTGCGGCGAGCCGCTTCGATTTCGCGCGGTTCGGGATGGAGCGCCAGGCCTTCTCGCCGCGGCAAGCCGACGTGCTGATCTGTGCCGGCCGGCTGCCGTTCAAGCTCGCTCCCGTGATCCGGCGCATTTACGATCAGATGCCGCAGCCCAAGTGGGTGATCTCGATGGGCGCCTGCGCTTCGAGCGGCGGCATCTTCGATAACTACGCCATGGTACAGGGAATCGACACCATCGTCCCGGTGGACGTGTACGTGCCGGGCTGTCCGCCGCGGCCCGAAGGCCTGTTGTACGGCGTGCTGCTCCTGCACAAGAAGATCAAGGGCGAATCGCTGCTCGACTCATCGCTGCGCCAAGAACAGCCCCTCGACGCCCGCGGCCTGCGGCTGCCGCCCGAGACGATCGACGAGATCTCGGAGCCCTTCGGCAACTCGGTCCACCAGTTTCGCTCGGCGTGAACCCCTCCGTCGACGCGCTGCGAGCGACCTTCGGCACCGCGATCGGCCGCGCCGTAGAGATGCGGGGCGACACCATCGTGCACGTCGCGGCGGCGTCGCTCGGGGATGTGATGCGCTGGCTGCGCGACACCCCGGAGCAGCAGTACGATTACCTCCTGGACATCACGGCGGTGGAGTATCGGGATCGCGAGCGGCCCCTCGAGGTCGTGTACTTTCTCCGCTCGCTCGGGCGCCGGGCCGACTTGCGGATCAAGGTGGAGCTCGATCCGCTGGGGGAGCTCGCGCTCGACTCGGTGGTGGCGGTGTGGCAGGGGGCGAATTGGCTCGAGCGTGAGGTGTTCGACATGTTCGGCGTCACGTTTCGCGGCCATCCCGACCCGCGGCGCATCCTCATGTGGGAGACCTACGCCGAGGGCTACCCGCTGCGCAAGGACTTCCCGCTGCGCGGCCGCTTCAGCCGAGCCGAGCAGGTGCGACAGGCGCTCGCGGCAGACCCCGAGGCGCACTATTCCCTGACGGAGCTCGCGATCGCCGACGCGTACGCGGAACTGCCTGCCGACATGAAGGAACGGCTGCGGGCCGGGGGCCGCGGCGCGGTCGACGACCCGGCATGACGCGGCGCACAATCGACCTGGCGCTGGCGACGCCGGGGGTGGACGCTCAGGGTGCGGCGGTGCGCTGGCCGCTGGGTGTCGCCGCGACGACTCCTGGCGCCCGCGGCGCCCCGGAAGCCGGCGCCGAGCCCGATCTGCCCGGTGAGCACATGCTGATCAACCTCGGGCCGCAGCATCCAGCCACACACGGCGTG
>WNFJ01601755.1_pt1 | contig 18676 bp, 12 predicted proteins | sample 5400461 | NCBI WGS metagenome assembly WNFJ01 (sample SAMN13153349, study PRJNA577476) | soil metagenome | isolation source: 115 cm saprolite on Douglas fir-dominated hillslope | place: USA:California | collected 2013-09-17
CTCACCGACCAGCCGGATGGCGAGGCATTGTGCCGCGAGGTCTACGGCACGCGCGTTGGTTACGTGCCCTATCTGATGCCGGGGTTTGGGCTCGCCAAGGCTGCGGCGCAGGTATTCGACGCCGATCCATCCGTGGAAGGCCTGATCCTGGTCAAGCACGGCATTTTCAGCTTCGGCGCCGACGCGCGGCAAGCTTATGAGCGTATGATCGCGCTGGTGACATCAGCCGAAGAGCGGCTCGCCAGCCAGCGCAAGCCGGCCTTTATCAGCGCAAAACTGCCGGCCCGCCCGGCACGGGTGGAAGACGTCGCGCCGATTATCCGCGGTGCCTGCAGTCTGCCGGACAGCAAGATCGACGGCGCCTGGAAGCGTTTTATTCTTGATTTCCGTAGATCGGATGCGGTGATGAATTTCGTCAATGGTGCTGAGGTCTCGCGCTATGGCCAGGCCGGCGTGGTGACGCCGGATCACAATATTCGCATCAAGAACTGGCCGCTGGTGGTTGCCGCGCCAGCGGATGGAGACCTCACCGGCTTCAAGGATCAGGTCCGCGCCGCCGTCGCAGCATTCGGCGAAAATTACAAAAACTATTTCATCCGCAATAATGCGCGCGTCGGCGGCATCAAGACCATGCTCGATCCGATGCCGCGCGTGGTGCTGGTGCCTGGTGTCGGCCTGTTCGGGCTTGGCCGAAGCAAGAAGAACGCGAAGATCGCCGCCGATCTGGCAGAAGCCGCGGTTGCCACCATCACGGATGCCGAGGCGGTCGGCCGCTTCGAGCCGCTCCCGGAATCCGATCTGTTCGATGTCGAATACTGGTCGCTGGAGCAGGCGAAACTCGGCACCGCCAAGGAGCCGCCACTGACGGGACAGGTCGCGGTCATCACCGGGGCCGCCGGCGCGATTGGATTCGCGACAGCGAAAGCCTTCGCGGCGGCCGGTGCCGAATTGGCGCTATTGGATGTCGACGAGGCCGCCGCGCAGGAAAAAGCAAAAGCGATCGGCGGCGCGGCCCTTGGGCTTCGATGCGACGTCACCGACGCCGCCTCGGTCAAGGATGCGTTCGCGCAGGTAGCGTCGGCCTTCGGCGGGGTTGACATCGCAGTGTCGAATGCCGGCGCCGCCTGGCAGGGCCGGATCGGCGAGGTCGAGGAGGCGGTGTTACGCGAGAGTTTTGAACTGAATTTCTACGGTCACCAGCGCGTGGCGCAGGCCGCCGTCAAGATCATGCGGGCGCAGGGCACCGGCGGTTGCCTGCTGTTCAATGTTTCCAAGCAGGCGGTCAATCCCGGCCCCGATTTCGGCCCCTACGGCCTGCCGAAGGCGGCGACCCTGTTTCTGGTGCGGCAATACGCACTCGATCACGGCAGCGAAGGCATTCGCGCCAATGCCGTCAATGCCGATCGGGTCCGCTCGGGCCTCTTGACCGAAGAGATGATCGCGTCACGCTCAAAACTTCGCGGCGTCAGCGAACAAGACTATATGCGGGGCAACCTGCTCGGCCGGGAGGTGGCGGCCGAAGATGTGGCGCAGGCGTTTCTGGCCCAGGCGCTGGCGCTGAAGACCACCGCCGACGTGACCACCGTCGACGGCGGCAACATCGCTGCCGCACTGCGATGAATTGGAGGAAGCTGCGGCGCAGCCCCCTAGTCTTCGGAGAATCTGCCCCCTAAACTCGTGGCAGGTCCCGGCCACAACATACAAGACCGAGAATCCAGATGAGTGACGAGCCTTTTAAATCCTGGAAGTGCCGGACTTGCGGCTACATCTATGACGAAGCGGCCGGCGCACCGGACGAAGGCCTGGCGCCGGGCACCCGGTGGGCCGACATTCCAGACGACTGGGTTTGTCCGGAATGCGGCACGCCCAAGAGCGACTTCGACATGGTGGAGCTCTAGATAAAAGTCACGGACGCGAACGCAGCACCAACCCCGTCGCCGTTTCAAGCTCGGCGATCGCTTGCGGCGCGTTGACGACCTTGATGGTGGTCATGCCCATTTCCCGCGCCGGCTTCAGGTTGACGCCGAGGTCGTCGAGATAGACGCAAGCGTTGGGATCGACGTGAAGCGCGTCGACCATCATCCGGTAGATGCGCGGATCAGGCTTCCTTAAACCGATCTTTGCCGACTCGATGACGTGGTCGAACAGCGCCATCACCTCGGCGATATAGATCGATCGGCCGCCCAGGCTTCCGATCGCGTTGGCCGGAAGGTTGTTGGTGATACAGCCGGTCTTGAATTTGGCCGCGATGCGTTTGAACGCCTCGACCATCTCTGGCCGCAGATCTCCCGCCAGAAGCGGCAACACATCCTTGCCGCGAACTTTCGCGCCCAGCGCCAGCGATTCCGCCGCGAACAATTGATCGAACGCTTCAATGTCCACTTCGGCTCGTTCGAATTTCGCCCAGGCATTTTCAAGATGATTAGCAGCATTGGTGCGCCGGATAATTCCGGCGGGAAGCCCGCGTTCGATCTCGAAACGCGCAAAAGCCTCCAAAGGCGAGGTGGTGAACACCCCGCCGAAATCCCAGATTACTGCCTCGATCATCAATTTCCTGCCAATGCCAGCGCGATCTGGAGACGGCTAACACGGGGTCCGGGCGGGGGCCAGCCTTGAGGCGGGCGCGTCTACCGTCCCAATCCAGCCGAGACCGCTCGTCATTGCGAGGAGCAAAGCGACGAAGCAATCCAGTCGTGGCCTGGCTGGGCTGGATTGCTTCGCTGAGCCTGTCATCGGGCGGCGCTTTGCGCCGACCCGTTGGCTCGCAATGACGGGATGAACCCCCATTGCCCCGGTGGCTGCTTTTGCGTCAGGCTCTCAGGACCGGTCTGTATTTACCGGAAATAATCGAGGACGACGTGCAAATCGGACTGGGAGGCGGGAGTTCCGTTCAGGTTCGCATCGATGACCCGGCGACAGGCTTCCACGGTCGCATTGTCCCCGAGATCGTTCGCTGCTTCCAGAACGATCCAGGCCGCATCCGATAGTTTGTCGGATTTCGGCTTATCGACAATTCTGCCGAGGCGTTCGCGTGCGGCTGCGCCGAATGGGATTGCGTTCACGGCCGATATTCCCCGCCAATTCTCGATCGGTAATCTCAATGCATCTCAAGCCGGGGCCGCCACCTCGGCCCCCGAATCGGCACCTGCGGCGCTCTTGCGTGACTGATAGAATTTCAGAACGCTGCGGGTTGTCTCGATGTTGAGGCGGCCAAACTCGCTTTCCAGGTCATTTAGGTCCTGTGCGGTGATGCGGTGATCCTTTGCGCCGAGAAAAAGCAATGCCATTGTAGTAGCCCACGAAAAGTCGAGGGCTTTGCACAGTACCAGCAGCATTTCTCTGTTCTTGTCCACCAAGGCGCGTTCTATTACGTCGGCTGGCAATGAGCACAATAACGAGAGCCCGATCGTGACCTCTTCCAGCCTATGGGATCGAGCGTATCCCGATATGCTGTTCTCATTCAGATTGCCCTGCTGATGCTGCGTCGCCACGAGACGTTTTGCGACAAAGTAGCTTCTCGATACCGGACCGAACTTGGACTGCAGCACGCCTGTGACGTCGATCACCGAGGTCTCAATTTGGTCAACCATCGTAGGCCGCTCGCGTTGCAGCCGCTTTTTTACGTCGTCCGACGCCTTTGCGATCAACTGCTGGAAAAGGCGCCTCGGGATGTCCTTGCGGAGACCGAGTTGCTCGGCGAGGATGGAATCGCCTTCGGCCCGTTTGATCATGTGCAGAAGGCCGGACTCTGAAAAGCGCGCACCGGCGTTACTTGCAACCGAGCTCACGACGGTCGGGTCGCCGCGCGTCACGAGCACGTCTGTGACCGTCCTCTCGATCGACTTGCGTTTTGAGATCGCGAGAAGGTGCGACTGGCTTTTGGTTTTGGCGTTGGCAACGAGAGCGTTATCATCGAGCCGCTCGGACTCCTGGAGCACGGGACCAGCGACATCGATCGAATCGTCAAAGGCAAGTTTATGGATGATATTGATCGGAGCATTTTCGAAGCGGGCCAGCCGTTTTGCAAGCTGCGCGCGGGCCGCGACTTCAATCTCATCCGCGAGCCGCCCAATGACCTCGCCAAAGACCCATATCTCGTCGTCGCTATACCGGCCCGCTATCAATAGGTCCGTTGCATGGCGCAGCGCTCGCGTACGGCTTTCCGCCGTTCCTCGCGAGACTGCGTCGTCGAGATCCGTTAGGAACGATTTTGCCTCACTCATTTTGACCGACCTTCAATCGCAACAAACGCGCACGGAAATACCCACCTGTTCGATCCTAGCCGGCAAAGGGAATTTTTTGGTAAAGGAGAGCGGCAGGTATCGCCGCTAAAAATTGGCTAAAATACTCATTAATCTGTTGGCTTTTCGGTCATCCTGATCTTCACAGGGTTAGCGCCAGATGAAAATCTTCCCCCAAATGATTGCGGTCTTGGCGCTGCTCATCTCCGCGCCCGCCGACGCGATCGTCGGCGGCGGGGTGCCATCCGCCGAGGGCATCGGCCGCTCCATCGTCACCATCGTCGGCTCGCGCGGCAATTTCTGCACCGGCGCCTTGATTGCACCCAGACTGGTGTTGACGGCGGCGCATTGCGCGCAGCCCGGCGCGGTCTACAAAATCGTCGAATATGGAGCAGACCGGCAGCCACAGCTGCAAGATGTCAAGAACGTAGCCATTCACCCCGCGTTCAATATGCAGGCGATGACGGCCCATCGCGCCACCGCCGATGTGGCATTGCTGCAGCTCGAGGCGCCGCCCAAAGGGAAAAGTGCAGCGATGCTCGGTGTACCACAGATCCCGATGGTCGCCGGCAGCCGCTTCACCATCGCCGGCATCGGCGTGACCATCCGTGGCGAGGGCTCCAGCGGCGGCACCGTTCGTGTCGCGGGCCTGGTCGCAACCGGCCAACCTGGGACTTTACAAATTCGCCTGGTCGATCCGGTCGGACAGGGCACGCGCGAGGGGCTTGGCGCCTGTACCGGGGATTCCGGCGGACCTGTGTTTGAGGACCGGCAGGGCGCTCCCGCGGTCGTCGGCGTCGTTAGTTGGTCGACGGGGCCGAACGGCAGCGCGGGCTGCGGCGGCCTGACCGGTGTCACGCCACTCACGCTCTATCGCGACTGGATTTTGCAGACCGCGCGCCAATGGGGTTTTGCTCTGTGAATTAGGCGGGTTGATCTGGCGCATTGTGCCGCTAATGATTGAACTCTACGGACCTTGGTAATGGATTGCCAATCAAACAAGAACCGGCCTCATGAACATCATCGCAACAACCCGCGCCGCTTCCGCCTCCCAATCGACAGAGCATTTCGATGTCCTGATCGTTGGCGCCGGCATCTCCGGCATCGGCAGCGCCTATCACCTCACGGCGCAGCTTCCCGGCACCAGCTTTGTCGTGCTCGAGGCCCAGCAGAGCTTTGGCGGCACCTGGCTGACCCACCGCTATCCCGGCATCCGCTCCGACAGCGATCTTCACACCTTCGGCTATCGCTTCAAGCCGTGGACCAGCGCGCCGATTGCAACCGCTGCGGAAATTCTCGCCTACATGGGCGAGGTGATTGCCGAAAACGGGCTCGAGCCGCATATCCGCTACAAGCATCAAATCTCCTCGGCCAATTGGTCGAGCAAGACAAATCTTTGGACCATCGAAGCCGTCAAGACCGACAGCGGCGAAGCCGTGACCTTGACCGCGAATTTCTTGTGGATGTGCCAGGGCTATTACCGGCATTCAGAAGGCTACACGCCGCAATGGAAGGGCATGGAAAGCTTCAAAGGCCGCATCGTTCATCCGCAGCGCTGGCCGGACGATCTGAAGCTATCGGGCAAGAACGTCGTCGTGATCGGCTCGGGTGCGACCGCGGCGACGCTTATTCCGGCGATCGCCGACAAATGCGGCCATGTCATCATGCTGCAGCGATCGCCGACCTATTTCAGGACCGGCCGCAACGCGATCGAGCTCGCCGAAACGCTGCGGCAGCTGCAGATCAGCGAGGAGTGGATCCACGAGATCGTGCGCCGAAAGATTCTCTTCGAGCAGGACACTTTCACCCGCCGCTCCTTTACGGAGCCGGAGAAGGTCAAGCAGGAGCTGCTCGGCGGCATTCGCGCGGCGCTCGGTCCCGATTGCGACGCCGACATCGAGAAGCATTTCACGCCGACTTATCGGCCATGGCGGCAGCGCATTGCCTTTGTCCCCGATGCCGATCTGTTCCACGGCATCAAGAGCGGCAAGGCATCGGTGGTGACCGACGAAATCGATCGGTTCACGGCGGAGGGCATTTTGCTGAAATCCGGCAAGTCGCTCGACGCCGACATCATCATCACCGCGACCGGGTTCAACCTCAACGTGCTCGGTGATATCGCGTTCTCGATCGATGGCAAGCCGCTCGATTTCGCGAAAACCGTCACCTATCGCGGCATGATGTTCACCGGCGTGCCGAATATGGCCTGGGTGTTCGGCTATTTCCGGGCAAGCTGGACGCTGCGGACCGACCTGGTGGCGGATTTTGTCTGCCGCTTGCTGGCGCATATGAAGCGGAAGGGCGCGAAGAAAGTCACCCCCGCGCTGCGGCCGCAGGACAAGGACATGCCGCTGCAGTCATGGATCGATCCGGAGAATTTCAATCCCGGTTATATGATGCGCAACATGCACCTGTTGCCCAGGCGCGGCGACAAGCCGGAATGGCAGCACAGCCAGGATTACTGGGCTGAAAAGGACGAATTTCCGGCGATCGATCTCGACGACGCCGCGTTCGTTTATGATTGAGTTTTTTCGCGGGGCCCGGCGCAATTGTGGCTCGCTACATCTGGCCCGAAGTAAAAGAAGATGATAACAAGTTCTTTTCAGGAAGGCGATCGAGGGCCTGTTCCGGATCGCCGTCCCCGATAAGCTCGGTTGAACCGACGATGTCGGCAAACATCACGGTTACGACCTTGCGCTCGCCGAGCGCCTGCGTTTGGCCAAGCCGCTCACCGCAAACGCTGCAGAACCTCGCCGCGCCGAAAGCGGGGCTCTGGCAATTTGGGCAGATCGCGGAATGCAAGGTACCCGGCCAAAACGAAACTTTTCTGCAAATGGTCAAAGGTCAGGCGCGCATTCGGCAACCATAAAACTCAACGAAACTTTCAAACCTTGTGCGAAATCATCCGTGGGCTTCTAATCATGCATAGGAGCGCATGATGTATCCGCGAAGGTTTGCTCGTGTTCGGCCGACTGGCAGGAATTCCGATGTGGCCAAACTGATCGTTGGTCCGAAAGATCCCGTCATTGATTGCAGAGTTGTTGACTATTCCCCTGGCGGGGCATGCCTTGAGGTTTGGGGTCAGATTAAGCTGCCTAATCGATTCGAACTGCTATTTGGCGGCACCAAGAAGCGTTGCCGTGTTGTTTGGAACGCCGGGCGACGTCTCGGAGTCGCGTTTTAATGGACGCATAATTGCGATCATCATGTTCGCCGGACGTCGAGTGTAAATCGATCGGTTCAAGCGCGGCGACAAGCCGGAATGGCGGCCCAGCCATTATCCTAATCCGACGGTGTTTCCTTCACCGATTCAACGCCACATCCCTGAATGCAGCCACGAGCGGCATCTCAAGCTTTCCGGGCATGCTCTGAAGGATTTCATAGGCCTGTTCTCCAGACATGGCTGGCTTGTACTGCCGATGCTCGATCAATGCTGCAAAGATATCGCAAATGGTCAATATTCGAACGATGTTGGATATGCTGGCGCCACAAAGTGCGTCGGGATATCCACTTCCATCGAGAAATTCGTGATGATGCCGGACTGCATCAAGGATTTCCGGGGAAATGCCGGGGTTCCGCTTCAGCACTTCATACCCGGCCGCGGCATGGCTTTCGATCAGCGCACGTTCCTCGGCGTCGAGGCGCCCCGGCTTGTCCAGGACCGCGAGCGGAATTTTGGCCTTGCCGATGTCATGAAACATTGCAGCTGAATACAGCCGTTCAATATCCGGTTCCGCAAGACCGAGACTCAAGCCAAAGTCGATCGCTATTCCCGTAACCAGAAAGGCAGTGTTGATAGGTGCCCTCGTGATGGCGGCGGACCGCCTCGAGCCAGCTCGACAGCCCATCCTCAGCGATCTTGTCAGCGATCCTGCTACCTGCGCCCTTCGCCCGGCTGACGTCGATCGGTTTGCCGCTCAACACGCCGGAGAACATCGACCCGATGGCGGCTGGCTTGCGCGCAGGCGGTCTTGTCAGTCTGATTGTCGGTTCAAGGACTTTTTCTTGAGCTTTTCCCGCGCCAGAAACTGGACGCCGATCTGATCACCCGCGACGCGCACCATCCGACAGCGGCGAAATGCGAGACCCGTTGACGACAGAAGCAGAAAGAATTCGTTGAGGTCCAGTCCTTCAAACGATCCCTCGATGCGCAAGCGCGCACCCGTTTGCGACACGTCGAACATCAGGCAGTCCCGGCGCCAGGTTCCGTCAATTCCCATGATGTAAACATGGATGCCGCGTTCGAAATCGACACGCTCGCTCTTTCTGTCCCCATAAGCCATCGGTGCAGCCGATCTTTTACAAAAACGAAACCCGCTACTGGGTACCCCCACACTTACCTTGGCGACCTGCCCTCGCTCAGAAACCGCTCCTCAATGCGGCATCGACGTCCTCGAATAGGAGGCGTTCGCCTTCTGGCATGGCCGTACCCCACCAACTGACAACAAACGGGGTGCCGGTCTTCGGCGCAACGCGAAAGACCCGCCGCATACTCCGGTACCGTCGAGTCGCGCCAACGCGCCGCCCGCCAACAATCACAACGAGCCCATTACGATCTGCAATCAGGCACGGTAGCTTCAAAATTGAACTTTTTCGTAAACGTCTTGTGTCCGGCATCCGACAGACCGGTTTTTTTACCTCGCGCCTATCTGCTGCGTGACGCGAAAGCTTGCCCAGACGCTCCTCTGTAGGATTACCTCGTCAAGCATTCGAGAGCGATAAGTCAAAACGGAATCTTCAAGAATGTCTGCGAAGCTGCCTTTCGGATTTTGCAAAGGGGGCGCGTCATGCATCCACGACGGTTTGCGCGCATTCGGCCGACAGGCAGAAATTCCGATTCGGCCAAATTGATCATTGACCCAAAGGCGCCTGTCATTGATTGCAGAGTCGTAGATTATTCCGCTGGCGGCGCATGCCTTGAGATTTCGGGGCAGACCAAGCTGCCTAATCGATTTGAACTGCTATTTGGCGGCACCAGGAAGCGTTGCCGGGTTGTTTGGAACGCCGGGCGACGTCTCGGGGTCGCGTTTTAGCGACTTGTATTTCACGATGTATCATTCGCCGCCCGGACGCGGAGCGGTTAAGGCAGGGATGCCGCCACCAACGAACGCTCAGCCAACGCGCCGAAGACCATCGGCGAATACGGGGCTTCGCATGGGCCCGGCTGCGGCTGTTGTTCGACCAGGCCGTCGCGCCTGGTCAAGCAGATCAAAAGCGGCGCCAAAAGCTTTCCGACCGCGCCCCCGTGGATGATCAGCCACTGATCCCGGCAAGCTGTCGCGTGGAACAGGTTGAAAACGATTCATCTTCCGTCATGGCCGGGCTCCTCCCGGCCATCCACGTCTTGCTTTGTTGCGCCATCAGGAAAGACGTGGATGTCCGGCACGAGGCAAGACATGACGAGCTTCACCAAAGCCCCATTCCATTCGCCGTATTTTGCGTCGGACTCTCAGGCGTCGGCGGACCTCGAAGCCAGCTCAGCGCCGTTTCTGCCGACGAGCGCATTTTGGCGATTGAGCTGCGGCGTTGCCGCGTCCTGCATCAGCGGAACCGACAGCCGGCAGACCAGACCTTCGGAGCGCCAGTCGAACTCGGCTTGTCCTCCGAGCTGCGACTCGATGCTGGCGATCACACTCCTGGTTCCGAATCCGCGCGATACCGGTTTCTCGACAACGGGGCCATTCTTCTCTTCCCACACCATCCGCAACACGTCGGCCTCGGTCTCCCACTTGATCGAGAGACGCCCGGACCGCGTGGAGAGGGCTCCATATTTTGCCGAATTGGTGACCAGTTCGTGCAGCGCCAGCGCCAATGTTTGCGCGGTTGCGGGTTGCAGCTGAATCTCTGAACCGTAGAATGCGATCTGATCGCCGGTGGAATAAGGCGCAAGCTCCTCATCGACCAGCTTTCCTATTTCCGCACCCTGCCAGTTCGACAATGAGAGGATGGTGTGCACCCGCGCCAGCGCATTGATCCGCCCTTCCACCGCTTCGATGTAAGCCTTGACGTTTTCGCCGCGCGTTAATCGAACGATCGATTGCGCCAGCGCCAACGCATTCTTGGCGCGATGATCGACCTCCCGGGCCAACAGGTTTTGGCGTTCTTCCGCCTGCTTCCGTTCAGTGATGTCAATGGTGACACCGCTGACGCGAACGACCCGGCCGCCATCGTCGACGGTTGCCGCGGCCGTGCCGACGCACCAGCGGATCTCGCCATCCGGCCGCTTGATCCTGAATTCGGCTTCATAGGACGTTGCGCCCTTGGCAAACTGGGCGATGGCCTTTCGCAGCTCGTCGATATCGTCCGGATGAAGCAATGCTTGAACGCTTGCCGGGGTCACCCCAAAGGTTTGCGGATCGACTCCAAAGATACGGTACTGGCCTTCGTCCCACATCCAGTCGCCGTTGACCCAGTCCCAATCCCAGGAACCCATTCGGCCTGCTGCGATGGCAAGGCTGCGGCGCTGCTCACTTTCCAGAAGTCTCGCCGTTGATTCCTCGAGCTCCGCGGTACGCGCCCGAACGCGATGTTCAAGCTCGGCATTGAACCGCTCCAGCTGCCGGGTCTTGCGATAAAGCTCGGCGAACACCCGGATCTTTGCGCGCAACACTTCCGGAATAACCGGTACCGGAACGTAGTCCACCGCGCCCATTTCGTAGCCGCGAAGCCGGTCTATATCGCTGACCTGAACGGCTGAGATGAAGATCATCGCCGTCTTCTGGAAGCGGGGGTGCTCGCGGATCATGGCGGCGAGCTCGAACCCGTCCAGTTCCGGCATGCAAACGTCGACCAGAATAACCGCGACTTCGTTCTTGAGAAGACATTCGAGCGCTTCCCTTCCGGAGGAAGCGACAACGAGATTTTCGCCAAGCTCCTTTAGAATGACCTCATAGGCCAGCAGCTTCGCCGGCTGATCGTCGACCAGAAGGATGTTTACCTTTTCATGGTCCATCATCGTGCTCGCCGATCAGCGGTGTAGCCACATGCGTATGGCGAGGAGCAACTGCTCGGTGTTGACCGGCTTGGCCAGATAGTCGGAAGCCCCGGCCTCGAGGCATTTCTCCCGGTCGCCTTTCATCGCCTTGGCGGTAAGAGCGATGATCGGAAGCCGGCGCAACGCCGGATTTTCGCGAATCACACCGATGGTTTGATAGCCATCCATCTGCGGCATCATGATGTCCATCAGGACAATCGCGATCTCCGGGTTGGATTCGACCAGCGCGACCGCCTCGCTGCCCGTCGTGGCGGTGAGAACCTTCATGCCGCGGCGCTCCAGCACGCTGCTCAGCGCGAAGATGTTGCGGGCATCGTCGTCCACCAGCAACGCGGTCTGGCCAACCAGATCTTCATCGGAGCTATTGAGCTTCTCCAGCATCCGCTGCTTCTCGATCGGCAAATCCGTGATCATACGATGTAAAAACAGCGACGTCTCGTCCAACAGACGCTCCGGCGACTCCACGCCTTTTACCACGATGCTTCGAGCCATCGTATGCAGCTCCGCATCCTCTTCGACCGAGAGCTCGCGGCCGGTGAAGACGACGACGGGCACGTTGGACAACGATTCATCCTTGCGGATGTTGTCGAGCACCTCGAAACCGCTCATGTCGGGCAGCCGTAGATCGAGTACGACGCAGTCGAAAGGGTTCTCGCGCAACGTCGAGAGCGCCCCCGCGCCGGTGTCGGTTGTCACGATCTCGATGTCGTTATGATCCAGAAGTTCGCGGATGCTCATCTGTTCCGCCGCATTGTCCTCGACAATCAGCAGGCGTTTGCGGCGGGGCTTGGCGTACTCCTTGATTTGAGACAACGCCGCGCTGACCCCCTCGGTCGTCGTTGGCTTGCTGACGTAGGAAAACGCGCCGCGGGCGAGAGCGTGCTGCCGGTCTTCGTCCAGTGTGATGATTTGAACCGGGATGTGTCGCGTCAGAGGGTTATGCTTCAACTGACTGAGCACTGTCCAGCCGAGCATATCGGGCAAGAACACGTCGAGCGAAACCGCGGTCGGCTGGAATTGCTTGGCGAGATCGAGCGCCTCGGTACCGCGGGCCGCGACCAGGACCTTGAAACCCTTGTCGCGAGCGAGATCAACCAGGACGCGCGCATAATGCGGATCGTCCTCGACAATCAAAAGAATCGGGTCCCCCGGTTCGAGATTTAATCGGTCGTCCGGGATCTGCTCGATGGCGCGCTCCTGGGTCGCGACCTGCAGCGCCGGCGCGGCGCTGTATTGCGACGAAGCACTGACCCGCGGAGCCACTGTCGGCCCGGAATATTTCAGCGGCAAGTAGAGTGTAAAGCTGCTGCCCTTGCCGGGAGTGCTTTGAAGATGAATTTCGCCGCCCAACAGGCTCGCGAGCTCGCGGCTGATGGCCAGCCCGAGGCCGGTGCCGCCATATTTTCGGCTGGTGCCTGCATCGGCCTGCTGGAATGCCTCGAAAATCAGCTTCTGCTTCTCCGAGGGAATGCCGATGCCGGTATCGGACACCTCGAAGGCGACCACGGCCGGAGAATGATTGAGCACGGGATGTTCGGCGCTCCAGCCGCCCACGGCTGCGCAAACGCGGAGCCGCACGCCGCCCTCGGCGGTGAATTTGAACGCGTTCGACAACAGATTCTTCAGCACCTGCTGCAGGCGCTTGGAGTCGGTGACAATACTGCGTCCCAGATTGGGATCGACCTCGATGTCGAACGACAACTGCCGGTTTTCCGCTTCGTGCCGGAACGGCCGCCCCACGGTGTCGAGCAGATTGGATGTGAGAATTTCCTCCGCATCCACGGTGACGGTTCCGGACTCGATCTTGGAAAGATCGAGGATGTCGCTGATCAGATTGAGCAAGTCGGTGCCCGCGCCATGAATGGTTCGCGCAAATTCGACCTGCTTGGGAGACAGGTTGCCGTCCGGATTTTCGGTAAGCTGCTGGCCAAGGATCAAGATGCTGTTGAGCGGCGTCCGGAGTTCGTGCGACATGTTGGCGAGGAATTCCGACTTGTACTTCGACGTCAGCGAAAGTTCGGTCGCCTTTTCTTCGAGCGCGCGCCGCGCCTGTTCGATTTCCTGGTTTTTGCGCTCCACCTCGACGTTGCGTTCTGCAAGCTGCTGAGCCTTCTGCTCGAGCTGCTCGTTGGTCTGCTGCAGTTCTTTTTGCTGCGTCTGCAGTTCTCCGGCGAGCTGTTGGGACTGCTTCAGCAGGCCTTCGGTCTGCATGGTGGCTTCGATGCTGTTGAGCACGATACCGATGCTGTCGGTGAGCTGCTCAAGGAAGGTCATTTGCGAGGTCGTGAAGACGCTGACGGAAGCCAGCTCGATCACGGCTTTGACCTGGTTCTCGAACAAGATCGGAAGCACCACGAGGTTCTTCGGTACGACACGGAACAGCGCCGAATTGATCGGGACCGCATCGCCCGGGATTTCCGATACCAGCCGCTGGCGCTTGTCCATCGCGCATTGTCCGATCAGCCCCTCGCCAAACTGCACGATTTGCGAGTGAGGATTGGCGCCGTCGCCGGCGTAAGCCGAAAGCAGGTGCAATTGCGGGCTGTCTTCATTTTCGACCTGGTAGATCACGCCCATGTGGGCGTTCACCAAAGGTGTCAACTCGGTCAGAAGCAATCGGCCGACCGTGGTCAGATCGCGCTGGCCTTGCAGCATGTTGGTAAATCTGGCGAGGTTGGTCTTCAGCCAGTCCTGCTCGGTATTGACGTCGGTCGTGAGCCTTAGATTGCCGATCATCGTATTGATGTTGTCTTTGAGTTCGGCCACCTCGCCGCGTGCATCGACCTGAATCGAACGGGTCAGGTCGCCCTTGGTGACGGCGGTCGCCACTTCGGCGATCGCGCGCACTTGCGAGGTCAGATTGGCCGCCAGCAGGTTGACGTTGCCGGTCAAATCCTTCCACGTTCCGGCCGCGCCGGGCACGTTGGCCTGGCCGCCGAGGCGGCCTTCAACACCCACTTCGCGCGCGACGCTGGTGACCTGATCGGCGAAGGTCGCCAAGGTGTCGGTCATGTTGTTGATGGTCTCGGCGAGGGCTGCGACCTCGCCCTTCGATTTCACCGTCAGGTTCTGTTTCAGGTCGCCGTTGGCGACCGCGGTCACCACCTTGACGATGCCGCGGACCTGTTCGGTCAAATTGGCAGCCATGAAGTTGACGGTATCGGTCAGGTCCTTCCAGGTTCCGGCCACGCCGGGAACCTGCGCCTGTCCGCCGAGCTTGCCCTCGGTGCCGACCTCGCGCGCCACGCGCGTCACCTCGCCGGCGAACGCGTTCAATTGGTCCACCATCGTGTTGATGGTGTTCTTGAGTTCGAGAATCTCGCCCTTTACGTCGACGGTGATCTTGCGCGACAAGTCGCCGCGCGCAACGGCAGTGGTGACTTCGGCGATGTTGCGAACCTGTGTGGTCAGATTGGCCGCCAGCAGGTTGACGTTATCGGTCAGGTCCTTCCAGGTGCCGCCGACGCCGGGCACCACGGCCTGGCCGCCGAGCCTGCCTTCGGTGCCGACCTCGCGCGCGACGCGCGTCACTTCGGCTGCGAACGAGCGAAGCTGCTCGACCATCGTGTTCAGGGTGTCCTTGAGCAGCAGGATTTCACCGCGAACGTCGACCGTGATCTTTTTCGAAAGGTCGCCGCCGGCGATCGCGGTCGCCACTTCGGCGATGTTGCGGACTTGCGCGGTGAGGTTCGACGCCATGAAGTTGACGTTGTCGGTGAGGTCCTTCCAGGTGCCAGCGACCTCGGGCACTTCGGCCTGGCCGCCGAGCTTGCCTTCGGTGCCGACTTCGCGCGCCACGCGCGTCACTTCGGAAGCGAACGCGTTGAGCTGGTCGACCATGGTGTTGATGGTGTTCTTCAGCTCGAGAATCTCACCTTTCACGTCCACGGTGATCTTGCGCGACAGGTCGCCGCGCGCGACCGCCGTGGTCACTTCGGCGATGTTGCGGACCTGGGCGGTCAGATTGCCCGCCATCGAGTTCACGCTGTCGGTTAGGTCTTTCCAGGTGCCGGCGACGCCCGGCACGTTGGCCTGACCGCCAAGGCGGCCTTCGGTGCCGACCTCGCGCGCCACGCGCGTCACCTCACCGGCGAACCGGTTGAGCTGATCGACCATCGTGTTGAGGGTTTCCTTGAGCTGCAGGATTTCGCCCCGCACGTCGACCGTGATTTTGCGCGAGAGGTCGCCGCCGGCGATGGCGGTCGCCACCTCGGCGATATTACGGACCTGGGCGGTCAAGTTGCCGGCCATCGAGTTGACGCTGTCCGTCAAATCCTTCCAGGTGCCGGCGACGCCGGGCACCACGGCCTGGCCGCCGAGCTTGCCGTCGGTGCCGACCTCGCGCGCGACGCGCGTGACTTCGCCGGCGAAGGCGTTGAGCTGGTCGACCATGGTGTTCAGCGTTTCCTTCAACTGAAGGATTTCGCCGGACACGTTCACCGTGATCTTTTTCGACAAATCGCCCTTGGCGACGGCGGTTGCCACTTCGGCGATGTTGCGGACCTGGCCGGTCAGGTTGCTGGCCATCGAGTTGACGCCATCGGTCAAATCCTTCCAGGTGCCGGCGACGCCGCGCACCAGGGCCTGGCCGCCCAGTTTGCCTTCGGTACCGACCTCGCGCGCGACGCGCGTGACTTCGCCGGCAAACGCATTGAGCTGGTCCACCATGGTGTTGATGGTATTTTTCAATTCGAGGATCTCGCCGCGCACGTCGACCGTGATCTTCTTCGACAGGTCGCCATTGGCGACCGCGGTCGTCACTTCCGCGATGTTGCGAACCTGCGCTGTCAGGTTGCTCGCCATCGAGTTGACGCTCTCGGTCAAATCCTTCCAGGTGCCGGCGACGCCGAGCACGTTGGCTTGGCCGCCGAGCCTGCCGTCGGTGCCGACCTCGCGCGCCACGCGCGTCACTTCGCCGGCGAAGGCGTTGAGCTGATCGACCATGGTGTTGAGCGTTTCCTTCAGCTGAAGGATTTCGCCTGACACGTTCACCGTGATCTTCTTGGAAAGGTCGCCGCCGGCGATCGCGGTCGCAACATCGGCGATGTTGCGGACCTGGGCCGTCAGGTTGCTCGCCATGAAGTTGACGTTGTCGGTGAGGTCCTTCCAGGTGCCGGCGACGCCGGGCACCTGGGCCTGGCCGCCGAGCTTGCCTTCGGTGCCGACTTCGCGGGCGACGCGGGTCACCTCGGAAGCGAATGAATTGAGCTGGTCGACCATCGTGTTGATGGTGTCCTTTAGCTCCAGGATTTCGCCGCGCACGTCCACCGTGATCTTGCGCGAAAGGTCGCCGCGGGCGACGGCCGTGGTGACGTTGGCGATGTTACGTACCTGTGCGGTCAGGTTGCCGCACATCGCGTTCACGGAGTCGGTCAGATCTTTCCATGTCCCGGCGACGCCGGGGACGATCGCCTGACCGCCGAGTTTGCCGTCGGTGCCGACTTCGCGGGCGACGCGGGTGACTTCGGAGGCGAAGGAACGAAGCTGATCCACCATCGTGTTGATGGCTTCCTTCAACTGCAGAATTTCGCCGCGGACGTCCACCGTGATCTTCTTGGACAGGTCGCCGTTGGCGACTGCGATGGTAACCTCGGCGATGTTTCGCACCTGGCCGGTGAGATTGTTGGCCATCGAGTTGACGCTCTCGGTCAGGTCCTTCCAGACGCCGGTCACTTCAGGCACCTGCGCCTGACCGCCGAGTTTGCCCTCGGTGCCCACTTCGCGCGCGACGCGCGTCACTTCGGAGGTGAACACGCTGAGCTGCTTGATCATCGTGTTGACGATGTTGGCCGATTGCAAAAATTCGCCGCCCAACGGGCGGCCATCGACATCGAGCTGAACGGTTTGCAAAAGGTCGCCCTGCGCCACGGCCGCGACGGCTCGCGTCACTTCGCGTGTCGGCCACAGCAAATCATCGATCAAAGTATTTACCGAGCCTTCCATATCGGCCCATGAGCCGCTGGCGAGACCGAATTTGACGCGCTGCCGGGTTTTTCCTTCGCGCCCGACAACTTGACCGACGCGTTCCAGCTGCTGCGCCATCCGCTGATTGGCGGCGACGATCTCATTGAAGGTATCGGCGATCTTGCCCTCGATCCCGAGATGATCGCCCGTCATTCGCACCGAGAAGTCCCCGCTTCGCATCGCCTGAAGCGCGTGAAGCAACTCCTGCGAAGGATTGGGCTTTCCGTTGCTATATGGTTTGCCTTTGGAGCGACGCCGGGCCGAAGGAGCGGCAGGATCGAGATTGCTCATGGCGTCTCCTGTGAAGAAAATACGCAATCGAATCCAAATAGCTGTGGGCGAGTCGTGACCATAAAATCGTGCAGCCGCTCTCAAATCAAGCGGAATACCTGCCCGTAAACAATCGCCCTGATTCCTGAAATTCGGGCGAAAGTGAACAATCCATCAAATGGAACTTGGTTCCCGAACCGGCGAACTTAATTTGGATTGTGGGTGGCTGCGACGGCACCAAAGCGGACCATCGCGACTCTTTTAGGGCCAACACCCGGTCTGTTGTCACCCCCAATTCAGGCGGCGTCGGACCGCCCCCGTCATTTCGGCCCAGGCCGGAGCTTCGGAACGCCACTGCGATTGAAGCGTTCACTTTGCTAAACGGGGAGCTAACGATGCCCTTTTCCTTGACCTCATATCTGCTAGGGGCTGGAACCGTGGTCGGCGCGCTTGCCTTCGGGTTTGGCGGCGGGGTGCTCCTGACCAAGACGGCGATGAAGGACACCTCGACGGCGGAAACCCGGGTTGAGCGGGTTAAACGCGTAGATTCACCATCCGCCCCGCCGCGGGCCGGGGAAGCCGAGGAAGCCAAGGCCGTTCCAGCGCCGCCCGCTGAGCCTACCCCGGTGGCGGACTCGCCACCCCAGGTTCAAGCGGCACCCCAGGTTCAAGCGGTACCCCAGGTTCAAGCGAGCACAGATCCGCCTAAACCGGCTGCGGAAGCTCCGCAGCAAGCCGAGCCAGCCAGGGCAGCGCAATCGATCCCGCCAACCGAACCAGCCAAGTCGGCGGAACAAAGGGAAGCCGAGGCGCGGAAAGCCGAGGCGCGCAAGATCGAGCGCCAGAAACGCTATGCCGAGCGCAAGGCGAGAGCCGTGGCGGCGGCCAAGGCGAAGCAGCGCCAATGGGAGGAACAGCCAGAACCTTCTGGGGCCGAAATCGCGTTCGAACGGCCTTCAAGGCCGGCGCTCGCGTTCCAACGGGAAGAGCCGCGGTTCAACCCGTTCGACATCCCGCTGTTCGGTCGTTCGCATGAGTTTTCGCCGGACGATCGCGAGGATTGACCGCGCGCCATTCACTGCCGCTTTTGGCTCGGTCTTCTTGGTGGCGACGGGACGTTGCCGGTCCCGGCTTGCGGCTCGAATTTGCGGGTCACTTTCTGGGCTGCCTGGCTGACGTCGAGCAGAGAGCGGCGGCCTTCCAGCAT
>WNFJ01287782.1_pt2 | contig 18665 bp, 11 predicted proteins | sample 5400461 | NCBI WGS metagenome assembly WNFJ01 (sample SAMN13153349, study PRJNA577476) | soil metagenome | isolation source: 115 cm saprolite on Douglas fir-dominated hillslope | place: USA:California | collected 2013-09-17
TGGCGGTGCTGATTTTCGTCCTCGACTACGGACTTCTTTTTTGGGCAGAACGCCGCGTGCCGTCGGGAATCGCTGCTGTCATGATGGCCACCATTCCCGTGTTCATGGCTCTCTCTGAGATTCTCTTTCTGAGGACACAGCGGCTCACGTTCCGGCTGGCCGTTGCGCTGCTGGTGGGGATAGGGGGCGTGGCGGTCCTGCTGAGCCGTTCGCTCAGTCTGGGCGAAGTTCCCATCGAGACGTCAGGAGCGGTTGCCTTGCTGGTGGCTGCAATCGCGTGGTCGGCGGCCTCTGCCCTCACGCGCAAGTTACCCTTGCCTGCTTCCAAGGCAATGAGCTCAGCAGCCCAGATGCTCAGCGGAGGCGTGTTGCTCACGCTGGCGTCGGGCGCTCTGGGAGAGTTCCACGGATTTCATTGGCTGTCGGTTTCGCATGGAGCGTGGTTCGCGCTGGCTTACCTGATCGTTGCCGGATCCATCGTGGCATTCACGGCATACGTGTGGCTGCTTCACCACGAGTCACCGACGAAGGTAGGGACTTACGCCTACGTCAATCCCGTGGTGGCCGTTGCACTGGGGTACTTCCTTGGCGGCGAAGCCGTGGGACCGCGAACCCTGCTCGGAACCCTGCTCGTGCTGGTCAGCGTGGTCGTGATCACCACGACTCCTGAGAAAAAGCCCGCGACGACGTTCGTGAAAGAGGCAACTCAGGCTGCTGAGCCCTAGAGGGCGCTTCAGAACCCGCCGTCACGCATCTCACCAGGAGTGCATCCAGCGCGGTCTGGATCCGGCTATCATTGTTGCCGCCAACTTTACGTCTTCGCAGGTGAGATATCGCTATTGAAGTCACCGTCGGGCCGCCGCTTATCACCATCACCCGCGGCAATACCTTCGTCATTTCTGAGCCGGACGGTTGCATCAGCACATACACGGACCAGGGAATCTACTCGCGCGACACGAGATATGTGAGCAACTACGAAATGTTCGCCAATGGGGACCGCTGGATCCTGCAAAACTCCGGGGCCATTGCCTACTATGCTTCGCGAGCCTATCTGACGAATCCGCGAATCGTCACCGAATACGGCGATATCGAGCCCGGCACCCTCAGCCTCATTTTCAGCAGAGCCGTCGGAAACTACGGCATTCACGAAGATTTCGACATTTACAACTACGCTATGAAGCGGGTTTGCTTCGCCTTGGAAATCTCGCTGCGCACCGATTTCGCCGATATCTTTGAGGTCAAGACGAAGCGTATGCTGCGCAAGGGAACCGTCACTACCAGGTGGAATCAGGAAGGGTCAGAGCTAATCAGCACTTACGAACATGATGGCTTCATGCGGTCATTGACCACTCTTCTGCTTCATAGCGGATCGGCTGCAAACTACAGCAATGGCCGAATCAGTTTTCTGGTCGATCTCGCACCCAGGGATTCCTGGCATACCTGCTGTCAGCACCTGATGGATGAAGCCGGGTCGCAAAGGCAGTCACACCAGTGCGTGTATTTGCTTCGTGAACCGGACAGCGCGATTGAAACCGAGCTGAGAGACTGGAAGGGGGTCACCACGTCCGTCACGAGTTCGAACGAGGATGTTTACCGGCTTTTCAAGCAGTCCGTCGAGGACATGGCGGCCTTGCGGCTGCCCCCAGGCGAGATGCAGACAGAATTCATTCCTGCCGCGGGCGTCCCCTGGTTTGTAGCCGTCTTTGGCCGCGACAGTCTCATCGTCAGCCTCCAGAACATGGTGGTGTATCCCGATTTCGCGCGTAGTGCGCTGGACATTCTGGGCCGGTTGCAGGCGACTGAGGTCGACGACTACCGTGACGCGCAGCCCGGCAAGATATTGCATGAAATCCGGGTTGGAGAACTCGCCGAGCGGAAGCTGATCCCGCACACCCCGTACTACGGTACCGCGGACGCAACCGCCCTGTACCTCATTACCCTGCACGAAGCCTGGAAATGGTTGGGAGATGACCGGCTGTTTCGTGAGCACGAGGGTGTAGCCAAGAAGGGCCTGGAATGGATCGACCGCTACGGCGATCTCGACGGTGATGGCCTGACCCGGTCACCCCAGGGCTACGAGAATATGGGATGGAAAGACGCCACGGACTCAGTCATGTATCCCGACGGTACGCCTGTCAGAGGTCCGAAGGCGCTGTGCGAACTGCAGGGTTACACGTTCGACGCGTGGCTGCGGATGGCGCACGCTTTTGAGTACTTCAACCAGCCCGACCTAGCCGCCGCTCTACGCCGAAAAGCCGCCGAGCTGCAGCAGAAATTCGAGGAGCTCTTCTGGTGCGGGGAGACGGGATTCTATGCTTATGCGCTGGATGGTGACAAGAAGCAGGTGCGAACGATCACGTCCAATCCCGGGCACTTGCTGTGGAGCGGTATCGTGAGTCGCGAGCGCGCAGGTCGCGTCATCGCGCGTCTCCTTGAATCGGATATGTGGAGCGGTTGGGGTATTCGAACTCTCTCCGCAAAGAACCCCGCCTTCAATCCTTTCTCTTATCAGAACGGCTCCATCTGGCCACACGACAATGGCATCATCGCCATGGGCTGCAAGCGCTATGGATTCTCACAGGAAGCCGCCCGGATTGCCCGCGGCATCAGTGAAGCAGCAAGCTACTTCGTGTTCTATCGCCTCCCGGAGCTTTACGCCGGCACCGCAAGGGAAGCAGGGGCTTTCCCGGTACAGTACCTGGGAGCCAATGTGCCCCAAGCATGGGCGGCAGGCAGCGTGTTCCACCTGCTGCGAGCGCTTCTTGGCTTGGACGCCGACGCACATGGCCATACGCTTTACGTTGATCCTGTTCTACCGAAATGGCTTCCGGATATTACCCTGCACAACCTGCGCGTGGGAACAAGCATGGTGACGCTGCGGTTCTGGAGAGAACTGGATGAGACCCGTTACGAGGTGCTCTCCAGTAACAACGGACTCCAGGTCGTGCACGCAAGCGAAACCCAGAGTATCGCCTGAACAGACCCTCGCGTGTCGTCAGGGACCTTTCGTTGTTCTGGGTGGGCCGTGCGGATCGCGGCCTTGGAATTTCTTGCGGGATTCCCCAACGCCGTGGATTGTACCGCTGACTTAGCTGAAAGGCGCACCTTTTTATCTTGAGAGTTTGGCAATGTAAACGGAAAACGGCTCCAACAGAATCGGTTTCAAGTCGCCTGAGGAAGGGGGGCGGTTCAAAGTTGTCAAGAGGGCTGTCGCCTTCGGAGCAGAAAGCCCGTGTGGGGTCAGGTCAAGGCTGATGTTCTGCTCGCTTCCGGACATGTTGAGAACGATCAGCACGGCCTGATCCTTATAACGGCGGAGATAGCAGAGGACGTTGGGGTCGTTTTGGTTCAACGGCACGTATTCCCCGTCCAGGAGCGCGGGTTCATGATGGCGCAAGAACAGGAGGCGTTTGTAGAAATTAAGAATTGAGTTAGGATCCTTTGACTCGGTGGCGACATTGTGGGTCTTGTAGCTCGTCGAAACGGGCAACCAGGGCGGAACGCGGCTGAAACCTGCATTGAGCTCGTCTGTCCATTGCATCGGGGTTCGTTCGCCATCCCGGCCCTTCTCTTGCGGCCAACCTACCTTGCCGATCGGATCCCTGACGTCATCTTTGCTCTTGGGATCGTTGTTTTCCATTCCAATTTCTTCGCCGTAGTACATGATGGGCGTGCCCCGCAGAGTCAGGTAAAGGGCGGCCATCAGTTTGGCAATTTCGTCGTTATGCACGCCGTCGCCATATCGGTTATAGGAGCGCTTGATATCGTGATTGCCGATGACGTAGATTGGCCATCCACCTGCAGATTCGGCAGCAGCAATCTGCCTGCGGAAATCGGCAGGGGAGAGCTTGTTCACCGTCGTGAACATGAGATCCATCGGCATTTGAAGCTCGTCGCTGTGCTCGCCGTAATACTGCTTCAGCTCGTCAACATTCTTTGTCCATGTCTCGCCAATCAGCACAGCTCCATTCTGATCGGCTATCTTACGCAGATTGCGAAGGACGTCGTGTACTTCCGGTAGCTTGGTGTTGTATTTGTTTTCCATCCTCGGGTTGCCAAGCCGGTTCACCCCGCCCAGGAGCGGATTGTCGCGAAGTTCGGGATCCTCAAAGAGCGTGTCAACGGCGTCCAGGCGAAAACCGGCCACTCCGCGCTTGTACCACCAGCGGGTTACGTCAAACATCGCCGCCACCACGGCGGGATTGCGCCAGTTCAAATCCGGTTGCTGGGGATAGAAGTAGTGGTAATAATTCTGTCTGGTTGTGGGATCGAGCTTCCATGCCGAGCCGCCGAAAGTGGACACCCAGTTGTTCGGCGGCAGGTCTGACCCCTTTCCATCGCGCCAGATGTACCAGTCGCGGCGGGCGGAATTGCGCGACGACTTCGAATCCAAGAACCACTTGTGCTGGTCGGAAGTGTGATTCATCACAAAATCCATGATGATGCGAATGCCCGCTCTTTTTGCTTGGCTTGCAAGGCGGTCGAAGTCATCCAGCGTCCCATATATGGGATCGATGTTGCTGTAGTCGGAGACGTCGTAACCGAAGTCTACCTGCGGTGAAGGGTAGCAGGGCGTGAGCCAAATCGCGTCCACACCTAGTTCCTTCAAGTAATCCAGCTTGGAGGTGATGCCCTTGAGATCGCCCAACCCGTCGTTGTTGCTGTCGGCAAAACTACGTGGATAAATTTCATAAAAGACGGCATGTTGCCACCACGGGCGCCCTTCGGCGCTAGCCTGCTGCTGCGCGATCGCAGAATGCAAACCAAGGCCAAGGACAACCCACAGCAAACTGGTGACTACCAACTTTTTGGGCATAGTCTCCACTCCCGCCTTTGCGACACCCTCCTCGGGTGTTGGAACGAAAAAGGGTTTTGGACGCCACGGAAGCAAGTCCGCAAGCGCGCTCTTGGTCGGGAAGTGTACACGAATGAGAGAGGCTGGGCAATTTGCATGCTTCGATTTTTAGCAGGACATCTAAGGCCGCAGCAACCGGAGGGCGACGCATGAAAGCCAGCCGACCGGCCATTCTGTTGATCCGCCGCGGTAAGTCTTTGGAGCGTGATCATCGCCGCGCGCACCGTTCGAGTCCGTGGAAAAGTCCAAAAGCAGACTTCTCCACCTCGCTTGGAAATCCCGCAAACGGCGCGGGGCTCCCGCTTTCCTACAGCCACGATGGGTGCCGGTCAAACTAAAACCGGACATATCATGTGCTACTGGCAATCGTTTGCTTTTCGCTTGACAGCAAATGCCCGACAGCGTAGCCTTCGGCTCGCCGTATGGGCGCGACAGTTCTATCGCAGGAATGCCCGCGAGGAGGTCACATGAAAGACGAGGGACGCGTACTGGTGATTTCGGCCATCGCATTGGTTCTTGTGGTCGCTTCCAGCACTATGCTGGGACAGGCGGTCAACGCCACGCTTTTGGGAACAGTCACCGATTCTAGCGGCGCGGTAGTGGCAGGCGCCACGGTGAAAATCACGGAAATGAGGACCGGCGTGGGGCGCGCCACTACAACCAACTCAAGCGGAAATTATGGATTCGTTAATCTGCCGCCTGGTCAATACGAGGTCACGGTAGAGCAAAGAGGCTTCAAGAAAATGACGCGAACCGGGGTGGATGTGCAGGTCAACAGTGACGTTCGCGTGAACCTCACACTGCAGCCGGGCGCGGCCGACCAGGTGATCGAGGTACTAGCGCAGACCCCCATTCTGGAGACGGACCGCGCGGACGTCAGCCAGAAGATTGAGACCAAGCAGGTGACTGATCTTCCTCTCGGCACGAACCGCAATTTCCAGAACCTGTTGAATCTTATTCCAGGCACCACCCGCGCTCACCGGGAGCACTCCGCGTTTTTCAACTCGCAAGACAGCCTGTCCACGGAAGTCAATGGCCAATCGCGGCTGTTCAACAACCTTCAAATCGAGGGCGTGGATGATAACGAGCGCACCGGCCTGCTTCAAATTTACGTGCCGCCAGCAGAGGCGATTCAAACGGTAGACGTAACCACGAGCGACTACGTGGCTGAATTTGGGCGCGTCGGAGGTTCCGTGACCAACGTCAGCCTGAAGTCGGGAACCAATGACTTTCACGGCTCGGCGTACGAGTTCAACCGGGTCAGCGCTCTGGCGGCACGCGACTTTTTCAATCGTCCGCCAGGCCCTTTCCCGCGGACCACATATAACTATTACGGGGGCACGTTCGGCGGACCAGTCTTCAAGAATAAGTTGTTCTTCTTTGGCGACATTCTGCGGATTGACGACCTCCGCGGGCGGTTCAACCTGTTCACCGTCCCGACCGATGACTTCCGCAGTGGCAACCTCAACGGTGTCAAGAGCCTGTCCGCGTGCCAGGCAAAGCCGGCCGACTGCAACATCTATGATCCGGCAACCGGCACCGTGACTGGAACGCGCCGAACCCAACTCTCCTTTAACGCAGCCAGATTGCCCAGAGGATACTGGCGTTGGTTCCTCATGCGAACCTGCCTGGGTTTACCAACAACTTCCAGAACACATCGCGCTTCTTGAAAAATACCACTTCGTTCGACACCAAGCTGGATTACAACCGGACGGACAACGATCGCCTGGCGTTCCGCTTCAGCCGGGCAGTGCAAAGCACCGACGAGCAACCGGTGTTCGGGCTGGCCGGTGGCACCGGGCAGGGTGGTTTCCAGGGGACCGGCACACAGACCGTACACAGTACCGCTCTGATTCACACCCACGTCTTTTCACCCACGCTCATCGTGGAGACGCGCACCGGCTTGAGCCATTACCACAACGTCGCCCTGAATGCCGATACCGGCAGCAACGCTTCAGATGCAATCGGCATCAAGGGCGTAAACCTGAACGGCTTTACCAGTGGCATGACCAACATCAACATCACAGGCGGGTTCTCCAGCCCTATGATAGGTTACTCCGCCTCCTTGCCTTGGGACCGCGGCGAGACCAACATCAGCATTACCAACATCTGGACCAAGATCCACGGCAACCACACCTTCAAATGGGGCGTTGATGTGCGGCGCCTTCGTGACGACCTGGTGCAGGCGCAGACCTTTGGGCCGCGCGGTCAATTCACTTTCGGCACCGGCACTACGGCGCTGAGCGCGGGAACGGCCAGTCCAAAAACAAGCTTGGCGAATAACTTTGCCGCTTTCCTGCTCGACGCGCCCACCGCGGTAGGACGTGATGTTTCGGTCATCTCCGGAGCCTGGCGTGAGACGGAATTGTTCAGCTTCGTGCAGGACCAGTGGCAGTTGAGTCGCAAGCTGACGTTGACGGGCGGTGTTCGCTGGGAGCTGTACTTGCCCCCGACCCCAAGCCGTTCCGGCGGTTATTCGAACTACAATCCTGCCAACAATACTCTGGTGGTCACGGGGATCGGCGGCAACCCGGATAACCTGGGCCGGGAGACCTATTACCACTATTTCGCTCCTCGGTTCGGTGTGGCCTATCGGCTCACCGAGAAGACCGTGGTGAGGGCCGGTTTTGGCGTGAGCTATGAACCTTTCCCCAACAACAATTACGCATTCAACTTCCCGGTGCGGCAGGCCAACGGTTTCCCCCAACCTAACAGCTTTGCGCCGGCGACCACGAACATGGCTGCCGGGTTCCCGGCGCCCGCAACGGCGGTGGTTCCAGCGAATGGCATCGTGACTCCGGCGCCTGCAGACTCGTACTTCGTCGTCGACCAGAAGTTCCAGCAGCCCTACGTTGAATCGTGGAACCTCGCGGTTGAGCGGATCCTGCCCTATAACTTCGTGGCCAATGTGGCCTACGTGGGCAACCACGGGACACGGATACCGATGCAGTACGACCTCAACGCGGCCACAGCGCCCGGAATTGATTCTAATGGGCTACTGCTTAAAAACGTCTGCGCAGTGGAGCCACTGTGCCAGCAGTTTGGCCGCACCGCTGCGACCAATTTCCTTTACCGTGGAACGAGCTCTAACTACAACGCGCTGCAGGCCAAACTCAACCGGAGGTTCGCGAAGGGATTCCTGCTGACCACCTCGTACACCTTCGCCAAGGCCCTTGCCTACAGATCTGATGGCGGCAGCGATGGAGGCAGCGCATTCAACTATCTCGACTTCCGGGCCAACTACTCGGTCACCAGTTACAACCGGACCCACACCTTCGTGGAAAGCTCGGTCTATGAGCTGCCCTTCGGCAAAGGTAAACCCTGGCTGCAATCAGGACTGCAATCAGGATGGGCAAGCTGGATCGCCGGCGGATGGCAGATCAGCGGTGTCCTGACGTTGATGAGCGGCCGTCCGCTGGACTTTTCCGCCAACGGCAACTTGCTCAACACGCCCGGGACGCGCCAGACCCCAATCCAGGTGGCGCCATTCAACGTGCTCGGCGGCATTGACACCAATCCGTGGTTCGACACCTCGGCCTTTCGGACGGTAGGCACCAACGGCGTGTTGGGCACTGTGCCCCGGTTTGCATTTGCCGGGCCTAGATTATTCAACCTCGACGCTGGACTATTCCGCCGGTTCACGGTCACCGAGCGCGTGGGCATGGAGATTCGCGCCGAGGCGTTCAGCGTGACAAACACGCCCCAGTTCGACCAACCGAATTCCAATGCGAGCGACGTCAATTTCGGCCTCATCAAGGGCACGGTCGGCGGCAATCGGACGATGCAACTTGGAGGCAAGATAACCTTCTGACTCGACGAACCAAGCTGAACCGGAGCTGCTTGCCAAAATTGCAGGCGGCTCCGGAACGGCATGTCGATAGAGAAATGTAACAGCTGGGAACCCGGATTGTCGGCGCCGCGGAAATCAGGTTCCCTAACTAATTACGCGATGGAAGCGGCGCGTGCCATCCTTTATCTCATCGTACCGTGGCTTCAGTTGCTTCAATCGGATGAGAGTCGGGAGGTAAGGAGAAGCTCAAATGTCGTTTCGGGTTTCACGACGTGAATTCCTAACCGGTCTGGGCGCGTTGGCGGCTGCGAGCACGGTGTCTAGAGTCCCGGCCTATGCACTGTTCGAACCACCACTCTATCCACCGATGGACCTTTCGTATTTCGATACTCCCATCACCCCTGCGCCGGCCGAGATTCGCATTGGATACGCGGCGATTACCTGGGGCGGAAACGACCGCCAGGCCGTGGACGACATCTCGGCACTGGGCTTTCATGGCATTCAGTTGCGCGCTAACGCAATCAAAGAATTCGGCACCGCGAGCGAGCTAAAGGACTTGCTGCAGAAACATCAGCTCACGATGGTCGCGCTCTCCAGCGGCGGTGTGCGAATTGACCAGGCCACCGACACTGATGAGATTGCCAAGCACACCTCCAATGCAAAGTTTGTGCATGACACTGGCGGACTCTATCTTCAAGTAACGGACCAGAGGCCCAAGGACCGTGCGATCACCGCTGCCGATTACAAACGCTTGGGGCGCCTGGTCACAGAAATTGGTAAGCGGACCGCCGATTTGGGTGTCTCGCTCGGCTATCACAACCACATGGGAACACTCAGCGAGCGTCCGGAAGAGCTTGACCAGATTCTGGAGGCTGCCGATCCCCGGTATGCGAAATTGGAGCTGGATGTTGCTCATTACTTCCAGGGCGGCGGGGACCCGGCCAAGGCCATCGAGAAATACCGTGACCGCCTGCTCTTTCTGCACATAAAGGATGTAGAGCCAATGCCAGCGACCTCCGGCGCCGCGAAAGGATATCGCTGGGTCGAGCTGGGTCGAGGCAAGGTAGACCTGCCTGCGGTCTTCGATTCGCTGCGCAAAGTCAATTTTCGTGGCTGGGCCGTTGTTGAATTGGACAGCGTGCCGGACAACTCTCGAACCCCGAAAGAATCGGCCGTGATCAGCAAGAAGTACCTTCAAGAAAGGCTCGGGCTGATGGTATGAATTCACCGTTCAGAGTTGCGGTCATCAATGATGAAATCACACAGGATTTTGGCCGCGCGTGCGAAATTGCGGCGCGCGAGTTTGGCATGGAGTGGATCGAGCTGCGTGGAATGTGGAACAAGAACGCGCTCAAGCTGGACGCCAAAGAAATCGAAGAAGCGCGGCGCATCTTGGAGGGCAACAAGCTGCGGGTGACTGACATCGCCAGTCCGCTCTTTAAAGTCGACTGGAAGGACGCTCCGAAGTCGCGGTACAGCCCGAAGCGCGACCAGTTCAATGCTGATTTTACCTTCGACCAGCAAGACGAGGTGCTCGAGCGCTGCATTGAATTGGCAAAAGCCTTCCGTACCGACCGGGTGCGTTGCTTTGATTTCTGGCGGCTTGATGATCAAGCCCCGTATCGGGCAGCCATGAATCAAAAGCTTCTGGACGCGGCCAGCAAGGCCGGCAAGAACGGGATCATTCTGGTCCTGGAAAATGAGGGTGCTTGCAACACGGCCACGGGCGCGGAGGCGGCAAAAGTCCTCGGTGTAATCAACTCTCCTTATTTAATGCTGAACTGGGACGCCGGCAACGCTGCCAGCCGCGGCGAGAGAGCTTACCCTGATGGTTACAATCTGCTGCCCAAGAACCGGATCGGCCACTGCCATTGCAAAGATGCTGTCAAAAAAGTCGATGGCAACGGCTACGAATGGGCCGCCATGGGGCGCGGGGTTATTGATTGGGTGGGACAATTCCGAGCGCTAAGAAATGATGGTTACAAAAACGCGGTGAGCCTTGAGACTCACTGGCGCGGCGCCGGCACTGCGGAGGAATCAACGCGGCAGAGTTGGGCGGGCATGAAGGAAGAGCTGCAAAAAGCCGGCGGACTCACATCGTGAGCCAGGCTCGCCTCGCTACGTATCAAACTGAATCAGGGAGGGACGTGCAGATGGCAAACAGCAGAATGGGACGGCGTGATTTCATCAAGGGAGCTGCATTAGGCACGGCAGGGTTCATGGTTTACCCACCTTCGCGCGTGCTTGGCGCCAACGATCGGGTTCGCGTTGGCGTCATCGGCTTCGGGGGGCGCGCCCACGAGCTGGTCAAACAGGTGCTTGCAATTCCCGGCGCCGAGCTGGTGGCGATTGCCGACGTGTACACGCGTCGCCTCGACGAAGCTAAGCGTCTGTCTTCCAGTCTGCGAACGTTCGATGACCATCGTCATCTGCTGGACATGAAAGACGTTGACGCAGTGGTCGTCGCCAGCCCCCTTCACATCCATTGCCGGCATTTCGTCGACGCGCTGGCAGCCGGCAAAGACCTCTATTCCGAAAAGACAATGACCTGGTCCATCGCTGAGGCAGAAAAGTGTCTGGCTGCGGCGAAGGGTTCGGACCGCGTAGTGCAAGTTGGACTGCAGCATGAAAGCGACGGCTCGCTGGCAGATGCCAAGAAGTGGATTGGCGACGGCATGGTCGGCAAAGTCACGCACGTGCAATCCTGGATGAGTCGCAACTCTGCCCATGGCAAGGGTCAATGGGTGCGGCGGGTACCGCCAGACTGCAACGCGCAGAACGTGAACTGGAAAGCATTCTTGAACGGCCGCCCGGATCGTCCCTTCGATCCTAACAAGTTCATCAACTGGCGGCTTTTCTGGGAGTTTTCCGGCGGAAACGTGACGGAGAATATGGTGCACCAGATCGCCTGGATCATAACTGCGCTAGATCTCCCGCTCCCGACGGCAGCGTACATGTCGGGCGGAGTCTTCTCCGAGAAGGACGGACGTGAAGTGCCGGACACGATTGCCGTCACGCTCGATTATCCCAACGACATTGTTGTCAGCTGGCAATCCACCTTCAGCAACAGCCACTATGGCCTGGGAGAGCACATTCTGGGCAGCGACGGCACCATCGAGCATGTAGCCGGGGAGACAGATATGGTCACGGGTAGGTCGGCAAACAGCATCCGCTATTACCCGGAAAAGATCAACCGCCCGGCCGGCGCGGCGCGCACTGGCGAGACCCCCGACCAGAACCACATGGCCAATTTCATCCATTGTGTTCGCACGCGCAAGCAGCCAAATGCGCCGGTCGAAATCGGATACCGATCCGCCGTCGCCGCGCATATGGCCAACATCGCCTATCGCCGCAAACAGCGTGTCACCCTGGAGATGGCGAAGGATGCCGTGGACTTGAGCTAATTCTTCAGGAGCAAGCGCAAGCGCCTCTTTCCGAAACCCTAAGCAAAGCCGAGGATCTCTGCAAGTGGAATGGCCAGAGCTGTTTGTCCAGTCGCGAAACGCAATGGGCACCGTCTTTGCAATTTATCTATACGCGCAAGATGGGCAACAGGCTCGAGCTTCATTTGAAGTGGCTTTTGAAGAGATCGAACGCTTGGAAGAAGCGTTGAGCAACTACCGCACATCGAGTGAACTTTCGCGCCTCAACCGTCTTGCAGCACACCAGGCCGTGACAACGGACCCCGAGGTTTTTGCCTTGCTCGAGACATCGCTCGCCTACAGCCAGCGAAGCGATGGAGCGTTCGACGTGACCGTAGGACCGCTGATGCGCGCATGGGGATTTTTTCGCGGCGAGGGCCATTACCCCACGAACAAGGAACTCCGGAGTGCGCTAGAGAACGTGGGCTCGGAGAAGGTGCAGCTTGACGCGACAAAACGTACTGTGCGCTTTGCCACTCCCGGCGTGGAACTCGATCTCGGCGCCATCGGGAAGGGTTACGCCGTAGACCGGGTGGCGGGGGTCTTGCGCGAAGCCGGCGTAGCGGCGGCGCTAGTCGATGCGGGATCCAGCACGCTTTACGCCATGAACGCTCCGCCCGGGAAGAATGGATGGACCGTGCGTGTGCCGCGGCCAGGAGATAATTCCCAAACGGTCTCGACTGTAACGCTACGGAATGAATCGCTCTCCACCTCGGGGAGTTACGAAAAGTTCTTTCAGCTTGACGGGCGGAGGTACTGTCACGTGATGGACCCGCGCAAAGGAACGCCGGTGCAAGGCGTTCTGCAAGCCACGCTGATAGCTTCCGATAGCACAACCACCGATGCTCTCTCGAACGCCATGTTCGTGATGGGACCCGAGGCAGGCAGGAAACTGCTTGCGACTGTGCCGCATTCGCGGGGCCTATGGATTTTAGGTGAACTGGACTCGCAGCGACTGGTGCAATGGCAATGGAGGGATTGCGCCATGGATGGCAGTGAGCGGACGCTAGCGCCCGCACTACAGAAAGAGGAGGTGCAACAGTCGAGATGAACAGGCGCGAGTTTATTGGTCGAGCGGCCGGAGCGGTGGGCGGTGCTTTGCTCCTGGCTGAAAGCGGAGAATTGTGGCCTAAGGCGCCTTCCGAGGAGATCAATCTCGGCATCATCGGAGTTGGCAGCCGCGGCCAGCAGCTAATGCGCACATTCTTGCGTGTTCCCGGAGTCCGTTTTGCAGGACTCTGCGATGTGTACGAGCCGCGTTTCACCGCTGGACGCCAGATTACAAAAGAAAAAACACCGCTTTATCATGACCATCGGGAGCTACTGGCCGCGCGTGACCTTGATGCCATCATTGTCTCCACGCCGCTTTCCTTTCACTCCCAACATGTGATTGCTGCATTGGAAAGCGGAAGACACGTCTACGGCGAGAAGAGTCTGGCGCTTACCGTCGAGGAGTGCTACCGCATCGTCGATGCGGTCAAGCGTACTGGGAAGCACTTCCAAGTGGGCCTGCAATATCACTACGCACCGTGGTATCGTGAAACCCTCCGCCGCATTCTGGCGGGAAAGATCGGCCGCGTCACGCAGATATATGCCTACTGGAATCGAAACAACAGTTGGCGGCGTCCCGTTCCGGATCGCAACGATAACAAGTTGGAACGCTTAATCAATTGGCGGCTTTACAAGGAGTACTCCGGCGGGCTGGTCGCCGAGTTAGGATCCCATCACATCAATTTCGCCAACGAGGTTTTTGGCGGTGCGCCCGAGTCGGTTGTGGGCAGCGGCGGCATTGATTTCTGGAAAGACGGTCGGGAGACCCACGACAACGTGCAGGTCACCTATCGCTACGCCTCAAGCCAGACACTATTCTTCACAGCCATCACCACAAACCGGCTCGACGGCGACCAGATTCGCGTGTATGGCACCGACGGCAGCGCTGTGCTCACGGAAGCGGATGCGACTTTCTACTTCGAGCCGAAGAGGCCGCAGTCGGCGGTAACTCAAGAGACTGTCTTGGAGCACGGGATTGTTACCGGCGCAAGCTATCGCGCGGAAATGCCGTATCGGGGTCCTGGCGAAGCCGTGTCAGTGCCCGAAGACCAACTGGGCAGTCCGGACTATGTCGCGTGTAACTCCTTCATAGAGAGCATTCGCAGGAATCAGCACCCGGAAGCAGACGAACAACTGGCGTGCGCAGCCGGCGTGGCGGTCGCGCTCGGCAATCAAGCGATTGATCAGGGCAAACGCGTCATCTTTCGTGAACACTTTCGCCCGGCATAGGTGGCGTTTTCGGATTCAGCGGCATGAGTCTCTTCCAGAACATAAACCCCGCACGCAAATCACCTCCGGATGGTGGGACATGGATGGTCAAAGCCCGGGTCTCTGCGCTTTGCATATCTCTGTTCGTTGCTGGGACAGGCGCGCGTGCCACCGAACTTTTCACTTCTGTTGTTGTCTTCAGCGAACCGGGATTTCCAGCCGCGGACTCCGCCAGTCCGCCCTCGGAGCAGTTGCGGAAAATGCTGCCGGGCGTCCAACTCGCCTCGGGCGCGCAGTTTTCAGGACTGCTCCAGGCCCCTGCGACTCGCTTGCTCGTGCTTCCTTATGGTTCGGCATTCCCTGAAGAAGCCTGGCCGGACATCTACCAATTTCTCCTGCGTGGTGGAAACCTTCTGGTGCTGGGCGGGAGGCCTTTTACGCGATCGGCCTATCGCGATGAGGCCGGCTGGAAGCTTCGAGATTACAGCGTACGATTCACACGCCCGCTCATGATTGATCAGTATCAGGTCACACCGGGTTCAGAAGAACTGGAATTCCAGCCTAATCCTGACGTAACGCTACAATTGGCCCCCTTTTCCTGGAGACATGCGTTCAGCCCTGTCATTCGCCTAAGCGCCGTTGATCTCTATAAGCGGGGAGGGTCCGCGGGCTCGATCGATGCCCGTCTGGACGCGCTTGCGTGGGGCACAAAGCATGGCCGCAAGTTGGCTGCTCCTGCGCTGCAAATCGACCACTTCAGGAACGGGTTCGACGGCGGGCGCTGGATCTTTTTGAATTCGGAATTGGCACCCGAGTTCTACTCGAGCGCGCAGTCAACCGGGCTAATTCAGGCGCTGGCAGAAGCAGCCATGCGAGGCAGCCAGGAATTCACTGTGCGGCCGGTGATGCCGCTCTATTTGCCAGGCGAGCCGGTGGAACTGGACGTTCTGTGGCATGCAGTCCGGCAATCTGCCGCGCCCCTGACTGTCAAAATCACCACTTTCCCCGAGCAGCAGCCGTCAAGCCGCTCGGTGGCGACCATCGCTCTCCCTAATTTCCAACCGGTGGTTCTGCCCGCGCCCGCCGGCAAGGGATTTTGGGTCATTGATGCGGAACTGCTGGAGGGCAGCGAGGTCCGCGCCATCTATCACTGCGGCTTTTGGATCAGGGACCAAGCCTTTTTGCGTTCCGGTCCTCGCCTGACGGTGAACCAGGATTTTTTTGAACTCGATGGCCGTCCCCTGGCGGTTGTCGGAACCACCTACATGTCCAGCGAGGTCCAGCGGCTGTATTTTGAACACCCCAACGCTTACGTATGGGACCGCGACCTTGCTCAAATCCACGCGGCTGGTCTCAACATGGTCCGCACCGGCTGGTGGACGGGCTGGGAGAAGGTCTGTGATGAAAACGGACGGCCCTACGAGCGGACGCTGCGCACGGTTGAAGCCTACCTGATGACCGCACGCAAGCATGGACTACCCGTACAGTTCAATTTCTTTGCCTTCTTGCCGGAAGTCTTGGGGGGCGGCAATCCATATCTGGATCCGCAAGCGGTTCGCAAGCAGCAAATGCTCATCGCATCGGTGGTTGGACGTTTCCACGATGTCCCGTTCCTGGCCTGGGACTTTATCAACGAGCCGAGCATTTCCCAGCATCTGTGGACGATGCGCCCGTCGCTTGATCCGATTGAACTGGAGAAATGGAACGCGTGGCTCAGCCAGCGCTATCCCGATCGTGCTGCGCTGGCCGCGGCCTGGGGTGTCCCCGCCGCTGCGGTCAACGGAACCGTTCCCCTGCCTGAAGAAATCGAATTCACGCAGCGTGGCATGTATGTGGGCCGAAACTCGCTCAAGGTTTATGACTTCTTTATCTTCGCACAGGAAACTTTCTCGGATTGGGTACAGACCATGCGCAGCGCAGCCCGTAGCACGGGATCGCAGCAACTGATTACGGTAGGCCAGGATGAAGGGGGCATCCAGGACCGCCTGTCACCGGCTTTCTGGGGACCGTTTGTTGACTTCACGACCAACCACTCCTGGTGGCAAAACGATTTCGTGTTGTGGGACTCGCTCTTGGCCAAGCAACCCGGACAACCGCTCCTGATCCAGGAGACCGGACTGCAAAGAGAGCTGGACCTGGATGAGATTGCCCGCCGCACTCCCGAGAGCGAGGCATCACTCCTGGAACGCAAGGTTGCCATTTCTTTCATTCAGGGATCCGGAGCGGTCGAATGGCTCTGGAACACGAACTCCTACATGACCGAAGGCAACGAGACGCCCATCGGGGCCATTCGAACCGACGCCACGGAAAAGCCCGAAGCAACGGTCATGCGTGGTTTTGCCGAGTTTGCAAAAGCCCTTCACCCGCATCTCAAGAATCCGCAGCAGCCTTCTATTGCTGTGATTACGTCGCAAGCGGCCCAGTACTCCGTGAGGGCGGAATTGCAGTTGGAGGCACAACGGAAGGCGGTCCGGGCGCTGGCCTACTACGACCGGTTGACTGCCTATGCCATTGCGGAAAACCGGATCGAGAAGCTTGGGTCGCCCAAACTCGCTATCTTGCCCTCGCCCCAAGCCTTGACCGAAACGGCCTGGCGCTCCTTGCTCCGATATGTGAGTCAGGGTGGGAATCTGCTGGTCACCGGACCCGTTGAGCGCGATGAGCATTGGCACAGCAGGATGCGGGCCGCGGAATTGAAGCTGAATGCTCAGGCCGAGCCGCTTACCTATCACAATGCCGCACTCCGCTTGAAGGACCGTACCATCCCCCTTTCCTTCGATCAGCAAAAACAGAGCCTGCTGGATGCGCTGCGATTCAACGATGGATCAACGTTCCAGGAGCTCCCTTACGGAACCGGCCGCATCTTCTGGGCTTCCTATCCCGTGGAACTGGCGGAGGGGTCGCAGGCCGCAGCAGACCTGTATACGTACGTCTCCGGCCGCGCCGGCATCGCGCCGATATATGATTTGGAGTCAACCCTATCACCGGGCGTTCTGGTGTATCCGACCGTGCTGGAGGACTCCGTGTTGTACGTGATGACCTCTGACAGCGCCGACGATGCAGAGGTTGATGTTCGCGACAAGACCACAGGTGTGCGGCTGACGCTCAAGTTAGCCGGACAACACGCGGCGATGGCTCTAATCAGCAAGCGCGAGAAGGCCGTTGTCTCCAAATATGGCTTTTAGGCGCCATTTCTTTTTTCCCCTGAACGAGCGAGCGGTCGCCAGCTTCGCCCTCGCGCGCGGCCTTGGACGCCGCGTCCCTTCTTCGGCAACGAGACACCGGGAGCAAGCAAGGTTCCACGCAGACATGTTGTTCTGTGTTTTCGAATGGGGGTGCTTGGGGGTTTCGGGTTACTGCCGATTCCTCGTAACCGATTGAGAAGGTTGGTTGCGGGGGGTGGATTTGAACCACCGGTGCGCATTGATTCCACGTAACTTATTGATTTTCCAATAGGCCAAAATGGCCAAACCGGCGACAAAGGCAAATCTTTCATTCAGTTTTCATTCAAATCTTCGTCGAGGCGCTCTTAATCAACGCTGCACTCTGCGTCTTCAAAGAAAATAGCAGGGTTGGCGTGGCCGGGACAACTTTAATTAGAGCGCCGAAGGGCGATCTATCTCTTCTGGCCAGGATTGGGAGCGCTAGGGACTTCAACCTCTTGGTGCGGGGCTGTAGACGGCGCTTCTTTGGACATGGCGCCCAGGTTGGCCTTTTCCCACGTCCGCACTTTGCGGCCGGCGTGGTCGAACAGTCGCTCGTAGTTGCCCTTCCGCACTTTCTCTGATGCTTCCGGGGTCAGCAGCTTCCACAGCGGACCATAGAGGGAATAGATTTTGAGGTACTGTTCCTGACTGGACGGCGCAACCTCGTCGGTGCCGAAGAGAAAGCGATCGGGATAGCGGTTGATGAGGTCGGCGGCGATCTTGGTGGCCTCCGGCGAAGCTACGAAATACTTGGCCACCTCAGTCCAGGAGATATCGAAATAGAGATTGCTGAAGGCGGGGTCTTTCAGCATATCTTCCAAAGTCGCGGCGTGGTGCTCCACCGGGTGTACGACGCGCCCCATGCCTGTATGCGCCCAGATGATGGTGGTCTTCGGATGGCGCTTGATCAGGCTTCGCATCTGCTCCAGGTAGGCCGGTGGTTTGCCTGGCTTGGGGAAGGGAGTATCGAGGTCGTTGTGGATGATGACCAGCAGCCCGCTCTCGGCGCAGAAGTCGAGAATGCGGTCCAAGGCGGGATCATCCAGGCTTGCGACTTCACCGGCGATCTTGGCGGAGACGAACTCCTTGTGAATGCTGAACTCGCCGATTCCGGTAAACACGCCGGGAAAAGT
>WNFJ01128372.1_pt1 | contig 18663 bp, 18 predicted proteins | sample 5400461 | NCBI WGS metagenome assembly WNFJ01 (sample SAMN13153349, study PRJNA577476) | soil metagenome | isolation source: 115 cm saprolite on Douglas fir-dominated hillslope | place: USA:California | collected 2013-09-17
ATGAGCACCGCCGTGTCGTCAGCGTCGCCAGGGTGAATGTCCCCGCCGGGCTCGGCGGGGACCGCGTCGCTGATCAGCTCGCTGACCGGGCGGGTGCCCTCCGGCAGCGGCGCCTGGCCTGAGCTGACCACGTACAGCGGGATGCCGACCGCCTGGCACGCGCGGCTAGCCTCGCCGAGGGTGCCGTCGAAGGCGATCAGGAAGCGGGCCGAGGAGTCTGTGAGGTGATACTCGATCTCGGGGGCCCTCAGCAGCGGGTTGAGCGGCAGCACCACCATCCCGGCCTTGAGCGCGCCGAAGTAGGCGGTGAGGAACTGCGGCATGTTGGGCAGTTGCAGCGCCACTACCTGGCCCGGCCTCAGGCCGTTCTCGCGCAGGCCGGCCGCGAAGCGGCCCGACTGCTCGTCAAGATCGCGGTAGGTCGTCGCCCGGCCGCCGACGATCTCGGCCGGCGCGCCGGGCGTGGCCAGGGCGGTCTCATGCAGGATCGTCGCCAGGTTGAAGCTCATCGCGTCGTGTTTCTGCTTGATGGCGTGGCCGCCGGAAAGGTAGCGCTTTCCTGGCCTTGTGAGACATATAGTAGAGGTGTATCAGCGGCTTGGCTATGGCCGCAGGGGCATGCGGCGGGAGTGGGCAGCCATGTACCTTGTCGGGGAAGCGGCAGGCACCGATGGCCCGGGGCCGGCGCCGTCGGCCGTGCTCTACCTCACCGAGCCCGCCCGCGGGCTCGCTGGCCTGGCGGCCCTGCCCCTGGCCGCGCCGTGGCTTGCGACCGCGCCGCGCGGCGACGGTCACGGCGTGCTGGTTGTGCCGGGGATGCTGGCCTCGGACATGAGCACGGCCCTATTGCGGCGATTCCTGCGCTGGCTGGGCTACGACGTGCGCGGCTGGGACCTCGGGCGCAACCTGGGCCCGACCGACGCCGTGCTGGACCGGCTCCCGCAGGCCCTGGCGGCCCTCGCGGAGCGCACCGGCGGGCCGGTGTCGGTGGTGGGCTGGAGCCTGGGCGGGATCTACGCCAGGGAGCTGGCGCGCCAGCATCCCGGGCAGGTCCGCGAGGTGATCACCCTGGGCAGCCCGTTCGCGCTGACCGACCCGCGGCAGAGCCGCGCTGAGGGCGCCTACCGCCGCCGCAGCTTCCTGCATGCCGACGGCGGGCGGGTGCCCACGCCCGAGCAGGTCGCGCGGCCGATCAGCGTTCCGTCCACGGCGGTGTACTCCCGGCGGGACGGCATCCTGTCCTGGCAGGCCTGCATCGAGCCGGAAACGGCGCGGCACGAGAACGTCGAGGTCCGCTGCGGCCATCTCGGGTTCGGCGTCGACCCCGCGACGCTGTGGCTGATCGCCGACCGGCTCGCCGTCCCGGCCGGCCGGTGGCACCCGTTCCGCCCGCCGCCGCTGCTGCGCCGGCTCTACCCGGGCCGCCGATGACCCGCCGCGGCCCCCGGCTGGCCGGCGAAAGCACGGCGCCACCGCACGCTGAGGAGCAACGAAGATGCAGCAGCTCACCGGGCTGGACGCCTCCTTCCTGGCCTTTGAGACCGCCAACAGCACCGGCCACGTGGGCGGGGTTTCCGTTCTGGATCCCAGCGAGGCACCCAAGCCGCTGACCCTGGCCCGGCTGACCGAGGTGCTGGGCGATCGGCTCCCGCTGGTGCCGGTGCTGCGCCGCAAGCTGCTGAACGTGCCCCTCGGCCTCGACCAGCCCTACTGGATCGACGACGCCGACTTCGACATCGAGTACCACGTCCGCGAGCTCGCGCTGCCAAGTCCGGGGTCGGACGCCCAGCTCTGCGAGCAGGTGGCCCGGCTGCACGCCCGGCCCCTCGACCGGAGCCGGCCGCTGTGGGAGATCTACCTGATCACCGGGCTGGCCCAGGACCGGGCCGCGGTTTACACCAAGATTCACCATTCCGCTATCGACGGCGCGTCCGGCGCGGAATTGCTCACTGTGCTCTTCGATCTGGCCCCGGGCGGGCGTGAGCTCCCCGCCGCCCAGCCGTTCCGGCCCGAACGGCGGCCGACCCCGGCGGCGCTGGCCGCGCTGGCGGCGGCGCGGCTGGCCTGGCGGCCGGTGCAGACGGTGCACGTCGCCAACCAGCTCATGCGCGTGCTGCCGACGCTGGCCCCGGCGGTGAGCACGCTGCTGGGCGGTCTGCTCGGGCTGGGCCGCGGCGACGGCGGGGTGATCCGCACCATGCCCGGGCGCGCCCCGGCGACCCCTTTCAACAAGCCGATCACGCCGCACCGGCGGGTGGCCTTCCGCAGCGTGGCCCTGGACAGCGTCAAGACGGTGAAGAACGCTTTCGGTGTCTCGGTCAATGACGTGGTCATGGCGATGTGCGCGGGCGCGGTGCGGCGCTGGCTCGCCGACCGCGACGCGCTGCCGGGGGCGCCGCTGATCGCCATGATCCCGGTGTCGGTCCGCGACCCGGCCGCCCGGGGCGCGCTGGGCAACAAGGTGTCGGCGATGCTGGCCGAGCTGCCTACCCACCTGACCGACCCCGACCGGCGGCTGGAGATCGTGCATGCCGCGACGAAGATCGCGAAGGCCCAGCAGGCGGCGATCCCGCAGGGCCTGGTCGACCAGATCAGCGACTTCGCACCCCCGGCGCTGACCGCGCGCGCCGCCCGGGTCGTGTTCGCCACCGGGCTGCTGCACCGGCTGCCGCCGTTCAATATCTGCATCTCCAACGTCCCCGGCCCCAACGTGCCGGTCTATCTCTGCGGCGCGAGGCTGCTGGCCCACTATCCGGTGTCGGTAATCACCGACGGCCAGGGCCTGAACATCACCCTGGTCGGCTACCTCGGCCAGCTGCACTTCGGGCTGGTGTCGTGCCGCGAGCTCGTCCCTGACATCGATACCCTGGCTGGCTACCTGGTCGAAGAGCTTGAGCTGCTGCTCAAGGCTGCTGACCAGCGCGCGGCCGGCTGACCGGGCCAGGGCCAGGGCAGTGGCCGCGGGCCGGGCGGGCAGCCACGACGATGCGCGGGCGGTCGTGCCCGAGGGCACGGCGGCGCCCGCGAAGATCCCGGCCGAGATCTTCGCGAGCGCGGTCGACGCCTACGTGTCCGGGCGGCGGCTGGACATGCAGTCACTGGCGCGAAGGGCCGGTGTCGGGCGCGCCACTCTCTACCGGCGGGTCGGGAAGCGGGAGCAGCTGCTCGACGAGGTGGTCTGGTGGCGAGCCCGGCGGCTGGTGGTCGAGCAGGTCCAGGCCACGGCGGCGCAGGCCGGGGTGGCCAGGATCGCCGCCGTGATCGGCGGGGTGCTCGGCGCGGTGGAGCGGGACAGGCCGCTGCGCGCGTTCCTGGAGTCCGATCCCGAGGCCGCGATGCGCATCCTGACCGGGACGCGCAGCACGGCGGCGAAGGGCATGGCCGGAGCGCTGGAGAATCTCATCAACCTCGAGCGGCGCCGCGGCACGTTCGAGGCCGACCTGGACACGGCGACGCTCGCCTACGCCATCATGCGGATCTGCGAGGGATTCCTCTACGCCGACGTGATCGCCGACCGCGCTCCCGACACCGGCCGGGCGGTGACGGTCATCGAGGCCCTGCTGCTCGGCCTGGACCTGGTGCGCCGCTCCCCCGCCCCTTACGCCTAGGAAGCCCGATCTCAGGAGGATCAGATGGCGGTGGAGCTGGACGGCGCGGTCGTCCTCGTCACCGGCGGCGCCAACGGCATCGGCGCCGCCGCGGCGCGGCGGCTGGCCGGCCACGGAGCGCGGGTCGTCGTCGCCGACATCGACGAGCGGGGTAGTAACGTGGCCGCCGAGGTGGGCGGGCTCTTCGTGCGCTGCGACGTCCGTGACCCCGCCGACAGCGAGTCGGCGGTATCCGCCGCGGTCGGCGCGTTCGGCGGCCTGGACGTGGCGTTCCTCAACGCCGGCGTGTCGCCGACCAGCGTCGAGCTCGGCGGCCCGGCCTGGGATCTCGCCGCGTACCGGCGGGCGTTCGCGATCAACGTCGACGGAGTGTTCTTCGGCGTGCACGCGGCGCTGCCGGCGCTGCGTGACCGCGGCGGCGGGGCCCTCGTCCTCACCTCCAGCCTGGCCGGGCTGACCGCGGTGCCCACCGCTCCGGTCTACGCCGCCACCAAGCACGCCGTCGTCGGCCTGGCCCGGGCCCTGGGCCCCGCGCTCGCGGCCGATCACGTGGCCGTGAACGCGCTGTGCCCCGGCTTCGCCGACACCGCGATCAACGAGCCGGTCCGGCACCTGATCAGCGCCGCGGGCATCCCGATGATGCAACCGGACGATGTGGCCGGCGCGCTGCTCGCCATCCTGGCCAGCGACCACACCGGCCAGGCCTGGTACCTGCAGCCTGGCCGGGCCGCCGAGCCCTTCGCGTTCCGGAACGTGCCGGGGCCGCGCGCCCCGGACGGCTCACGGGTGGGCGGCGTGCCCGGGCTGCCCTGACCGGCCGCCGCGCGCAGGCCCTCCCCGAGGAGATCCGCACCGCCTCGCCGCGCAGGCCGTCAGCCGCGGTCGAAGGCGAGGATGAGCTTGCCGGTGTTCTCGCCCGCGAACAGCTTCAGCAGGGCGTCCGGGAAATCGCTGACCCCGCCCTGCACGATGTGCTCGCGCGAGGTGATCAGGCCGTCCCGGAACCACTCGGCGAGCTCGGCGGTGGCCTGCGGGAACCGGTCCTGGTAGTCGAAGATGACCATGCCGGTCATGGAGGCCCTCGCCACCAGCAGCATGAGGTAGTTGGCGGGTCCGCGCACCCTGTCGGCGTTGTACTGCGAGACCGCCCCGCAGATGATGATCCTGGCCCCACGGGCCAGGCGGGTGAGCACGGCATCGAGGACGTCGCCGCCGACGTTGTCCAGGTAGACATCGACGCCGCGCGGCGCATGCTCGCGCAGCGCCCGTCGCAGGTTCTCAGTCTTGTAGTCGATGGCGGCGTCGAAGCCGAGCTCCTCAACCAGCGCGTGGCACTTTCCCGGGCCCCCCGCGATGCCGATGACGCGGCACCCCTTGAGCTTGGCGATCTGGCCGGCGACGCTGCCCACCGCGCCCGCGGCGCCGGAGACCACGACGGTTTCCCCCGCGCGGATCTTCCCGACGTCGAGCAGGGCAAAGTAGGCGGTCAGCCCGGTCATCCCGAGGGCGCCCAGGTAGGTCGTCGGCGGCGCGAGCGCCGTGTCGAGCCTGAGCACGCCGGCACCGTCGGACACGGCGTATTCCTGAACGCCGAAGACGCCGTAGACGCAGTCGCCCACCGCAAAGTCCGGGTGCTCCGACACCGTGACGTGCCCCACCGCGCCGGCCCGCATGACCGCGCCGACCTCGACGGGCGGGATGTAGGAGGCCCCGGCGTTCATCCAGCCCCGCATCGCGGGGTCAATGGACAGGTGCGAGATCGCCACGACGAAGTGCCCAGGACCCGGCGCCTGCACGCTCTCGCTCGTGTGCTCCCAGTCGGAGGCCCGGGGCAGCCCCGACGGCCGGCCAGCCAGCCTCACCTGACGGTTGATCAGCGACACTCAGCATCTCCAGAAGCGGACGCTCGACATGATGATCGGAACGTAATGCCGCCGGATCGGTAAGGCAAGCAAACCGGTGCGGCGCTGCTGATCAGGGCGATGCTGAACCTGCCTCCTGTGGGTTAGGTCAGCCGACGGAGCCGGACCAGCACCAGCCGTGTCCCGGCTCAGGCCGTGCCGCCAGCGCCGCGCTCGCCGGGCTTGGTCAATCCGCTGCGTCGGGTTGCTATCGACGGCAGGATGCCGGGCATGACCGCCGTGGGCACGATCCTGTCAGCGATCGGCGATGTGGCGGCTGGAGTCGCGGCGGTCGCGGCGGCCATCGGGCTTCGCTACGCCAGGCAGACAGTCCGCGAAGCCCGAGCGGAGCGGTGGGCGGCCGAACACGGTCGGCTGGTTCGCCGTCTCGAATGGGTCGGAGAGACGATCGAGCACATTGACCGGCTCGCGGAGGAAGACCAGCGCATCCGCCCGCCAGGCGAGGCCTGGCGAAGGGGCCGCAACCTTCTGGCGCAAGGGTTCGTTGGCCTAGCTGGCCAGCTCCCGCAGACGGCCAGGCTGGTTGATTGCGCCGATCCCTATAGCGCCCGATCGATCGCCATGCTCGCGCGCGAGGAGATCGGGGGTGAGCTGGAGCGTCTGGCGTGGGAGCAGGCACAGCGGCAAGGTGCCGGGCCCGCCGATGTTCACCGAGAACGACCAGCGCCGATGATGGGCCTTCGAGCGCGACGGCATCCAGGTCCTCGCGGAGCTGACCAGCCAGCGGGCCACCCGCGAGATCGGCATCATCGCCTGCGGGGCAGCGACAACTGGTGACACCGGGCCAGCCCTCGTCTCCGGCCCCGGTTCCGGGGGGCCTGGAGTGCGGGACAGGTCAGGCGCCGAGCAGGTAGGTGGCGAGCACCGCCGGCTGGGAGAGGGCGATCAGGTGGCCGCCGGGCAGTACGTCCGCCTCGACGCCCAGCCGGTCGCGCGCTAGCTCCTGCTGGAAGCCGACGGGGAAGAACCGGTCATCGGTTCCGGCCACTACCCGGATCGGGACGGGCGGCCACGTGCTGAAGTCGCAGACCGACTCGAACACCGCGTCGGCCTCGGGCCGCTGGTGCGGCTCACCGGCTGCGGCGACCTCTGCCGGGACGTCGTGGAGGAAGTAGACCGCCAGATCGAACTCTGTGCCGTAACCGCCCTGCTCGGCGGCGGCTACCCGGGCCTGCGCCCATCGGACGTTTTCCCACCACGCACCGGGCGTCTCGCCGGGCGCGGGGATCATGGCGTTCACGAAGACCAGCGAGCCTAGCGGGACCTTCGCGGCGACCATCGAGGCGGTGAACGCGCCGAGCGACTGGGCGACCAGCACCACGTTGGCTCGGTCGCCGATCGCGCTGGTGACCAGGTGGGCGTACTCGGAAAGGCCAGCGGCCGGGTCATCACCGGGCAGGTCAACCGCGATCGCCTCGTGGCCCGCCTCCCGCAGCAGCGGAACCACGCGGTGCCAGTACCAGGCCGTGCCACCGGCGCCCGGGATCAGCACGAAGCCGCGGCGCTGCCCGGTCCGGTCATTCACGAGCCCGTTGTCATCCAGGGAAGTATTCATAGTCCTAGATTAGGACTAGAATCTCCTGAAACACAATGGCGTTGGCTAGACTGGGGTCCATGTCGACTACTCGCCGCTACCACGACCCGTGCGGTATCGCCCGTGCACTGGACGTCGTCGGCGAGCGGTGGGCATTGCTGGTCGTCCGGGAACTGATCTTCGGGCCCAAACGGTTCGTTCAGGTGCGCGACGGGCTGCACGGAGTCAGCCCCAATGTGCTGTCCCAGCGGCTGCGCGACCTGGAGGAGGCCGGCATCGTGCGCCGCGGCATGCTCGACCCGCCCGCCAGCGTCGCGATCTATGAGCTCACCGGCCGCGGGCGGGCACTTGAGCCGATCCTGCTCGAGCTGGCCCGATGGGGCAGCCAGCAGCCCATGACGACCTCTGACGAGATGAGCGTCAACGCGCTGCTGCTTGCCCTCAAGACCGTTTTCGATCCCGGCGCCGTCGACGCCACGTTCGCGCTGCGGGTCAGCGGTGAATGGTTCCGCATGACGGTCGTCGGTGACTCGATCGACATCGCCCGCGGCCGCACCGAGCACCCAGAGGTCACCTTCGATACCGATGTAGCGACGCTGCGTTCGGTCGCTTTCGGGCGCGAGCCGATCAGCGACGCCGAGCGGGACGGCCGCCTGACCGTCGACGGCGACCGCCCCCTGGCCGAGCGCTTCGCGCAGATGTTCCCCGTCCCCCGTCACCGGCCATCGGAGTGAGCCGCAGCCCGGCTGAGCTCAGCGGGCGGGCCTGATGCCGAGTCTCGCCGAGATGCGGGCCAGCTCAGCGTCGTCGGAGATGCCCTGGAAGTCGGCGCGAGGGGTGTACGGGGCCTCGAGCTCGGCCATCTCGTCGTCGGTCAGCCCGATGTCGAGGGAGGCCACGGCGTCGTCGATGTGCGACGGTTTGGTGGCGCCCACCAGCGGGGCGACGACGACCGGGTTGTGCCGCAGCCAGGCCAGCGCGACCTGCGCCCGGCTGACGCCGCGGGCCCTGGCTACTGCGGCGACGGCGTCGATGATGGCCCGGTCGCTGGCGTCCTGGGTGTAGAGCATGTCGGCCAAGGGATCGCTGGCTGACCGGCCGGTCGGCGCTTCGCGGGCGAGGCGGCCGCGGGCGAGCGGGCTCCACACGATCGTGCCGATCCCCTCGTCGGCGCAGAGCGGCAGCATCTCCCGCTCCTCCTCGCGTGCGAGCAGGTTGTAGTGATCCTGCATCGACGCGAACCGGGCCCACCCGTGCTGGCGCTGCAGGTGCAGCGCCTTGCTGAACTCCCAGGCGTGCATGGACGAAGCGCCGAGGTAGCGCGCCTTGCCGGCCTTCACGACGTCGTGCAGGGCCTCCAGCGTCTCCTCGATCGGGGTGGCGTTGTCCATGCGGTGGATCTGGTAGAGGTCGACGTAGTCGGTGCCCAGCCGGCGCAGGCTGTGATCGATCTCGGTGAAGATCGCCTTGCGGGACAGCCCCGAGCCGTTGGGGCCCGCGCGCATCGGGTGCCGGACCTTCGTGGCGATGACGATGTCGTCGCGGCCGGCGAAGTCCTTCAGCGCCCGGCCGAGGATCTCCTCGCTGGAACCCTGCGAGTACATGTTCGCGGTGTCGAAGAAGTTGATGCCCGCCTCTACCGCCTGCCTGATCAGCGGGCGGCTCTCTTCCTCGCCCAGCGACCACACCGGGTGGCCCCGGCCCGGCTCGCCATAGGTCATGGCGCCGAGGGCGATGGGCGACACGTCGAGGCCGGTGCGGCCGAGCTTGATGTAGCGCATGACCTGCTCCTGGATTCCGCTTCCGGAGAGTTCTCCGCTTCGTCTGCCACGTTAGCGGAGAATTCTCCGGTGCACAAGCCCGGCCTGGCCGACCGGGCCCGACCCGCGCGGGTTCCGCTATCTGCAACGCTCCGATATTAACCGCGGCACTGCCTCAAGAGTCCATAACGCGACGCCGGGAGGCGGCCAGGAAGACGTGCTCCTGCTCTATGCTGTAACAACACACACATACGGAGATCCCTCCGGCGATTGCACCACTAGCCGGAGATATCTCCGCGGAGGAACCGAACCAAGGAACAGGCGGCCCGCGCATGACGGCGAAGACGCAGCAGACCGTGCCCCTGCGGGCCAACGCCCGGCAGAACCGAGAACGGATCCTGCGGGCGGCCTGGGAGGTGCTGCTCGAGTCGACCGAGGCGTCGCTGAACTCCATCGCCAAGAAGGCCGGCGTCGGGATCGGCACGCTCTACCGGCATTTCCCCACGCGCGAGGCCCTCGTGCTGGAGGTCTACCGGCACGAGGTGCAGCAGGCGGCAGCCGCCGCTCCCGCCCTGCTCTCCAGGCTCGAGCCGCTGGACGCCCTCCGCGAGTGGATGGAGCGCCTCGCCCAGTACGGCTTGACGAAGGTCGGCCTGGCGGACGCGCTGAGCAGCATCGCGTCCCATGAGAGCCTCGCCGCGGAGGCCTACGAGCCGGTCATCACCGCACTGTCGCTGCTGCTGCACGCGAACGAGGAGGCCGGCACCATCCGTCCCGGTCTCGATCCGGACGACGTCCTGCTGATCATGGGATTCCTCTGGCGCATCGACCCCAAGAGCGACTGGCGATCGCGATCCAGCCGCCTGCTGGACATCCTCATGGACGGCCTCAAGGCCGGCGCCCCGAAGGCGAGGGTCCGCCAGATCGCGGTCACCAGCAGCGCGGGAGAACTCGCTGCGCGAGAGGTTGGCGTGGCGGCACCGGGGAAGGGCTCTCCTGCGTGGGGGGCCGGCAGCCCCTGAGCCAGTCTCATCCGGGGGGATGCGTCGTGAGACTCCTCGTTGACCTTACGCGCTGCCAGGGGTATGCGCAGTGTGCCTTCCTCGCGCCGGACGTGCTCAGGATGCAGGGGGACGAGGCGCTCTGGTACGACCCCGAGCCCGGCGACTGGCAGCGGGAGCAGGTGCTCCGGGCGGAGGCCGCCTGCCCGGTACAGGCCCTGCGGGTCGATGGGGCGCACCTGCGCCGCGCCTTGCCTGCGACCAGGCCGGCCGGCGGTGACGACGGCGACGTTTTCAGGCGCACCGGCCGCATCGCCATCGTCGGCGCCTCCCTCGCGGGCGTGCGGGCCGCGGCGAAGCTGCGCCAGGAGGGCTTCACCGGTTCGCTGACGCTGATCGGGGACGAACCCTATGAGCCCTACGACCGGCCGCCGCTGAACAAGCAGGTCCTCGACGGGTGGGTGCCGGCGCAGCGCACCGCCCTGCCCCGACCCGGTGACCTCGACGCGCACTGGCGGCTCGGCGTCCCCGCGACCGGGCTGGACCTGGGCCGCAAGCAGGTCCTCCTCGCGGACGGCGAGCAGGTCGGGTTCGACCGGCTGCTGATCGCCACCGGCGTACGGGCGCGGCCCTGGCTCAATCCGGCGGAGGCCGCCCTGGACGGCGTGTTCGTGCTGCGTGGCCGCGACGACGCCGCCGCCCTCCAGCAGCGGCTGGCCGCCGGGCCCCGCCGGGTGCTGGTCATCGGCGCCGGGTTCATCGGGTCCGAGGTCGCCTCCGACTGCCGTGGGCTCGGCCTGCCGGTGACGGTCGCCGAACACGGCCCGGCACCGCTGGTCGGAGCGCTCGGCGGCATGGTCGGCGCGATCGCCGCGGACATGCAGCGCGACCATGGCGTCGACCTGCGCTGCGGCGTCACGGTCACGGCCCTGGAGGGCGACTCCGGTGGGCGGCTTCGCCGCGCTCACCTGTCCGACAACAGCGTCCTCGACATCGACGTGGCCGTCGCCGCGCTCGGCAGCGTCCGCAACGTCGAATGGCTCGAGGGCTCCGGGCTCGCGGCCGGACCGTGGGGAGTCGCCTGCGACACGGGCTCGCGGGCCATCACCGTCGATGGCATGTTCACCGACGACATCTTCGTGGCCGGAGACGTGGCGCGGTTCCCGCACCCGCTCTACGACTTCCAGTTCCTCGCGCTCGAGCACTGGGGCAACGCGGTCGCACAGGGCGAGATCGCGGCCCACAACATGATCAGTTCCCAGGCCGGCCGCTGGCCGCACCTGGCCATACCCGAGTTCTGGTCCGTCCAGTTCGGCACCGAGATCAAGTCCGTGGGAGTCCCCACGTTCGCCGACGAGGTCGTCATCGTGCAGGGCTCGGCCGCGGACCGCCGGTTCATCGCCGTGTACGGCCGCCGGGGCCGCATCACCGCCGCGGTCGCCTTCGACCAGGCCAAGTGGCTGGAATTCTACGAAGGCCTGATCGAGCGGGCGGCGCCATTCCCGCCGGACTTCCGCACCGTCGACCAGCCCGACGGGCGGCGACCCGTGCCGGCGGAGATCCCCGATCAGCCCGCGCTCATGCACCAGGCCACGGTCGTGGTAACCGGCCACGATCCGAGCGAGCGGCGTGCCCAGTTCGTCCACCCGGCGCGCTGACACAGATCCCAAGCCCTTAAAGCACCGGAGGGGTCGCCATGGCACCGGCCAGCGTCTACGACCAGATCCTCGACTACACCAACCGCGCCAATCCGTATCCGCTGTACACCGAGCTGCGCCGCACCCCGGTCAGTCGCGCCGACGACGGCAGCTACGTGGTCAGCACCTACCGGGAGATCGTCGCGCTGCTGCACGATCCCCGGGTCAGCTCGGATCTACGCCACCGCGCCGACTACCCGACGGCGGGCGACGGCGATGGTGCGCCCGGGCTGCCACCCGACTTCATCTCCCTCGACCCGCCCGAGCACGACCGGGTACGGCGACTGCTGACCCGGCACTTCGGGCCACCGCACGACCCCGGCCGGATCGTTGGCATGGCCCCCGACCTGGCCGAGATCGTCACCGGCCTGATCGACGACTTCGCCGGCCGCAACCAGGTCGACCTCGTCGACGACTTCGCCTACCCGTTCCCGGTCACGGTCATCTGCCGGCTGCTCGGGGTGCCCCGCGAGGACGAACCCCGCTTCCACATATGGGCCGACGCGGTCGTCGAAACCATCGACCCCACCACCGGCGACTTCGCCACCCGCAGGCGCCGCCGCGGCCAGGCCCTGGCTGAGCTGGGCCGCTACCTCGGCGAACTGGCCGACGCCCGCCGGGAGCACCCCAGCGACGACATGCTCTCCGGGCTGGTCACCGACGACGGCCCGCAAGGCCGGCTCTCGCGCGAAGAACTGATGACCAACGCCGCGCTGCTGCTGATCGCCGGCCACGAAACCACCGTCAACCTCATCACCAACGGCATGCTCACCCTGCTGCGCCACCCCGACGTCCTGCAGCGCCTGCGCCGCCAGCCCGACCTGGCCATCCGGGTGGTCGAGGAGCTGCTGCGCTACGAACCACCGGTGCAGTTCCTCCAGAACCGCGTCGCGCTCGACGACATCGACGTCGCCGGCACCACCATCCCCCGCGGCGCACCGGTCACCCTCGTCCTGGCCGCGGGCAGCCGTGACCCCGACCACGTGCCCGACCCCGACCGGTTCGACCCCGACCGGCAGAACAACCAGCACCTCGGCTTCGGCGGCGGTATCCACTACTGCTTCGGCGCTCCCCTGGCCCGGCCCGAGGCGCAGATCGCCCTGACCGAGCTCGCCCGCCGGCTGGAAAACCCTCACCTGGTCACCGATCCACCGCCGTACCGGCCAAGCCCGCTCCTGCGCGGCCCCCGGCACCTGCCGGTCACGTTCGACCGCATCGCGCCGGCACCGGCCGCGCTAGGCCACGACCACCGGAAAGCTGAACCGCAGCCGCACCACGTGTGAACGGCCCGAGCACAGCGCAGGCTCGGCGTTATGCGGCGAATGTCTGGATGAGCGGGCACCGGGCGCGGGCGGCTCCGTTCGGCCGATGCCGCCTGCTCGTGGCACCCTGGCTGGGTGACGGCAGCGCAACGGCCGCGGGACCCGGCGGGGCACGGCCAGAAGGCCCACGTACGCGATGAGACCGTGCGGCGGCTGGAGCGGTCGATGGGACCGCTCAGCACCGCCGCGATGGCGTCGATGGACCGCCGGCTGCCGTGGTTCCGCGCAATGTCGGCAGAGAACCGGTCCTGGCTTGGCCTGGTCGCCCAGGCCGCGCTGGCCACCTTCGTCGACTGGGTCAAGCACCCGGAGCGCGGCCGGCCCGCGCGGTCGCCGGGCAGGTGTTCGGCACCGCGCCGCGGGAACTGGCCCGCGCGGTAAGCCTGCAGCAGACCGTGGAGATGGCACGCGTGATCATCGACGTGGTTGAGGCGCAGGTGGACGAGCTCGCGGCGCCGGGCGGCGAGGCGGAGCTGCGGGAGGCCGTGCTCCGCTACACGCGGGAAATCGCCTTCGGCGCAGCGCAGGTCTACGCCCGCACCGCCGAGGCGCGGGGCGCGTGGGATGCCCGCCTGGAGGCGCTCGTGGTGGACTCGCTGGTCCGCGGCGGGGTGGACGAGGACCTGCAGTCCTGGGCGTCCGCGCTGAACTGGTCGGCCGGGCCGGTAGCGGTGATCGTCGGCCTGGCCGACGGCAGCGAGCCCGAGGGGCTGATCGACGAGCTGCGGATCATCGCCCGCCGCGCCCGGCTCGACCTGCTCGCCGGGGTGCACGGTCACCGGCTGGTCATCGTGCTCGGCGGGACCTCTGACCCGGTCAAGGCGGCGGCGCAGTTCGCGGGGCGGTTCGGCGCCGGGCCCGTCGTCGTCGGCCCGGCCGTCGGCAACCTGCAGTCGGCGACGCTGTCCGCCAGCGCGGCGCTGGCCGGCCTGCGCGCCGCGGCCGCCTGGCCCGACGCACCGCGTCCGGTCGAGGCCGACGACCTGCTGCCGGAGCGCGCGCTCGACGGGGACCAGCAGGCGCGCGCGCAGCTCCTGGAGGAGGTGTACGAGCCGCTGCTGCGGGGCGGGTCCGCGCTGCTCGACACCGTGATGACCTACCTGGAGCAGGGAAACTCGCTGGAGGCGACCGCGCGGCTGCTCTTCGTGCACCCGAACACCGTGCGCTACCGGCTGCGCCGGGTGAGCGAGCTCACCGGCCTGGTCCCGGGCGATGGCCGGGCCGGCTTCGCGCTCTGGATAGCCGTCGCCTTCGGCCGTCTCGTGCACAAGGGACCGTGATTTCCCGCGCGTAAAGCACCGTGATTTCCCGCGCATAAGGGACCGTGACTTGTGGAGTTCCTACAGGCCGGAGCGGCAGAACTTCGTACGCTTCCGCATTCGTATGGTGGAGTCCTACAGTGCAGGGTAGAGAGATGCTTCTCATCGCGGCGCCAGGCCAGGGCGCCCAGGCGCCTGGCTTCCTGCGGGAGTGGCTGGAGCTGCCCGGTTTCGCCGACCGAATCGGGGCCTGGTCCGAGCTGGCCGGATGCGACCTGATCCGGTGCGGGACCACCGCGGATGCCGACGAGATCAGGGACACGGCCATCGCACAGCCGCTGCTGGTCGCGGCCGCGATCGCCGCGGCCGCCGAGCTCGTCGGCGGGCCCGGCCGGCCGCAGCGGCTCGCCGACGCGGCCGCCGCGGGCGGCGTGGACGCCGCGGCCGGGCACAGCGTGGGCGAGCTGGCCGCCGGGGCCATCGCCGGAACGCTGGCGCCCGACGACGCGATCCGCCTGGTCCGGGTACGCGGGCTGGCCATGGCGCGCGCCGCCGCGACGCAGGCCACCGGGATGACCGCAGTGCTCGGCGGTGACGAGCCGGAGGTACTCGCCTCCATCGAAGCCTGCGGGCTCACGCCGGCGAACGTGAACGGCGCCGGCCAGATCGTCGCCGCGGGCACGGCGGACCAGCTCGCAGCCTTCGCCGCCGACCCGCCGCCCGGGGCCAGGCTCCGCCCGCTCTCGGTGGCCGGGGCCTTCCACACCACGCACATGGCGCCGGCCGTTGACGCGCTGCGCGAGGCGGCCGCGACCGTGGCGGTGCGCCGCCCGGTGCTGGCGCTGCTGTCCAACCGCGACGGCAGCGTCGTGCGCAGCGGCATGGACTGGCTGGAGCGGATCGTCACCCAGGTGAGCACGCCGGTCCGGTGGGACAAGTGCATGCAGACCATGGCCAGCCTGGGCGTCACCGCGCTGATCGAGCTCCCCCCGGCCGGCACCCTGACCGGCCTGGCCCGGCGAGGGCTGCCGGGAGTGCAGACCCTCAGCCTGAAGAGCCCCGGCGACCTGGACGAGGCTCGCGAGCTGCTGGCCGCCCACGGCGCGGCTGGCAACGGCGCTGCCGCCCGGGCCGATGCCAGCGACGACACCCACTCCGACAGCCACGCGCCGGAGTGGCGGCTGCTGGTCGCGCCGCTCGCCGGGACGTTCCGGGCCGGCCCGGCCAGCGGCGCGCCCCGGCCCGGCGCCGCGGTCAGCACCGGGGCCGAGCTTGGGCACGTCGAGATGCGCGGCGGCAGCCAGCCGGTCGCCTCCGCGTTCCCGGCTACGATCATCGAGTGGCTGGTCGAGGACGGCGACCCGGTCACCGCCGGCCAGCCGCTGGTCCGGCTGCAGCCAGAAGGAACCGAGTAAGGGGATCCGGATGCGACTCACCGAAGGCTCAGCGGGCGCGCGGATCCTCGCGTTCGGCGACTACCAGCCGGCCAGGGTCGTGACCAACGACGAGCTCGCCGCCACGGTGGACACCAGCGACGAGTGGATCCGCAGCCGGGTGGGCATCGCCAGCCGCCGGATCGCGGGCCCGGACGAGACCGTCGCCGACATGGCGGTCGCGGCCGGCGGCAAGGCGCTGGCCGCCAGCGGCCTCTCCTCCGGGGACATCGACCTGGTGATCGTCGCCACCTGCACCCCGGAGGCGCAGATCCCGAACACCGCGGCCACGGTGGCCCGCAGGCTCGGCATCTCGGCGCCCGGCGCCTACGACATGAACGCCGCCTGCGCCGGCTTCTGCTACGCGCTGGCCAGCGCCAGCGACTCAGTCAGGGCCGGGACGGCCACCAACGTGCTGGTCATCGGCGCCGAGAAGCTGTCCCAGTGGATCGACTGGACCGACCGCTCCACCTGCATCATCTTCGCCGACGGCGCCGGCGCCGTGGTGGTCGGCCCGGTGACCGATCCGGCCGAGGCCGGGATCGGGCCGGTTGTGTGGGGTAGCGCCGGCGACCTGGCGGACAAGATCTACATCCCGGACCGGAACGGGTTCATCATCCAGGAGGGCCAGGCGGTCTTCCGGTGGGCCACCACCGCCATGCACCCGGTGGCGAAGCAGGCCTGCGAGCGGGCGGGGGTGGACCCGACCGAGCTGGCCGCCTTCGTCCCGCACCAGGCCAACCTGCGGATCATCGAGGCGATCGCCCGCAGGCTCGGCGCGCCGCAGGCGCTGGTGGCCGACGACATCGTGACCGCGGGCAACACCTCGTCGGCATCGATCCCGCTGGCCCTGTCCCGGATGCTGGAACGCGGCGAGATCGCCTCAGGCGCCCCCGTGCTGCTGCTCGGCTTCGGCGCCGGCATCTGCTACGCGGGCCAGGTGATCACGGTACCCTGACCGCGCCGGGGCCCGGGTCAGGGCTCCGGCGGAGACCGGATTGCCTCCACGAGAACAAGAGAACGGTAACCGACGAAGGAGTGCACAACCTATGGCCATGACCGATCAGGAGATCCTGCAAGGCCTCGGCGAGATCATCGACGAGGTCGCGGGCGTTCCCGCCGACCAGGTCACCCCGGAGAAGACGTTCGTCGACGATCTGGACATCGACTCGCTGTCGATGGTCGAGATCGCGGTGGCGGCCCAGGACAAGTTCGGCGTCGAGATCCCCGACGACCAGCTCAAGGACCTCAAGACCGTGCAGGACGTGGTCGATTACGTCCGGCGGTCGGCCGTGTCGGCCTGAGCGAGATATTCACCGGCGCGGCGCCGCCGGCCAGCACCCGCCGGGCCGGCGCCTCGTTAACGGACCTGAGGAGCGCGATCACAGTGGGCACAGACCGGACGAACGTCGTCGTCACCGGGCTCGGCGCGATCACGCCGGTGGGAGCCGACGTCGCCTCGACCTGGGACTCGCTGCTGGCCGGACGCAGCGGCGTGACGAAGCTGACCGAGGACTGGGCCCGCGAGCTGCCCGCCCGCATTGCCGGCTGGGCCGCCGCCGACCCGGCCGGCCTGATGGACCGGGTCCAGGCCCGCCGCCTGGACCGGTGCGAGCAGTTCGCGCTCATCGCGGCGCGCGAGGCGTGGGCCGATGCCGGCGCTCCCGAGGTCGAGCCGGAGCGGCTCGGCGTGGTGGTCTCCAGCGGCATCGGCGGCGTCGCCTCGACCCTGGCCGCCTACGACACGCTGCGGGAGAAAGGCTGGCAGCGGCTCTCGCCGTTCACGGTCCCGATGCTGATGCCGAACGGCTCCGCGGGGTGGATCGGCATCGAGCTCGGCGCCCGCGCCGGCGTGCACACCACGGTCAGCGCATGCGCGTCCGGTGCCGAGGCGATCGGCTACGGGCTGGAGATGATCAGGTCCGGCCGCGCCGATCTGGTGCTGGCCGGCGGGACCGAGGCCGCGATCATTCAGCTGAACGTCGCCGCGTTCGCGGCCATGCGCGCCCTGTCCACCCGGAACGACGAGCCTGAACGCGCCTCGCGCCCGTTCGACAAGGGCCGGGACGGATTCGTCCTCGGCGAGGGCGCAGGCATGGTCGTGCTCGAGTCCGCCGAGCACGCGGCGCGCCGCGGGGCCACCGTATACGCGGTCGCCGCGGGCGTGGGGTACTCGGCCGACGCGTACCACATCGCCCAGCCGGAGCCGAACGGCGCCGGGGTGGTTCTCGCCATCCGCCGCGTGCTGGCCGACGCGGGCCTGAACGCGGACCAGGTGGCGCACGTCAACGCGCATGCCACCTCTACCCCGGCAGGCGACGTGGTGGAGTGCCAGGCGATCGCCTCGGCGCTCGGCCCGGCGGCGGCCGGGGTGGTGATCTCGGCCACCAAGTCGATGACCGGGCACCTGCTGGGCGGCGCGGGCGCCATCGAGTCGGTGGCCGCTATCCTCGCCCTCCGCGACCGGGTCGCCCCGCCCACTATCAACCTGGAGGACCCGGACGACAACGCCGGAATCCACATAGCGACCGAGCCGACCAAGCTGCACCCGCGGGGCACCGCCCCGATGGCCGTGCTGAACAACTCATTCGGGTTCGGCGGGCACAATGTCACGCTGGCCTTCGCCGCGGCCTGACCTTTGGCCGCCGACCCGAGCCTGCACGCTGACCCCGGCCCGCCTGCCCGACCCGAGGAGACCGACGTGACACTTGTGGACAGCCGACGTGCCGCCGCCGCGCACCGCCCCGCCCCGAACCCCGGCGCGCCTCAACCCGCTGCGCCGGCGCCCGCCGCTCACGCGGGGGGCAGCACCCGGGACCCTAAGGCCCGCCTTGAGTCCCTGTTTGACCCCGGCTCGCTGTCGCTGCTTACCCAAGAGGACACCAGCGGCGTGCTCGCGGGGGCCGGGTGCATCGACGGCATGCCGGCCGTGGCGTTCGCCAGCGACCCCGGGGTCCAGGGCGGGGCGATGGGCTCGGCGGGCTGCGCGGCGGTCGTCACCGCCTACGACCACGCGATCGACACCGGAGCGCCGATCATCGGGCTGTGGCACTCGGGCGGCGCGAGGCTGCGCGAGGGCGTGGAGAGCCTGCACGCCGTGGGCACGGTGTTCGCCGCCATGACCCGG
>WNFJ01027885.1_pt1 | contig 18662 bp, 15 predicted proteins | sample 5400461 | NCBI WGS metagenome assembly WNFJ01 (sample SAMN13153349, study PRJNA577476) | soil metagenome | isolation source: 115 cm saprolite on Douglas fir-dominated hillslope | place: USA:California | collected 2013-09-17
CCGCCCCGAGGTCAGGTCCGAAACATCCCCAGTGCAATGTGAGGCCAACATTGATTCCGTGAACGGCGCGACGCCTTCCCCGACGCCGTTGGCAATTTCGAACAGGCTGACGGTCCGAGGTTGGACGACTATTTCCGGCAGGAATGGCACCGTACCTGATGAAGTGTTTTTGACCTTGTCGAAGGGAGGTGAGACGCTCTATGCCACAACGCGGACGACACCTCGTCCCGATGTGACGGAGCACTTTGGCCATCTCAAAATGCCAGATGCTGGCTTCACGGCGGATATCGATGTTTCAACCCTGAATGGAAGCTATTCGCTAGGCCTGTCGCGAGTTTACAAAGGCAAGCTCGATAGTTGCCGGCAATTCAACATACCGCTGCTCATCACCCACTAATCCGCAGCGACGCCGCGCGCTGGGCCTAACAGCACTCTCGTTTAATTGATGTTTTCGATTCGATTGATACCCAACCATAGTGCGGATCAGGAGTTTTATTCAGGCTCGTGGCCTTCGCGAGGTCCTACTTGCTGTTGATCCCACGGCTGAATACACTACGCTTGTTGGGGGCCGTCCCTTTTGGTTCCGCCGCAAATGTCTGCGGGATTCGGTACCAAGCCCCCGATAGAGGAGCAAGAATGCGTATTCTAGTAGGTTTGATCGAGCATATGGGGGACATCATCGCGTGTGAGCCCGTTAGCCGCTATTTGAAGGCCGCTCATCCCGCCGCGCATCTCACTTGGGCCGTTTCGGCGGCTTATCGGGAGTTGGCCGATACAAATCCTTATATTGATCAAACTCTCGTGCTCGAGTGCTTAACAGACTGGATCAAGCTGACGAAGCACAGCTCTTGGGACAACATCGTTGATCTGCACATTAACTATCGCATCTGTCAGCACTGCGGCATCCCCCTCATCAAGGAGAAGGGCAATCCGTTTGTCAATGTCTACGAATGGTTTGACCATGGAACGCTGCAGGAGGCGTTTACACTTGGGGCAGGCCTTCCGGCTCTGTCTGCCCAGCCGAATCTTTACCTTAAGCCAGAACATGCAAAAGCGGTGGATGCACTTGCCCTTCCAGATAATTTCTGTGTTGTACATCACGAATCGAACGATCGTGCCAAGGATTGGAGACGGGAGGCATGGAGGAAATTATCCGAGTGGATCAGGGATGACTTGGAACTCCAGATCGTTGAAGTTGGTGCGGACAAGGTTTGCAGCCCTTCCCCACTGGCCGAGGGCAGCATCAGTCTCGTCAATAGGCTCCCTCTCCTCCAGACTGCGGAGGTTATTCGCCGGGCCCGGTTTTTCATTGGCGTGGACAGTGGCCCAGCCCACCTCGCCAACGCTTTGCGAGTGCCGGGAATTGTCCTGCTCGGCCGCCTCGGCTTTTTCCGACAATATATGCCGTTCAATGGCTTCTTTGCGTCCAGGTCCCCGCTGGTGAAGATGGTGCGAAATCCCGCGGGGCCAGCCTGCACTTTGAGCGTCGATGAAGTGATCGAAGCGGTTCGTTATGTGGCCGCCGCAAGCGCGACCCAGCGCAATGCGACGCTCCCTGCGGCCGTTCGTTACGTGGCGGCTGCGAGCGCGAGCGGGCACACCGCGACGCTCCCTGCGGCCGTTCGTTACGTGACAACCGCAAGCGCGACCGGACACAATGCGCCGCTCCCTGTGGCCATCGATACCCCGGAAGGGCGCTCACGCACAGTCACACCGCCGGAGCGCTCGTCATCCTATGAGGAGGACCGCCGGTTGGTTTTGGCCTCTGGCTTTTTCGATCCGGCCTGGTACAGCATACAATACCAGGATGTGGGCGGTAATGGGACGGACCTGCTCGATCATTTCCTCACAATCGGCAAGGCTGAAGGGCGGTCGCCTGGCCCCAACTTCGACGCGAGTCGTTATCTGCAGGTGAATGTTGATGTCGCGCGGGCAGGGTGCGATGGGCTGCTGCATTATATTCGTTCCGGTCGAAATGAAGGGCGGAAGCATTACCGTTACACAGAGGCTCCCGCCAACCAGGGGGACGAAATCCAGACGGCGTCGAAAGGCAAACACGCTGATTTGGTTTCTGTCTTAGATCAGACTATGGCCTCGAAGGTCTTCACTCTTCCAAGAGATACAACCCATGATAAGAAATATCCGCGGACATTCGCGTTTTACCTGCCGCAGTTTCATCCCATAGCGGAGAACAACTGGGCTCACGGCCAGGGATTCACGGAATGGCACAGCGTAATCAAGGCCGAGCCCCTGTTTCGCGGCCACTATCAACCTAGGATTCCTGGCGAATTGGGCTTTTATGATTTGCGTTCGGCCGATGTGTTGCGCGAACAGCTCGGCTTGGCAAGGCAATACGGGATCTCAGGATTCTGGTTTTACTATTATTACTTCCAGGGGAAGACGCTTCTTTATCAACCGATTAAGAATTATATCGAATCAGACCTCGATGCACCGTTTTTCTTCCTTTGGGCCAATGAAAATTGGAGCAAATGCTGGGATGGTGGAGACCGTGAAGTCATTATCGAACAGAAACATTCAAAGGAGGACGACCTCGCGTTCATTTGCAAGCTGCTGGCGCTGTTCAAAGACAACCGCTACGTGAAAATCGAAGGAAAACCACTCCTTCTCATCTACAAGCCCCATCTGTTTCCGGACATTTTGAGGACGACAGAGATCTGGCGCGCGGAGGTCGAGAAGTACGGATTCCCCGGCCTCTATCTCGTCATGGTGGACGACTGGTTCTCTGAGCGGTTCCATCCTCGACAATACGGCTTTGACGCTTCCTATGAAATCCCCTCGAATCGCGTGCCTGAGCAGGTTCTCAGCACTGAGGTCGACTCACTCGATCTGGAAAAGAACTTTGAGGGCCGCATCGTCGACTATCCAAAATTTGCGAGTTTTCACCTAGGCCGTCCGTTTCCGGAATACAAGCGCTTCAGGACTGTGATGCTGCCCTGGGACAATACGGCCCGCTATGGTTTGGGCGCCATGGTGCAGATCAATGGGCAAGGTGACGCCTACAAATTGTGGCTGATGCAGGCGCTTCTTGATACCTATCGCCGATATGGTCCGGATGAGCGTATTGTCTTTCTGCACTCCTGGAACGAGTGGTGCGAAGGCACCTATCTTGAGCCCGATGGCAAATTCGGGCGAATGTTCTTGGAGCAGACCCGCGAAGCCATCCAGATCGTGCGACAGGCAATCGACCTCATGGCCAGCACACCAGACTCTGTTGGCGTCATCGCCGAATTGCTCAAGGTAATGCAGGCGAAAGATGAAGGCGCATTTCGCGGGATGCAGGTGACCCGCGCCGAAACGGCTTTCGTTTGGCGGGAGCTTGAAAAAACCCGGAATGAGGTGGTGAACCTCCAAAATACGTTGTCCAGAAGCATGAATACGGAGACGCTTACCCGTGCTGAACGCGATGCTGTCTTTGCCTCAAGATCATGGCGGGTCACCAAACCCCTCCGGGCAATTGCTGCCCGGCTACGCGGGCAGCACTAAGGAGGATGAGTTTGCTTCCTTGCGGCTCTGCCGGGAATGCGATTGAGAAGGTTTGGTGTTGAGAGGAGCCGATGCAGCGCGGCATGAACGTTTACTCCTCGTTGGTACTTCGAAGGGGCGGGGGCCCCGACCGAGCTCCGCTCCCCTCGGTGGCTCATCAGCGCCAGTCTCTAGCCAGCCCGCCTGTCAGCCCAAGTGGGGCGCCCACCGATGCTGGATGTTGTGCAAATGAGGTACGTAAGTGATTATTGAAGATCTCTTCCAGACAATCAATGCACGTTACGGGCACGTTACGTTCTTCGCTAACGACATAGGCGCGGTGAGCCAGTCCCTGAAAACCTACGGCGAATGGGCTGAGAATGAACTCGCCTTCATGAAGGCGTTGATCCCACGGGGTGCAACGGTCGTGGACGTGGGGGCCTATATCGGCACGCACACACTCGCTTTTGCACACTTCGTGGGCCCGGAGGGAAAAGTAATCTCCATAGAACCTCAGGACGAGACATTCGCGTTATTGAAGAGGAACTTAGCCGAAAACCACATTGCGAATGTCCAATTGCAGCACGCCGCCGCGGCGGATCATACCGGCGCCATATATACTGCTCCCCTCCAAATTACAGAGAAGGAGAGCTTCGGCAGCGCGGCGCTCCACCGCTCTCACCTGCCAGAAATCGGCATTTCTACTGGACATATCCCGGGAGAGGGCCTGGTACCGGTTAAGGTACTGACCATTGATTCGTTAGAGCTTAGCTCCTGTGCCTTGATGAAAATCGACGTTGAACGTCTTGAAGATCTGGTGATCTCCGGAGCGGAGCAAACCATAAAACAGCTCTCTCCAATTATCTATGCCGAATGCAACTCTATTGCAAGTGGTATCAAGACCTTTGAAATTATGCGTAACTTGGGATATGAGGTGCGTATGCATGTCGTCGAAGCCTTTAATAAAGAGAATTTTTTTGGTCATACGAGAAATATCTTTGGGTCGGCTCGTGAGAACGCTCTCGTCGGGGTGAGCGGCATGCAGCTTGCCTGTGTAGATGGGATACAGCCGAGACCATGCGAACTTATTCTGAAGATCGAGTCTGCGGACGACCTGGTGCTCGGAATGTTAAACAAACCCCAATATATTGGCGAAGTCTTGCAAATGGGTGCCGCTGCACGCAGCGGCGGCGATGTGTGGGTCAAAGAGACCAGGTCGCTCCGAGATGAGCGCGACGAGGCACGCCGGATAGCACATCAGGCCCTACAAGAAGCGCAACAGGCACGCCATGAAACGGCTGCGTCTCATGTTCAAATGGAAGCGGCGACGCTACAAGCGCGATTGGCCCCTGAGGCAGCAGACCAGGCTACAAACCTTGCTCGCGCCCGCGCGGATATCGTCCAGCGCGACCAGGCATTGGGCGCGATGCGAGCGTCCCTTTCCTGGCGCATCACGAAACCATTACGCATGGTTGAAAGCCTCTGTGCAACCCTTCGTAAGGCGACCAAGCGGTCGTGGCTACGACGTCGCTTCTGATTCGACTGCTGAACGAAGCTTCAAACGCCTGCGCTCCTCCTCTTGTTAACTCCGAGACACGAGGTTCAAGCCCGACGGTCCGATCCACTCAACTTTTACTCAGAAATTAGTTGAACATAGCTACCTTTTCGCATCAGGAACGTGTCCTGAGCCGAAATTCCATATTCCGCTATCGCCATGCGCAACCGAGCGACCGAAAATCCATACTGCCGGAGTCGGTCCAATACATCTGGGCCATAGATTCGATAGACGAGCGTTTGTTCGGCGTGGTATTGGGGCGCCTCGAGGAAAACATCCTCGTCACCGTCCGGCTCCACAAGGACGCGCGTCTTCATATCGTGGTCGTAAGGCGCTTGGAGAACAAAAATGCCGTCCGGCTTGAGTACTCGAAACAACTCGCGAAATGCCTGATCATCGAGGCGCACGTGTTCGAACACGTCTGAAGAGAGTATGCAATCGAAGAAGTCCTGTGGATACGGCAGTTTCTGGACGTCGGCATACAGACGTGAATTGGCGCCCGCCGCGATTGATTCTATTTCGAATTTGGCGATGCCTTCTCAAATCGAAACAGGTCGAATACAGCACTGCCCTCCTGGTCATAAATGGTAGCGATCGAGCGTCGGCGATATCCGAGCTTTTCCGCCGCGTTCTCCAAACGGGCATTGATGCCCTGGAACGCCTCAAATGGAGTTGTATGTGCCACGAATAAACCGTCGTTCGTTGTAATCATATGCGTCAAGAACCTCTCGTCCTGCTGATCCGGTGATTGCTTTAGCAAAACGAATGCAGCCTCTTCGAGTCGGAGCGTGCCACGATCGAGCAATCGCAGAGGGTTCATTGTCCCCCAATCCACGGAATAAATTTCAGCACCGGATTGGCCTTTCGTGTACTCCGCGAGCGAGAAAATAGCGTCGTCCCAAATGCTTCCGGGCCCGTTTTGGACTAACTCCTTCAGGTATTGATTCGTGACCAACAGATTTGCGCCAGCCAAGACCAGCACGAGGGTGACCAGAACGACCCCACGGCTTCGTCCGAACCATGTCAAAGCCTGTGAAAAGGCCGCTGCAATGAAGAACATTGGCCAAGGCCATAGAAGAATCACATGATGAGCTCCTGTGCCAGTTCCGACGGTTATAGCCATTTGCAACCAGATCACAACCAACAGAATAAGTGTGAACAGCATGGGGATGCGTGCGTGCGTCCTCCAAAAGAACGGCAGACCTAGGGCTGCTAGCAAAAACGCAGGAATTACGAGATTTCTCTGGTGCTGTCCAACTAAGCTAGTGAAAGCGACGCTGGAGCGCTCGACTGCCGTATGCGGCTGCCTACGCGTTTGGGGCTGATCATCTCGCACAATGTATCCGAATAACGCGGAGCCCTGAGCGGTCCGTTCGAGTGCCTCTACCTTGGCACCGAAATCCCGCACCGAGAATCTCGCATTAGCGCTGAACGTGTTTCCCCGCTGTGCGACGTCGTACCAGAGAAGCGGAAAAGCGCCGAACATCAGAGAGAACCCTGCAATCAACAACCGGCGATTGGTCACGTGACTCCAGAGGTTCCTTGGAAATACAAGCAAAGTTGCTGCAGCGAGACCTACCAAGCTCCACGAGAACAAAGCCTTGTCCCAAAGTGCTAGCCCAAAAAGAAAAAATCCCAGGCCTAGGAATTTTTCTTTGTGGGACTGATGAAAGCAGACGACTGCCAAGACACCCCCAATCATGAGCAGGTGTTGAAGGGCAACCGGCCCCCAATCAAAGCACGTCGTAAGCAGAAAACTTGAATCCGTAGCAAGGAGGACTGTTCCAACAATGGCCGCGCGATCTCCAATCGTCAGCCTAAGCAGAACCCAAAACAAATAGATGGTAGCCGTCCCGATAAGAATGGCCGGGAGCCGAAGGGAATAGACTGACGGTGACCATACCGCAAAAATCGCTTTATACCCCCAGGACTTCAGACACCCCAGATAACTCATCAACATTAAGGGTATTCGGACATGCAAGATGGAAACGCCGGAAAAATAGTACCTCGGCTCGTAAAGCGGCGCCGAAAACATCGCCTCGTCATACTGGACGCCCGGATAAGGAAGGACGGCCAAGCCGCACAATATGAAAATCAGGCAAGAAATCGCCACGACCACATTGCTGGCAATACGCAAGCGTACGCACGTCCGCGAACTGCTCCACGCCCAGCTCATTTCGGGAGCGCCCTCGCTAAAGCACCCCATTTTGGGGTGTAAGGTCTGACATCGAATTCAAAGCTCAGCGGAGACGTAGGACCCGTTTGGGAGTACACACCGTCAGCTGGGTCCCCAGCTCACAAGCTCATTGCTTGCTTATTGCCTGAGCAACTCGCCAACTCTGGAGTCCGTGGAAGTCAAAGGCAAAATCACTGATGGTGCAGCCCATCTTTCTCAGCGCGTCGGCGACCTGATGTTTCCTTTCGAAGCAGCAATAAAAGAGCATGAACCCTCCACCGCCGGCACCCGAGAGTTTGCCTCCAATCGCGCCAGCTTTGCGGCCGGCTTCATAGATTTCATCGATACGTGCATTGGAGATCCGGGGAGACATTTTCTTCTTAAATTCCCAGGCTTCGTGGAGCAATTCTCCAAACTCGTTCAACTTGCGCTGCAGAAGGAGGTTTTTCATCTCCACTGCTAAGGTCTTCTGGCGTCGGAGCGCTTCTAGGTTTTCCCGCTCGCCTCGCTGATAGCGGGCCGTCTGATCTTCAATGATGTGCCCAGAAACACGTGTTCCACCAGTGAAGCACAGCAAAAGGTTGTGCTCAAGCTCATTGATCACGTCTTGGCTCAGCCGGAGTGGATTTACAATCACCTGACTGTCGTGGAACTCGATGAAGTTACATCCGCCAAACGTAGCAGCGTATTGGTCTTGCAGGCCGCCCTGAATGCCCATTTCCTTCCGCTCGATGGTATAAGCAAGATGTGCGATTTCGTAGTCGGTCAGGGGAAGACCGTGAAACTCTTTCAACAGACCGACGAGGGTCACCATCAGACTGGAGGACGAACCAAGCCCCGATCCCGGGGGGGCGTCGCTACGGAGGAACAGCTCGAAGCCTGTGCCGTTCTGGCCCTTTATTTTCTTAATTGCTGCCTTTACTAAGTCCAACTTGCCGTCGTAGACGAGTTCTTCGCGGATTTCGTAGTTAAGGGCGAGGCCGAAATCTACGGATTGGATCGAAATCTGACTGTCCTGAGTCGGGCGGAGCGTGCCGTAGGAATACTTATTAATAGTGGCGCTCAGCGCGCAACCTCCCTCACGCTCTGGGAAGGGAGGGACATCGGTTCCCCCACCAGCAAAACCGATGCGGAGCGGCGCCTTAGCGCGGATCAGCATTTATCCTTACCACCACTTTCAATTCCCAAGGCCTCTACCCAACTCCTTGCGTCACGAAGAAGCCGGTTATACTCCTCGGGCACACCGATATCAACGAAATATCCCTGTACACGCATAGCATAGATCCTTCGCGGAATTAGCGCCGGGAAAATCTCTTTTTCAAGAGAGCATGCGCCGATCCCCTGTGCGGCGACTTCAAAAACCGCTCGCGAAAATACATATACTCCGCCATTAATCAAAGTAGTGCCTTTCGCTTGCTTTTCCAAGAACTCCGTGACTCTTCCGGAAGCATCGAGGCGGATCGAGCCAAATCGGGAGGAATTGGCGAGTTGAACCGCGGCGATGCTGGACACACCTCCTTTTTTCCGATGGAAGTCTAAGAATTTGCAAAAGTCAACCTGTAGCCATGAATCGCCATTGAGGACTACAAACTCAGGATGATTTATTCGCTCTCTCGCCAGGCGAATTGCGCCCCAGGTCGCCAGTGGCTCGTTTTCCACGGAATACGTGAGCTGCACTCCGAAAGCATTACCCTCCCCAAAATACTCTCTAATCTGACCGGCACCATAGCCTGCGCAAAGGATTACGCGGCGAAATCCCGCGCTACCGACCCAGCGAATCAAATATTCCAGAAAGGGTTTCCCAGCCACGGGCGCCATGGGCTTTGGAATATCAGGCAATATCGGTCGCAGGCGGGTACCTAGACCGCCAACGAGGATGAGGCAGGGTACATCATCAAGCATCGCAGAAATACTGCTGAACCCGCTGGACACGCTTAGCAAGCGCCTTCTTTCTTGCCGACCGCGTACACGCTCCATCCCACCAATTCCCAGAGCCCTACACATATCCATCGCCGCTTGAAAATCAATAAGCCCGCCAACACAAGGAATGGTGCGATCGCGGCCTTTAACGGGTTACGAACATGACCCAGTTTCGCCACATCGCAACTGGCAAGCTCCAGAAACATGTGTAGGCTGCGTTTTGAGAGCGGACGCACGTGGGTGAAATTGTCATAGAAATTCAGATCGTCGCCAACCGCCTTCATGGAACCCGATGATCGGATGAAGGACAACGATGGCAAAAAGAGCGCTCGCGTACTCGGTCCTTCGATGTAAATCTGTCCGCCAACCTTCAGCACACGTCGTATTTCTGCCAACGTGGTCATTGGGTACAGCAAGTGTTCCAAAACATGGCAGAAAAAGATGGCGTCAAAGTAGCCGTCGTTGAAGGGAAGTTTCTCGTGGTCGATATCCGCCCTCGCAAACGTTACGCCGGGCGGACACACGGCGGCGACATCCATTATGTCTACCGCATAATACTTGAGGTCGGGTCTTTCTTCACGCAGCCGCTTCAGTGTCTTGAATGAACCGCACCCTAGATCCAGAATCCTCGCTTGGGGGCCCAGTTTTCGGAGAAATCGGAAACGTGGATCAAGGCTCTTCAAATGATCTCTACCTAGGCCCTTCGTTCGAACCCGGCCTTCCGTGCAAGGAAGTGACCGCGGGCGCTCAACCACAAAGTGCGGCCGAGCAGGTAGACAAGTCCGAAGGGATAGAGGCTCGCAGGACGCCACTTCCGAAGACGAGAACTCACACGGGCGAGCATATACTTCCAGTTCGTCCGATCGAGGACAAATGAGTCTCCATTCTCGTCGTAAACAATCATCTTACGGGCGTTCAGACAGAATGCGGCGGTCTTGCTTACTCGAAAAGTCTGACGGCCCGGCCACAGCATGATGCAGAGATCAAACTTTCGTTTCCTTAAGGCCACAAGCCCGCGAACAGGATTCGCTTTGACTTCTTCGATCCATAGGACCCCTTGCTTTCCGAAGACATCCTTCATCCAGGGAAACATCTCCGCGTATGCCTGGGAAGCGAGAAAACTGAATGACACGTCTCGGAACCGTTCTCGTATTTCGGGAAGAACTTTCGCGATTACGTCCGGCTCGGCGCTGGCGACGAATACTCCGGTCCGATAATCGCTTGAGTCACGGCCCCGCACCAAAAGATTGAGCAAACCACGCAATCGATCTCCTTGTCGAGGCTAGACGTTACTTACGGTCTCTCCCAACCCACTGCAGTTGAGCGGGCAGGAAACCGCGATTCATCCCTCGGTTCCAGAATCGTTCGATAGATCCTGTCATATTGCTCGCCGAACGCATCCCACGTAAACGAGGAGACGACCACCTGCCGGGCCTGCCTGCCCATGTTTCTGGCGAGCTCTCTATTTTCCAAGAGCTCACAAGTGCGTGCTGCAAACGTTTCCGAATCATCAGCTATTAAGCAAATCGTCCCGTCGCTGGGAGTCAAACCCTGAAATGCAAGACGCGTACCCACAACCGGCTTCTCCATGGCCCAGGCTTCCAAAACCTTTCCGCGCAGGCCCGCACCGTCGAAAAGCGGGGCCACGAACACCGACGCCTGTTGCAAGAAAGGCCGAATGTCGTCTACCCGTCCTGTCACCGTAACGCCATTGTGCCCATGCAGATTCTGAAGCGCTGCTGGCGGGTTACCTCCTATGATACACAGGCGCGTACTCGGACACCGCGCTCGGATCTTAGGCCAGGCGTGTTTCAGGAACCACATGATGCCGGTCACATTGGGGGTGTGCCGGAAGTTTCCAACAAAAATCAAGGTGCCGGCATCCGGTTCCTGCCCCGTTGAAGAAAAGAAATCGTAGTCCACGCCGGTGGGATGGTCATAAACTCGTGCTTGTGGTGCATACCGCGCCAAAAACTCTCGTTCCGGTCGGGTTAGCACGACTACTGCCGAGAATCGTCGAAGTATTTTTTCTTCGTAGTTCAACATCCGCATCCAAGATACCAGTGCATCGAATTTGCGGCCGGAGTTCCAAGGCAAATCTCGGTATGCATTGAAATAGGAAAGCGAAAGAAGCTCGTGGTTGGTCAGAACTGCGGGAATATCCGGGTCGATATTCGCATAATGGGCGGTTTGCAAGAATTCGCACTGTATCAGGTCGAACTCGTTTGTGCGTAAGTAATTCTCTACCAGATGCTGCATCCCTTTGTGGTGGAATTCGTGGACAATTTCCGGAGGCTTGAGACCAAAAGGATTTGGAGTATCGAAGCTCTGGCCGCGATGAATTGCCTCAAGCCGCTCGCAATATGGAGTCAGCATCGGGATGTACTCCAGATCTGATTCCGTCTCGTAGAACGAAAGCACGGTTAGTTGGTGGCGCTGGGATAAAGCGCGGATCAGATTGAACATCGTGTTGCCGCCGCTGTGAACTCCTAAACACGGCAGGTAAGCGCAGACCATCAAGATCTTCCGCCCGCGGACCTCACGCTCTGTCCGCGATGAGTTTGTGGTGGGCACGGGATTCAGCACTTTGTTACTCCGCACCATTCCCCGGAGCGCGCGTCAGTAGTGCAATGCGGTCGACAATAATACCCAACGTTCGCCGGTCCATCGGTGTCGAGCGAAGCCGGTTTACAGCCAACTGGACGCCAACGGGGGTACCCGGCGCCAGATTTGTCACTGTCCATCGCTCCTTGAACAAGCCCGCGCGCAATCTGAAGTGCTTGCGTTCTCCATTGCAACTTACGGAAAGAGCCACCGCAGGACCGGCAGATTGGGCCGAAGCTGAGACTTGTCCGCTGACGCTGAGTTCGGCTGTCTCCGCTGGGGCACACAGAAACACCGAAGCCGTTTCGGACATCCACCGAAAACCCTTACCGTCAGCCCGTTCGTGAGGGTACCACCCTTCGCCTAATTGCTCGGCGCAGTCGCCGCGCTGAAAATCCACTTCGGACTCGCGTACTGCTTTCGCCGGAGGTGTGCTGATAAGCTGCAGAATTTGTTCCTCGCTGCGGACGACTGACCTTGCCATGCTCAGCTTGCATTTCAGAACGGCTGGCAGTCGCGCTACTGCTCCCACGAAGGCCTTAGCCTCCAGCCTGATTCCCACTCCCGGCACCGCGGCACGATGCATTTGCCTGCGCGTTGAGCGTAGGAAATGCTTCACGAGTTTTCCGAAGTCTCCAAAATTCTTCCAAATAAACAAGTAGGTATTTCTGCGAACCACCTGGCTAATGAATCGCGAACCCACGCGTGGCGCCAGGGTTCCTCGATGCTTGTGTACAACGTGGCTCTCCACTGCCAATTGACATCGCCAGCCCACTTTCCACGCTCGGTAGGAAAGATCGGAATCCTCGACGTACAAGGGGGCGAAGAGGTTATCCAAGCCACCCAGCCAAAGGTATTTCTGCCGATCCAAGGCCACCGCGCCGCCATGCCCCCAAAAGACGGGAACATATTTTCTTTCCTCATCAACGGGAAGGATAGGCTCGTGTGCCCAATCTAAATCACAGCCATTGAACGTTGCACGAGTCTTGCCCGTCTCCTCTCGGCGCTGGTTGGGATCTGCTAGAAAGACCTGGCTCGCCACAGCAAAGACGTCGGGGCCCTGGAAGCCCTGGAGCAAAGGACCTAAAAAGTCTTCTCGCACGAACATGTCGTTGTTGAGCAGGATGACGATGTCATTCGCTGCCATCTGGACGCCGAGGTTATTACCACCGCTAAAGAATAAGTTCTGCTCGCTGCGCACCACGCGTACTTCCGGAAAATGATTCCGCACATACTCGGAAGTCCCGTCGGTGCTGCCGTTGTCTAGAACGATGACCTCGTGATTACCACCATGGAACCGCACGGCTTTCAGCAGCGGCGGTAGCGACTGCGCCAATAGGTCTTTCCCCTCCCAGCTCAGGACGATAATACTGCATCGGCTGGTACCCTTGGGCGCCACCATGGGCGCCGTGCGATCCTTCATTTTCCGCAATAAGCGGCACAATATTTCCGTCCCCAGTACGACGCCACCAACCGCCCATTCCAGCGGCGCCAGGGCAGAGAAAACCAACGCTCGCTTCCAACGTGTTTTTTGGCCCCACAAAATACTCAGTTCTTTAACGTGCGACGCGTGAGTCTGAACCTCGTGTTCTAGCAATTGTCGCCGCTCCTCGGTCTGCTGAAGGGCCGCACGTAGCCTGGAAACCTCCTCGCTGGGGTCGTCTCCCCGAAGCGCTTTCTCGTCAGACTCCGCTTGGGGTGGGGCAATCAAGCCTGTGTGCATCACTTTGGACCAGGATTGCGGCATATTCTTCGCAATCTCGATATTTTCGAAGATCTTACTTTCACGGGCGCCATGTTTTTTCACCCATTCAGTCATGGCTCTGATGCCATCTTCGAGGCTCGTCTTTTCTTGTCTACCAAAAATCCTTTCCGCTTTGGAATGGTCTGAAAACGCCACCTTCACCTCGTTACGTGGTTCGAGGTAAGTAATTTTGCATTCCGCGCTCATGGAATTTGCAACAACGCAAGCCAGGTCCCGAACGCTATACGGTGAATCAGCGCCAACGTTGAAAATCTGGTTTCGCGCTTCTTCAATGTCGACGGACGCGGCGATGGTCGGCGCTATGTCCCGAATGTGGGTGAAAGCTCGTTGCTGGCTGCCATCACCGAAAATCGTCATCGGCTCTCCCTTGAGGAGTTGATTCATGAAAATACCCACCACATTTCGATAGCGGTCGCCGATGTTCTGTCTTTCTCCATATACGTTGTGAGGGCGGAAGACGATGTAGTCCAGCCCGAACATTTCATGGCTCACGCGCAGTTCCTGCTCCACAGCCAGCTTCGCGATGCCGTACGAGTCTTCGGGGATCGGTATCATTTCTTCGGTCATGGGGGTCTGCCCGGCGCCATAAACAGCGATTGAGGAAGTAAAGACAAAGCACTTGACGCCATGGTTGACGGAAGCGTTTATGAGGTTCACAGAACCGACGAGGTTATTTTGATAATTAAACCGTTTTATGAAATGGCTCAGCCCTTCAGCCGCGTATGCAGCCAGATGGTAGACGTAGTCAAAGGAATGTTCGGCAAAGAGCGAGCTAATTAAAGCGTCGTCTAGGATTGAGCCTTCGACAAATGAGGTGCCCGCGGGGACATTTTGGACAAATCCTCCACTTAAATCGTCCAACACGACCACGTGGTGTCCCATTTTCAGGAGCTGGTCCGCAATATGCGATCCCATGAAACCAGCTCCACCGGTAACCAGTGAGCTCGGCATTACCCGCAACGTCCTCCGCAAATTGAGAATTGCGCCACACTCGCAGCGCGACCAGAGCTTCTCTTGCTTCCCCTGTGCTTTTCCGAAATGCTTTCCAATGACCAGTTCATGGCTTCCGACTGAGAATCCAGCCAACCGCGTCGTTCATGTTCTCTGCATGATAGTCGCCAGAGGCGAACTCACTGGCATCACCACCGAGATAGATCGTGGCACACCCCATTCCGGCTCCAGCCTGCATATCGCTCGGCGAGTCTCCAATGAAAAAGGATCGACCAAAATCGATCGGCAATACTCGAGCTGCCTCTTGGAGCAGCCCCACATTTGGCTTTCGGCATGAACAACCATCCGAGGGCGCATGTAAGCAAAAAAAAGCCCCCTGCACCCGAACTCCACGGGCTTGAAGCTCATCGAGCGAACCTTGTGTTATCTTCACTAGATCTGCGCAAGTCAGTATCCCTTTGGCAACTCCGGCTTGGTTGGAAATGATCACCAATTGAAATCCGGCATCCTCCAACCTCCTAAGAGTTTCCACTACACCTGGGAGAAAAACAAATTCTGCCCAGCGCGTGACGTACCCGCCGGGAATACGACGATTTAGAACCCCATCTCGGTCAAGAAAAACTGTAGCTCGCTGCGTCCGGGGGCCAATACCCGAAAGATAAAAACTTAAGATGCCATCGCGCGTCGTTATCCTGTAGCGTGTCTGCGAAAATTCTTCCGACTTGGCCTGTATCATCCTGCGACCCGGTGTCAAGAGCAGGCTCTAATTTGCCGGCTGTTTGGATCTGAATTCCCGATTGATTGCGTCCGGTTTTGCGCGGCTAGGGGACTAGCCGCTCGCAAAGCAAAGTCTATATATGTTTTATGGCACGATTTTCGACGTGACGCAATCATTTCGGGGCCCTGATGAGACGGCGACCAACTCTTCCTGCGGAAAGGGCCCGCGGTAAACTTTTCGCCAGAGATCCTCAAGACACCTCTCCTCCTCGGAGGGGTAAGTCTGATGCGCTTCGAATTGCGTCGAATCCTCGCCGACTCCGTCCTTTGCGTACCAGCTCTTCATATCGCAAAGAATGCTGTTTCCCCAGCGGCTTTTGAGCAATGCCCTGTTGCGAAAATCGTGGGCATGGCGGTTCTCGCTAACGCTCTCAAAGTGGTACACCGCGGAATCCGCGCAGACCAGGATGCGGCAGCCTCGCGCGCGCAGCTTCAGGCAAAGATCTACATCCTCGTATGAATTCTCGTAAGTTTCATCTAATCCGCCGACTGACCAAAAGAGATCACGGTCAACGAGCAGGCATGCCCCCGTGACCGCCTGATACTCACGGGACACCTTCGCCGGCCGGATATCACCCGGAAATCCTCGATAAATATGGCCTGGGTTTTTCCCTTCATCGAAGGCCACGCCGACGTGCTGAATTCGTCCGTCCGGGAAGAGCAGTTTGCTCCCCACGATACCCACTTGCGGCTCGACCGCGGCGAGTTCCAGCATTTTTTCAAGCCAGCCAGGCGTGGGCAAAGTGTCGTTGTTGAGCAGCACAATGTAGCGCCCGCGCGCCACTCGCGCTCCCTCATTACAGGCCCGAGCGAAGCCGGAATTCTGTCTCATGCGGAGCACACGGGCATTTACGCGCGACAGACACCATGCAGTCAAAAGGGCGGGCGTATCGTCGGTTGAACCATCATCTACAACGATCACTTCATGTGGAAGCTTGTCTGCCGGCACCGATTTCTCTATGGCGAGCAAGCAGGCTTTCGTGAACATCGAGCGGTTCCGCACCGGGATGATGATCGAGCAATACGGAGGCTCGGCACGCAGAGATTGCGTAAATGGGACAGCCGAGGCTACGCGACCCGCGGGCTGTGAGGGGACCTCTTCAGTTCTCGCTACATTAGATTCCCTCGATGGTGCGAACCGCATCATAGCCGAGTCATACAACCGGCGCCGCCAGCTTCCCGGAGGCAATAAGCGGCTCTTGAGTTTTCGGATTCCGGTCACGAACCTCCACCCGGTCGAACGATATATCCTGTCCATCGCGGCTTCTATTTCCGCTTTTTCCCGCGTGAGTAGATCGAGCTCGCGTGAAGCATCCTCGTTCCGCTTGTTTGCCGCTTCAAGCTCCTTTCTAAGATCCGCAATCAAGTGTCTTTGATCCAGAAACATCTCCTCTTTTTCATCATCTTGAGATTCGATGCCGCTCAGATGCGCCTCTGCGTAGGCACCTGCGTGTGTCTTGCGATCCACTGATCCCGTTACACGGTCGCGCTCATGCTCACGTCGCGTCTTATCGCGATTTTCCAATTCCTCTATTCTCCGAGGCTTCCTTTTGCACTCTCATGACGCGTGTTAACGAATCTCAAAATCCTCATGCGGTGACCGCTTGTTGCAGAACCCCCTCATAAGCCGACAATACCTGATCGGTGCTCCCGTCTGCCAAAAGCGCCCCATCATGGATCAAAAGTGCTCTGTGGCAGAGCCTGCGCACAGAATCGAGAGAATGCGACACATAAACGATGGTCTTCCCGCGCTGGCGAAAATCATCGATCCTTGCCAGGCACTTTTCCTGAAACGGCGCGTCACCCACGGCCAGAATTTCGTCGATCAGCAGGATATCCGGATCGACTTCCGTCGCGACAGCAAAACCCAGCCGGGCATACATCCCACTCGAATATTGTTTTACCGGCGAATCGATAAATTCACCCAATTCGGCAAAATCCAGAATCTGTTGTTCCCGCGATCGAATCTCTTGTCGAGACAAACCCAGCAGCAGCCCGTTCAGAATGATATTCTCGCGTCCCGTCAAGTCCGGGTGAAAACCTGCCCCAAGCTCGATCAGCGCCGATACTTTACCGGAAACTTTCACGCCGCCCGACGTCGGGCGATACACCCCCGCGATAATTTTTAGAATCGTACTCTTACCGGACCCGTTCCGGCCAACGATCGCGACGATCTCGCCTTGGCGGATTACGAACGAGACCCCCTTCAGAGCTTCGAAATCATGGTAGCTGACTCGGTTGCGGAAGAGATGTGCAAATGCTTCCCGCAGGGTGTCGGGGCGTTCCTGAATCAGGCGAAAGCGCTGCACCACATTCTGAAAGCAAATGCGTTCCGAATCCGAAATTGCACCTACCTTAGACATAAAAAACCAAGCTGTCCTGAGAACGCCGGAATAATCCGTAGCCGATCGCCAGAGCAACGATCCCGCATGCCAGAGATGCAGCCATCGATTGTGCTGTCGGCAGTAGGCCGTAATAAATCGCCAGTCGAAATCCGTTCAGTGGATAGAGCAACGGATTGAGACGAAATAACAGCCGGTATCGTGCCGGAACGAAATCCAGGGAGTAGATGATCGGACAAAAATAAAACCAGGCCTGCAGAACAACTTGGAGGATATGGGACATATCCCGGAAGAAAACATTGACCATGGAAAAGAAAAAGCTGCAACCCATCGTAAACAGGATCAGGCTGATCAGCGGTATCAGCAGATAGAGCCAGGTCCAGTAAAACGGAAATCGAAAGACCACGAGCAGCAAAACCAGCGGAATCATCGACAAAAAGAAGTTGATCAGATTTGAGACCACCGCAGCGATCGGGAAAACAGACTTCGACACATAAACCTTTTTAAGAAGCTCGCCATTGCTCACAATCGAGTCGGCGGAATACGCCAAGGATTGCGAAAAGAATGTCCACGGCAGCAGCGTGCTGATCAGAAAGATCGGATAGTGGTGCACGGGCACCCTCATGAGGGTGGAAAATACCATGGTCAGTATCACCATCATGAGCAGAGGATTGAGCAATGCCCACAAAAAACCGAGCGCCGAACGCTTATACCGCACTCGCAGTTCCTTGACGGCCAGCGCCCAGATCAATTCTCTGTTCTTCCAAGCTTCCTGCGCCAATTGCAGCATTCGATCGTCTCAGCCCTCGATTTAGCGGCCCTATCGCTCGCCCGCTTCACTCTCGCCGTGGCGATATCCATTATCCATGAATTTGGCCTTCGTTGAATCTTTCTCGGACGAGACAGCCAACGCCGGTCTCCTCCCGCGCAGATGCAGCAGTCGCCGGTACGCGGGAGTCAGAAAACGAGAAAAGCCAATCTGGAAACCGGAAAGTCCCCGTGTATGGTAAGGATCGCGGCAATAACCGGCCAGCGGCTCGGCCACCTTCTCCCAGTAAAATCGCTCGCGCAAAGCCGATAGGCGGGATT
>WNFJ01167528.1_pt2 | contig 18661 bp, 14 predicted proteins | sample 5400461 | NCBI WGS metagenome assembly WNFJ01 (sample SAMN13153349, study PRJNA577476) | soil metagenome | isolation source: 115 cm saprolite on Douglas fir-dominated hillslope | place: USA:California | collected 2013-09-17
CCCCCGGCCAGACCGTCGACCGCAAACCGTATGAGGCGGTCTACCGGCAGATCGACCCGCGCACCGGGGCCAAGCTCGGGCGCCCGCGCGGGCGCTACCCGACGTTCGCCGATCACCTGGCCCGGCTCAAAGCGGCCGAGCCGCACGCCACCGCCGAGCGGCTCATCGAGCTGGAACGCGAGGCCGCCCAGGCGACCAGGCAGCCCGCCGCCTACACCGACGTGACCGTCTCGTTCTCCAAATCCATCTCGGTCCTGCACGCCTCGATCCGGGAGAACGAGCGCCGCGCCGGCCTCGCCGGCGACCAGCAGGCCGCCGGCTATTGGGCCGGACGGGAGCAGCAGTTTCAGGAGATCTTGCACCGGGCCAACCAGGCCGCGCTGGAATACCAGCAGGCCTGGGCCGGGGTCACCCGCACCGGCTACCACGGCACCCGGGTCGACGGCCGGGAACCAGGCCGGTTCGAGCCCGCCGGGCTGATCGTCACGTCCTGGCTGCAGGGCACCAGCCGCGACGGCGACCCGCAAGACCACATCCACAACCAGATCGCCCGCATCACGCGGACCGTCAGCGACGGGAACTGGCGCGCCCACGACACCGCGAGCCTGCGCGCGGTCCTCGGCGCCCTGCAGGCCATCGCCGCCACCGCAGTCGAATGCGAATTGACGCGCGAGTTCGGCGTCGAATGGATCCCCCGCGCTGATGGCCGAGGCAACGAGATCCGCGGCGTGACGCAGGCGCAGATGGACGCGTATTCCACGCGGACCGTGCAGGTACGCGAGAAGGAACGCGAGCTGGCGCGGGCGTGGGAGCGCAGGCACGGCCGCGCGCCGGCCTCGCGCGAGCTGCTGCACATCGCGAATGACGCCACGCTGCAATCACGCGAGGGCAAGGACGCGGCCCCGGTCGACTGGGGCGCGCTGGCGCAGCGGTGGGACGCCACGCTCGGCGGCCAGCTGGCCGGTATCGCGCCGGCGGTGTCGAACGCGCGCGGACCGGGCGCACAGGCGAGCGAGCATCACGGCGGCCGGGCGCCGACCGGACCGCCTACGCGCGAGGCCCAGGCGCGGACGCTGGCCAAGGCCCTGGTCCTGGTGTCAGGCCAGCACCCTGCCTGGACCCGGCACGACCTGCTCAAGCAGCTGGCCCTGATGCTGCCGCCGGAAACCCGGCAGATGAGCCCGGCGGAAGCTCAGGAGCTGCTCCTCGGCCTGGCAGACGAGGCGCTATCCGGCCGGACCGGCGACGCGGTGTGCCTGGAGGCCCCCGAATGGCCGCCGCTTCCCCAGTCGCTGCGCCGCGAACTGGATGGGCGCAGCATCTATTCGCGTCCCGGCGTCGCGCGGTACGCCACCACCGCGCAGCTGACCCTGGAAGAGCGGCTTGTCGCGCACGCGCAAGCCCAAGGCGCGCCGCGCCTGCCCGGCGAGGTAGCGGCGCGCCGCCTCGGCGCCGACGCGGCGCTGCTCGAGGCGCAACTGCGCGGCCGCGCGCACCACACACGCGAGCACGCCGCGCCACACGGGCTGCGGCTGGACCAGGCTGCCGCCGTCTGGCACGCGCTTACCTCAGCCCGGACCGTGGAAGTAATTACCGGACCGGCCGGCACCGGCAAGACCCGCGTCCTGGCCACCGCCGCCTCGGCATGGGACGGGCCGGTGTTCGGCACCGCCACCTCCCAGAACGCCGCCAACGAACTCCGCGCCGCCGGCGTCCAGGTCGCGGCGAACACCACCCGGCTGCTCGCCACCCTTCCCGAAGGCCGAATCCCGCCTGGCTCGCTGATCGTGGCCGACGAAGGCTCCATGATCTCCATCACCCACTTGGCCGCCCTCACTGAGTACGCGGCGCGCAACAGGTGCAAGCTGGTGCTAGCCGGAGATCAGGAACAGCTCGCCGCTGTGGAAGGCGGCGGCGCCATGACACTGCTGGCCGACCGGCTCGGATACGTCCAGCTCGCCGAACCAGTCCGGTTCACCGCCGAATGGGAACGCGCCGCCTCACTCCGGCTGCGCCAAGGCGACGCCACCGCCCTGGACGAGTACGACCAGCACGGCCACATCCGCGGCGCCCCGCCCGACCAGGCCACGGACCAGGCCGCCCGCGCCTACGTCGCCAGTTACCTCTCCGAGCGGGACGTGCTGCTGATGGCCGCCGACAGGGCCCGCTGCCGGGAACTGTCCGCCCGGATCCGCGACGACCTCCTCCACCTCGGCCTCGTCGACAACTCGCGGACCATCCGGATAGCTGAGGGCGCCGAGGCATCAGCCGGGGACCTGATCATCTGCCGTCGCAACGACCATGCCATCGAGGCAGGCGAGCCCAGGAGGGCCCTGGCCAACGGAGACATCCTGCGGATCGAAGCCGTCAACAGCCGCGGCATCATGGTGCGCCGGCTCCTGGAACCAGATCGGACAACCGAGCAGCGCCGGTTTACTGACCGGGCCTTCTGCTACACCGGCTACTGGTCGTCCGATCTGGCCTACGCGATCACCGGGCACTCCGCCCAGGGCGCCACCGTGCACACCGGGATCGCGCTGGTCACCGGCACCGAGGACCGGCAGTGGCTGTACCCGGCCATGACCCGCGGCACCGACACCAACCTCGCCTACGTGTTCACCACCCCGGCCCGGCCCGCCGACCCGCAACCCGGTGCCCGCCCCGCTCCCGAACTCGACCGCTACGAGCGTCTTCGCCGCGAACGCGCGGGATACCTCCCCGACGAGCCCTCGCCTGCCAGCCCGGACCGGGCGGGCCAGCGCGAGCCGATCGCCGTGCTCGCCGACATCCTCAGCCGCGACAGGGCCGAACTGTCCGCTTCCGCGATCCGGCAGCGCAACCTGGCCAACGCCGACCACCTCGCCACCCTGCACGCCATCTGGACCGCCGAAACCCAAGCCGCCCGTCACGACCGGTACCGCGACCTGGTCGCGGCCGCGCTCCCGCCCGGCCACCGCCAGCCGCTCTCGCACCAGGCCCGCTGGCTGTTCCGCACCCTGCACGCCGCCGAGCTCGTCGGCCTGGACCCCGCCGAGGTCATCCGCACCGCCATCGCATCCCGCGACCTGGCCGGATCCCGCGATGTCGCCGCTGTCCTCGACGCCCGGATCCGCCCGCGCGTCTACCCACTACTCCCGCAGCGGCAGGGCGTTTGGGCCGGACGGGTGCCCCGGCTGCCCGACCCAGCCCGGCACGCCTACCTGGCCCGGATCGCGGCCCTGATGGACGACCGCACCCGGCGCCTGGGCCAGTACGCCGCCCAGACCGCACCTTCCTGGGCGGCCAGCGCCCTCGGCCCGGTCCCCGCCGACTCCACCGCCCGTCGGCAGTGGGAAGACAAGGCCGCCTCGATCGCCGCGTATCGGGAGATGTACGGCTACGACCATCCCGATGACCCGATCGGTCCCGAGCCCGCACGGGAAGCACCGGATCAGCGGGCCGGCTGGCACCAGGCCTTTGCCGCCCTCGGCCCGGCAGGCCGGCCGGACATCCGGGCCATGCCCAACGGGCAGCTGTGGCTGGCCCGCGACACCTACGCGGCCGAGACCGCCTGGGCGCCCCGTCACGTCGGGAAAGAGCTGCGGCTATCCCGGCTCGGCGCCTTCGACGCCGCCCTGGCCGCCATCCGGGCCGACGCCGAGACAGTCGCAGCCGCTCTTATTAGGGCGGCAACCACGACTACGCCGCGCGGCACGAGACCCTGGCCACCAGCTACCGGGCCCTACGCGACCACTACCAGCAGCGAGAACAAGACCTTACCCAGGACATAGCCGCCCGGCAGGAATGGGAGCACGCCACCGAACGATCCAGGCGCCTGGCCATCGCCGCCGACGCCGAACTGCGCCGCCGCCACCCCGGACGGAAGATCGAGCCTCTACGTTCTGCCGAACCAGCCCCTACCAGTGATACCGGATGTGACCCCTTGCATCCGGCCGCAGACGGCAAGCTCACCGAGACAGCGGCCTTGATCCGCGACCTAGCCATGCAACGTGAAGAGTTCCGCGCCGAGATCGACGAGCGCCCGCAGCTGATTGTGCCTGGCGAGGACTACGGCAAAGCCTTCCGCGCTATGAAGACGCCCGGCCAAGATGCGATTCTGCAGCCGCCCAAACCGGAGATCACCCCCTCGGCCAGGATCCTCCAGCTCGCCGCAGAGCACGACATCGAACCCGAGGCTGGAGGCTAACCACAGCTGATCGCGCCACGGTGGACGGCGCCGTCCTCGGCGGTGGCCACGTCCAGGCCGAGGGTCTCCCGGAGCCCGCCGCCATTGACCCCGGTGGCGATCAGGGCGTGCACGTTTGACGGTGCGGCCGCCCTCGCGGACCTTCTGGGTGATCGCGTCGATCCAGGTGAAGGCGTACGGCCCGGCGTCCAGCGGCCGGGACCGGAACCCGGCCACCATCTCATCCAGCTCGGCAGCCATGACGCTGACCGGGGACTTGGACAGCTTGGTCACGCCCAGCGACTCGGCCAGCTTCTCCACCCGCCGGGTCGAGACGCCCAGAGGTAGCTGGTCGCCACCACCGAGGCCAGCGCCCCCCGCTCGGCTCGTCGGCGCCGCTCGAGCAGCCATTCCGGGTAGTAGCTGCCGTGGCGCAGCTTCGGGATCGCCAGCTCGATCGTCCCCGCGCGGGTGTCCCAGTCCCGCGGTGCCGTTTGACGAGATTGAAGCTCTCCTGCATCTGGACCGCGAAGAGCCTCGGGAGCAGTCCTAGGTCGAAGTGGTACGGCAGGGAACTGCACTTATTTGCAGGTGAGCAGTCCAGCTTGCCTGCCACTTTTCTTCCCGTTCACCAGGCAGTTCTCCCGCGCTCGGCAGTGCAGCGACGGCCTGGTGGAACCGAGCCGGTGACTGCTTCCGTGTCAGGTCTCCTCCGCGGCCTCGCTCATGTGCGTCAAGCCAGGTCGCGGTGTCTGCAATGTTGTCCGCGAGTGGCCGTGATAACCCTCGACCGACCACCCGATCGGGCACGTCGCGGGCACGTTCACGGCTCCGGAGGCCGCCAACCCTATCTCGCGAATTGTGCGGTCTACCTGCCTGCACCCACTTGCTGCCGCTCGGCGCGGTCAAGACCATTCCGCGTATATTCCGGATCATGGTCGGCGGCGCCTGCTGTCACTGTTGCTGCGACTCTTGCCGTCGCATCCGCGCGTTGAGGTACCCAAGCACACCGTCCACACTGGTTGCGAGCGGACCGGCCTTCGTCCGCCGTCCCTCGACGTCAGCGTGTGCTCTCCTGCTCGCGCTGGTAGCGGATGCGGCAGTTCGCGATGGCTTCGGTGTACCAGGCGCGCAGCCAGTCATCTTCCATGCCTGCGGCCAGGAGTACCGCAGTGCCGGGGGGCTCGATTGTGAACAGGATGCGGGTACCGGCCGACTCGGGCGCGCCCGGCCGCAGTTCGCTGAGCGGCAACGAGGGCCGGGCCGGGTCAGGCGACTCTGCGTTCACCGCGTCGTCTGCGGCAGAACCGGCGCCTTCGGCATCGGCATCGGCGTCGTCGATGACCGCCTCCGCCCACGCGGCCTCGGCCGCTGCCTGCGCCACCGCGTGGGCGGCCTTGATGGCCTCCTTGCGAGTCCGGAAGGCGTCCACCTTGGCCTGCAGGCGCTGGCTGGCCACGGTGAGGCGCTCCTCCTCGGCCTGCATGTCGGCATACTGGCGCTGCAGGTCGGCCAGCTGTTCCCGGGCGGCGCCCCGGCGTGCCCCGGCCTCCTCGGCCAGGTCGCCCCGGCCGACCTCCATCGCCTTGCGGCTCTGCTCGTCGAGCTTGCCGATCTGCTGTTCCAGCTGATTAGCCTGCAGTTCCAGCCGCTTGCGCGAGGTGGCCACGTTAGCGACGGCCCTGCGTACGCGTGTCAGCATCTCAAGCTGCCGCTCATAGGCGGTATCCAGGTCCGGGCGCGCGTTTAGGGACGGATCACCATCAAGCGGGACCACGAGCGGCGGCCCCGCGCTCTCTCCACCGGCCCGCAAAGCGGCTACTGCCTCATCGACAAGATCAGCGGCGGCGGGATCGCGATCCCGGACCGCGGCCAGCCACTGTTCGACCTCGGGAGCCATCCGGATCAGGTAGCCCATGCCCGCCTCCACAACGTAGGCTGTAACACGTACTATCGCATGTTAGACAGACCGGCCACAATCTGTGCTCCGGCCTTCGCAGGTACTAGTCCGGGTGATCTGGGAGCGGAGCCCGGGATGTATCGAACACGCACTATCAGCTTGGGAATCGGACAGATCGCGCCCGCTGGGACCGCTGACCAGGAAAGCTGGTTGACCGGGAGTGGCCGTGATTTACCGTCTGTCGCTCTGGATAATTGCACGCTAATTGCACGACGATCTTCCGGCGACGTCCGCAGCCCGCCTGGCGGCGTTGTAAATCCGGTTCTCAGGGCCACAAGATATCTGCGCGCTGGGCGGCGTCGTAGATCGCCGAGCTGTCCAGTTCAGCATGTGTCTCGGCCACCTCGTACAGCAGCCACGACGCGATGAAGGTGACCGGGCCGTTCGGTGGCAGCGGATGAACCCAGAAGTCCCCGTCCCATTGGCGCTCGCTCCCGCCACCGCCAATCGGGAGCAGGATCAGGTGCCCGCCGACGGCTTCCTTATCAATCACCGGGCGCGGCCGGTAGCTGGGGGTCCTGGCTCGGCGGCCATTGGCGTACAAGATGCCCAGCCGGAGCGCCTGTTCGGGTGCCCGTGCGGTGCGCGGGTCCGCGACCGAGTCGAACGGACCGGTGCCCCACACGAATCCCTGCAGGCGCAGCCGAACGTGGACGGTGAATTCAAAGCCGTTCGGGTAGCCACGCACGCCGCCCACGGCAACGGCCACGTCATCGGTGCGGATCAGCAGCAGCCCGGCCGGGGACCAGCCGGGGATCATGGCGTCTTGCCGCATCCACGCCGGGGGCTCCGGCCCTTCGAACGGAGGCGGCGGCAGCTCAGGGACCGATTCAAAAAAGCTCACGCCATCAGGCTATTCCTGGCGGTCTACTACCGCTCGGGCCGTCGAGCCGCCTAGTGACGAACGGCCGCATGACCACACTAATGGTTTTCAAGAGCATCCGTGATTCACTGGTTGCCGCCGCTCTTACCTGGGCTTTCAGCATGTCCGCCTGCTGTATCTTCCAAGATCATCCCGCGTATATCCCGCGAGGCCGGACCACCAGCGACCGTAAGGTCCCAGCGGACGTTCGTTCTGGCTCATCAGACAGGGCTCCCATCGGCCGGTCACCATCACGCCCTGGTCCTCGACAGCTACGATCGATTCGTGCGCCTATTTACGCCGGTATCCGCCGAAGAAGCAGATCGGCTGGAACGCGGCGTGCCTCTTGATGGGCCCCTGTATTGGACTGACCGGCCGGTGCCGGAAGAGACTGACGCTGACGCGATCTGGATAGTCTTGACGATCCCGTATGAAGACCTGGCAGGCGCAAACGAACAGTCAGTTCACCCCGGCCTGGGGTATCGGGAGTTCGAATTGCCGCCTGGTCTTCCGGCTATGTTTCCAGTGGAACGGCTGGGTCTAGCCGACTGCTTAGGAGGACGTGAGCGGCCACGCCCGGGCCTGCCCGTGCCCAGGTCAGCGGGCATGTGGAGGTCTCCGCGAGTGACTGCCAGTACCCCTGGTCGGCTGCCTCATCGGGCACGCAGCGGGCACGGGGTTGGCGGGGTCTACCTGGCCGTGCGGCTGGATCAAGATGCGCTCCAGCGCTGCTGTGCGGCCTGGCGGCTGATGCCGAGCCGTGCGCCGATCTCGGCCCAGGAGTAGCCATGAGCACGCAGGCCCTTGACCGCCTCGGCCATCGCGGCGTCGATCTCCTGGGCCAGGCCGGCCAGCAGGACCAGGGCCTCGACGTCGCCGTCTCCGACGCGGCGGCTGTAGGCGCGCAGGATGCGCCGGACGAAGGCGCCATACTCGTCGTTCTCGACCTGCCGTCGTGGCCGTTTTGCTGTCAACCTGGCCTTGACAGTCCCCGGCCTGGGAAGCCGGGCCGCTGGTGATGTGCCGTCCGGCTGGCTGACGATGCGCAGAGGGGCCGTGAGACCTTCGTCCTGAGCGAGCATGACGCTGGCTCCTTCCGGCTCCCTGGCCGAGGCGTAGGGGTGCCTCATCCGATAGCTGCCGGAAACCGCCTGGAAGGGCGGGACGGTCAAGGGTGGCGCTTGCGTCATCGCCGCAGGCGACGCGACCGGAGGGAGCGCCCTTGACCGGCCTGCCCTGGAGGGCTACACAATCGGGAGCGGATGAGGCCCCCATCGAGGAGGTGACGTGTCAGGACCGGTACAGACCGTGTATGTGTCGAACGGCCGTGGGGGCACGGTGACACCGGTCGACACAGCCACGAACACCCCGGGCCCGCCGATCCCGATCGGCCGGGGACCCGGACTGATCGCGATTACCCCGGACGGCAGGACCGCCTACGTCACCAGCAATGAGTCCATCGTGGTGCCGATCGACACGGCCACCGGCACGCCAGGGGCGCCGATCAGAGTCGGGGTGAACCGCCCGGGACTCCACGACCAGCCCGACGGGATCGTGATCACCCCGGACGGCAGGACCGTCTACGTCGCCAACATCGGGTCTGGCACGGTGACGTCGATCGACACGGCCACGAACACGCCGGGAGAGCCGGTCGAGGTCGGCGTGCGGCCCCGGGCGATCGTGATCGCCCCGGACGGCAGGACCGCTTATGTCGTCAACCAGAGCAGGTCGCAGCCCCCGCCCTGGCACAGCTATGAGGCGGAAAAACGAGGACTGCCGCAACCGGCGCCAGACCCCCGTGGCATCGTGACACCGATCGACACCGCCACGAACGTGCCGGGAGCGCCGATTGACGTGGGGAACGAACCGTTCGCGATCGCAGTCACGCCGGACGGGAAGACGGTCTACGTCGCCAATACATGGGAGAACACAGGCCGTCCTGCCAGTGCCCCGGGCACCGTGACGCCGATCGCGACGGCCACCAACACGCCGGGAGCGCCGATCGAGGTCGGAAGCCAACCGTGGGCGTTCGCCATCACGCCGGACGGGAAGACCGCCTACGTCATCAATTTCAATTCGCATTCGGTGACGCCGATCGCGACCGCGACAAACACGCCAGGTCCGCCGATCCCGGTCGGCCAGGGACCACGGGCGATCACGATCACGCCGGACGGCAAAACCGCCTATGTCGCCAGCTGGCAGGGCGGTACGGTGACGCCGATCGCGACCGCGACCAACACGGCAGGGACCCCAATCGAGGTCGGCGAGGGAGCCCGGGCAATCGTGATCACGCCGGACGGGAAGACGGCCTACGTCGCCGTCTGGGGTGAGCCGGGCACGGTGACGCCGATCGCGACCGCGACCAACACCGCGGGGACGCCGATCGAGGTCGGCGACGGGCCATATGCGATCGCGATCACGCCCGGAGCCAGCCATCTTTGATCTGCCGCCGTGCGGTGTGGCCCGGCGTGCGGCGGGCGGGCCTCCCAAGGCCAAGCCCGGCCGCTGACGCCGGGCCAGCGGTGCCGCGCAGCGGCGCCGCCTTGATTCTAATGAACGGCTCGATTCGGCAACGCAGCTCGCTTGGCAGGACACCCGTGGGGTCAGTCGATTCTGGAGGCGCCAGCCAGAAGGCCCTGGTAAAGAACCAGCCAAGAGCCAAGGTGGGTAATCGGTGCTTTGACCTGCGGTTTCTTGGCGCTGCTAGCAGGAAACCCGACTGCCGCCACCTGCGCCGATGCTGTGGGTGTCAAGTCCGAGCGCCACGACTCCTTGCCGCCGAGCCCAGAAGGATGCCTCAAAAGAGCCAAACAAAGAGCCAACGGAGCCAGACTCCGGGCGACACCCACCGACAGTCGGCGACAATCTCCGCAGGTAGACGGCTCGCCAGGCGACGCCAGGCGACGTAGAAATACGCAAAAAATATGGTTTGCATCCAGAAGGCCAGGGGTTCGAGTCCCCTTAGCTCCACAGGTCAGAGGCTTAATCCGGCGGAAGGTGACCGGGCGGACCAAGACCGAGGTCCGGGACAAGCTGAAGAAGCTCCAGGCCGAAGCGGACGCCGGGCTGAAGACCTCGGCCAGCTATACGGTGGCCAAGGCGGTGGATGACTGGGCCGCTGAGGCTCTGGACGGCCTGGCGGCCAAGACTGTCCGGTCGCACGCGGACCTGCTCAGACCGGTCACGATGCTGATCGGGAACATCCCGCTACGGGACCTGACCGCGCAGAGGTGCGCCACGCCCTGAACAAGCTGGCCGAGGATCGATCCACCCGTACGATGGCGAGTACGCACAACGTGCTCGTCCGGGCCATCCGGCACGCTGAGGCCAACGATCACGTCGGCCGGAACGTGGCCGGCTTCGTCAAGGCGCCGCAGGGCAAGACCGGCCGACCGTCACGGGCCATGACTGCGACCGATGCGGCCGCTTGCTCGCCGTGGCCAGGAACGACCGTCGGCTCGGGGCCTACGTCATCCTCTCGCTGACTACAGGCATCCGGACCGAGGAAGCCCGGGCGCTGCAGTGGGACCTCGTCGACCTCGACGGCAAGGCAGATGCCCAGCCGCCAGTTCCGCCGCACGTCGCGGTGTGGCGGTCGGTCCGGGCTCATGGCGACACGAAGACGGAGAAGTCGCGCCGGACCCTGACCCTGCCACAGAGCGCGGTGGCGGCACTGCGAGAGCACCGCAAGCGTCAAGCGCAGGACCGGTTGGCCGCGGGACCGCTATGGCACGACGACGGCCTGGTGTTCACCACCATGTGCCGACTGATTAAGGACACAAGCGACCTGATCGCCGACTCGGCGCTTCCGGGAGACTTGTCGCTGCCGTTCGCGCGAGCGCGCCGATCATCTGGTTCGGCGCGGCGTATTTGACTGTCGATAAGTTTCGCTTGCACGGCTGGATAGAACCCAGATGCACCGGCCTTTTAAGTCGGTGCCAGTCAGCTGGGCCCGCCGGATGGCGTGCTTTGGCGCACGTTCAGTAGTTCGTGAAGGCGAGGCGGCGGGGACCGGCGGGTTGCTGCGCGATCGTGACCAGCCGGGGGGAACTGCTCGGCAGGGTGCGGCCGTCGAAGCGGTATGACACGACATCTTGGCTGTAGGGACGCTGCTATCGTGACGGGCTGCCTGCTCGTGATATCTGGCTGCGCGGGTGGCGCGGTGCAGCGGGCTGTGCATCAGGACGTTGCCGTGCGGTCCGGTCCGGTGCGGCTGATGTCGTTTCATGGCTGCGGCGAGGAACTCGCCGCGCTGCGCATGGCGGCCGAAGCCAGCGTCGGCCCGTACGGTCTTCCGGACCCCCGCTCGCCGGTGAACGGTGCCGTGTACCGGGCGGCGGCCGCCGGGGCACCGCAGGCCGCGGCCGGGGCAGCCGCGGCCGCGCCGGCCGCGGTACCGGCGTATTCCGGTACGAACGACTATGTGGCCGGCGTGGACGAGCCGGACCTGGTCAAGACCGATGGCCGCCGGATCGTCACCGTCGCCGGCGGTGTCCTGGAGGTGATCGACGCGGCCTCGCGGACGGTGACCGGCCGCCTGGATCTCAGCGCCGCCGGCGAGGACATGGCTTATCAGCCGGCGAACCTGCTGCTGAGCGGCGATCACGCCCTGGTGCTCACCAGCGCAGGGCCGGTGGCTGGCAGCGCCACAGGGGCCGGTGGTCCCCCGCGGCCCGTCTACGGCCCGCGGCTGCTCCTGGTGGATCTGGCCGGACGTCCCTCGGTGAGGTCGTCCTACACCATCGAGGGCAGCCTCATCGACGCGCGGCAGATCGGGCCGTCCGTCCGGGTCGTGATCAGCTCACAACCGCGCCTGAACTTCCCCGCGCAGCCCGGGAGCACATCGGACGCGCAGCGGGTCGCGGTCAACCAGGCCGTCATCAGCCACGCGGGCCTGGACGCCTGGCTGCCTCCGTATGCGGAGACGTCCGGCGGCGCAACCAGCACAGGGCATGTCGCATGCTCGGCCGTCAGCCGTCCCGCGACCTACTCCGGAGCGAACCTGCTCACGGTGCTGACGTTCGACCTCACCGCTGATGCGCTCGGCTCCGGTGACGGCGTAGCCATCGTCGCCGACGGTACTACGGTCTATGGCACGGACAGCAGCCTCTACGTGGCCGGCGACGAACGGTGGCTGGCCGGCGCGGCGACAGCGGGGGCGGGCACCGGCGTGTCCGCCGGAGGTGCGGCCCGCACGCCCGGCAGCGCCGCCACCGGGCAGCAGACCGATATCTACCGGTTCGACATCACCAGCCCCGGACCGCCGAGGTTCGCCGCCGGCGGCAGCGTGCCGGGATACCTGATCGATCAGTACGCGCTGTCAGAGTGGCACGGTTACCTGCGGGTCGCGACCACGACCGGTACCTCGTGGGCGCTCGCCGACGGACCCCCGGCGGACGCGCAGACCAGTTCCTCCGCGGCCGGTCACGTCACCGGGCTCGGGCGCACCGAGCGAATCTACTCGGTCCGCTTCATCGGCCCGGCCGGCTATGTGGTTACCTTCCGGCAGACCGACCCGCTCTACACCGTGGACCTGAGCGACCCGGCGCGGCCGCGCGTCCGCGGCTCGGTGGCCCTGACCGGTTATTCGGCCTATCTGCACCCGGTGTCTGACACGCGGCTGATAGGGATCGGCCGTCAGGCGGACGCGATGGGGCATGCCGGCGGCACGCAAGTCTCGCTGTTCGACATCTCCGATCTGGCCGCGCCGACCCGCCTGGCCACGTTCACGCTGGCCGATGCGATATCGGATGCCGAGTTCGATCCGCATGCCTTCCTCTACTGGCCCGGCGCGCACCTCATGGTCGTCCCGCTCCAGCGGACAGGCACGGCCGCGGGAGGGCCGGTGCCTTCGGACGGGGCGGCTCAGTCCCCGGGGGTGCCGCGGTCAGGCGCGCTGGTGCTGCGGATCGGCGACTCGGGCATCACCGAGACCGGATTCATCACCCAGCCCCGGATACCCGCCGATCCAGCGTTCCCTGATCATCGGCCAGACCCTGTGGACCATATCGACAGCCGGCGCAATGGCAACCGACCTGACCACCCTCCGGCAACAGGCCTGGGTTCCCTTCGCCGGTCCCGGCAGTACCGCCACCCACTGACCAAAAGCCCCCAGCACCGCGCCACCACGTCGCCCAGCTGATCAACGAGCGGCACATCGTCAGGTCCGCGAGGTTGCATGAGGAACCTTCGGCCACAGTCGCCCCTTAGGCTACATAATGGCCAATTCGGTGCAGCTCCAACGATGACATCGGCAGACCCAGACTGGTACCAGATCGGCGGATCCTGCGCGCCTGCTCCAGATCCGGCGGTCACGATGCGTGACAAGCAATCTCGCCTACTACCCCACGGCGCGGGTACGTCGAGACCCGCCGGGCCGAGCAGGACGGCTTCCACAGGGGGGTTTTCTGCAAACGCCTCATCGGCTGACGCCTCCGATTGCGGCAGATCCGGGTAGCTCGTATGGGAGTTGTCGTCGATGGAAGAATGCCCTGGTTGATCGATTCAGCCGTCTCGGCGCCGGCGCAGCAGCCAGCGAGGCTGTGCGGTACCTGACGCGTGAAGGGGGCCCGGAGGACGGGTTCTGGATTCACCTCGACGCCGATGTCTTCGACGAGACGATCATGCAGGCGGTGGATGATCCGCGGCCGGACGGCCTCGCCTGGGATGAGGTGGTCTCGGCGCTCAGCGTCGCAATGCGCTCGGGCCGTGCAACAGGCCTGCAGGTAGCGATCTACAACCCCGACATCGATACTGACGGGTCTAACGGCCGCGGACTGGCCGCCACAGTACGAAGCCGACCACGAGGCCGGGTCTTCGGCATATGACGCCACGCTCGACCAACCGCTCATCGGCGCGACCGAGCGTCGATGAGCCGCCTCGACCGCACGCGCCCGACAGCACCCAGAACATCTTGATATGGCACTGAACTCGATCTACCGGCCAGGCAGTCTGAGCCGAGCCGAACGGCGGCTATTTTACGCCGGAGTCGGCCTGGAGCTGGCCAAGTCAGCTACGCGTCGTGGCGGGCTGGCCGGTGGTGGGCGGCGGTGCCTGGTGTGTCGCGGGGCCTGCTGCTCTTGGTGAGGATGCCCACGACCTGGGCCAGGGCATGGTCGCCGCCGACGTTGCCGACGAAGACGGCCATGCCGATGGCTTGGGGTGCCGCGTCGACCGGGCCGAACAGCGAGATGACGCTGGGGAACAGCTAGCCGGCGACCTCCGCGCGGCGGATGCCCGGGCGGTGCATGGGCGACGTCGTTGGAGGTGATCGTGCCGTTGGCGGTGACCCAGGCGGGCTCGGCGGCCAGCGCCTGCCGGGTGGCGCGGGACAAGGCGGCGCAGACCGTGCGGATGATGGCCGGGCTGCCGATGGCGCCGCGGACCCAGGGCGCGGCTGGTGCGCAGCAGGACATCGGGCCGCCTGCAGCGTCGCCGCCGCCATCACGTGACCGCGCAGCGTGGAGTCGCGGCGGCTCGGCAGCTGCGTATGACGCCGTCCGGCGACAGCGATCAGGCCGCGCGGCCCGCCCGGCCGCGGCAGTGGCCACGGCATGAACGACGGCCTCCTAAGAACGCAGGGAGCCCTTGCCCCGGGGGGGTGAGGGCAAGGGCTGCCTGCGTTCAATGCCACAGTACGCGCCTGCCTCCTATGTCGCAATTATGTCGCAAAATTCGCGGATCGCTGAGTCTGCGTCCGTCGTTGCAGCCCACATCTGCTCTGCCTGTCGCCTGTACCTGCGGGCTGCCAGAAGGCGGCTGGCTCCCGCTAGCGGGGAGAGCTGGTCATGCTGCGCCGCGTAGTGCCGGCGGCAGGCTCGGCGCAGTGGCCGCCCGGCGGCCATAGAACTCCTGATTCCTCTGGGCGGTCAGGCGGGGACCCGCAGATTGCGCTGGTGCGGCGGGCGTTGCGAAAGGTTTCAACTGCGGGCCATCACGGCCGTTGACATCCCGCCCGGTCATGAGAATTCCCTCATGGTGACCGGTGCGGTTCCGTGATCGGCGCCGCGCTATCAGGGCTGACAGCGCCGTTTCGGCGGATGGGCCGGAGGTCCCCCATGAGAGTTCTCTCATGGGGGTCGCTACCTGTTTGGGCAAGTGGAAGGCAGATAACGCCGGGGTCCCTCCGATACCGTCAAAGAGGGGGTCAGAGGGGCCCCGGCCTTTCGTTCGGTGTGTGCGCCTTATGGTTGAGGCGGGATGCAGCCAGGCGCCTGGGTCGGCCAGCCAGCAGACCGCGTCCCCGTTAGGCGCGCCCACTGCATGTATCGCGGCGACCTGCTCCCTCCAGAAGCGTCCGCCACGCACCGGGCCTGGCCTGCCCGGCGCTTTATGACCGCGCCTGGCGGCGGTTAACTGGTCGTAAACAGGGAAGCAGTTACCCCCAAGGACACATGGCACCGCGCTTTGGTGATGAGGGAGCTGTTGGCTGCACAGCCTGGTGGCAGAGGAGCAGCAGCGGGCCAGGGCCAGCTGCACCGGGCGCTGGCCACGGCCGTGCGGCCACTGCGCGACCTCCGCGAGACAATTCCCATCCGCCCGGTATGGACCGGCCGCACCGGTGCTTTTCCGCTGAACGATGGGCCCGCGGGCCGGCGAAGGCTTTATGGACGCCTGGCGGCCGTGTTCTTTACGGGTTCGGGCGTACTGGGTCTGGTTACGCTTCCGCTTCCAGCACCAGGGTCGAATCCAGCAGCGACAGCGGTGGTATACGCGGTCGCGCTGGCTCTGGGTACCGCGATCTGGATCGCGCCATGGGAGAGATGGCCCAGGCGGGCCAGCCTCGGGATCCTGCCGCCCGCGTTCGCCCTGATTGCTCTGGGGAACGTGTTCGGAGGGGCCGACCTGCACACCTACGGCGTCTTCTTCGTGGTCACTTTCGTGTGGATCGGCATAGCCCATTCGCCGCGCACATCCGCCGCCATGGCGCCCCTCGCGGCCGCCGCCTACATTCTGCCGCTATTCTTCCTGCCTGGCAGCATCGCGGCCGGATTGTCCTCGGCGGCGATCACGATTCCGGTCTGCGTCCTGGTCGGGGAAGGGATCGCGTGGGGCGTCGGGAGGCTCGAGCATATCGAACTGGCGCTCGCGCGCGAACGAGCCCGGACGGAGCGGCTTCGCGAGCTGGACGAACTGAAGGACAAGTTCCTCTCGACCGTGTCCCATGAGCTGCGGACGCCCATCACCATCTGCCGGGGCCACCTGGAAGTGCTCGATCAAGGGGCCGACGAGCAGGAGGTGCGGGCCGTCAGGGAGATGCTCATCGACGAACTCGGCCTCATGGGCCGACTGGTGGAAGACCTCACCACCCTGGCCTGGGGAGACGACCAGGCCTTGCTCAGATTTGAGTCGCTGCCCCTGGACAGCTTCATGAGCAGCATTACGGCCAAAGCGGAAACCATCCTTGGAGACCGGGTCCGCGTGACGCCCGCAATGCAGGGCGCGGCGCTTCGGGCGGACCCGCAGCGGCTGACCCAGGCTCTTGTGAACCTGCTGCAGAACGTGGCTGACCATGCCAAGGGCGATGGGCCCGTGCGCTTTGGCGTTCTCGGCGAGTCCTCAAGCTGGCGTTTCGAGGTGACTGACGACGGAGGGGGCCTGCCGCCCGGCGATGAACAGGCTGTCTTCGAACCGTTCAGCACCGGATCATCGCAAGCAGGAGGTACGGGACTAGGGCTGTCCATCGTCCGGGGTATCGCAAGAGCCCACGGTGGAGAGTCCGGCGTCGTGAACCGCCCGGGGCAGGGCGCCACGTTCTGGATCAGGCTTCCGCGGTGAAACTTCTAGTTGTCGAGGACGAAGAGCGCGTCGCGTCGTTCCTGGAGAAAGGGCTCCGCGCGCACGGTTTCTCCGTTGACTGGGTACCGAACGGCCAGGACGCGCTCCAGCGCGTCATGGACCCCGGCATCTCGCTTGTGATATTGGACCTCGGCCTGCCCGACCTGGACGGCCTTGAAGTGCTTGAAGGCATGCGACAGCGGGGATCCGCGGTTCCGGTCCTGGTGCTCAGCGCCCGGGGGCGCGTGGATGACCGGGTCAAAGGGCTCAACCTCGGCGCGGACGATTACCTGGCGAAGCCGTTCGCGTTCGAGGAACTGCTGGCCCGCGTCCGGGCCAATCTGCGGCTCCGGGCCGCCGCTTCCCCGGGCATGGTCTGCGTCGGCAGCATCTGCGTCGACCTAGTGCGGCGTGAGGTGACGATCGACGGGCGGACATGGACCCTGCCGGCCCGCGAGTTCTCGCTGCTGAAAGCCTTCGCCGACCGCCCCGGCCAGGTCCTGTCCCGGCAAGAGCTACTGTCCATGGCCTGGGGCATGAACTTCGATCCCGGGACGAACCTCGTCGACGTGTACGTGGGGTACCTGCGCCGCAGGCTCGGTGAGACCGTCATCGACACGGTTCGGGGGGCAGGTTACCGTCTGCGGGCCGATGGCCAGGAATCCCGCCAGGAATGAGCTCAATCCCAGGGTCCGGTTTCGGGCGCCACATATTGTTCTTTCGGCGCGTCATCCACGGCCACGGCGGTCGAGCGGACTGGCGAGCATATCGAGGGCTATGCGGGCTCACGCCTGAGACCCGGGTGGGCCATGTCAGTGCGCGCCACTTGGCTCTCGGCGGCCTTATCCGGCCTCCGGGTCGGGAAGCACCAGTGCGGCGGCGGTCAGGCTCACCTGCCTCATCGACTCGCGGACTGCCTGCGCCGCTGCAGCGGCCTGGCCGGTAAGGTCGCTGATCTCGCTGACGGCATGCTCATCGGCTGCGGTATGGGCGACGAGGTCCAGGTACCTGTCATTCAGGTTCGATACCCGGAGCGCGTCCTGCCAGTCCTGGAACGCGGACCTGGCCGCGAGTACCTCAGCTGCGTAGCGCTCCAGCGCGGTGACCCTGGACTCGATCGCGTCCTGGACCGAGTTGGTCATAGGCCCGGCACTTGCAGCCGCGTTGAACTCGTGCTCGGCCCGCAGGTCCGTGATGTCGCGCAAGGCGATCGCGATCTGCCACTCGTGCCACCGCAGCGTATATTCCGTCACGATGTCAGGGGACTCCAGCGCATCGTCAGTTACCGAATCGAGCGCGGAGCTGATAGCGGCCTGGGCGCGGATCAGCAATTCGCGGCTCACCCGGTCCAGGGCAGAGGGCATCACGACCTGATCGCGGCGACGGAACTGGTACAGCGGCTTTGCCAGGCCAACCGGATCGTATGCGCAGCTGCTGCGGATCAGGCGCCGCCGCTTGCGCTCCCGCAGCGCGGGATTGACTACCGGCATGATGTCCCACGACGGATCGCTGGGCATCAGCCGCCAACCGGCAGGACCTGCTCGGTCTCCGGCGTGATCAGCGTGATGACCAGCAGGTCGAGGCTCGCAAAAGCCGGCTGGAGCGCTGCAGCGCCGGCCTCATCGCAGGGGTCCGCCCCGGTCGTGGCCAGGTCCCGTTCTCCTCCGGTCACCCCGGCGCGTGGCGCACCGACCAGACCACGCCGCCGCTGGGCATCCTGCCGTCCCACGGCGCCGAGCCCGAGGTGCAGCTGTCCTACCGCGTCGATGACCTCGCGGCCGCGGTCGAGCGGGTCCGAGCGGCCGGCGGCCACGCGGACGAGCCCGAGCGCAAGCCGTACGGGCTGCTCGCCGAGTGCGTCGACGACCAGGGCGCGACGTTCCGCCTCTGGCAGCCG
>WNFJ01389693.1_pt1 | contig 18654 bp, 22 predicted proteins | sample 5400461 | NCBI WGS metagenome assembly WNFJ01 (sample SAMN13153349, study PRJNA577476) | soil metagenome | isolation source: 115 cm saprolite on Douglas fir-dominated hillslope | place: USA:California | collected 2013-09-17
GGATTGGCCGGCGTTCTAGCACGAGACGGTACGGTTCAATCTGGCTCGCGTAAGCGCCCGTCGCCATACAACTGACAAGGGCGCCGCCTCCAAGGCAAAGGAATATCCGTCGATTCATAGGTTAAGCGCGTCAATACGAAAGAAACCCTTCGCTGGTCCAGGGCTCCGGCCACTACCTAACCATTCACCCTTCCCGAAGACCTACTATTACTTGGCTAGGATCAAAGCCTGTATCCAATAGAAAGAATGGAAGACGGTGGAGATCGTATTCGCTTTCGACTATTCAGTTATCGTTAATATGTTGGTGTGGAATGTCTGGTTCGGTCGCAGTGTTTTTGGTTTTCGACACTGAAGCCTGGCGTCGCACTGTCGCTATTGTGGGCTGCACTACCCAAGAATTCCGGTGCACTGAGGCAACCCGGTGCACTCACCCCTTCACCGCCAAGCACTGCGCGAAAGGTCATGGCGAGAACTTTGATGTCCAGCCAGAGTGAGCGATGATCAACGTACCAGACGTCGAGCGCGAACTTCTCATCCCAGGAAAGATTGTTCCGGCCACTCACCTGAGCGAGGCCGGTGATGCCCGGAAGTACTTCGTGCCGCCGCATCTGTTCCCGCGTATAGCGGTCGAGATAGCTCATCAGCAGCGGCCGCGGACCGACGAGGCTCATGTCGCCTATAAGCACATTGATGAACTCAGGGAGTTCATCAAGGCTGGTGCGCCGAAGCGCTTGGCCAAATTGCGTAATGCGCCGCTCGTCAGGTAACAACTCGCCGGCTGGGTCGCGCGCGTCGGTCATCGTGCGGAACTTCAGGAGGATCAAAGGCTTGCCACCGATCCCTGGGCGCTGATGCCGGAAAAGCACCGGCGAGCCCAGCTTAAGCCGGACTAACAGCGCCACCGCCGCCAGAACCGGGGACAACAGCAACAAGGCCGGCACAGTGAGCGCCAAATCGAGAAAGCGTTTCCCAACCCTGCCATACAGTTCTTGCTTCCAGCGCAATTTCACGTCTTGCTTTACCAGATGCAGTTTCATATGGCTTCGCAGCGCAAGGGAGTAACTGCGTTACGCGCGGGATGACGTGTTTACTGATTGCGATTTAATCTTTGGAGAATGGCGCCAGCCGCCCTCCGGAGGAAGGCCTCGGCGGGTCCGCGCCGCCGAAACTTCACACCCTCTTCAAGCAGTTTGACTTGCTCGGGTGATAGTCGCCAGCCTGAGGCGTCACAGTTTTGAACCACGTGCTCAATCGATGATGCCTTGGGTATGGCAATCACGTTCTCTCTCAAGATACACCAGTTTAACGCGATCTGCGCTTCCGTTTTGCCCGTCACAGCCGCCACCTTGCGCACTCGGATCCTTCTCTTTAATGTGATCTATACCGTGGGCGAGAGGGCTGTAAGCAATTACAGTTATCTTGTTTTCTCCGCAGTAGCGCAAAAGGTCTACTTCTACGCTCCTGTCTACGAGACTGTAACGCACCTGGTTTGAGACTACACGATACTTAGACAAAGCTCTCTGCGCCTTGCGGAGTTCAGGGACGGAGAAGTTGCTGACCCCAATGAATCGTATTTTGCCCCTAACCACCAACTCTTCCATGGCTCCCATGGTCTCCTCGATGGGAACAGTGCAATTCGGCCAGTGTAGTTGGTATAGATCGATGTAATCGGTTCTCAATCGCCCCAGGCTTCTATCCGCCGCCATCAAGACATCAGAACGCCGGAAGTGTTTCGGCGAGACTTTAGTAGCGATGAAAACGCGATTCCTGAGCTGTTTTACTGCCTCGCCGACGATCTCTTCAGTGCAGTAAGACCCGGCTGTATCAACTAGAGAACCCCCTAAAACTATTGCTTTCTTGATTGGTTCCACACCACCGCAGTATTGCCAGGTTCCCAATCCAATTTCAGGCAGAAGGACGCCGGTCTTCCCCAGTTCTTTTTGGTTCATTGGCTCGGAACAACGAAATTCGTTGCAGCATGGAATGCGCTGAGGCAAACCCGCTTTGGTTTGTCCGCATTCGGACCAGGAGCGAAACAAGCGATGACCTCTCGGCTACCCCCGACGTAACATCACGTGCAAACGATGAATGGTATACGGGATACCTCTTTCTCCGGCCAGACTGAGCAGTGCCTTCCTGACCTCACGATTGCAGGCTTCTCGCTTGTCGGCAGGGATTCCTATAAACTGTCCCTCAATGCGCACCCACCAGCCCCAATGACCTTCTAAACTGTCATAGTAGGTTTCGTACGACTCTTCAGCCGAGAGCCATTCTTGGGGCAAAGCCGCAGCAAAAAGTTGGAAGGCTTCCTCTTTCTTCAGCTGTTTCCGCATGCGAGCCGAGTCCAACAGAAGGGCGGGACCCATATACTTCAAGAATATCGGTGAGGTCCGCTGAATAAATTCTCGCCCGTTGTTTCGTCCTATAAAAAAAAGATCCATTTCCGCAGTCGGTTTTAATACCCGCGCTATCTCCTTAACCGACGCATTAAGATCAGTCGTCCAATGAAAGGCGAAAATGCTATACATATAGTCAACCGAGCAGGACTCTAGGGGAATATTTTCGAAGCTGCCATCAAGAATCTTTATATTGCGATTTCGTTGTGTCCGCTCGGTCGCCCGACTACGCATGTTTTTAGCCGGATCGATACCGATAAACTCTATGCTCGGTCTACTAATACAGGCCAAGCGCGACAGCGCTCGTCCTGTGCCACAGCCAACATCGAGAACGAGCTCGTAGTCGTTTCTTATGGTGAGTGAGGTCAATGCTCTTTCCGCCGCGAGACCCCAACAAGAGTGCTGATTCGAATCGTCATCATACGTCTTGGCCAGCTGCGAGTACGTCTCAATGATTGGGTTAATGGTCCCCTGCATACGTCTTATCCTATTTGGACATTTCTTAGCGCGATTTGGGACAAGCCTCGACATCGGTCAGATCGATGTTACAGCCCGTCTGTCCTTCCATAAACACGATCAGTTCGACAAACCCAATCGAATCTAACAACCCGGTTTCCAGCAGATTGGTATGCACGGTAAGCTCTACCTGGCCGTTGCCATTCGTTTGTGCGTTTTTCCTCACCCACCTGATAATGAGATCGGCGAGTTTAATCTCTAATTGCGGTTTCATCAGCCTCTCGGGTGTCTTATTTTACTAATTGATGTTAGTTAACTCTTACTACCCGGTTGTGGTAGCAGATCACGAGTGGTCGCGTAGTAGGGATAGCTTTTCGGGCGCTTGCGAAATCCTCCGCGAATTTCAAGCGCGGTTCACGGCTGCAGAGGCTGATTCCTCGCTGCCCATGGCTAGCGGCCGGTTTCGTAGGTCCGCGATATAAGAAACGGAGAAGCTTATGAATTGGTAAAACTGAGATGCTGACAATATGCCGGTTGCCGGCGCCAGGCTTCGGTTACACCTTCATTCCTGCTCTCTCGGTTGAGCATGGATACCAGTCTAGGACGGTCAATCTTACCGTTCGCATTCAGCGGCATTTCATCACACAGATAGATCGTTCTCGGGACCATATAACCCGGCAAAAATTTGCTACAATAATCCAACACCCGATCGGCATCTAAAGTGGCAACTCCAGCAACAAAAGCGACCACTCCGTCTGCGCTGCCGTGCTCGACGGGCCAGGCGACCGAGACAATCTGATCGGCGTCACACGCCCTGCGCAGCACCGCGTCGATTTCTTGCAATTCCACTCGATAGCCTCGAATCTTGACCTGGTGATCCATTCTTCCCAGATAATACAAGCAACCACCCGGATCTTGTCGGACCAGATCTCCGGTTCGGTACCAAGCCCTTTCCTCGGCACCAGGTAGGCGGACAAACTGCTCTTGAGTTTTCTTCGGGTCATTCCAGTAGCCCGTCGTTACTTGCGAGCCGCACAGGCACAACTCTCCGGGGATGCCGGCCGGAACAGGTTTTCGCTCAGCATCGATGACACTGCACCGTTGCCCGTCGAAGATCCAGCCGATCGGCACGATTCCGTTCACACATTCCTCAGGCGATCCGTTTTTGTTCCAACGATAATGGGTAATCGCGATCGTTGTTTCAGTAGGTCCGTAGAGGTTCTCCAAGATCGAATTCGAAGCAGCTTCCTGCCAGAGTTGAGCATAGGACGCGGCCAGAGGTTCACCGCAAAATAAGCTGTATCGTAGAGACGGAAAGGAACCCGGCCGCAGCAATCTCATTCTGGACAGAACTCCGATGACGGAAGGCACCGACGAATGAATTTCGCTGGAGCCATCACCGATGTCTCCGGCACCGAGAATAAGCATGCGCCTCGCTCCCAGCACACGAACATATCGTGAACGCTCAGATCAAACGTGAGATCAAATTCCTGGGAGAAACGGTCGGTTTCGTTCACATCGTAGCGATCGCAAACATATTGGAGGTATGAGCGCACATTCGATTGAGCGATCGGAACGCCCTTCGGTTGACCGGTGCTCCCTGAAGTGAACAGCAGGTAAGCAATGTCAGTTGGGCTGACCTCAGGATAGAAAGGAAAATTGTAACCGTCGGCCATCTTTTTTGATGGAACGAATCGGTGTTGAGGAAAGTCGGACGATAAGCAACTTGCTTCGATAAGATCGGGCAGAATCACGGTCAAAGGCCGGGTAACCTCTATCAAAAACTTTGGTAAGTGCTGAAAACCCTCTGTTCCAACAATGAGCGTTGCGCACCCGGAGAGATCCAGCATCCTTCGTGTCCGCTCGACCGGAAATTTGGGGTTTAACGGGACATATCCTTTTCCCGCGCCCAGTATGCCCAATATACTTGCATAGGCCGTTTTGCTTCGGTGCGCCAAAAGCGCCACCAGCGGATACGTATCGTGCGCGTGTTGCAGGATGGCAGACGCAATCTTACCTGCCAGTCCTTTCAATGCGAGATAGCTCAGACATTCGCCGTCCACAACAAGTGCGTCCCGTGAAGGAAAGCGATCAGCGGAGTCGACAAATTCGTCGATAAGACTTCTGAATGCGACGGGTTTCGTCATCGAACTGCTCCCTTCTCCGGTTGCATTTGGGAAGCTCGATCAAAGACGATGTTAACATGGTGTAATTCCTCCTCGCTGGGCGGTACATCCAGTATGAAGCTCATGTATCCAAGAGCAATGTATCGGGCTAATTCCTCGGCGACTTGTTCGTAACTTCCTACCAAATACGGACAGAAAGTTTTGTAGTTTTCAAAAGGCCTCAGCCAATATGGGCTTCTGTCTGTTTTGGTGTGTTTCGCGGTCTGGGACAACTGCTGATGCCAAAATGAATCAGAGACTTTCATAGCTAACTGGTGAGTGATTTGGCCTTTCCGATCTTCGGGAAACCGCTCTTCGGCGATTTCCCAGGCTTCCGCCTCATCCCCACGCGCGATAATCCCGACCCGGACACCGGAATCGACGCCGTCGAGCGAGGCTTCGGCTTCACATTCTTTGGCCGGCTTCGGATATTTGACCGCCGTCGCGTTGAGAGCCTTGGCCGCCGCGAGCCCTGCGTCAGATGACCCGGAAATGAAGATGCCGGGAAAGAGTTCCGGCGAGAGCGGCGGCGTCATTTTCAGTTTATCCACTTTGTAGAATTCGCCCTCAAAGGTCACAGGCGCGGGACCGGCTAGCAGTTGCTTTATGATCGTTGTGTACTCGATGAGGCGAGCATATCGCTTATCGTGCGGAGTCGTGTCATTGAAGGTAGACAGGTCGTTTTTGAAGCCACCAGCCACCATGTTCAGGTAGATGCGCCGGCCATAGAGGTAGCCGAAGGAAGCAACCAGCTTGGCAACACAATACGGATGCATATAAACTGGCTGCACGGCTACGAGCGGGCACAGCCTCTCCGTGTTTTGGATGATGATTTGCGATACTAGCCAAGCGTCCACTAGCGAGTTATCGGTGTAAACAAGAATACCTTTGCAGCCGTACTGCTCGCTCCAGCGGGCTATATCGGTCACCCTACGCACGTAGGAGTCTGTTTGAACCGCGCTGGACTGCAGGCAGGTGGCAAACAGTTCGAGCGGTTTTCGAGATTCGTTGTTGTTCATTGAGTTTCTCCGATTGAGGTTTGACTCGGATTGCGCTACAGAGTGCGCTCTCCGCTCTAAAGACGAACCGGACGGTCACTATCCGCCCAATTCAAATGGATGTGCCCCATGGTAGTTGGGAAAGGATCAAGTATTTTGGCTAGTTCTCCCTTGCTCGTCGCACAACACGGAGGAAAATGCGGAACAGACGGCTTCGCTGTTCCAGGAGCCGCACATACGTTCTCAGGCTGCGAGGCGGTATAGCCTCGGATCGCGGCAACACTCCGCGAAATTCCTCCCACTGCTTCCAGACCGGCACGGGCGGTGTGTGGTGCTGGCTCGGAACATAGACGGAATGTTTAACTAGCCGCATCTCGTGAACATACCGCGGGCAATTCGGAAAGATCCGTGTGGCTCGAACGCGAACGATTAGTTGAGCGCCAGCGAATTCCGCCAGCAGCGGGTCGGTATCGTGCAAGGTTGCTTCGCCGAGGACGCGAAGCCGTTGCGGGCGCTCGAAGTCGATAAAGAGTAGCGCGACGCTCTGGTTCACAAGAACATTGCCAAGACTCCGGTACATCCCATTGCCGTTATAATCGGGGAACGCCAGCGTTCGTTCGTCTACGATCCGCACGAACCCCGGCAACCCGCCCTTGTAGGAACAATCCGGCCGACCTTGCGCATCGGCTGTAGCCAGGAAGAACATCCTTGCACCTTCGATCAATGCCCTATCTTCGGGAGTGAAAACCGAATGGACCTGAACTTCATCGAGGCGGTCCGCAAGACGCCGCGTGTCAAATTGATGCTGCAGCCGCCGTGAGCCATCATGATAGAAGCCCGTGGCCGTTCGATCGAGGTTATTATTCATGAGTTACATCCCTAGCTAGTCGATTATTACAACTTCTCTTTTCGTGTTTCGCAAGATGGCTGCCGATAAATCCGGCTCTTCCGGTGATTAGGATTTTCATGCCCCAGCGCGGTTTAACTACCAACGGAAAAGCGATATCACCGCGCGAAACAGCTGTGCGTGCGGCAGCGAGGGAGTTGAAAGTACGCGGTGCCAAAAGGCCACAGTTCGACAGAAAATTATACGTCGCCAATTTGTCAAAACACGTAGCAGTGATCTCTAGGGATGATACCAGTGGAAGCGTACCGATCGCTAGGAAACGCGCTCGATTCATCGCTAGCAGTAGAAGTTCAGGCTCAAGGGTAGGAATCAGCAAGCCGATCTGATGATCGTCGCAGATGGCCAGGAGAGCATCGACATAGTCTTCCTGGTCGACCCGCGGAACGATGAAAGCCTTATCTGCTTTTTGCAGGGCCGGAGCATCCGCGCTGGAATCGCACGCAAACACTCGACTCCGATTTCCCACCGCCTCTTTGAAAACCTCAACGGAATAAGTGCGGCGACCGGCACAAGTAAGCATTACGTTCATAATGAGGGCGCGAAGTTAAGCAGTGACCGGCACGCGGCTAAAGCGAGACCATGAGGGCTCCCGATATGATCAACGCGGGATTAAACAGCGTTTCTCCGACCGGTTGTTACCGTGCGCTGAGCTGTCTATCTGCGTCGACGATGGTGTGTGAAATATTCGTTCTCTTGCCTGCAGTAAGCCGGCGTATTCCGATTTGACCTTGTCGAATACAATCCGCTCATCGAACCGTTCCGTGGCTATTCGTCGAGCCTCACTACTCATATGCTTCGACGTCTCTGGCTCGTCCAGAATCCGCAGAATGGCGGACGTGAGCGACCGTACGTCGCCCAGCGGCACCAGCAGCCCGTTGCAACCGTGTTCGACGGCCTCGCGATTGCCTTTCACGTCAGTCACGACTGACGGCGTTCCCATTGCCGACGCCTCCATTACGACACGCGGCACGCCTTCGAAAAGCGACGGGAGAACCAGGACATTCATGAGCTTGTAAAACAGAGGTAGCTCCTCGTTGCCGCGGAAACCGACAAACACGCAGCGATCTGCAATTTCGTAATCGGCTGCAGCCGAAGGTTCCACTGCATCGGGTTTGCCGCGGTCGGCGTCGCCGGCGATCAGGAACCGGACTTGCGGCAGTTGGGCGGCGATGTCTCGCGCGGCGGCAAGAAAATCGAGAAAGCCCTTTCGCCGCGCGGCGAGGCGCCCGACAAATCCAACGACCGGCGCATCAGGCGCGATGCCTAACTGCTGCCGGCAACGGAGTTCGTCTTCGGTCGAGATGGCGTCTGGATCGAACTGCGTTAGGTCAATGCCGTTGCCTAGCAACTTGATCTTATCCTGCTTGCAGATCCTTTCACGCAGCGCCGTCTGAATGTCCTCAGCGTTCTGCGAGAGGATAAGATCCGAGCACCACGCGGCGACCGTTTCCATCGCGATGTAAAACCGCCGTGCTGCCGGGTGCATGTGCTCGTGGAAGTAGAACCCATGGACCGTGTTCACGACGATCGGCACGCCCGTCAGCCGCGCTGCGAGCTGGCCCAGCAAGCCGGCTTTCGGTGTGTGCGTATGGATGATGGTGAAACGCTCGCGGCGCATCGTGCAGCAGAGCTGCCAAAGCGATACGAGGTCGGCCAGCGGTGTTAGATTGCGGCTGATTGGCACTGCGATGTGACGGATTCCAGCGGCTTCGATCGCCGGGACATCGCTGCCCGGCGATGAGATGCCCACGACTTCGAACCCCGCGTCGCAGAGGCTCTGCAACTGGTTCTGAAGCAGCCAGCGCAACGAAATATCGACCGTGGTGACGTGAGCTATTTTCAAAGAGTTCATACCGACTCGCCGTCGAGGTAAATGCGACACCAGAGCTCGAAATTGAGCAGCAACCACAGGTGCGCGTCCCACACGTGGAAGCCCTCGATGTGCTCGCGCCAAAGCCGCTCGATGAAGGAAGTGTTGAAATAACCACGCCGCCGCGTCCGCTCGTCCAGCAGCACCTCGAAAGTGAAATCCTTCAGTTGCCCGCGAAACCACGGATCGAGCGGCACAGCGAACCCGTGCTTCCGCCAGCTCAGCACCGCGGCAGGCACGAGATTGCGGACGGCTTGCTTGAGAACTCGCTTCATCGATCGTCCGCGAATCTTGCAGCGGCCTGGAATCTGGAACGCCAGTTCGACCAAACGATGATCCACAACCGCGCCTCGAGGCTGCACGCCATCGTGGCCTTGTCAGCTTTTTCCATGTAGGCGTCGGCCAGCCAAGTTTTCACATCGACATACATCAAGCGGTTCAGATGGTCCGCAGCCGTCGCGCCGTTGAGCTGCCGGTAAAATTTCGGATACGGCCATGCCGGATCGTAGCCGTCCATCTCCGCGCGCATTCCTGCTTGCAGCAACTCGGACTGCATCGCGGGGGTGAAGGCAACCAGCCACGAAGCGTAGCGACGTGCGGGATCGGCAATCGGCAGCGTTTGCAGCGTGCGTTTGATGCGACGGAAACGCGGCAGAAGACCAGCGAGCGCCGGGATGAAATTCGCTGTCAACACAGCCGGCAACCGCTGGTATAGCGGCGCAAACCGATCCGCTGCGTACCGGCGATAGCCCCCGAACAGCTCGTCGCCGCCGTCGCCGGAGAGCACGACTTTTACATGCTCGCGGGCAAACCGGCTGAGCAGGTAAAGTGGGAAGCAAGCCGGGTCGCCGAACGGTTCATCGTAGTGATAAACAAGCGTTCGCAGCGTCTCGACGAGATCAGTGTGTTCGACGCGCAGTTCGTGATGCTCCGTGCCGAGGTGCTCCGCCACCGCGCGTGCGTCGGAAAGCTCGTTGTAAGCGCCGCCGACTGTGAAGCCGAGCGAGAAGGTTTTGACCGACCCCGTAGCGTGCCGGTTCATCAGCGCGACGATTGCGCTCGAATCCACGCCGCCGCTGAGGAACGCGCCCACCGGCACGTCGGCAACCATCCGCCGGCGCACCGAATCATCGAGCAGCCCGAGAATGCGTCCGGGGTAATCCTCCTCGCTCAATGCCTCGCCCGCCCGCAACTGCGGCTCGCTGCCGACGTCCCAATATTCAACGATTCGCACGCCGCTATTTTCCGCGATGAGATAGTGGCCAGGCAGGAGCTTTGAGACGTTGCGATAAATCGTGTCCGGCGCGACGGCGTGGCCGAATGCAAGGAAGTTGGCCAGTCCGCGCGGATTGATTTCTTTCGGAATCGAAGGGTCGGCGAAGATTGCTTTGATCTCCGAGGCAAACGCAAGGCGCTCGCCGTCGTGATAGTAATAAAGAGGCTTCTCGCCGATGCGATCGCGCGCCAGGAATAGCCGTTTGCGCGGCTGATCCCAGATCGCAATTGCAAACATTCCATTAAACCTTCGTAAACAGTCCGTTCCCCATTCCTCGTATGCGTGCAAGATGACTTCAGTGTCGCTGCGCGTGCAGAAAACGTGACCCTTCGCCTCCAGCTCGGGCCCCAGGTCGAGGAAGTTATAGAGCTCGCCGTTAAAGACGATGCAGCACGTTCTGTCCTCGTTCCAAATGGGTTGTTGTCCGCCCGCCAAGTCAATGATGCTCAGCCGTCGCATCCCGAGGAAGACCGTCCCGCCGCGCCACGTGCCCCGCTCGTCCGGTCCGCGATGGGCGAGTCGATCAGTCGCAAGTCGCGCCCGCGTTTCGTCAATTCCCGATTGTCCGATTTGGCCGTAGATGCCGCACATAAAATGTCAGTGTATAGTTGCAGGCTTTGGCCAGCATGCTCTTTGGCAGTGCGCCCGAGCGCGCCGCCTCGATCTGGGACTTGATCTGTTCCAGCAGCGGTTTGGACTTCTCCAAGCGCAGGGAATGACGATCCTCTCGGCTTAAGGCCTCTTCGCGGGCCTTTTCATCGATCGAGCCGATCCATGTGCGCCGATATCGACTCGTCCCCCAACCACCCGAAGATTTCCAGCAAAATCGGTTTCGCCAGCCCCAGCAACAAAGCTTGGATCGCCCGTATTAATTGCTGGCGAACCTGTTTTTAGGCTCCAATCTGGCGGTGTCCCCGTGGGATTAGTGAATAGCGGATCAGCTAGCACTGGGTGCGCTTCTGGACCAGCAGTGTTACCGAAATAAAGATCATAATCTATTGTCCCAATCGGCCAGTTATTGTCATCAGCAACGCCCGTCGCGTTTTGATATAAGATGTTATTTTCCCATTTCACGGTTGCGCTGGTATAGGGACGAATCCGTATCCCCTGCAGATTTCTGGCTGACGTATTGTTGGTGAACGTAATATTGTAGACAGCCGACCCGTCAGTATCTGAATACCAGACCCCAGCCATTAGGCCCAGCACCTTATTGTCATGCACGATATTATCTCTGACAATAATATCGTGACAACGGTGAGCGGGCAGTTGATTGCTTTCAGCAAGAACCGCTATGGCTAAACCAGAATGACGCACTAGATTACGCTCAATGATCGACCTGTTTCCGCCATCAACATAAATAGCGTTAGCGTAGGAATTGTCCCAAACCATCCCGTCACGTTTTAAACTCGAATATTCAATCAGATTAGCCCGCAGAAGACAATTATTAGCCCCACCGTGAATATCGAAAGCCGTGGCATCGATATCATGAACATAATTGGAAATGGCCGAATTATTGACGGAATTGACTGTGTCGAAAGTGCAATTTTCAGATTCTGCGGCCCGGATATATCCCATCTCGTTGCCTGTAAGCGAACAATGATTGCAATTCCATAAGCGGATGTGTTCAAGGCGATAGTCCAAAGTGAAATCACCGATGTTCTTATTGTTAAGAAAACGACAATTAATAATTTGGATGTTGTTGGAACCGCCATCACTCCGTAATCCGCAAGCTGGCTTTGCCATACCTGTAAAATTTTGAAAAGTTAATCCCTGAATTGTAACGTAGCTCCGACGGTTGCTTATGTTCAAAAACGGAATGTTGTCTGTAACAGTCCCTAAGTAGGTGTAATCCAGAATCACTGAATCTCCTACGGGAGTCTTGTATCCGTTGTAGGCGATCGATGCCCCAGCGGGTGTTCCATCCGCTGCTAAGCCGGTATAACCGTTGGGCTGGAATATGATTGGGCTGCTCGCTGCGCCTGAAACGTTGAGAGTAAGCCGTTCATGGTAGGTACCCGCCATGATATTGACGGTTGACCCAGCCGTCACCGTGTTCATGGCGTGCTGAATTGTACGCCAGGGCAAACCCTGGCTACCAGGATTAACGTCATCGCCAGTAGTTGATACGTAGAATGTCATTCTTTTTGCTTGGCTTGTGCTTATCAGCAGAATGCTGAGTAATGCGGTCAATAAATGACTTATTTTCATTAGTCTTCCTGCTCTTCGAGTTTCTTAACGCGCTCTTGCAGGTCCTTTACCGGACCGCACCAGTCAGCGTGCATCGGAAAGAGCCTTACGATTAACTCCGCTATCTCTGCCCGGCTGCGCCGGGGGCGCTCTGTTTTCGCTGGTCCGTTTTCCATGCTGACCAGCCTCCAGCTTTCGCCATGAATAAGACGTCGAACCCTCGCATGCGCATATAAGCCAGCTGGCCTTTTAGGAATGCGGCCGAACACGCCGCGGTAGTAATATAAACCAGTCGAATCCCCGTCCTCATGGCTTGTCCCCAGCCTCCAAAGGCCTTGACTTGCTTGCAGAACGTCTACTAGCGAGCGCTGACGAAAGTTGCTCGCGTTTAATCAATTCACGTTTATCCGATTTGGCCGTAGATGCCGCACATAGAATATCAGCTAACCGCCTCCTGAAAAACCTGCTGCGCCTTTTCGCGATGCAGGCACTGCTTATAAAGGGCCTCAGTTTCCTCCCACATTCTTTCGAGGGTGAATTCATTTAGCACGCGCTGGCGACCGACTACGCCTAGGTGCTTGCGCAAAGGTTGGTCGCTGAGTTGATGGAACGCGGCTGCCAATTCATCTGGCGATCGAGGACTGATCAGCAAGCCTGTTGCCCCGACGACCTCCGGAATTGCGCCGACCCGCGTTGCGACCACGGCTCGGCGACTCGCCATTGCTTCCACAAGGACTAGGCCGAATCCCTCGTAAATCGACGTTAGCACAAAAATGTCGAACGAGCCCATCACGCGGCGGATGTCGTCGCGAAAGCCTGTCCAGACAATCAGATCCGAAATGCGGAGTTCATCGGCAAGCCGGCGCATCGCAGCTTCGGCTGGGCCTGTGCCGACGATGACCAAGCGTGCTTTCGGAGACTCCGCCGCGAACCGCGCCATTCCGCGAAGCAAAGTTCCGATGTCCTTTTGTTCGACTAGTCGTCCGACAAATCCAATGACCAGCGCGTCGTTCGGAATCTTCCACTCGTGTCTTAACAAGCGTGCATCAGCATCCTGAGCTTCTCCAAACTTCGCGGCATCGATTCCGTAATAAATCTTGCGAAGTTTTCGCGCGTCGAGGCCGAGTCCAGAGCCGGCCATGAAGCGTTTCACGGCGTCGGAAATGGTGATCACGTGCGCCGCTCGATCCGCCACCCAGCGGCCGAGCAGCCGCTGCCCGGGCATATCGCAAAACCTTTCTTCGTTGTGCTTCGTGATCAGCATTGGCAGAGCGCGCGGACTGATGCCGAGTAGAGCTAGCCTCGCATAAAGCTCTGCCGGCGGCAGGTGCGCGTGGACAAGATCAACTGAAGCACGTTTGATCACGCGCCTCAGTTTCATCAGTGGCTGCAAGTCGCCGTAGAATCTGAGTCCCAGACCATGCACCTCTGCACCGAGTTCTGTGAAAGCGTCCGTCCAATATCCATTCCCCCGAAGATAAGCCACCGAGACGGCGAACCCGCACGCGCGCTGATGTCGCACCAGATCGAGCAGGTGATTCTCGGCGCCGCCGCGATTAATGCCGGTGATGACGTGCAGGATGTGCGTGCTCATGCGGGAACGAGCGGAGTTGGGTGGCCGTTGGGTGCAGGTTCAAAGACTGCTGCGTGATCGCGTCGCGATTTTTAGCAAAAGCCGCGCGGCGCAACCGAAAATCAGCCTCCTGCTATCGTGGTAGTAATAAAGAGGTTTTTCGCCGATCCGGTCGCGCGCCGAAAACACGCGGTTGGCCCGCTCATCCCAGATTGCAAAGGCGAACGTCCCGTTGAAGCGCCGCAGGCAATCCGGACCCCACTCTTCGTAAGCATGTAAAACAACCTCGGTATCACTCCGAGTCCGGACACAATGACCTCGCGACTCCAGTCCTGGTCTGAGCTCAAGGAAGTTCTGGAGCTCGCCGTTATAGACAGCACAGCAACTTTGGTCCGCATTCCATATCGATTGCCGGCAGCCGCTCAGATCGATGATGCTCAGCCGTCGCATCCCCAGAAAGACGTTGCCGCGCAGCACCGTGCCGCGGTCATCGGGACTACGATGAGACAGGAAATCAGTGCTCCCCTCAGCGTGCCGGATGTCAAGTTCAGAAGTTGTCGACTGGCCGTAGATGCCACACATAGTCTCGGATGAGTTCCTTGTTGATGGTTGGCCTGCCTGCGGCTAGCGTTTTCGTCCGCTTGCCTCGGCGGAATTGGGCGCAGGCGACTCGCCGCGAGCTTGGAGCCAGGCTTGAGTGCGCAATTTGAACTCACGGTAGAATGCTAGGCGTCGCTCGCCGGGCGCTTCGGCGTACTCCCTGGCTTTCTCTAGATTGCGGGCCGACATCCGTCTCATGCGAGCCGGGTCAGCGAGTACTTCGTGGATTTTCTTAGCAAGACCTGGAGCATCATCGGCCGCTACCAAATCCTCGAAAGGTAATAGTTCCGGGATGCCACCAACGGTCGAGCCTAGGCAAGGCAGTGCGCGGGCCATGGCCTCGATCATCGCCCGTGGAAGGCCTTCCATTCTTGAAGGCAGTACGAAAAGATGAGCCTGGTCCAACTCTCTGCGTACCGCCTCAGGGGTAGTCAACTGACCGCAGAACTGCACGCGCCTGCCCAGCCCAAGGGCCAACGCGCGCGCCTCCATCTTCGACTGATATTTTCCGCTACCGACGAGTACCAGCTCGAGGTCAAGCCCATCGTGTACAGAGGCTCCTATTGCATCAATCAGCACATCAGGAGCCTTGTAAAGCTGTGCCAGCGAGCCCACGAAGATAAGCTTGGCGGTACCATTTGACATGGAGGTACGCGAAACGTTGACGAAGGCGGACGGCGGCAGCTCAACATCCGAGTAGAACGTTGCGAACGCCTCCGTGCTAGCTGGGTAACGGTGCTGAAGAGCGTGTTCGGTGACATAGGCCGCAGCGCAAGCTGCAGCGCATTGACGGCGCAAGTTCCGGGGGAACCACCAGCGAAAGAGCGGCCGTAATGGGTGCCTGACCGCTCCAGGGGCGAAAACGTCGTAGGGGTCGCCCACGACTTCTACCCCGTAAGGCTGCCTCATTTTGCGCAGGCGCCACTCGACACAGGTTCCGATTCGGCCCGGCACGCGCAAAATGACCGCGTCGCCGGCTTGGACAGCTTTCGCCGTTGCGGCAGCAATGCTCATAACCCGCAGCAGATACTGTTCTGGCCCGCGAAAATCTGGTACTCCCCAGAAAGTCACCCCAGCGCCGCTGGCGAGTTGATGCTTCGGTGGACGGACGGTGACGTCGCGCACCCGAGCAACCACACGGACGGAGTCAAACACCGAGAGGTACCGAGCCCAGAAGAGGTAGGGGACTACGCCGTTGGTCCAGACTCGGCCGTCTGGAGTTCGGGAGAAATGGTGTTCGCAAGTAACGACGACGTTCATAGCATGCTCCTTCAGAGCGGTTTTATTCTAGCTCCCTATTGGCAAGGCTTGGGCAGGACCAAATCGGTGGGAATCGCCCAAGCGCTTCGGAACAATTAGCTTTAGATCGGGAATATCGAGCTTACCGACGCGGATTCGTTTTTGCCATTCCCCGCGCAAAAAAGGCGGCCGCGTTGGCAATCGAAATGGTCTGTTCATTGATTATAGCCCAACCTCTGGAGAATGGCGCGCGCCGCCCGCCTTAGTGCGGTCTCGATGCATTCGCACCGCCGAAACTCTACACCGTCTTCAAGGATTCTGTTCTCCTCGGATGACAGTCGCCAGCCTGAGGCATCACAGTTTTGAACCACGTGCTCAACCGATGATGCCTTGGGTATAGCAATCACATTGTCTCTCGAGATGCACCAATTTAATGCAACCTGCGCCTCGGTTTTGTCCGCCAAAGCCGCCACTTTATTCAGTATAGCGCGGGGATCTTTCTCTTTAATGTGGTTTATACCATGGGCGAGAGGACTGTAGGCTATTACGGTTAACTTATTTTCTGCGCAGTAGCGTAAAGGGTCCACTTCTACGCTCCTGTCCACGAGGCTGTAACATAACTGGTTAGGGACTACACGATACTTGGACAAAGCAGCCTGCGCTTTTCGGAGTTCAGAGACGGAGAAGTTGGTGACTCCAATGAATCGTATTTTGCCCCTGTCCACTAACTCCTCCATGGCTCCCATGGTCTCTTCGATGGGAACAGTGCAATTCGGCCAGTGGAGTTGGTATAGATCGATGTAATCAGTTCTCAATCGCTCCAGGCTTTTATTCATACCGCACCTCCGTTTGTCGTTACTCGCGGGCCCTGTACCTGAAGACGGTTAAGTCCAGACTGCGCCTGCGTCTCATGCTTTGGTTAATTAAGATAGGTAGGGTGACATCTTGCACGACCAGAAGGTGGAAACGGGTAGCGCTTGGCTGGCGAGACCAAGATGCCAATGGGTAACTTTAGGTGCCTTAATTAGCGAACCGCTTGCAGACAACTGGCTCTTCACAGGAGGACAACACAACGGTTCGGTTGTTATTGCTTTCTCAAAGGCGACCGCACATTCATCGCTATGCAATTCGATGACTAGGTGATCCACGTGAGGAAGCCTTTCATAGTAGTGTTGCAGAGCGAGGTACCTAACTTGTCAGGACCTAGCCGAGGCGGGCGCTTGCCCCGACCGGGGCGTGGACACGACCATCTCGGCCCGAATGCCTGGTTCCTCCGCTTTAGACTCAATGAACACGTACGAACCAAACCAGACGACAAGCGTGGGTACAACTCCCCCTTTAATGCGATTGAACAACAGATTGTCAGAGTCAGTTTGCAGCATTGAAAAGCAAGTGTTGACGAGAAAAGGATATAGCAGCAGACGTGTATCCCAGCGACGCAACTTTGAGAAACAGCGCTGCAAGCGCCCCACAATAACGCCAAAAATTAAGTAAGCGAACGGAACGGCTAATGGCCCAAAATTCAGCATCGCTTCTCCGGCAAGCCCGTAAACCAGCGATGAATTCCATTTGTGCTCGTCCCATGACCCGGCACCGTACTGGACCTCCGTGCCTTCCTTAACCTTTCCCGGCGGCCGAGCAGGCCAGAGCGCCCTCGGGATGAGGAGCGTAGCGCTCGCAAGGTAGGTTCTTCCCCAGGCGTATTGATAATCCCGGTCCGGCATTGACAGCCGATAAAGCAGGAATGCCTGAACATCGGACCGCCCCAGGTCCCCCAGAAGCATCCCATCGAGGGTTCGCCCCGTCTTTATGCTTGCCTCAGCGGGAATCGCGCCGGCTTCAAAGACGGTCCAGGCATCTTTTCCCAGGCCCTTGTAAAAACCGTAAAAGTACATAAAAGCAACCAGGAAGCAGACACCTGCAAAGACCAACGTTTTATTTAATGGGCGAACCCAGAAATGAATGATTCCAGCCGCCCAAAATAAGGCCCATACTGTGTTACTACGGCTGCCGCGCAAGCCTCCAAATAACATCTGGAGCGCAAAGAAGCCGAACATTATCAGACCGATAACGAGCCAGGTCCTCGCGGTCCGTAAGCGGCCTACGCTGACGGCAAAATAGACCATCCCCAGGATCGGAAAACTTTCCGATACCATGAAAATCCAGCCCATGTCTTTGAATCCAGAGGACGACTCGGGGTCTAGGATTGCCCGGCTGAACTGCTCAATATAACCGATAATTCCTCCCTGTTGGGCGTAGACCCAAATTTGAAGTGCGCCGCTGAGCATCAATGCGCATCCAGCAGCCCACAAAAGTAGATTTCGGTTCAACTGCCAGAAAGCTTCCTTCCTGGTGTGCTGTCCCCATACGGCAGCTCTCCTTCTTGCGCACTGATACAACACTAGGCCAGCTGTGTTCACGACCGCCATGCCGCCGAGCCAGTCCCGCCAGTCCGGCGGTGGATTGATATATCGCATCCACGAGTCCCAGGTGACGTGAAGCAGCGGTGCAAGAAAAAAGAAGTGCACACCGAGTAGGCCAATGATACCCGCCGGATCAAAGATATCCAATCGGCCACGAAACCAGTCAACGGCATCGATACCGATCAACACGCCGCACAACAAGACTGGAACAAGAAACCAATGCGCGATGCGTTCGCAGGCGATGAGAAAGCCGCAAACCGTCGATGTGCACAACAAGAACGAGATAGCCAGACTCGTCATGCTTCTGCTTGGACAGAGCGAATGTCCCCTCGTCTCAGATCGTTCGATCATAGGGTTTTCGGAACGTCAGAATGCGGTGGCTGACCAATCACATTTTGAATGCTTATGTCACCAGTATCTCGAAGGAAATCTTCGGAACCCGTTGGCAATCGGGCTGTTGCGGTCCAGTAGAGTCGTCCTAACTCCGCGGCTGATCGACGGATATCGAATGGGCTCTTCTCTATGATCGTGAGCGCTTCGGGCTGGGTGATGGGAGGCGCTTGG
>WNFJ01133366.1_pt1 | contig 18647 bp, 14 predicted proteins | sample 5400461 | NCBI WGS metagenome assembly WNFJ01 (sample SAMN13153349, study PRJNA577476) | soil metagenome | isolation source: 115 cm saprolite on Douglas fir-dominated hillslope | place: USA:California | collected 2013-09-17
TCGGCAGGCCCTGGCGACCCCCGGCACAGGCGCTCTCCCCGTAACACCCGCCGAAACCAGCGCTACCCATCACCGCACGTGCATGGGCTGAATGTTTACTGCTGGTGACGGGCGTAAAAGCCCGCACCGGTGCCGGTCGCCGTCATCATCGCGTGGATGATGATCCCGGTCGGATTCGGCTGGCTCCTGCTGACCGTCGCCTGTCCATCCGGTGACGACTACCGCTGGGTTCCTTCTCCCCCGCCGCCGGGTGGCTGACCTGCTCCCGGTCGGCTGACCGAGGGTATGTTCGCGTCCAGCAGCGCGGTCGAGCCGGCCGGACGCGTGATCGCGTCCACGGTCCGCTCACGCAGGCGCTGCAGCAATTCACCGTCGCCGAGCGGGATAGTGGCCTCCAGGCGTGCGCTCGCCTGCACCTCGGGCAGGTCCATGACGGCATCGACTAGGCTCGCTCGCTTGCCGGGGGTGATATGCCCGGACACCGCGTGCAGCGATGTGCGAGCCGTTCCCCTGGCTCCTCTGGATGTTGTCACGTCGGCGGCCGCAACCGTGTGATTACCATCCTTGATTTCGATGTGCCTGGGCGTATCAGGACTGGTCATGGCATACCCTCCTGGGATCGCCTTCAGTTGGCAGACCAAGCGCACCAGGCCCGTTCCTTGCCTTGGCGTGGCCGCTGGCCTGCCTGGCACGCACAGCTGCTTGGCTGCCGCAGGTCCGGTTATTGCCTTGCCCGGGGACCGTGAGGGTGAAACGGGCCCGCGATCCCTAATCCGCGCGAGCCCGGTTCCGCCTGCCGATAGTGTCGGGACCGCGGCCGGATACGACATGATTGGCGCGGTGTGTGGGCGGGTAGCTGATGGCTCCTCGATAGAGCGGAATGACGGGCACAGGGAGCGGCCAGGATGGGAAGCGGTCTTAAGCTAGGACCGATGTCAGCCCGGCGGCCCTTCCGCAGCGGGGCAGCCACCGCGGTCGCCGCGTGCTTGCTGCTAGCGCCGGCGTGCACGGGTTCGCACGAGGCCACACGCGGTCCATCCGGTCCATCCGGGCCGACGTCCTGGGACAACGACCCGGCGGAATCCACCCTGGTACTTCAGGTGATGCCCGCGCCGTACCAGCTCCCAGCGGCGCTGTCGCGCGAGGTCGCCCTGCCCGGCGCGGACGGGCTGCTGATAGCCGGCGGACTAACGCCGTCGGGGGCTTCGTCGGACACGGTGAACAGACTCGATCCGGTTACCGGCGCCACCAGCGTCGTGGCTCGCCTGGCGGCCGCGACCCATGACGCCGCGGGCGCTACCCTCGGCGGGCAGGCGTACCTGTTCGGCGGGGGAACGGCGACCAGCGTGCCCATGATCCAGGCGATCACCCCCGGAAAACAGGCACCGATCGTGGGACGGCTGCCCGCTGCCCGTTCGGACGCCAGCGGCGTGACGGATGGATCGCTCGCCTACCTGATCGGGGGGTACGACGGCGCCGGCCTGGATCCCCGGGTGCTGTCCACTGCTGACGGCCGGAATTTCAGGGTGGCGGCGCGGCTGGCGGTGCCGGTGCGGTACGCGGCGGTGGCCGCCGTCGCGGGCAAGATCTGGGTGTTCGGCGGGGAGACGACAGCGGGCGCGACGGGACCCGGCCACCAGCGCGGCCACCGTCACGGGGCACCTACCGCAGCCGTTGCAGGGCGCGGCCGGAATCAGCCTGGACGGGCAGATCTACGTGGCGGGCGGCGCGACGGCGGGACGGCCCGGCCGCGCGGTCTACCGGTTCGACCCGGCCACTTCCAGCGTGACGGCCGCGAGTGAGTTGCCAGTGCCGGTCGCCTACGCGGCCGGGGCGGTGACCGGCGGCGTTGGCTATCTGATCGGCGGAGAAGACGGCCAGCGCGCCGTGCCCACGGTGACGACCTTCCGGCTGGTGCCGGCCGGGCATGCGATCCCGGGCGCGGCGGAGGCACCGTGGCTCGCGCCAGCCGCCGGTCCCGGCCGGCTCGCGCCGGGTTCTGACCCTTCTGTGCTGCCTTCTGACGTCCTGATCGCCGACCACCACAACAACCGGCTGCTGATCATCGACCCGCAGGGCCGCATCAGATGGGAGTTCCCGCGGCCCGGTGACCTCGCGCCGGGCCAGACGTTCCTTGACCCGGACGACGCGTTCTTCTCGCCCGACGGCAAATATATCATCGCGACGCAGGAAGACGACCAAGTCATCAGCGTGATATCCCTCGCCACCAGCCGGATCGTCTACCGGTATGGCGTGCCCGGCGTCCCCGGCGCCGAACCCGGCCACCTGTTCAACCCGGACGACGCGATACTCACCCCGGGCGGCGTCATCATTTCCGCCGACATCAAGAACTGCCGCCTGGTGATCATCACGCCGCCCGCGCACGCCGTGACCCGGGTGATCGGCCAGACGACCAATGCCTGCTACCACGATCCGCCCCGGCGGTTCGGCAGCCCGAACGGCGCGTTCCCGATGACCGACGGGCACTACCTGGTTACCGAGATCAACGGCGACTGGGCGGACGAGCTGTCCCTGGGCGGCAGGGTGTCATGGTCCACGAATCCGCCGGGGGTGTTTTACCCGTCAGACACCAACGAGGTGTCCCCGGGACGGTACCTGACCGCCGACTACTCCGATCCCGGCCAGATTGTCGAGTTCACTTCCGGCGGCCACCGGCTGTGGAGGCTGGGCGGGTTCAACCAGCCTTCGCTCGCGATGCCGCTGCCCAATGGTGACATCCTGCTCAACGACGACTTCAATCATCGCGTGTGCGTGGTCGACCCGGCGACGGATCGCATCGTGTGGCAGTACGGTCATACCGGAGTATCCGGGCGCGCCCCCGGATACCTCAACGATCCGGACGGCGTAGACCTCGCGCCGCCCGACTCGCTGCTGGTCACGCACGCCTCCACGATGGGCTTGCCGTGACAGCCGTAAATGGGCCTTAGCCGGCCGTGAGGCCAGCTGGGCGGGCGGAGGTTAGCCGCGGCTGGGGCCGGGGGTTAGCTGTGGGTAGGCCCGCCGATCCACACCGCCTTGATGTTGCAGAACTCGCGGATGCCATGGGCGGACAGCTCCCGGCCATGACCGGAACTCTTGACGCCGCCGAACGGCAGCTGGGGATAAGAGGTCACGTTGCCGTTGATGAAGACCATGCCGGCGGCGAAATCCCGGATGAAGCGATTCCGTTCCTGCTCGTCGTCGGTCCAGGCGTTCGCGCCGAGCCCGAACTCTGTGCCGTTGGCGAGCTCTATCGCCGTGTCGATGCCGGTGACCCGGTACAGGGTAGCCACCGGGCCGAAGACTTCCTCGCTGTGCACGCGCATGCCAGGCGTGATGTCGGCCAGCACGGTCGGCGGGTAGTAGAAGCCTGGGCTATCTGGCGCGGCGCCCCCGCACAGCACCCTCGCCCCCCTCGCCACCGCGTCGGCGACCAGCTTTTCCACGTCGTCGCGCTGCTGCTCGGAGGCCAGCGGGCCCACATCGGTGCTGTCGAGCATCGGATCTCCGACGGACTTGCCCGCCATCTGCTCGGTGAACAGGCGCTCGAACTCGTCATAGACCGCGTCGTGCACGATGAAGCGCTTGGCCGAGATGCACGACTGGCCGTTATTGAGGCAGCGCGCGAAGGCACCCACCCGGGCCGCCGCCCGCAGGTCAGCCGAGGGCATGACCACGAACGGGTCACTGCCGCCCAGTTCGAGCACGACCTTCTTGATCTCGCTGCCTGCGATGGCCGCGACCGACTGCCCGGCAGGCCCAGACCCGGTAAGCGTCGCGGCCACCACTCGGTCGTCGCGCAGGATCGCCTCGACCCGCGCGGAGCCGACGAGCAGGGTCTGGAAGGTCCCGTCAGGAAAGCCGGCTCTGGCGAACAGGTCCTGCATGAACAGCGCCGTCTGCGGCACGTTCGAGGCATGTTTCAGCAGCCCGACGTTCCCGGCCATCAAGGCGGGGGCGGCGAAGCGCATGGCCTGCCAGAGCGGGAAGTTCCACGGCATGATGGCCCGGACCGGCCCGAGCGGCTGGTACCTGACGTAGGCGCGTTCGGCCCCGACCGCCGCGGCGTCGGCGGGGGCGTGTTCGGCGTAATACCGGCAGGCGGTGGCGCACTTGGCGACCTCCTGCCGGGCGGCGGCCAACGTCTTGCCCATCTCGGTCGTCATCATCGCCGCGGTCTGGTGTTGCTCGTCATCGAGGATTCCGGCCGCCCGGCGCATCCATTCGGCCCGGGCGTCAAAGCCGGTAAGGCGGTAGCTGGCGTGTGCCGCCGTAGCGGCGGCCAGGCAGCGCTCGACGTCCGCCTCGCTCATCTCGTCATAGGTCTTCACGGTCTGCCCGGTCGCCGGGTTGACGGTCGCGATCGCCACGATCTCCTCCCTTCGGCCGCACGGCTGCAACGCCACGGCGGCTCACTGTGGCCCTTGCCCGGATCGCGCTGGCCCACACCTAGCCGGTGCGGGCAGCCGCTGCGGGCTGGGGTCGGCGCTCGCGCTACCGGTTAGCGTGGCGGTCCAGGACCTACCGGCTACCGGTCGGCTAAGTGGGGTACCGGGTGGGTTCGGTGGTGTACTGGCGGCCGCTCGGGGTGGTCCACCGGATGGTGCCCGGCGTCGGCTGGTCGACTTTCCACCGCGCGTGCTGCTTGAGCCGGTGGTCATGCCTGCACTTGGGGCCGCCATTGCACAGACATGTTCGGCCACCTGCCTCATACGGCTCGTTATGCTCGAAATCACAGTTCACAGCCGGGCGCCGACACGTCGGGGCGGTACACGTGGCGTGCCGGACCTGGGACAGGTGCCGCAGCTTGACCCCGGGATCATGGCCGGCAGCCTCAAACCGGTGATCGCAGGCCTGGATCGCGACTGGGTCGATCGCGATCACCAGGGCCGGCTGCCCGGGAACCCCGGTGGACAGCCGCCAGCTGCCATATCCGCCGGGCGGGCCGTGCTCGCCCAAGGCCCTGACGGAGAATCCTGGCCCAGGGGTGCCGGCGGGCCCGCCGGGCGGATCGGGCCCGCCGGGCGGATCGGGCCCGCCGGGCGGCCCGGGGTTTCCTCGTCTGGCGTTATCGTTCCGCTGGTTCTTGGGTTCGGGCCGGGCGCAGCCATGCCCGATCGCGTACCCCTGATCGTCAGTGACCGTAAGGCACCAGGTCGTCTTGGGGTTCCGGGCGGTGGCGGTGGCCAGGTCGCGGGCCAGCGCGGGGTCAGCCAATCATGAAGCAAATACACTTGAGGAGTTGAACCGGATCTCCCCGAGCGAGGCCCCATGAGCAGCGGCAACGGCAGCATCATCCTCGGCGAGGCGCTCATCCTCGGCGAGGCGATCATTTACCTGCGGATGTCGGACTTCCATGACGAGGACTTCACCACGTTCGGTGAGCGCGAGCAGCAGCTCCGCGACTTCGCCGCAGGGCTGGGCATCCCCGCCGGGCGCATCCGTGTTGCCATCGAGAACGACGCGGGCGACGGCGGGTTCCCGCCCGCGTCGGCGTACAAGCGGCCGGGCCGGGGCACGACCGCGACGGGGCTGGGGACGATGCGGACCCGCCGCCCGGTGTTCGCCCGGGTGCGATCTGCGATGACGTGTCGCGGATCGCGCGTGATGAGCGGGATGCCCTGGACCTGATCGACGCGTGCGAGCTGGGCAAGGCGTCCGCGTTCTCCCCGAGCGAGGATTCGGCGGACGGCATCGGGTCGCTGCGGATCACCCGGGGCGGCACCCGCGAGGAGATTCGCTCGTTCCGTGAGCGGGCCAGGGCCGCCCACGACTACAGCGCCGATATCTCCGACAAGGTGCAGCGCGGCCGCAAGCGGTGGGCCGGCAAGTCGTACTGGGGCGGCCGGCGTCCCTACGGGCGGATGATCGATTCGACCGCGCCCAAGCACGCCAAGCGGCTGATCACCGTACCCGAGGAAGCCAAGGTGCTGCAGGACGCGGCGACCGACGCGCTGGACCGGGGCATCTCACTGCGCGCAGTCGCCGCCGACCTGCGCGGACGCGGGATGCGTACCACCACCGGCAAGCCATTCAGCGCCGTGTCGCTGCGGGACGCGCTGCTGGCCTCGCACGTCGCTGGCATCGCGACCTGCAACGGGGCGCAGTATGACGCGTCGTCGTGGCTGGAGCCGATCATCGAGCCAGACCGGTGGGAACGGCTGACCGAGATGCTGACCGACCCGGCCCGGCGCACCAACCCCCACAACGCCAACGCCCCGCGCTGGCTGCTCTCCGGCCACGCCCAGTGCGGGATCTGCGGGAACGGCACCACCATGCACGCCTCCGGGATGGGCGGGTACGGCCCCGAACGGGGCAGCGCCTACCGGTGCGACAAGGGGTCGCACTGCGCCACGCCCGCCATCCCGGCCGATCAGGCCATGACCAAGGTGATGATCGCCCGGCTCAGCCAGCCCGACATCGCTGACCTGCTGCCCGCTCCCGAGCCCATGCCGGAGGTGGATGTGGCGGCGCTGCGCGCGGAGTCCAGGAAGCTGTACGCCAAGCGGGATGACCTGGCCCGGTTGCTGAGCGAGGACGTGCTGACCGAGGCCGGGGTCCGGCAGGAACGCAAGCGGATCGACGCCAGGCTGGCCCAGATCAGCACCGAACTGGCCGACGCGACCCAGGTCGACCTGCTGCCCGAGCTGCGTGCCCCCGGAGCCGACCCGGCCCGCGTTTGGAAAGAGCTGTCCCTGGCCCGCCAGCGGGAAATCGTCCGGCTGCTGTGCGAGGTGACCCTGCTGCCCGGCCGGATGCGGCAGCCGTTCGACCCCAGGCTGCAAATGGGTGCCTGCCGTCCAGAGCCATGTGCCAAGTGTGAAAACACTCGCAGGTTGACCGTTGAGGCGACGATCCAGCTCTGACGCTAGCTCTGATCGATCCCGAGCCGAATGTGACACCGTCTCCCGTCTGGCGAGTTTGCTCCGCAGGTCTGTTCTTCAGCACAAGGCTGGCGTTCCGGGCGGCAGGTGACACGGGCGAAGCTTGCGGCATGCCGTCAGGTCTGGGGCGTATCCGAAGGACACGGAGGCGCGACCCGGGGTGTTGTGTCCTATGTTGGCTCCTCCGAGTCATAGGATGCCCTCATGGTAGACGATACGCCTGAAGTTGCTTATTACTATCCAGCTACTTTTTGGCGGCCGGGCGAAGGTTCATGGGTAAAGTCTCTGCTGCTTTTCTTTGATCAGGTAGCAATACTTCTACCAGACTATATGCGCGGCCGTAACATTGCTGCTGACCCGACATTGGCAGGGCCGCTTCAGGACCGGGGTCTTCTGCGCGTGTTGGAGCCCAATGAGTGGGTAGACCAAGCGATGGCCGAAAAGCTAGCAACGGTTGTCGTTGAGCTTCTGACGACGGGTGCATTCGACGATTTGCCCGAGGAACCCTATTTCGCCGAGCTGTCGCAATCCCGTATTGGTTATGGCGCAGACGTGGCACTTGCGTCTTGGCTTGTAGATGAACTCGAAGAGCGAGGACTGGCGCGGCCCTCCGAGGATGGTGCGTCTATCCCTCTACATCCAGACATCCGTACTGCGATCCTTGTGATCCTTGGCCAACTTGCCAGGCAGCGTGGCGTCGAAAGTGGGCTCTCGGTTAGTCCAACGACGAACAGTCCGGGAGCCGTTGAAGATCTACTCCGGTTGCTGGCGCGTGAGCCGCTTCCATCGGCTGCCCACATTGTCGCGTTCGACCTGGAACCTGTCACCCTTGACTTGGCGACGGTGCCGCTGGATGAGGTTTTGGGGTACCGGCAGGAGTACCAGAGTGCGCACCAAGCATATATGAGGGATGTTCGCCGGTTCGCAAACGATCTAGCTGAAATCCCCGATGAAGGTGATCGCGAGGTCGCGCTTCTAGGGCGGCGTGATGAGCTTTCTAACGCTGGCCGGGAGCTGCAAAGAAGCGCGCGAAAGGCATTCGGAAAGAATCTCGCAGCCTGGTCGTTGGGACTTGGCGGCTCCTGGTGGTCGCTTGCGCATGGTGATCCCATCGGCTTCGCTTTTGCAGCACTCCCGGCCGCTGCCGCTGCCGTGCCGGACAGGCCGGCGGTTAGTGCGTACTCCTACCTATTCCGTGTCCAACAACAACTGGCTTGGCGTTAGCTTGGCGACAGTAGTGACGGGCGACTTCGCATACGATGGCGGTATTAGGCTAATGGAAGGTGCCGAATTTACTGGGCCCTCATTTCTTGAGATTCAAGTTGCACCGTACCGCCGTGGATTCCTCGTTCGTCGGGGTGATATCGGACAAGTGCGGTCTGCGATGCTGGGTGCCGCCACCATCTGGGGTGGCATGCGGTGCCCTATCCTGCCGGTCGAGTCTGATGGAAGCATTGCTCCGGAGTGGCTCGGGGTCGCTTCCGCGATAGACCCGTCTGTTCTCGTTGACTTCACGGTGGGAAGTTCTGATGGCAAGTCAGCTTGGAATGGTGCGACTTCAAGTCGGTGGCCAGTCATTCCGGCGCAGCCGCTAACCGAGGCGGCGGCCTGGGGCGTCCACCCGATCGTGGCCTTCCAGCCGGAGGAACTGAGGAACCAGACGCTGTTCCTCCCGAAGGGGCGCACGCTGCTGGATGCGGCATCCGCGGGATGTGTGGAGCTGCCAGAGGAAATCGAGTGGTGGCAGCAGGAAATTAATGGCCTCGTGGAGATCGATACTCCGGCGCGGCTGGCGTCGGCCCAGCTCGGAGGGCACACGGTTCTCACGGCGACCGGAGTCCACGACAGGGACAGCACGGCAGCCCTGATCTGGGGGAGCATGGCACTGCTGTGGCTGACTGACGAACCTGACGACCCTGACGAGATGATCACCTGGTGGAATACTCGGGCGCTCAGGCCGCGGTTGTGGTTCAGGGGTATATCTATACTGACCACCCCTGAGGCTGCCCAGGACGAGCATTTCGCCGACGATCTCCGCTCGGTGATCCGTCATCACGTATTTACTCGGCCGGATCTCATCATCGCTAGCTGCGGCCTGCCAGAGGAACGGCTCCATGAAGTTGGTCAGCAACTCGGATTCAAGCGAAGTGAGACACGCGTAGTCACGGAATCACCTGCTGGCGGGCCACCCGAGCTGGACCGGCAACTTACTTACATGACACGTAGAGATTTGCTGGAGTGGTCAGAAAAGGACCTGCTGGATTGGTGGGGTGCAGATCGAGTAAGTGGCACAACAAACGTTGCGGCTGTATACGTCCGGCGGCCCACGACGCGGTTCCGCGAGCCATCGCCAATCTCTTGGAATCCAGCCCTGTACGGAGCAACTGCTGTCTCTTTCCGGATAAGCGGTAAAGAAATAGTCGGCCCGCAGCTCCCAGAAGTCGCGAGGCTGTATCACCAGAAGGCCCGCTGGCATCGCGGGTATCTGGAGCTGCTGGCCCGCGCCGAGCCGACCTATGACTTGGATTTCAATATCCCTGACCCCCAAGCTGTCCTCCAGGCAGCATGTGCTGCAAGCCGAGTGAGTTATAAGGTAAGCGACAAAGCCCGTCATATAAATGGTGTATGGGCGCTTGCGCGCGACCCGATGATGTTCAGGCAGTCGGCGATCGTGAACGTTATTGAGGTGCTGACTCCCGAGTCGAGTCGCGAGCTCATCAAGCAGCTCAAGGAATCACTCAGCCTGGATAATGACGAAAAGCAGGAGCTCAAAAGGCTGGCGGCAGCCAACCGGGTTACCATGCGGACGCTCCCCGAAATTGCCAGTCACAGCCGGTGCTCTCAGATGTCTCGGTCGGCGGTCGCATCTGCGCTGCAAGAACTGGTCATCTGCCGGATGGTCCTGCGCGGCCTGCGATCCGACTGCCCGGTCTGTTCTGTTCAGCATCTGTACGAGCTCCACCAGGCCAGGCCGGTTCCTCAGTGCCCCGGCTGTGGCGCTGAGGCGGCGTACGCAATGAATGACCGTGGTGAACCGGCTCTGTACTACCGAATCAACACGTTGGTTCAGACCCTTAGCCTAAACGGAGGCCTAGCCCCGCTTGCAGCGTCAGCCCTACTTGCTAGCGAGGGCGCCTATATTGTCCCGGGAGCGCAAATCTCTCGCGATGGTGCCGACATCGGCGAGATCGATATTCTGGGCTGGCGAAATCGGACACTATTTGCCGGTGAAGCCAAGATGAGCGCCCATCAGCTATCGATTGCCGACCATGACAAGGACGTATCGAAATCTGTCATTCTCGGCGCGGATGAGCACATAGCTGTCTGCCTCGAAGTTGTTCCCCCGGCAACACGGAATGATCTTGACACGGCGTGCAAGAAAGCAGGTATAGAGCTGGTTATTCTGGACGCCTCCGAACTCCTGATCAGAGGCGTGAGGTCGAGCCTGGTTCCGGTCAAGAAGCCTCAGACCTCCGGCAGTCGGTGAGCCGCAGGCCGCCTGGCCTGTGGTTTCCTTTACCTCAAAGTTATGCTAAACCTGTTAAATCTGGGTAGGATTGGGGCATGACCCCAGCCGCCGCGGCCATCCTGGAGGGCATGCCCGACCCGAGCCTGCTGCACCGCGCGGACCGCGACGGGACGACCTGGATCCTGGCCGGGTCGGTGGTGCTGGCCTGCTACCCGTCTGGTGACGCCGGGCTGCGCAACGTCGCGGTGGCGGTGTGCCGGCAGCTGGGTTTCAGCGGCCGGGCGGTGGCCGAGGTGATGGGGCTGACCGAGAACTACGTGGCCACGCTGCACAACCGGGCGCTGCGGGAGGGGACCGCCGGGCTGGTGCGGGCTCCGGGCCGGCCCCGCAAGCTGGCCGCCGGCGCCTGGGAGCAGGCGGCCCGGTGGCGGGCCGGGGGCGCCTCCGACAGCGAGATCGCCCGCCGGCTGCAGGTCGCCCAGTCCACGGTGTTCCGCCGCCTGGGCCCGGCCGCCGTGCAGGAGCAGCTGCCCGGCGGCGGGCCCGCAGGCGAGGCGGAGCCGCAGGCGGGCGGGCCAGAGGCCGGGCCCGCGGCACCCGGGCCGGGCGGGCCCGCGGCACCCGGGCCGCAGGCAAGCGGGCCCGCGGCGCCGGAGCCGGGGCCGGGGCCGGAGCCGTCTTCGCGGCCCGCGGCCGGGCCGGGCTCGGCTGCGGGAACTGAGGCGGCGCCGAGCCGGTATGCGGGGGCGATGCTGGCCCACGCCTACCTCGACCGGATCGGCGCCGAGGCGATCCTGGCGGCCGCGCTGCCGCCGGGCCTGGCCCGGCCCCGCTACGACGACCTGGCGCTGCTGGCCGCCACGTCACTGGCGTTCGCGCTCGGGGTGTCCTCGGCCGAGGGGACCAAGCACCTGATCCCCGATCAGGCCGGGATCCTGGCCGGGATCGGCCGGCTCCCCGGCCTGCGCACGCTGCGGCCCCGGCTTTCGGCGATCGCCGAGACGTGCGACCCGCTGGCGCTGCAGCGTCAGCTCGGCGCGGCGATGCTGGCCGCCGACGCTCCCGGCCTGCACGTGTATTACGTCGATGACCACTTCGTCCCCTACGAGGGCGCCAAGCCGGTGCCCAAGGGCTGGAACACCAAGCGCCGGCACGCCCAGCCCGGCCGCGCCGGCACCGTGGTCACCGGCTACCGGGGCCGGGCAGTGTGCTTCGCCGACGGGGAGCCGTCCGGGCTTTCCGCCACCTTGCCCCCCGCCCTGACCCAGCTACGGCAGGTCCTCGGGCCCGACGCCCAGATCCTGCTCGGCTTCGACCGTGGCGGCTCCTACCCGCAGGTGTTCCGCGCCATCCGCGGCCAGCACGCCGGCTGGGTCACCTGGCGGCGTGCCCCGCTCGCCCCCGCGGCGGCCGCGCCGCGCCGGTTCTGGGCCGCCCGCGGCGACGGCAAGCCCGCCGAGGTCGTGTGGCTCGCTGATGAGACCGTGACCATCAAGGACTACGGCCAGGCCCGGCAGATTACCTTGTTCGAACACGGCGCGCCCGTCCTGCAGGTCCTCACCAGCGACACCGCCGCGCCCGCGGCGGCGCTGCTGGCCTGGCTGCGCTGCCGCTGGCGGGAAGAGAACCTGTTCAAATACCTCGAAGCCCACTACGGCATCCACTGGCTGACCGACTACCACGCCAGCCTCCAAGACGACACCCACCTCATCGGTAACCCCGAGCGCAAGGTCGGCCGCGCCCGGCTGCGCAGCGCCGAGCAGGCCCTGGCCGCCGCCGAGCGCGAGCTCGCCACCCTGCTCACCACCCCGGAGCTCTCCGCCGCCGCGAAGAACACGGCGATCCCGGCCGCCGAGAACAAGATCACCCAGGCCAGGGACGCTGTCACCGCCGCGAAGGCGGCGCTCAAGCACATCCCCGCCAAGCTGCCCGCCAGCCAGGTCACCCCCGGCGCGCAGAAAGCCATCCTGCGCACCCGGCGCCGGTCCCTGCAGATGGTGCTGCGGCTGCTCGCCGCCGCCGCCGAACACTGGCTCGGCAACCGGCTCAACGACTACCTGCGCGACCCCGGCGAGTACCGGGCCATCAGCCGTCACCTGCTCCACCTCGGCGGCACCATCACCCGCACCCCCCGCACGATCACCGTGACCCTCGACCCGCCGGCCGCGCCCCGGATCGCCCGCGCCCTCGCCCTGCTCCTCGACGAGATCAACGCCACGCCGCCCCGCATGCCCGGCGACACCCGGCCCATCACCTACCGGCTCGCCACGCCAGCCCCGGATTTAACAACGATCAAGGACCGATTGCCGGAGGTCTGAGCCTTCGATGAGCCCGGTCTGGTACTGCATCCTCCGAGCGGGATCTTGGCCATATGCCTGTGCCAACATGTAGCTGACGAAAAGAAGCCTGGAGGTTATACTCACAAACCCCGGATTTTGCTCATCCGGTGCTCATGATCGTCGGGAATTGCCCATGATCGTCCGGATTTTACACCACGACCTACTTCACTGACCTGGGCGAGCAGGCGGCCGACGAGATCACCCGTCTGTGGGCTCAGATGAGCGCCCAGGTCGGCAACCTGCCCGGCTAGGACTACCTCGCCCGGGTCGCCCGGCTGGACGCGCTGCGCAAGCAGGCCGAAGAGGTCGTGCTCGCGGAGCGGATCCTGCTTGCCACCCGAACCCGGCCGCATGCTGCCCCAGCGCCCGGGAACCCGCTGCCGGGGTCGATGAAATGGCGGATCTTCAGGTCCGAGCAGGCGAGCCGGGCGGCATCGGCCAGCCGGCGGATATCAGGGTGGATCGCCGCTGCCTCGCCGTGGTGATAGTGGTCGGCGGACGGGTAGGCATGTACCCGGGCCGGGACCGGGGCCGTCGCGGGTCCGCCCGCACCTCCTCTTGTCGGCCACCCGGACACGGTAACGCGCGGTCGTGCCAGGCGGCCGGGGGGCTCGCGAGGGGCCTAGGTCCTCGCTGGCCAGCGTCGGCCGGCCTGGCACGGCCTGCTAGGGCGCGGCGCCGGCGGAGCTCAGGCGCCCCGCGGCCCGTCAGTTCGGCTCGGCCGCGTAGTACCCGAGTCCCGGAACCCGGTAGATCAGGCCCTCTTCCTCCAGAATCCGCAGGGCCTTGCCCACCGTCTGCCTGGAGTGCCCGTGCTTGGCGTGCAGCTCCCGGATCGACGGGAGCGACTCGCCGGGGGCGAGCTGGTCACGCAGGAGCGCGGCCAGGCGCACGTAGGCGCGCGGGTCGGGCTTTCTCACCGGTCCTCCAGGATCTCGCCGAGCTTGTCCAGCAGCTCGCGCAGGGTGTAGCGGGTGATCACGGTCTCCCCGTTAGCTCGGGGATGATGGCCTGCCAGGTGCCGAACCCGCCGCCGCCGACGAGGACGTCGGAGTGCTGCGCGCGGATCTGCCTGAGCCGCTTCAGCTCGGCGGGCCCGTCCAGGACGGGAGGTGCTGTCGCGTCCTGCCGTGCCGGCCCGCTCACCGCGAACTCCTGGCGTTCCAGTCAGCCCGGATCGCGGCGTTCAGCTCGTCCGGCGTCTGCCCGGTCAGCAGGTCCCCGGTGCCGTCGATCCGGGCCGCGCGGTAGGCGCCGTCCGCGAACCCGGTGTCGTAGACGTCACTCCACGCCAGCCGCAGCGCGTCGAGGGCGCGGTCCTGGCCGGCATCGAACGGGCCGGGGCGGGCCGTCCCCGCCGTCCTGCCGGTCACGGCCGGCCGCCAGATGCCAGGGCGTCGCGGACACGGCGCAGGACCGCCACGCTGACGGCCCAGCGGGGGTGTCCGGTTCCGGCGCGCGGTGTGCGGCCTGGTGCTCCAGTTCGGCCCGGACCCGGTCCGTCCCTGCCGCCGGGCGCCGGGGCAGCCGTCCTGGTGCCCGGTGCCGTCCGCTAGCGTCCCCGTCAGCCGCCCGGTCCATCGGCGCCTTCCCTCCTGCCGCTGCGAGAGTGAACACAGCGGACGAGACTAGGCAGCGTGGCCGGACAGGACCCGTACCGGCGTGAAGGCAGGAATCCCGCACCCGGGTGCGGGCCGGTGACCCGCACAAAAGTGCGGGGTTAGATCACTCCCGCCCGGCGTGCGAGCGGCCGCAGTTCCGGCGTGGATGCGCGGTGTTCGCGCCGCAGCAGCTCAGTGAGAACGTCGCGCGTCCGCCGGTCGTACCGGACGAGCTCGGGAGACAGCCGCTCCGCTGCGAGGAGGAGGTTCACCGCCGCCGCGTCCTGCTTGCGCATGGCGTAAGCGCGGGCAAGGTCGAGGCTGGCCTGCGTGCGCCTGCCGACCAGGGCGGAGGGGATCGCCGTGAGGTCGAGGGCCTCCCCAGCCTCGGCCGCCGCCCGGCCGTCACCGAGCTGCAGCGAGGCGCCGATAGCGTGGATGGCGACATTGACGGGCCCGAACGCGGTCCCCAGATGGTTGGTCTCCCCGCTGCGGTCGGCGATGCCGCGCGCCTTCTGGAGCAGGACGGCGGTCATCGTCCTGTCAAAGGCCGCCGCCGCGGCGGTGACGGCCGCGAGGTGCAGGGCGCCGTACACGCTGAGCTGCTCGGGCGACGGCGACCGCATGAAGCGCTCAAGAGCGCCTGCAGCCGCCATCGCCATGTCCAGGGCCTCGCGCGGGTGATTCCGGCTAGTGATGATGTAGGACAGGCGCCAGGCAGCCAGGGAGGCGAGAAGAGGCTCACCGGAGTACTCGGCAGCGGTCATGGCCCGGTCGGCGGCGGTCCACGCGAGAGACGGCTCGCCGACGCGGTTCAGCAGCGCGGCGGCGATGTCGTAGACCAAGGCGCGCACCTCGCACACGGACGGGTGGAGGACTCCCTGCGTCCGGCTGGCAGTCTCCACGCCCTGGATCAGCCGGGGCAGGAGACGGCCCGTGGCATCGTATCGGGTCGCCTGATAGCCCCGGTAGGCAGAACGGGCCATCGCGCGCAAGTGGCTCATCTGGCGGCCCGGCTGCCGCTCGCCGTCGCCGGCATGGTTACCCGGGAGGCCGTAGCGCATCAACGCCTGCTCGATCAGCGGTGCGGCCGGGCAGGCACGCTGGCCGTCATCGCCGCCGTCGCGCGGGCTGGTGATCTCCTCGATATCGATCCGCAGCACTTCGGCGAGCCGCGTCAGGACAGCATGGCTGTCGACGCCGCGCCGGCCTCGCTCTACCTGGGAAAGCCACGACTCAGACCTGCCGACAAGCCCCGCGAGCACGGCCTGAGACAAGCCCCGGCGTCTCCTCGCCCGCGCGATCCGCTGGCCTGCGGTCTCAAGATCCACGGCGCTCCCCGGCTGCGCTCATGACGGGAAGCGCGTCAACGACCTCGCGCCAGGGCGGCAGCCGCCGCTCATACGGTGCGCCGGGGTCGAACAGGACGCGGACGCCCATGCCGCGCAGCGTGTCCAGGCTGGCGGCGAACGCGACGTGGCTTGCGAGCTGGGGCTTGCAGTGCGGGACAACCACGACCGGAACGCCGTAGCCGAGCATCTCGCAGAGCAGGCCGATCGCGAAGTTGTCGGCGTGCCCGTGCGCGAACTTGTTAACGCTGTTGAATGTGAGCGGGCAGGCGAGCACGGCATCAGCAGGCGGCGCGGCCTTCCCGGTCCCGGGCAACCTGTACTCGGAGCGGACCGGTTCCCCGGTCAGCTGCTCCAGCTCAGCGGGATCGACGAACCTGGTCCCCGCAGGGGTGGAGAAGACCACGACCCGCCAGCTGGCCGCCTGGCACATCGCGACTAGCTGGGGGATTCCCTCGGGGGCCGGTGCCCCGCTCAGCACCAGGTAGAGCACGCCGACACGCCGACGCTGCATGCCATCATCATGCACAGGTCCCGCACCTTCCAGGATGTCCCGACAATCCCAGGATAGGCACGGGACCTTACTTCCGGCCTTGCCCAACGCATATGCGTGATCGCGTTGATACTCGCAGCGCCCACGCCCTGATCGTCTTATGCGGGGTCCGGCCGTCCGGCTACCGGACCGCGGCGGCCTTCGCCGCCTCCAGTTCGGCCACGCGCTCGTTCCCACGTCCGGTAAACCCTTGGCCAGCCGTTCGCGGAGGTACTCGGGCATCTGGTGCGGCACGGCCGTGTCGGCCGGGCGGGCGACGGGGCCTGGGCTGTTCAGGAGGAGCGCGAGCGTGTACCGCTGCGCGGGGGTGAGCGGGGGTGCTGCCTCGGCCAGTTCCCAGATCCAGTCGTCCAGGCCGCTGCCGGGGTGGTGCGCGCGGTGCCCTTCGGGGTCGTGACGCTCGTCGCGTTCGGTCCGGTCGTCCAGGGTGCGGGTGCCCGGCCGGGTTGTCGTCCCGGTTCCGGTTTCCCGCTGCGGCGCTGATCCCCTGGAGCGCATGAATTGAAGGCTAGCTATTGACGGCCGGGCGGCAAATCGCGGTGCGCCAACATAGGCTTCTTTAAACCGGACTGAGCAACACCGGCTATCACCAGCCGCACTCAAGCAACACCGGCTATAACCGGCTAACACTTAAAAAGATCAGCAAAATTTTTCGCCTGGCCGCGTAAACCCGGGATACGTCTCCGCCGTACGTGCTCGGGCATTCACCGGACACCAGTTGGCGTGGTGACCGGATGACCCTACCGATCTGGCGCCAGTGTGCCGCTCCTGCCTCCCCAGGCATATGAACCCAGCTACTGACCTGGGTCCCGGTGTGCCCAGCACCCCGGCAGCGGCAGTGGAGCTCTTGTTCCCAGCAATGACTCCAGTTCGCTTCCAGCGCGTTCGGGTGACCGTCAGCCCGGCGGCAAGGAGAAGGAATGCGCGGGCATTAGCCAGCACCTTCCACATCAGATGAACACGGCCGTGAGGGCCGCGAGCAAGATGCGCGTAGCGTTCACTTCCGTTTGGACCGGGCGCGGTCCAGCGTGCATACTGAAATCAGCCAGGCCGGGCTCAGAGCATGAAATTCACGGGTGCGTCTTTGTGACGGTCGTGGATTTGCTCCAATACCCGGATGGACCGGGTGAAGCTGGGAGTGGCTGAATATTTCTGGATCTTCCGGGCGTCACTGTTGGTGATATGTGCTGCTCGGCGGCGGTTGAGGAGGGCTGCGGGGGCGGTTTCCGGGTGGGTGACGGGCTGCCGGTTCCGCCGGTTCCGGGGCCGGTTCCGGGATCGTGGGGGGAAACGACCCTCGGCAGGCGACGGAGGCCCGGCGATGACGGTGAAGGTTTCGGTGACGGTGACGCAGGTTCTGGAGGACGGGACCGAAGGCCCGGTGGACGGGGAGCTGGCGGCGGCGCTGGCCGGCCCGGTGCAGCAGTTCGCCGGGATGCTCACCTGGACGGCGCGGCAGGCCGGGCGGCTGGATCACGGGGAGCGGGAGAAAGCGGTCGCGGAGTCCGGGCGGGAGCTGCAGCGGCAGGTGCTGGAGGCCACCTTCGCCGTCGACTGCGCCCGCGAGGAGCGGGCCGCGCCGCTGACCAGCGCCGCGGGGATCCGGCACGGCACGGTGGAGAAAGGGCATGAACGGGGCGTGGTGAGCATCTTCGGGCCGGTGCGGGCCACCCGGCTGGCCTACCGCAGCACCCGGGAGGCGAACCTGTACCCGGCGGACGCCCGCTGGGTGCTGCCCCAGGACCCGTACTCGATGGGAATGCGGGCCCTGGTGGCCTATCACCTGGCCGAAGGCGGGTACGGGCAGGCCCAGGAGGTCATCGGGGCGCGGACCGGGGTCACGGTCGGGCGGGCGCAGCTGGCCGGCATCGCCGGGGACCTGGCCGGATGGGTGGATGAGTTCTACGATCAGCGGGCCTTCGCCGCGGACACCGGCCTGCCGGACAGCGACGTGATCATGATGCAGGCCGACGGCAAGGGCATCGCGGTGCGCCCCGGGCACCGCGCCAGCGCCGGCAAGATCCCCGGCAGCGCGCATCCGGGGATCAAGAAGATGGCCGAGATCGTCGCGGTCGCCGATTTCACCCCCGCGGTCCGCGACCCCGGGGACATCGCCGCCCCGCCGGCCCGCCGCAAGGAACGCCCCGGCCCTGCCGCCCGCGACAAGTGGGTCGCGGCCTCCATCACCGAGAGCATCGAGGACATGATCGGGATGGCGTTCAACGAAGGAGACCGCCGTGACCCGTACGGCATCCGGCAGCGGGTGTTCCTGGTGGACGGGAACAAGCAGCAGCTCACCGCGATAGCTGAGCACGCCAGGGTCCGCGGCCTGAAAGTTCCGGTGTTCATCGATTTCAATGCGCCACGAGGCGCATTGCTTGTATCGCCCGCGCAGCGGGCAGGAATTGGAGGAGGTGTTCTTGGGTCCGATGACTTACCTCGACCCGTGAGG
>WNFJ01313382.1_pt3 | contig 18647 bp, 13 predicted proteins | sample 5400461 | NCBI WGS metagenome assembly WNFJ01 (sample SAMN13153349, study PRJNA577476) | soil metagenome | isolation source: 115 cm saprolite on Douglas fir-dominated hillslope | place: USA:California | collected 2013-09-17
GGAGCCCTCGAATGAAAGCTCACTACGGCTGCCCGGTTCAGGCCACCATCAACGTCTTGAGCGGTAAGTAGAAAGTCCAGGCGGTCTGGCGGCTTTCGTTTGGCGCCCTGCGCTTCGCGGAGCTCCGCAATCTTCTGCAGGGCGTCAGCGAAAAGGTCCTCACCGCCCAGCTCCGCGAACTGGAAAAGGATGGAGTTGTAACCAGAAGGGAAATGCGATCGTCGCCGCCCAAGGTCAACTATTCGCTCAGCGCCTCTGGCCAGACATTGATCCCGCTACTCGATGGTCTCTGCGACTGGGGCTCCAAACAATTTGGTATCAAGCCCAATCTGCCCCGCCATCCTCAACCGCCCAGGACGTCGGGCCTTTGAATTGGAGGGCGCCACAATGGCCCTCGCTAGATCTCTCAGCTTCCACTCGCGGCTTTCCTTGCCAATTCCCGCTTCCCGTGCATTTCAAAAAACCTGCTGGTAAAGCGGTTTTCCGGATCGACGGCATGCTTCTTCTGAAAAAACGCGTCAATCCCAGGGTACGCCTGCCGCAATGTATCCCTGTCAAGGTCGCGCATGTAGGTCAGATAAAACGTTCCTGCGCACTGCAGCGAGAGGCGGTTCAGCCGTTTGATCAATTCATCGCCTCTGGCGCGGCCCTCCGCCGAGCACAGTTCATTAAAATAAAGTATCACCGCGAAGGCATCATCTCTTGGCGCATACGAAAGAGCCGTTTCATTGTTGGCCTTCACATAGCGCAGTGTTACTCCGAGGAGATTGGTCCTATCCTCCAGCAGGATTCGTCGCATGTCCTCCATGAAACTCGTGAACCTTGGAATGGGAATGAAGAATTCCTGTATCACGTCCGCGTCTTTCGTCGAATCGTGTTCCAACATCTTCACACTGGACACCGGCGGTCGCATGGCATTATTTCTCGACACGAGCGTTGTCTGCGACGCGCTCCCCGCCAAAAACTTTTCCGCGTGCCACCGAAGCGCTTTCCCCCACTGGTAGCGCCGCGACAGTCCGAATAAGAACCGGTCACGCGCTACGTGGCGCTCGCGATCCAGTTGGAATACACGCTTCCGGGTTCTACCTGTCCTTCGCCATTGCGTGACAATCGTGTCCTCGAGCAAGCGTCCCGGCGAGATCGAAGGCCTTGCCAGAAAAAGCTCCGTCAAGGAATTTGTCCTAACCTCTCTCTCAAAATAATCAACTAAGAGGTCCAAAGGAATGACCGCGGAACTTTGCTCATAGACGCAATCTTCCACCAGCTCCAGATCCACATCCAGCATCACTCCAAACAATCCATAGCCGCCGATGGCATTCTTGAACAAATCCGGATTCTCGCTTCGGCTCACGGACTTCACTGACCCGTCCGCCAGCAAGATTCGAAAACCAAGTACGCTCTCGGCCAGCGTCGAGTACCGTGTGTCGCGTCCATGGGCATTCGCCGCAAGCGAGCCTCCTACTGTAAATATGTTGTCGGACTGCATGGCCTTTAACGCCAGGCCCGTGGGATTCACGTCCTCTTGGATCTTGTCCCACGTAATGCCGCTTTCCACCGTGATGCGCTTTCCCTCCTTGTTGAGGGAAACCACGCGGTTGAATTGCCTCATGTCCAGAACCATCGCGCCATTCATAAAGGCGTGACCGCCCAGGTTATGTCCCGTCCCCATCATGCAGACCTGCACTCCATCCCGTTTCGCGCGGCGCAGAGCATCCTGAATTTCCCCCGCGCTTCTCGGCGTTTCGATGGTTCCTGCTGCCGCCGAATACACTCGCCGCGCATCCGTAACATGCAGGTGCGGAGAGTCCTTAAAAATCTGTGCGATTTCTTTGCTTAGTCTCTTGCGTTCCCGTGGCGGAACCTTAGGATACACGGGCAGATACAGCAGTTTTCGATAGACCTCCCGCGTCTTTTCTGGCTCCCGGTTCTCCCGGCCCGCTGGCGGCTCAATCACTGCAAGCGCCGAACCCGCCGCAGTGCCATCGAATCCTCGCCGGTGGAGCTCCTCCATGAATCGTTCCCGCGCTTCCACCAGAATCGGAAAGACCCAAAAGCTGTGGAACTCCGCGCGCTCCCCCGGATAGGAAATCTTCCACGGCAGCGTTTTCGCAAACTCCTCCCCAACGGAAACTCGTTGCTTCAGACGTGCCGCGTCGAAAGTCCGCAGCCTGTGCGCCAGCAAAGCTAAAAGCGGGTACGAGCATTGCCACTGAATCTCCTTTAGCCAATCCTCCTCATCCAACCCGCGCACTTTTGCGATCACGCTTTCAAAGTCCGCCCCAAAGAGTTTGCATCCCCGGTAGAACATGCCGAACAGCAGCGGCAGCGTAAACAATTTCAGCAGCACATGCGTCAGCACTATCCCCGCAAACTGCTTCCGCGCCTGCGCCGGATGCGTCCGCTGGATCACCCTCATTTTCCGGAGCAACTCCGAGTCTTTCACGCGAAGCAGCGCCCCTCCCAGGGCCGTCATTGTCTTGATTGACCCGAAACTGAACATCGCCACATCCGTTTCCGGATGTCCCGTGTAGTCAGGCCCCGTAAACGCTTGTGCACAGTCTTCGATCACCAGGATGCCGCGCTGCTTCGCCAGCTCGATCACCGGCCCCATTGGCACGCGAGTGCCGAAAAGGTGCGCCACCACGATCGCTCGCGTCCGGTCCGTGATTGCCGATTCGATCGTCGCAATCTCTGGCGCCATGGTGCCGCCCCCGATGTCCAGGGGAATCGGAACCAATCCATGGTGCTTCACGATGTTCACCATCTCGGGGATCGTCAGCGCCGTCATCAGGATTTCGCTGCCAGCCGGAAACGCCAGCGCCCCCAGACACAGATCGAAACCGGTGCGAACTGTGAATGCTGAAAGCACCGGGTAACCGGGTGCAAACACGCTTTCGAGCTCCGCTTCTTTTGCGCGAATGCTTCTCGGGAACGCGCAATAGAAAGCCGCGCATGCAAGGTCGGTCCAGCCGATGTCCAATTGTTTTCGCGGATACATTCTGAGCCGAGGTGACTGTGTCATCGGAGAGGCTCATTTCTGCCAGTAATTTGACGGGTTGGCTGCCAGCGCGACCCCAAGTGAAAGCTTCGCCCAATTTCAGTCCCTGTATTCGGGGCAACCGCAGCTAGCAGCCGCGGATTGTATACTAGCCATCGGCCATACACTAGTATTGAAAGCAATGCGCGGCCTGGCGGACTCCTTTCTCTTACCGCCGATTACGTGATAGTTTTTCTTAGAGCGGTTCTTTTTTTGTAATGGATCAGCGTGCTCGAGTTTTATCGTATCGGGCCTGAACCGCTGCCAACCTTCAACTGTCAGCCGGACACCCTCCGGTCACGGGACAAGCACGGGAGAGACGCGAGCAATGAAGCGGGTTCACCTGGTCGTGTTGTGGCACATGCATCAGCCGCAGTACCGCGACCCCGAAAGCGGGCGCTACGTGCTGCCCTGGACGCGCCTACATGCCTTGAAAGACTACTGGGGCATGGTTGAAATGCTCCGCGAATTCCCAAGCTTTCATGCCACTTTTAACGTCGTGCCATCCCTCGGTATGCAGCTCGAGGAGTACGCCAGCGGCAATTTCAACGAGCCCTGGTTCTCGCTGGCCTTCAAGAGCGCCGAAGAATTGACCCGTGAGGACAAAGCCGAAATCATCGCGCGCGCGTTTCAGGTGAACCACGAGCGGCTGATGTCGCGCTGGCCGCGCTTTGTCGAGCTATTCGAATGGTCCCGTCCCGCAGGCGGCGCGCAGGCACTGGTCTCCTTCACCCCGCGGGACTGGCGCGACCTGCAACTCCTCTCGCAATTGGCCTGGATGGAAGAATCCTGGCTCGAAAAGGACGATGTCGTCAGCCGTCTGGCAACGAAAGGGAAGGACTACAACGAAAAGGACAAAGCCGCTCTGCGGAAAAAACAGCTCGAATTGCTCGGCATGGTGCTCCCCGTTTATCGTGACCTGGCGCAACGTGGCCAGATCGAGATCAGCACCACTCCGTTCTATCATCCCATCCTCCCGTTGATCTGCGATTCCGACATCGCGCGTGTGGCCAATCCCGGCACGCCTCTCCCGCGCCGCGCCTACCGCCGTCCGGAAGATGCGCGCGAGCAGTTGCGGCTTGCCCGCTCCTATCACGAAAGAGTTTTTGGCGTAAAGCCCGCCGGACTATGGCCTTCCGAGGGCTCGGTCTCCGATCAAGCGCTGACCATCGCCGCCGAGGAAGGCTTCCAGTGGTTCGGCACCGACGAAGGTGTGCTCGGCCGCACGCTGAACGTCGCCTTTTTCCGCGACGGCAATGGCATCCCCGCCAACTCCGACCGCCTCTACAAACCCTGGCGCGTGCAGGTTGCTCCGAACGGCATTACCGGCTTGTTTCGCGATCACCACTTGTCCGATCTCGTCGGTTTCGTTTACAGCCGCATGGACGCCAAAGAAGCAGCGGCGGATCTCCACAGCCGCATGCGCCACCTCGCTAACAACGTGCCGGGCGATCACCCGCTTACCATCTGTCTTTTTCTCGACGGCGAAAACGCCTGGGAATATTATCCTGGCAACGGCCGCGCTTTCCTGCGCGAATTCTACGCACGCATCCAGGGCGATCAGGATTTCCGTGCGCTCACGGCTACCGAAGCCATCGCCGCCGCCGGTGAAATTCCCCCCGCCACTGGAATTTTCCCTGCTTCTTGGATCAATGCTAATTTCGACGTGTGGATCGGCCACGCCGAAGACGTTGCCGCTTGGGAACTACTCTGGGACGCTCGCGAGACTTACGCCCATGCGTCGGAAGCGCGCAAACAAGGCAGGCCCGGCGCACCCACCGAAGCCGCGATGAAGTTAGCGTTCGAATCGCTTCTGGCCGCGGAGGGCAGCGATTGGTGCTGGTGGTTCGGCCCCGAGCACAGCACTGCCAACGACGCCGAGTTCGACGCGCTCTATCGCAAGCACCTCACCGCCATCTACCTCGCGCTCGGCCAGGTAGCGCCCCAAGAATTGGCCAAGCCCATCAAGCGCCGGCCGGAACACGCCGTGCAGATCGCTCCGACGGGCTGGCTGAACATCACCATCGACGGGCGGGATACCTCCTATTTCGAATGGCTCGGCGCAGGATTGTACTCACCGGAACGGCGTGGGGGCTCCATGCACGGCCGCGTCTTTTATCTCCACGAACTGCGTTATGGATTCGAGGAAGGCCGCTTCTGCGTGCGCATCGATCCATTCACCGAAGCGCTCGGGGAGCTGGAGAATCCCGAATTTCGCATCACCATTGGCGGCGCGGAAGAAGTGACTCTCGTCGTGAACCTCGAACGAGGCCACGTACAAGGGTTCGCCGTCGAAAAAGATCGCCTATGCCTGCTCAACCCCAAGGCCGTCGCGGAAGCGGCGTTTGAGCGCGTTCTGGAAGTGGCCATCCACAGGGACCTGCTCCACCTCACGGGGCAAAGTAAGTTGAGGCTCGGCGTCGCGCTTTGGCACGGTGGATTGCCCGTCGATGTCCTCCCCGCCGAAGGCTTCCTCGAAGTAAATCTGGGCGAAGACCACTCCGCTTGGACGCCAGAACTGTAGTGGCGGGTCTTTTCGTCATAGTTGAAGTGTTTCTTGAAATATCTCGGGAATGCCTCCGACTAGAATCGCCCCCCGGTTCATTTGAAGCTAAAGTTTTACTTTAGATTCTGTCTTCCGCTCGTCCCTTAAAACAATTTCACCACCAAATCCTGCGGATGTTCCCCCACCGCTATCATCGTCACCAGAAAATTCGTCCGCACCCGAATGACCGCCAAATCCCCCGAACCCTGGTTCACCACCAGAAGCAAGTTTTCATCCGGATCGAACCGCAACGCCGCGGGAGCATCCCCCGCTGGAACCGGGAAACCTTTTCCCGGTTCGCGCACAATGCGCCGGTTGAAAATATCCACCGGCGTGACGCGCCCGGCCGCCGTGTCCGAAACATACAGCCGGCTCGCATCCGCGCTGAGCACGCCGCGAGTCGGCGCCGACCCCAGCTCCATGTAATCGCCCACCTCGTGCGTCTCGGTGTTGATAGCCTGCAGCCCGTGAGCTTCCGGCGAAATTACGAACAGTTCGCCGCCATCGGGCTTGAGCAGCATATCCGTCGGCTTACCGGCCAGTTCGAGATGCGTGACCAAAACGCCGCGCTGCAGGTCCACGACGGATATGCGCCGCTCGGTTCGGCTCAGCACAAACGCCAGAGAACTGTCTGGCAGGATGGTTACGTCCTCTGGCTGAGCCACGACGGCAACGCTCCCGCGCAAGGCGAGAGTCGCCGCGTCATGGATGCCCAGCGACCCGTCATGTCGATTCACTACCAGAATGGTCTTACCGTCCGGCGTGACACGTGCAAGCACCGGTTCGCGCCCGGTCCGGGCGCGCGCGAGGATGGCGTGGGATTCAATGTCCACCGCTAGCAGTGTGTCGTTCCCCGAAGTCGTGGTAAAAAGCCGCGTGCCGTCCGGTGAAAAATCCAGCGCGTAGGGGAGTGGCCCCACCGGGATGTGCGCGGTAATCTGGTTGACTCTGGTATTCAGAACCCAAACGTACCCCCCGGTGCTGCTGACGCCGAAGATCTCCGCGCGCGTGGGATGCTCGCGCATCCCGGAGAGCCCCGGACCCACATACAACCGTGAGAAGGCCTTGAGCTTCACCAAGTCGACCACGGTCACGTTTCCGTCACTCGTGGTGACGTACGCGTAGAGTCGCAACCCGGGCCGCAGAAACGACGGCCGATGCTCGCGCAGGAGCACGATCAGTCCGGCGATGCTTAGCGCGGCAAGCAAGAAGTATGCGCGAAAGTTCTTGGGCCGATTCATGTGCGCGAGGAAATTGTCACATGTATCTAGGAAAGGTCAAACGCCGCGCTTTGAAACCGAAACGTGCGGCACCCTTTAGGTGGTTGTCGGCAGACCGTCGGCGGGGTCTTCCTTCTAAACTCGACTACGGTTTTGGATCTGAATTAGTGTTCAAATCTGACTTCGCTGCTACGTTGCTAGGAGCTTCCGTCGTTGGATGCTCTCCCTGGCGGGTGAGATAGAGCACGAACGGAGTGACCTCGAACGGCACTTTCTCGGATTCGGCCATTGCGCCTACTGGCTTGGACTTGAGCATCCGCAACTGGTCATCCCAGGGGTCGACCTTGATGCGTCCCCCGAGCGGCAGCGCAGCAATGACGTTAGCCGCAGGCTTCGCATCGGTATCGGACGGCTGTGCGGAGAACACCGCAGCGACGACGGTCCAGCTTGTGGAGACCCTGTCTCCCAGGTGGGGACTGATCAGGCTAGGGATTTCCCTCGACCGGTTCTTCAGTGCTTGGAGGAAGAGTTGTGCCGTGCCGGACTGTTCCTTGTAGGGCGAGTTGTTCAACAGTTCGGCCCCCTTCCGTTTCGCCGCCTGTTCTTCTTCCGGGGTGCGTGCAAAGTCAAAGTGGCGGAACGTCTCCTTTTCGTCGAATCGCACGCGGTTGAAGAACGCGAATTGCGTGTCCATACGATGTCCCAGCACCACGTGTCCGAGCTCGTGCGCCAGGATGGCGGCCAGGCTGGCTTCGTCGGGAAGCACGTCCACCAACCCGCGGCTCAAGACGATGGTGTGCCCTATGGTGAACGATTCCAGCGTTGAGGTCATTAGCACGCGGCAGCGAACTTCCGGCTGGATGTCCAGATTATTGGTCACCGCTAGGTTATTGACCACGGTCTCCAGCGCCTTATCCACCTCTCCATGCGGTGCCATCAATCCCTGGCGCTCCAGCCGCTCCGTGACGTTGTCTTCGGCCTGACGGCCCCAGGATCGCTCCGCTTGAAACGGCGAGTAGTCGCTGGCCGTTTCCGTCTGATCCTTCACCGGCCCCTCAACCAGCACCTTACTCAGCTCTTGCTCCTCCCGAACATTGCCCAGGTCGTAGCCCCACAGGCGCGTCTGCGCTCGGAAGGCTTTGAATCCCAGGCTCTTGGTCTTCGCGTCTCGCACGCTGCCTTCTTCACTGTAGATGAAGGCCGGCAGCCATTGGTTCTTTCCGGCATTCATTCGCCAGCTGTCGAAATTGAAGTAGTGGCTAGTCAAAGACGAGCCCCCATAGGCCCCGTTGAAACGCACGATGTGGTAATCCTGATCCTCCACCCAGATGCGGCCCACGAAACGTCCCTTGCCCGTCTTCGGCAACGGATCGACGTCAAACACCAGACAACGAACCTCGCCCAAAAACTCGCGCCGCACGTACGTAATCTTGTAATGCCCTCGATCGAACCCGTTCATGTCCAGGAAGATCATCTGCAGGAAGCCGCGCGGGATAAATTGCGTGGAGAAAAAGTTAGCCCACCCCGCGAAAACCTTGTGCTTTATGCCCTCGTCGCGGTCCAGCGGCTCAACTTCCACGCCCTTCGCCAGCTCGGCCCGCCCTAGAAAGTATTTGTCGCCGTCCGGCACTGTCCCCAACTGCTTATCCGCGCGGAGATTCTGGATGTAGGTTTCCACCAGCGGTGAATATTGGCGAAGCAACTGCGCCTCCACCTGCTCCTGCGTCACAATCTTGTCCACCACTTCGCTCGGAGTCATCGGCTGCTGGGCGGCTGCCACCACCGACATCGCCACCCACGCCAGAGCCACAACTAATATGTTGGAGATACGCATAAAGTTCTATAAATCTGTACCAAATTGGCACAGGCCCCTGCCCGGCAGGGTACGCTCAGGGGAAGTAACTGCCATCTGTACAGAGGGCCAGTTTAGGGACAGCGGTATTGTCGTTTTGGCGCCTGACCGAAATGGGCCACGGTAACGTTGCTGTCGGCGCTGGGCGTAGCCGGAGAGATGCAACGCCATGCGACAATGGGGGGACGCAGGCAGGGAGGATACAAGGAAAATGAAGCTCGTCTCCGTGAACACCGGATTGCCGCGCGAAGTGAAGTGGCACGGGAAAATCGTGACCACGGCCATCCATAAAGAGCCAGTCCTGGGACGGGTGACATTGCGGAGGCTTAATCTGGATGGAGACCGTCAGGCGGACCTCACCGTGCATGGCGGTGAGCACAAAGCCGTTTACTGCTACTCACTGGCGCATTACGACTACTGGAACAGGGAATTGCCTGGGCAAGAGTTGCCGATGGGCATGTTTGGAGAAAACTTTACGATTGACGGCGGTAAGGACGGATTGCTGGAAGAGTCCGTCCATCTGGGCGACCGATTCTCAGTCGGTACTGCGGAAGTGGTGGTGACGCAGCCTCGGCTGCCTTGCTACAAACTCGGCGTGCGATTCCAGTCCGACGACATGGTGAAGAGGTTTCTGGCGAGTGGGAGAACAGGATTCTACGTCGCCGTCCTGCGCGAGGGAGAAGTCGGCGCCGGCGATGAGATCAGCGTGATCGCGCGGGAGGCCAATGCCGTTGCGGTTTCTGAGATCACGCGATTATATGTCGCGAAGAGGTTTGGAGTGACGGAATTCGATGCAGTGCGGCGTGCGTTGCTTGTAAAAGAATTGCCAGAGAGTTGGAAAGAATACTTCAGGGAGCGGCTGCGGCATGCGGCCGTCGGCCTGATCTGATTTTGTCGGTGAGGGGCGGGCGAATCGAAAGAGCAAAAAGGCGAAACTTGAGAGCGGATGGGAGAAAACCGCCACTTGTCTCCGAGAGTCACGTGGTAAACACGACTGGCACCTGGGCAGGCGGCTACCCGGCCGAGATTTGTTAGGAGGCACACCAGATGAAGCAGGAACCGCAATCTCACGTGGAACTCCTGGATGTGGCGCCAGGTCTGTGGATCTGGCGTCTCCAGCATCCTCGCTGGAAGCCGGGCCAGGGTTGGGAGCCAATCGTGGCGTCGACGTGCGTCGAGTCCGGCGGCGAGACGCTGCTTCTGGATCCGCTTGCTCCGCCCGAAAGCGCGGTCGAGGTCTGGAAGCTTCTCGACGCACGCCCGCCGACTGCCGTCGTCGTTCTCAAGCCCGATCACGTTCGGGACGTCGATCTTTTCGTGCGTCGCTATGGTGCCCGCGGGTTCGGCCCGCGCCTCTTTTTTCGTGAGGACATCCCAAAGACTGACCTGAAGTTCATCGAGCCCGGCAGCCAGCTTCCGGGAGGCCTTGTCGCCTTATACGACGGACGCGGCCGCAACGAGACGCCGCTGTGGCTGCCCGAGCAGCGTACCCTCGTTTTCGCCGACGCGCTGACGGCACCGGGGGGCGAGCTGCGCGTCTGGGCTTCGCCGTGCCATCAGGAGCGGGCATTGCCCGCGCTTCGCGCCCTGCTTGAGCTTCCGTTCGAGCGCGTCATTGTCTCGCACGGCGAGCCGGTGCATACCCGCGCCGCCTACGAGCGCGCCCTCGAGCTCGCCCCCTGGACGGGATAAGCCAGCGCATTATCGCAAGCGAGGTTGCCCACCGCTTTCCCTCATTTCTGAACTCCAAGCTTCGACCGTGTAACCCATAACATTTCAATGTCTTACGGCTCGATTCGAATGATACATAAATAATTACTTGACATATGATCTAGTTTGTGCTAGCATGTTCTTTGAAACTGACGCTCCAACCCGCCGCTCCCTCACCGAGCCGATTCCCTTTCTCCCAACAGCACTTGCCTAAGTCCCATGGAATCATATCGTTTGCAGACCCCCACCCCCTAACCGCAATCGAATCATATCGTTACAAAAACGTAGGGGGTGGGGGTCATCTTCACCTGCAATTCATCCACTCGCCGTTCAGCTCTTACCACTTCACTCAAGTTCTTTCCTTTCATACTCTTGCGCACTCTTTTGTACTCCCGAAGAAGTCAAGTTCTTTCATTTCAAGTACTTCTGCACTCTTTACGAAAAAACACCGGGGGTGGGGTAGGGAAGTCCCTTTGAATACTCAAACCCTTGCGACGCGTTCGCGGCGCGCTGGCTTCCGGAGTTACACTCATGGCGAAATCTACCAGGAGGTGCATGACCATGGCACGGATCCCCGCCGCTGACCCCAGTCAGCAAGGATTATTGCAAGGCCTCTTCACCCGCATCACCTATGCAATGACCAAACGCAAAGTAGGACGCACGGTGATGCCGGTGAAGATCGCCGCGCACCACTCCAAGCTTCTTTGGGGCTACGGCCAGATGGAACAATCTCTTTTCGCGAGCAAGCTCGTGGATGCCGGACTAAAGAACCTCGCTCAATTGCGCGTTGCCACGCTCGTCGGCTGCCCCTTTTGAATGGACATTGGTTCTGCGGTCAGCAGAACCAGCGGAGTTTCAGCCGAGAAGATCGCAGCGTTGCCCAACTATCGCAGCAGCGACCTGTTTTCCGAAACGGAGAGGCTCGTGTTCGAGTACGCCGACGGCATGACGCAAACTCCCGTCGAGGTTCCTGACGCCCTGTTTGCAAAGCTGCGGGAGAAGTTCACTGACGCCCAGCTAGTGGAGCTCACCGCAACCCTGGCCTGGGAAAACTATCGCGCGCGTTTTGACCATGCGTTCAGCGTGGAAGCCGAAGGGTTTGCAGAGGGCAGCTTCTGCGCGTTGCCCGTGCACGCAGCGAATCGCGCTTAGACCCTGGCGGTGCCTGCTCCCTTACCGAGTGGAACGGACGCTGCTATGCTCGCGCGGCGTTATTCCCGAGAGTTGTGAAAGACTCAGTTGGAGGAGAAAAACGTGCGTTCATCGGTAGTGGTTGCCGTTCTCGCATGGTTGCTGCTGGCGATTCCCACGCAAGCGCAAGAGCAGGCGCGCAAGTCGCCTTTCAAGCTGCAAGAGGTGATGATCCCGGTGCGCGATGGAGTGAAACTCCAGACCGCAATCTTGACTCCGGTGGATCAGCGAGGGCCGCTGCCGATTCTTTTTCGGCGCACTCCCTATGGAGTTCCAGAAAAACCGCCGGAGCAGATGCCGGCGCATTGGAAAGAGCTCGCACAGGATGGCTACATCTTCGTCGTCCAAAATTTGCGCGGCCGGTTCAAGTCTGAAGGCGTGTTCGATTTAACTTCGCAGGTGGACCTCACGAATCCGAAGGCCACGAATGAAACGACGGACGCCTACGACAGCATCAAGTGGCTGCTGAAAAATGTGCCGAACAACAGCGGAAAAGTGGGAATGTACGGTGTCTCCTACGACGGCCTGACCACCGCGCTGGCGCTGCTGCATCCGCACCCGGCATTGAAGGCCATCAGCGAACAAGCTTCGCCTGTCGACCAGTGGATGAACGATGACGACCACCGCTACGGCGCGCTGCGCGAAAGCTACGACTTCGAATATGCCGTGATGGAGCAAGCCGACAAAAACTCAAACACTCATTTCGAGTTTGAAACTTACGACACCTATCAGTGGTATCTCGATTTGGGCCCGCTCTCGAATATCAATGCGAAATATTTGCACGGGCACGGGACAATTCCTTACTGGAATTCCACCATCGATCATCCGGACTACGACGACTTCTGGAAAAAAGAAGCATGGGTGCGGCAACTGCACGCATCAACAGTTCCGAACCTGAACGTGGCGGGATTCTGGGATCAGGAAGATCCCTGGGGGCCGTGGCAGATTTTTCGCCATGCGGAAGAGCACGATCCCGAGCACACGAATTTCATGGTTGCCGGTCCGTGGTTCCACGGCCAGTGGCAGACGCCGAAGGCGGACAGCATCGGGCTGATCCCTTTTGCGGGACACGAAACGGCGCGCGAGTTCCGCGAAAATATCGAGGCTCCGTTTTTCCGTTTTTACCTGCACGGAAAAGGCGAAAAGCCAAAGTGGCAAGCGAGCACGTTCCAGAGCGGCTCGAACAGTTGGCACACGTATGCCGTATGGCCACCGAAAGAGGCTCAGGCGACCAATTTATATTTGCACGCGGATGGCACGCTGTCCTTCACCGCGCCGGCTGCGGGAGAAAGTCCGAAGGAGTATCGCGAGTATGTTTCCGATCCGGCAAATCCGGTACCGTACCGGCAGCGGCCCATTTCGCCTACGTATCCCGCAGGCGATTGGCGTACCTGGGAGGTTGCGGATCAGCGTTTTGTGGACGGACGCCCCGATGTCTTGGCATTCGTGAGCGCGCCTCTAGATCATGACATCACCGTTACGGGGCCGTTGGCCGCGGCGCTGTTTGCTTCCACTTCCGGGACAGACAGCGATTTTGTGGTGAAGCTGATCGATGTGTATCCCGACAATGCGCAGAAAAATAGTTGGGAGCCCGAAGCCGGCCCCAAGCCCGGCCAGTACGCGCAATCGCTCAATGGCTACGAATTGCCCATCGCCATGGAAGTGCGCCGTGGCCGCTATTTGCAAAGCTTTGAGACCCCGCACGCGCTCACGGCAAATCAGCCCGTCGAGTGGAACATTTCTCTGCGCGACCACGACCATGTTTTTCTGAGAGGGCATCGCCTGATGGTGCAGGTTCAATCCACATGGTTTCCGTTGATCGATCGTAATCCGCAAAAATTTGTGCCCAGCATCTACAAAGCAGTCGCTGCTGACTTTACGCCCGCGACGCAGCGGATTTATTGTTCACCGGCGATGCCTTCGCACGTGATCTTGCCGGTGGTCCGCTAGAGAGCCCTCGAACAGCACGCCATCCGGGGCTGCGCTACAAAAGCAAGGAATGAACACGCGCTAATTGATGGTGATCGGAGCGGAGATGACCGTGGAGTGCGCGATGGGCAATTGCGAGCGATTCGGGCTGGTTTCCATATTGGCGATGCCGTCGACCCCAGCCACAATCTGAAAAACGTAAGTGCTTCCCGCGTTGAGCAAGGGAACGGACATGGAAGTTTTTGCGGTGCCGAGTCTTGCGACGGTAACGTACTGCGTGGCTCCTGTCGGGAGTGTCGCGAGCTGGAAAACGGTGACGTAGTAGCCGAATGGTTGGGTGCCCGTGGGCGCTGACCAACTAAGATTTACGGCGGTGGTGCTCAGCGCCCCGGATTGAAAGATGCTGGCTCCATTGATCGTCGGATTTTGCACCGGGCCGACCAGCGGCGCGATCGGAGCGGTGCGAAGCGGTGTAGTTTCGCCAAAGGTCAGGAGAAACGTATCCGTGAGCGTTGAATTCGGTCTGGGAAGTTGCACCGTAGCGTGCTGACAGAATTGGAAAATTCTTGGCCAGGATTGCGGAAACGGATCGCCGAAAGACACCGCTCCGAAATCCTGGTCGGTAAGGATGGGTGGCGGCGTGGCGTTGATTGTTGGAAAGAGTAAAGGACCGCTCGATTCTCCGCAGGTATACACGGGAGGCGATAACCTGCTGCTCGAGGGCCCAGTCGGCACCAGCATGGTCAGGTTCGGGCCAAGGATGGTCGTCAGTGCGGTGGCAATGCGGTCGGTGACGAAAGGCTGTGCGGAAACAGAGAAGTCCGTGAGCAGCGGCAGCGGCGCTGTCGGCGCGACGTTCTGGTAACTATTGGCCCATGCCGATCCTTTGATATTCAACGGAATCGAGGATTGCGGACTCGGCGTTAATGTTGCCGAGATGTTATTTGTGGCGCCGTTGGTGATGGTGACGTTGGGTTGCGTCAACGCAGGGCCCAAGGCAAGTCCGGAGAATCCTCCTGAAGTGACCGGCTCCATCTGACGGAAGAAGAGAGTGTTGACCGACGAAAAGTCGATGATCGGATTCAACGGTACGGTGATATTCAGGGTGGTCGCTCCAGTCGTTCCAAGGAATCCACCGGCCAATGCCAGCTCAAAACCCCGAGTATTGGACTGAATCGGGAACAGATCTCCCTGCTGGATGGGATCGAGCCCGGACAGACTTACGTTTAAGGTTGTGGTGCTTTGCGTCGCTGTTTTCAATGGACTGCCAACAACGTCGACTCCCGCGTCAAAATCGCTGGTGCTGGTCCAGTAAGTTTGGAAAGGCGAGAGTTGCAGCCAGTAGAACCCGGCCGGCACGTCAGGGATCCCGAAGGTCCCATCGGGATTCGCCGCGCCCTGCAACCTGGTCAGGGAGCCATCGCTTTGCGGAACAAGCGCAGCCGGGTAGGGTTGGCCAGCAAGCCACACTCGCGGGATATCGACGGTGCCCGTCGGTGTCCAGTAAGTGAAGACTGCCTTGATCTGAATCGTGCCGTTGGGCGTGACGCTCCAGGACTGGCTGGCGCTTCCACCCTTTGCGTCGGTGGCGGTCACAGAAAATTGATTGGCAATGCGGGACTGCGCGTGCGTTGGCGTCCACGTGAGCGTATTCCCTGAAAGAGAAGCTCCAGTGGGACCGGCCGTTAGGGAAAATGCTATGGCCCCCATATCGGGAGAGGTTGCGGAAAGCTGGTAGGTATACAGCGTGCCTTCAACGGCCGTCGTAACCGGCACGCTGGAGAACGCGGGGATGGAAGGGGGAGTGGAGTTTGAACCGGCTCCACAACCAATAAAAATGATCGAAATGAACAGGAGGCAAGGAATGAGTCTCGCGATGGGCTGCGACATGGAGGAATCCTCGGACGACCCGCTTGCGAACGAAAGGGTATCGCACTTTTTTCCCAAAAGACAAGACAGAACGTGCGACAGCACGGCTCGTTCATTCGGAGTGATGCCTCACAGCCCCTGCAACGTTCTAGTCTCTCACTTTTTCTCGGCAAAGCTGGCAGAACACGGCGCGCCGCCAAGAGCTAGAGTGGTTTAGCCGCGCGGGCGGGTCGGTATTGTGTCTTTTCGCTAACGGGACGAGTAGTAGCCGTCTGCATAGCCTCTACGGAAAAACGGCTCAGACCGGGGATCAAAACGATCTGCATAACGCATATAACTTGGCTCTCTGCCGTCGCGGTAATCTTTTTGTCCCAATCGATAGGCGGTATCGTAGGAATCCTTCTCCTCGGCGCGCATGACATTGGTATCGGGCCGCGCCGAATCGTACCCGTCGTAGTATCCGTCGATGAAGGCCTCTTCCCATTGCGGATTGTACTGGCCTTTGTGGCGGGCGTCGCGCTCTGAAGTCCTCGGCGCCAGAATGGTAACCACGGTCGTAAGAACGTTTTTCCTCTGTCATAGCGCGTTCGCCGCCATAGTTGTTCGCATTCACAGGAACCGAGGCGCCGATCCATACCAACCGGAATCTCTGATTATCCTGGCTTGCCGCGCTCCAAACCTGGTATTCGACGCCGTCATCGCGTGAGCCGTGGGGCAAGTCTAAAGATATGTTCAGCCTCGAGGTAAACCGCCGCTCGCCCCCTTTGCCCTCCATTTTCCAGAGTTGGCTGTCAGCGCCCGATGGTTGCGAAGTGATAACGCGAGCACCGTCGCGGGCCCGCCCTCCGTCGATATCTATGGCCAACCTAGTCAGCGCGGATTTGATATAGACGTAGCCATTGCCGGCGTCTTCGATATCCCACTGTTGACTCTGCGAGTGGTTTCGCGGCCACTGCACTATAGTGCGCTGGTCCTGCCGGTTCAGGTCCAAAACCTTGCCGCTGGCCACATTTTCAATTTCATAGCGCCCCGGACCAGAGTACTCGGTTTGCGGGCTGGGAGTTCGCGCCACTGCGGGGGCAGCGGCGAGGCCCACGGCCGCAAGCAGGATCAGTGAAATCGGGATTGCGGCATTGCCTTTGTGTCTTCCACTCATGGCGATTTCTCCGTTTGGCCAGAAATGGCCCTGTGAGTTGATGGTATCGCCGACGCGGAATGTTCCGGAAGACTGAGGTGATCCGGTGTTTTCAAAATGCAACGTACCGCGGCGGAGGGCACACTCCCAGTGCGTCCTCGCTCTCTTTCTCAGCGGCACAGAGGTGAGGTGAGGACGGCCCCTCAGCGGATTGTTGCTCACCGGCAATGCCTTTGTGGATTAAAGCGGCGCAAAATTCACTCGACATATGTGCCGTTCTCGAATTATTGTCGGCGTGAAAGACCACGCACGCAAGCAGACCTTCGCAGACCAACGGAGAATCGCATCCACCATGTCCAAGCCGTTAGAGCTCGAATTCGTGCTCGTGTCCAGCGACTACGCAACGATGAATGCCGTGTCCGGAGGCGTGAAAAAATACGGCGCCAAATTTACTCTGGTCCCCACGGCGGAAACCGGGCGCGATTGCCTGAACCGCCGAAAGATCGACGGCGTTTTCGTGGACCTGAAAGTTGCCGGGGCGCTGGGGCTGATCGAGGCCATCCGCAAAGGGACGGCTAACAACAAGGCGGTGATCTTTGCCTGCGTGACCGACGCAAAAGAATATACGCTGGCGTTGAGCGCCGGGGCGAACTTTCTTCTGCGGAAGCCCCTTCAGGAAGACGGCGTCGCGATGCATATCACCATTGCAAAAGAGCTGCTGGAGCGCGAACGGCGTCGGTACTTCCGGCATGCCGTGAATCTTCCGGTGATTTTGAAAGAAGGAGAGGCGGAACAGCATGCGCGGACGAGCGATCTCAGCGAAGGAGGGATGGCGGTGCGGACCGCGAAAGCGCTCCGGCATTCCGCGGTCATCGACTTCGCGTTCGAATTGTCGCTGGGCGCAAGCGTTAGCGGCAAGGGGCAAGTGGCGTGGACCAACACGGAGGGAACGGCGGGGATTATCCTGCAGACTTTCCATGGCAAGGGGCGTGAGCATCTTCAGGCGTGGGTGACGGTGCAAGAACAACTTGCGATCAAGAAGAATCCGCCGGAAGAGTGATCCGGGAATTGGCTGCAAAAGGCGCGAGAGTCGACCCTAGCGGTGGATTGGGCAAGTGCCGGGTTCAAGCCCCGGAGTAAGTCTTGTACGCAGACCAAGTGACGCCGCGATCATTGAAATTCAATCCGATGCCGTAGCGGGCGTCCGGGAGTCTTTGGCAATAGGCAACCTTACCGTGGATCGTGACCTCATCTTTCAGTGAAGTGACCAGCGCCTCGTCACCAGGTCGCCAGGGCTTGGTGGAAATCACGCGGGCACCGTGAGCACTGACGTTGTCCGTATAGGTCATTTCCGCTTCGCCGGAGGGCTGACCCCGCGCGTTGGTGAGGCGCACAACGATTGCCATTGGTAACCGTTTCTCCATACGTCCTTCGAACCTGGTCATTGAGGCCATCTGGCCTGAGCCCAACGGTGGTGGGGGGCTGCGACGCGGGTCTGGGAGGTGCCGCGGACCTTTAACCCGTAGTTTTATACTTCAGCCCACACTCTCAGTTACCATCGAGATGTTTTCGAAGCAATCAGGTAAAAACCTGAAAATGGGTGCGAGCCAGGGCCCTAGTAACTCCAGGGACGAAGCGCGGACCAGGCAGGGGCGCATTGATTGCAGTAAACATTTGTAACGAGACTGCGGTTGGGCATAACGAGATGTGTGGCGAGGAGCCGGCTAGTTGATGGTGCGGTGAAGGACTGCGGCGATTTGGCGCATTTCGTCGGCGAGGGCGATAAATTCCTCGGGGAGAAGCGATTGCATGCCGTCTGAGAGAGCTTTGTCCGGCTCGTGATGAACTTCGATGAGCAGGCCATCGGCGCCGACGGCGACCGCGGCGCGGGAGAGCGGCAAAACTTTGTGGCGCTTGCCGGTGCCGTGGCTGGGATCGACAAAAATGGGAAGATGGCTGCGCTTTTTTACCGCGGGAACGACGGCGAGGTCGAGCGTGTTGCGTGAAAAATCGGAGAACGTTCGAACGCCGCGCTCGCAGAGCATGACGTTGTAATTGCCCTCGGAGAGGATGTATTCGGCGGCCATGAGGAACTCGTCGAGCGTAGCGGACATACCGCGTTTGAGGAGGACGGGCTTCTTGGCGCGGCCAGCGCGCTT
>WNFJ01246733.1_pt2 | contig 18645 bp, 18 predicted proteins | sample 5400461 | NCBI WGS metagenome assembly WNFJ01 (sample SAMN13153349, study PRJNA577476) | soil metagenome | isolation source: 115 cm saprolite on Douglas fir-dominated hillslope | place: USA:California | collected 2013-09-17
CAAGTGCAGCAGCCGTTCATCACTTCGACCTCGGTAATCCCCAAAGCAGGCGTTGGCGGCACAGACATTGCCGGGCCGCTCTACAAGTGGGTGCGCATTACGCCGCGGACGGAATTTTCCGGAAACATCGACGTTGACGGTATCAACGGGAAAGACAATCTGAATCCGCTCTTCTACGACGGTACACAGCAACTTCTCTCGAATGGCAATCCGGTCCCCGGCGCTGGTCAGGTACTCACGGTCACGGCCTTGGCGATGACGCCTTACGGGAGCCGCCGCATGGTTCAGTACACCGTCGCACCTGATCCGGCTTTTGCCGCAGCTTTTCCCACTTTTCCCTCGGCGCTGACATTGGATGGTACCGGTGTTCAGTTCAAGGGCTCCTCTGGCGGCAATCAAGGGTCTGGTAACGGCAATTTTCAGATCAATGGGAATGACAGCGATGCTTCGCGCACACCGACCGGCATTCCGGCAATCGGATATACAAATTCCAATGACGGGCCCGGTATCTCAACGGCGGCTGTACCCTCTAACAATTATCTGAGTCCGCAAAATCCTCCTGTCGGCGTCGTTACGCTATCGCCGATGCTTCAGACTCCCAGCGGCCTCGATAGCCTCGTTCAAAGTATCACTCAGAACGCTGATTCGGTGCTCAATCCGCCCTCCGGCACTGCCGCGGACCAGACCAGTTTGCCCTCCGCTATGTCCGCGCAGAATCCTATGATCGTCGTTGTCAATGGCGATTTTAATCTGCACGGGCACGGCACCGGCTACGGGTTGCTGCTCGTGACGGGAACTTTGGACTACGATCCCGATGCGTCTTGGAATGGTGTCATTCTTGTGATCGGAAGAGGCATATTTACTTCCAGCAAGTTGGGAGTAGGAGTAATTAACGGAGCGGTTTTCGTCGCGCAAACGCGCGACTCGACTGGCAATTTATTGTCTGATCCAAGTTTAATGCACAGCTCTTTTACACAAACGGGAGGGGGTAATGGCATCCACTACAGCAGCAACTCGGTGAAGGCCGTCCAAGCGTTGATGACATATCAGGTTCTCTCATTTCGAGAGATTGACCAAACGATTCGTTGATCGCGGCGCGCGCGAGACCTTTGTCTGTGCCATCCTTTTGTCGGCGATTTTTTCGAGTCCCCCTTGTGCCCGGATTGCTGTGCGCTTCTCGCCCTCTGCGTCAGTCCATGTGGTGATGCATCGCGAAAATCTTGTCGAGCGAATCTTCGTAGGGAAAGACGTGCACCATCCACCATCCATCCGAAGATCGACGGCCGGAAACGTCCACCAGCCGCGTCGCAAGCGTCTTGCGTGGCGATCGAGCCTTTCAAGCCAAACTTGGTCCAGTCGGCGTTGCGCACTTGTGCGCGTGGCGGCATGCACAGATTCGTATGCAAGTGCCACATCGCGACGCTCAGTGGCACTCGCGCGTTGAGTTGGTCCTCGTTCGCCCGCTTGGGCATGGTGTACATCGCGCCCATAAGCTCATACCCGGACGAAGTCTTTCGGTACAACAGTGACGTCGGTCGCCCCGGATCAAACGTAAAGGCCTCAAGGAACCCGTTGCGATAACTGGTAAAGTGATATTCCGGTTGCGGGATATTCGGCAAGAAAATCTTGAAGCCGTCGTTCAACGCCGCATGGTAATCGCGGTACTTCTCAATGCCGGCGCGAAGCTGCGCCACGATTTCATTCGCGCGCTGCACGTCTTCCGGAGTCTCTGGGCGCATCGCCGTCATCGTCATGTGCTCGCTGTGCGCATCGTGATGCCCCGGCGTCATCTCGTGGACCGCGGCCTTTTCATTCGCATGCTCGTCGGTCATGTCCATGCCGGGCATGCTGCTGTGATCGACATCCGGCGCCTGCGCGCCCGATTCTTGCGTGGACGCTTGCCGCGCCGGCACGCGATGAGCCGGCAATGCCGCCAGCAAAATCGTGAATACAAAAAGCGCGCCAAGAAGCATTCCCGCTTTCGCTGCTATTTGAAGCGCGGTGCTGCGTGCCGACATCAAGGTTTCTCCTGCACTAGATAATACGAAACAGTGTGCCGGATGGTTTCAGCGTCTCGCATGCTGTTGCGCCGCCAAAACTGTACAAAAGGTCAGGTTTCATCTCCCTCCGAACTCTGTGCCTCTGTGCTCTCCGTGGTGAAATTCTTCCGTCGCAAGCCGCATGCTAAAATCAGTCCGTGAAAAAGCGCACCATTCACCCTGCAAAGCAGCTAACGGGCGGCGTCGAGCCTCCGGGCGACAAATCCATCTCCCACCGTTACGCCATGATCGCCGCGCTCGCCGACGGCTCAAGCGAATTGCGCCATTTCGCCGCCGCGGCCGATTGCCACAGCACGCTCGCTTGCATGAAAGCACTGGGCGCCGAGGTCAAGATCGACAAAGACACGGTGCGCGTCACGGGGCATGGCTTGCGCGGACTCAATGGCACGCGCCGCGCGCTCGACGCGGAAAACTCCGGCACCACCATGCGTTTGCTCGCCGGCATTCTTGCCGGCCAGGAATTTACTTCGCAATTGACCGGTGATGCCTCGCTGCAAAAGCGCCCCATGAAGCGCGTAGTCGGTCCTCTGCGGCAAATGGGCGCCGACATCCGCGCCCGCGAGGATAATTTCGCGCCGCTCGAAATTCGCGGCGGACGCCTGCACGCGATTGATTTCAAGATGCCCATGGCCAGCGCCCAGGTAAAATCCGCGGTGTTGCTCGCTGGATTATTTGCCGACGGCGAGACCATCGTCACAGAGCCCGCGCGCACGCGCGACCATACCGAACTGGCCCTCGAAGAATTTGGCGCGCCGATCGAGAAGAGCGGCAAGACCATCCGCATTCAAGGACTCGCCGCGGGAAATGGCACCGCGAACTTGCAGCCGCGCTCTCTGGACGTCCCCGGAGATCTATCCTCGGCCGTCTTTTTCATCGCTGCTGCTTCGCTCTTTCCGGACTCAAACCTGCTCATCCACAACGTCGGCCTGAATCCGACGCGCACCGCGATTCTCGATGTCTTCGCGTCTATGGGCGCCTCGCTCCAGATGTTGTCCGTGCGCAGTGCCCACGGAGAAATCGTCGGAGATTTGGCGGTGAAAGGCGCCTCGCTCAAGGGTGGCGTGATTGAAGGCGATCAAATTCCGCTGCTCATCGACGAATTGCCCATGCTCGCCGCACTCGGCCCGTACACGGAGCAGGGAATCGAGATCCGCGACGCCGCGGAGTTGCGCGTAAAGGAAAGCGACCGCATTGCGGCGCTCGCCGAAAATCTGCGCCACATGGGTGCAACAGTGGAGGAACGTCCCGACGGCCTGCGCGTTGAAGGCCGCGCGGCAGGGAAGCTGCGCGGCGCGGAGATCGAGCCTCACGGCGACCACCGCATCGCCATGGCCTTCGCCATAGCAGCCCTCGGCGCGAATGGCGCTACACTAATCCGCGACGCCGACTGCGCCGGCGTGTCCTATCCAACTTTTTTTGATGATCTTGATCGCGTCGCCGAAAGATAGAAGAGATTGACCTTCCCGCCGTCGCGCAGGGGTGCGCACTTGGAAATCGTGCCGCTAACCTCCGGCCTGCCTGTGTTTTTCAACGCTTAGAATAGAAGGAATAAGTCAGGTTGTAGTTCAGGAGGTAAGCCTCTTTGTGCGCCCAGACGGTATTCTCGATCCTCTACTTCGCCTCCGATGGTTCCTGGTTTATGTTGATGGCGCTGGCCGGCGCCGTCGGTGGGGTCGCTTTGTTTTTTCAGGGATTCCGCATGCTGCGGTACAAGCGGCTCATCCTAAACACTCCCTTTTCAAAAATTCGTAGCGCTTCCATAGGCTTGGTGGAAGTGAGTGGGATGCCCACCGGGCCGCAAACGATCTCCGCGGCCATCACCGGCGACCCTTGTTACTACTATCGGGTAAAGGCTTGGCAATGGATGGGGTCAGGAAATGACCACAAATGGGAGCAGGTGTTGGACGAGAGCTTGTCTGTTCCTTTTTTTCTCGACGACAGCACCGGAAAGGTGCTCGTCAATCCACAGGGTGCGGATCTTGATGTGCATCGCAACTTTAAAGATGAAATACAGTCATCGTATTTTGGCAAAGGCAGCCTCATTCCCGAAAATATCCGGAAATTTGTGGCCCTCCGCGGGCTGCTTTCCGGCGACAAAATACGATTGGAAGAGCGAATCATAAAGCCCGGGTATCCTCTCTTTGTCTACGGCACCCTCGGCGAGAATCCTGGCCAGATGTCTTGGACACCGACGCCGCACGCAACCAGTACCCGTATTTCCTTTGGCTCCGGCTTCGGCCGCTCGCTTAACTTCAAATTTAATTTCGGAGACTCCGGATCTGACGTCGCGACGAAGGTGATGGAGGGAATGCTCGCTCGATCGTCATGGGACAAAAGTGTGCACATCGAAGCAGGGAACACGAGCAGAGGGCCGATTGTGCTTCCCGATCGCGTAGTCGAGCAGCTGAATCGCATCGGAGTGGCCCTCCCTGTGCCCGTGCTACCCGAGTCCTCGCAGATGGCTTCCAACGCCGGTAGACTCGCGAGTTCGGGCGGCGTCGCAGTAGCCACGCAGATCCCACCAGATGGGCCCGGTGCGTCTCCTACGGATAGCGCGGAAAAACAAAGCATTGTGCGAGGCACGCCAGCCGCGGCCGGTTTCGACTTGCACCCTCGCGTGGCAATCGGCAAGGGAGAACGAGGCGATCCCTTCACGATTTCCTCCCAAAGCCAGCGCGAGGTCGTGCAAGCCCTGGCCTGGAAGTCCCTGGTCTACATCTGGGGCAGCCCAGTCTTCACGATAGTGTGCATCTATTTTCTGCTGGTCTATTGGGGATGGTTGTAGGAGCACACAGGAGGCATGGGTGTGATCCCTTTTCTCGTACTCGTGTTCGTGGCGGCAGGGCTGTGTTTTCCCAGTACTCATTTGGCCGGGTGCGGCCGGTAGTCGGTCGCCCGGAAACACCCATGGATGTGGTCGTTGACCACGCCGACGTTCTGCTCAAGCAGCGGCACGACGAACTGCCTCGCTTGGCGGATGTTTGCAAGGGCTACATGCAATACGAGCGCGAGACCCTGCAGCAGTTGACCGACGCCAGAGCCAAATACGCAGCCGCCGTCACCGTAAACCAGAAAGCGCAGCTCAGCGGTACTCTGAGCGCCTCGGTTCAGCGCGTCTTCGCCACCGCCGAGAACTATCCTGATCTCAAGGCCAACGCCACGTTCCTAGAACTCCAACAGCGTATAACGGACCTCGAGAATCAAATCGCCGACCGCCGCGAGTTCTACAACGACGCCATCAATCTCTTCAACACCCGCATTCGGCAGATGCCCGATGCCTTGATGGCCGACATGGCTGGGTTTAAGGAACGTCAGACGTTTCAGGTAACCGCTTCAGAGAAAAGGTACGTTGCGGTCGGGCTGAATCCAGTGACCCGCTGAATGGGAGTCGACTGAATCCGCAAACCTGACCGTCAGCGAGACGGCCCGAAGTATCGGTAATGGCCGGTGATCCTCCAGTTGAATAAGACATCTTCCATTTGTGGGCCGCGCCCTATGTTGTGGACAATCGAGTAGCGTCCCGTTCGCGCTGATTTGCGATCCACCACAATGCCTATGTGGGGCACGTTCCCGCCAAGATCCCACGTTACCAGATCCCCAGGAGAGTAGTCCTCGCTGCGCTCACTGACCGGAAGCTGTTCTCCTTTGCGCGCAAAGAAAGCCATCAAGTTAGGGACGCGGCGGTGATCGATATTCGTGTCAGTATGTGCAAGAAGCCATCGCCGTTGATTCGGATAGGCCGAGAAATTGTGCAGCATATCTTCGTGAACTTCTTTTTGTAGATCGATGCCAACGGCGCGGTATACGCGGATAATTTCATCGGTGCAAACGCCGGTTCCGGAGGGGACGTCCCCGTTCGGGTAAGGAATCCGGACGTAAGCAGGATCATAACGAACAATGTGGTGCGTCCGTTCTACGGCTGCGTCGACGAGTTTCTGAAGGAACTGCTGGTGTGCCGGCGAAATTGCCGGCGGGTCTTGCGCTAACGCGGGCAGAAGGATCAGCAGGAAAAGAAAGACGATCGGGATCAAGTTTCGCATCGTTGAGACCGGCCGGCGATAGATCCTATCAGGTGTTCACCCGATAAGGCGCAGTCAACACGCTACTCACCTCTATTTTTTAATCTGGCATTCACACATAGCCACTTAGTTTCGTAAAATCATGTCAGTCCCGCCCTCGGCTGCGAACCTCCGCTCTTCGGAATGCTCGAGCCGATTCTCCTCTAACGGAGTGCTCCCTTGAAAATACGTCGTCGTGAATTAGTGAAAAACCTCGTGCTAGCTTCCGGAGCCGCAGCGCTCGCGCCGTCATGGCCGTTCAGCAAAGTGACGTCCGCGCGCCCGACCCTCCCGGATTTGCCCAGCCCTGGCAATTCCCGGATCGACCATGTAGTTGTCGTCACCATGGAGAACCGCAGCTTCGATCATTTCCTCGGTTGGCTCCCCAATGCGGACGGCAAGCAGGCCGGCTTGACCTACCTGGACACGCAAGGCATCGCGCATTCAACCTATTCGTTGTCTGGCGACAATACCGGATGCCCGCATCCCGATCCCGACCATTCCTACGACGGCGCGCGCACCGAATACGACAGCGGCAAAATGGACGGCTTCCTGCGTGCCAGCACGAACGATATCTACAGCATCGGCTATTACGGTGAAAAGGACATTCCGTTCTACGCGGCGCTCGCGCGGCACTACACAACCTGCGACCGCTACTTTCCCTCAATCTTAGGGCCGACGTTCCCGAATCGTCTCTTCTTGCACGCGGCGCAAACCGACCGCCTGAGCAATACCCCCGCTCTTAGTACGCTGCCGACAATTTGGGATCGGCTTGCCGCTGCGGGTGTGAGCGCCAACTATTATTATTCCAATGTTCCGTTTCTCGGGCTGTGGGGACCGAAGTATGCTGGCATCTCTCGACTCTACACAGACTTTCTGGTTGCCGCAGCCACCGGAACGCTGCCCGCGGTTTCCTTCGTAGATCCGATTTACACCATTCTCGACGACGGCACCGGCAACGACGACCATCCCCACGCCGACATTCGCAAAGGAGATCGCTTCCTTTACGACACATTCCAGGCCGTGGCTAGAGGTCCGAAGTGGGCCAACACTGTCTTTGTCGTGAATTTTGACGAATGGGGCGGCTTCTTCGAGCATATCGCGCCGCCGCGAGCCACCGCTCCGAACAATGTCGATCCTGATCTCGTCAATGGAAAAGCGCTCCTCGGCTTCCGCGTTCCCACCGTGGTCGCCTCGCCCTTCAGTGCCGGACAAGCGAACGATCCGCGGGTCAGCGATCTGGTGTTCGACCATACCTCCGTCCTGAAGCTGATCGAGTGGCGTTGGGGTCTCGCTCCTCTGACGCTGCGCGACGCCAGCAATGATGTGTCGAATCTTGCCCACGCGCTGAATTTTGAAAATCCAAACGTCTCGGTCCCCACACTGCCGCAACCAAACGCGCCGCTCCTCGGTGCGCCGTGTCTTTCCACATCCGGCGGCATTCTAGGTGCTGCGCCGTCAGTGCCACAAACCAACGTCTGGAGCCAGCTCGGCCAGTTAGCTGCGGCCAACGGCTTCACCGTGAACCTGCCGTAAAAACGCCAGTCTCTTGCGTAGGGGCGCAGCACTGCTGCGCCCCATGTCCGCGCAATGCGTCTTTTCCTCGCTTTAGCTGGTTTTGTGAATGGAAATCGAACCATAGCTCGTCTTCAGGATAATCTTCGGTCCGCGCCCTCGCCCGTACTTGCCTTCCAGATGCGAGTCGCCTGAATCCGTCGAAGTTTTCTTCAACGTATCGGATTCGAATTCCGAGTCGATATCACCGGAATGGCAGTCCGCCTGAATCTCAAAACTAGAGGACTCCGGCAGAGTTAAGGTAATCGGCGCGGACGCATTCGTGATTTCGATGTCCTCTTTCGGCGGCGAAGAGAAGCGCACCTGAATATTGCCGTTCCGGTTGTCGATCTTTACTTTGCCGCCGGTATTTTCGATGTTGATGTCCTCATCGCGCGTTCGCGCAATCAAGTTGCCTGGCGCATCGACCACATCCAAATTCCCCGAGCCCGCTTCCATGTGCCCGGCGAGCTGCGTCAGCGTCAGATCCGTCCGATGCGACACAAACCGCACGCCCTTGGTCACTTTGTCCGCCCGAATAGGCCCGACAAATTCTCCATTAATAGTAAAGCTGCCGCTGGCGTTTACCACCTCGACGCTTCCGCCGTGTCCCGAAATTTTCACGTCGCCCTTCGTGTCCGAAATTTTGGCGTCGCCGTGGCGCATATCCACGCTCACGTCTCCGCCCGTGCCTCGCACTTCGATGTCGCCATTGCCGTTGTCGACGCTGACCTGCGAAGCCATATCGGATACGCTCACGTCGCCCTTTTCGCTATGAACGGTCAGCAAGGCCTTCTTCGGCACCGTGATATCCATATCGACGCTGACACGCGAGCCCCCGCCTCCGACTCCCGTGGGACGCACCTCAAAACCGTCTCCATTCTGGACGATCTCCGCGGACACGTGCTCGCTCATCCGCTTCGCAGCGTTCTCGCTCCAACTCTTCACATTGACTTTGCCGGAAACCCGAATTTCGGGCTGGTCGGACGCTCGAACAACAATGTCGCCCCTTCCCCCGCGCACCGTAATGCGCGCATTCGCCGGCACCGCTTTCGGAGCCACATCAATGCTGCTGGCAAATGCTTCGCCGGGAAAATCCATCTCCCCCATGCCCGGGAAGTGTCGTGGCACCATATCTATGGAAGCTACGATACCCACCAGCGCGAGCAGGCCAAGTACCAGAAAAACTTCCCCAGAAGTAATGCGCGATGCTCCGGGCTGCGAACCTCGCGCACCCGCAGTTCGCTCATAAATTTTGATGGCGCCCCAAAAAATCAATATCAGCGGCCACCAGCGGAGAATGACTCCCGTTAACTCGAATCCGCGATAGTTATGCAGTAGCAGCAGCAAGCCGATAAAGATCAGGATCAGACCGCTGAAGACGCTGCTGCCGCGAGGGCGAAGTCTAGACATGAACTGTCATCGTCCCTGGCCCGGCACTGAGTTCTGCGCAGAACCCGGCGTTGCCGGTGGGACGGCGGGAGGCGGCGCCGGCATCGAATCGATGTGGCCATCCATCGGTGCCATCGAAGACGCCAGCAGCACCGCGCCGATCACAATCAAAATAAACGGATAAGTATTTGAGAAGTCAAAGAAAGCTCCGCGAACTTCGTGCAGCAGGAACAACACGCCGATCGTAATCAGCACCGCCGGACCCATCAGCCCGCGAATAGTACATCGTGGACAGTGGCAACCAATTCTGTTAGCCATAGCTACTTACCTCTTTACCGATCGCCCAGCCGATTCCGGAACATCAAAAGCCCCACAATAATCAACAACACCGGCCAGAACTGCTGAATCCTCCACCACGGAAACCAATCGAAATTGTGCAGCAGCAGCAAAATCCCGATGCCGATAATCAGGAACGGCCCGACCGGCTTTCCTTTGCTGAAATTTTCCAGCGGATCGTCCAGATGCTGGCCCGCAAGGCGCGCCTTCGCCGTGCGATACGCGTCCACCGGCATATAAATCCACAGCGCGGAGATACAGATCCACAGCGCCGCCTCCGCGCCTCCGCTGACCGCCCCGTCCACACCCATGATGAAGAGAAGCAGGAAAAGCGCAAGGTGGATAATTCCTTTGCCGTATTGTTCGTTGTAAAAAGCGCCAAGTCCTGGCAGGAATCCGAGGAAGAACGCCAGCAGCGGGCTAGGTGCAAGCCCGGCCGCGGGTCGCGCCCCAGTTTCCGCAAAGTGCTGCGCCGGCACGCCACCGGGAACCGCGGCTGCCGCCGGCGGTGCCGCAAGCCCCATCACGTTCGCGAGGCAATCTTCGCAATACAACACATCGCGAACCGGCCGCACGCACACCGCGCACATCGCCTTGCCGCAATTCCGGCAGTACCCTACGGCATCCGCATCGGGATGCACCGCACACTTCATAGCACGCTCCTCGAAATCATAGTTCGCCGAGCCCGCCGCAGACCGCTGGCAACTCCGTCGCCAGCACCTCTATTTGCCGGGCCAGATCGTTGGCGCGATTCTGCTGCCGCGGCGTTGCGGGCTTCGAGCCATCGCTGCTGCCAGGCTGCTTCTGCGGGGACGATTCAGGAACAGTGCTCTCCGGATTTGCGCGCAGATCGTTCTCGTCGCGCAAACGCGATTGAATTTCGTTTACCACGCGCAAGTCGTTCACGAATTTCGCGGTCCGCCCGTAAGCCACATGCACCCTGCTGTCGACCCTGTTATAGATCATCGCCGGCCGCAGGTCCGCCAGCTTTGGATGCCGCCAGTTGAATCCCGTCGCACTCACGAAAATAATCAGCGTAGCGGCCACGGAAAGCGTGCCGTAGGCAAAGCGCAATGAGGCGAGATGGCGGATCCGGCGGAACCAGCTGGCTGCTAGTTCGCGCGGCCCCAGGGTGTTGTCGAGAATCGCATAGACGAGCCGTGGAGGCACGGGCACCTCGTCCATTGCATGCAAATGGGTCACGAGGGCGGAGACAGTCCCAAGCAGCGGAGCGCACCGCATACACGACGGTACATGCGCCGTAAAGTCCGCCATCTCTACGGGAGTAAGCACCCCGTCGAGATAATCGCTAAGCCGCGCTTCCGTTTGTTCGCAAGTCCAAGTCATACCGTACTCCCGAGCCCTGCCGCGGAACCGTTCAATGCGGCCGCACTCCCATCTGCTGCAGAATGCGCGCCAATTCAATCCGTCCGCGGTTAATCCTTGATTTTACCGTGCCTTCGGGTACCGACAGTACCCGTTGTATCTCACCGTATTCCAATTGTTGCAAGTCCCGCAAAATCACGGCCTCCCGCAATTCCGGCGAAAGCTTCGTCAGCGCCGCCTGAATCTGCCCGCTCAGTTCGCCGAGCAACGCCTGCTCGTCCGGCCGTCGCGCTGTCGATTCCTTGTTTTCGACCACCGGCATCGCGTCATCCAGCGAATCCGTCACCCGGTCCCGCTTGCTCCGCCGGTAATGGTCGATCAGCAGGTTGCGCGTCACGCTCGTCACCCAAGTCCCAAATCCGCCGTGCGCCGAACGATAGCTTCCCAGCGTCCGGTAGACCCTCAAAAAGACGTCCTGCGAAAGGTCCTCTGACTCCGTGCCATTCCCCGTGAACCTATAGCAAATATTGAAGATCCGGCGCGAATGGCGGCGCACAAGCTCTTCCCAGGCCGAACCGTCGCCCTGGAGGCATTGCTGGACCAGTTGGGCATCCTGCTCCAACGTCTCATCAGCCTCGAATCCTGGTGCGGTGACATGCGCGGCTACCCCCGGTCAATTTCTTGTTAAACCGTGGGCAGCCATCTCGGCCTGCCATACAATGGAACGAAAAGTGCCCCCAAAATGTTCCCTCAGGCACTCACCCCGGTGGCCGGAAAGCAATCGCCGCATCTTACTCACCACGTCAGCGAAAGACAAGCGAACCCGTGTTCCGATAGTGGGTCAATTTCCGCTTCGCGCGTTATCGGGCATTGACTTCGTGATAGTCGCGATTTCGTCGTGTCGGGAATTGGCCGCTCCCGAAGTAACTAATAAGCCTGACGGATTGTCGAACACCTAGACTGCTAAACCACCACGACTTACTCTATAAATTACCGCCGTCGTTTCGACCAATTCATCCTAGATTGCCCTTGTGGCCCATGAGGAAGCCCACCCTAGTTAGCTATCTCGCCTCCGGAATACACGCCCTCTTGTTTCTTTCTATGTGGGTGCTCTATGCCGTTTTCTCGCAGCCCCTAATGAATGGACCATCTGCTTTACCGTTCGTAATCCTGTTCATTGCCGATTTGCCAATTTCGATAGTCGCCTTTGGGGTTATGTTCACAAGTAGCGAGAAGGGTGTGATCGCAGCCGTGCTTTGGGGCGTGCTGGGGACACTGTGGTGGTTCCTAATCGGTTTTGCGATTGACGCTCGTATACGCAGCTATCGGAAGAATCGCGATCAAGAAACGAAAGAAATTCCTCCACCTGCGAAAGCCCAACCTTGGGCTAACGGCAGTCGCCGGAAGGAATTGTTGATTGCAGTAAGCGCGGTCGCCTTTGTGATCCTCGCGTCACTCGCTTGGCAATGGAATGGGTGGCAAGGACATTTTGAAAAGGGGGAAATTCGCAGCTTCGCGTTCGCGCCCGACGAACGGTCAATCGTACTTGTGCGCTCGCAGGGCGATTCATCGCGCATGGAGAAAGTGGTCCTGAATTCAGGTGCGTCCACTCCCATCGGTAAGGCTTTCCCGTGCAGGGCTTCCTCTCCAATGTATTCACCCGATGGGACACGGATCGCGTTTGCCTGCGAGAGCAAGCCGACCGAACTTTCACGCATCCTGATTATGGATGCCGATGGTAGCAACCTTCATCCGCTTTTTTCGTCGACTTCGGAAAACTACGATTTCGCCCCACACTTTACTCCCGATGGAATGGAAATCTACTTTGGTAGATTACCTTCTTTTGTTAAGGACACCGGAAGTGGAGCAGCACCTCCACGGCGGTGGGACGTTTATTCAGCCACCCTCGACGGTAAAAATGAACGCCCACTAACAGATCGACGCTTTGAGGGCTTTGGGGTGTCATTTTCAGGCGATGGCAGAAAGTTCGTTCTCGCCGGCGATACTGTTTCAGGAACGCGATTGCGTCTCTACTCGCTCGATGATTCAAGCAAGGGTGAAACAACAATTCAGCCTCTCATGTCGGACGGAGGCCGCTCGCGCGTAATCTCCAATGTGTCGCTTGCTTCGGATGGGCGCAGCATCTACTTCATGGCGGCGAGTGATGGCAAAAAAGCGTTCGACTACGATGTTTACCGCTTGGACCTTGTCAGCAAAACCGTAGAAAAATTTACGACTGCCAATGGCTACGCCACGGACCTTTGTGTGTCGGGCAACGGCAAGACCGCGGTTTTCTTGCGATGGACTTCCAGATGGGGCTCCCTTCCGAATTTGAGCAAACTATACACTCTCAACTTGGCGACGAAGCGCCTCACAGCGTTGAACGTGACCGGAACGCAATAGCGACGCCGCCGGATCGAAACCAGCCGAGTGCTGCGTACCTGAGCGGAAAAATGGACGTTAGCGGGACCACAAGAGTGTGCCTCAATGTCGAGCAGCTGGTTGCCAGCGGAGCACATCTGCCCCTTAGGGCAGGTGTTTGCGCGTCTGCGCGCGTGCCACACTGGAGCCTGAACTTGGAGGGACCCACATGGCGCAAACGATCTGGATTCACAAGCTTGCTGACGCTAAAAAGGCAGACGCCGATGGAATGGACTACATCTGTGAGCACCTCTTTCAGGCGTTGACGCAGAGTGGCAAGCTCACGAAGGCAAAGGGTTGGAACCCGCTCCCGAATGCCACCGCGAAGGACGGCACCACCTACCGGGCGCTGTTTTGCGATTCCTGTGGAAAGAACTACAACAACGGCAACGTGAGAATGGCCAAAGAGCCCGTCCTGGTGTAAGGAAGCCGCTCTACGCGTGCTCAGGCGCCGTCCTAAATTTGAAATGCTGAGTGCTACAGAACCCGGAATATAAGCTAGATGTCATAAATTTGCCCGCGTTTTACCTTGACAAGCGTTACTTCTGGCGTATACTAGGTGTTGGGTAATATTGTGCCTCGCCTTCCGTATCGCCAGCATCCCTGCTGGCGTTTTTGTTTTCTGGAGGCTGCCAGCAGGCCTGAGTCGTCTTTGCCACTCTCGCGAGACACACCGCATTTTGCACAGCTTTGGTGCAATAGAAGTTCTTTAGAATCAACACTTGCAAAAGTGTATCAAAACAAAAGACTTTAAGTTCCTTTAGAATGAACACTTATGAAAAACCGGGGGGAGGGCCCCCCTTCTGCAAAAGCTGCGGTGCGTGAGGAAGGACCGCAGCCATATACTGAGCGTCAAATGAAAGCTCAACTCTCGAAATGGGGCCATAGCCTCGCTCTCCGAATCCCCCAGCTCGTCGCCCAGGCCGCTAAGTTGCGCGACGGCGATACCTTGGAGCTTGATGTGGAAGGCCCAGGCGCTGTCCGCATGCGCAGGCCGACACCTAAACCAACTCTTGAGGAACTTGTCGCTCGTATTACCAAAGAAAATCGCCACAGGGAGACCGATTGTGGTGAAGCGATAGGGAACGAGCCTTGGTGATGGCGAGAGATCCTAAGGAATGCGCACGACCGTGATGGACTTGAGCATTCTCACCCACCGTGCAGGTCTCTTTTCATGCGGCGCAACGAGCCGGAACGGACCCTGCTTGGCTCCGAGCGGCGCGCCGTCCATCGTATCCGCCACGATCACTTCTGAATCGAGAATCCCGGAATCCAGTTCGCCCAGCGAAAAGACCACTCGGTATCCATCCGCCGCTTCGGCCAACACATAGGTGGCCATCAAGGGCCCGCGAAGACTCTCCCCCTGCGGCACACCGGCTTTGCGAAGCAACTCCTCGAGAAGCACGCCTTCATACGCTTCCGTTTTCTTGTCGTGAGGATTCACAACCGTAAGCTTCTTCCGTGGCATGTTCTTGAAGTCGGCGAGCGTCAGAACGAGCGGCGTAGACACCGCGCCGCTGATCCTGAGCTCAGCGGTGGCCGGCACAGTTTGCGCGAACGGCGCGCCCGCTCTCGCAGCGATCAGAGCGAGGGAAATGCTTAGAATCGTAAGAAGAGACACTCGGACTATACGATCCATAATGCGGATCCTCCTTGCACTTTGAAACGTAGGGAGGGTCAGGCCTTTTCCAGCATCACTTCTGTGGACTTGATCACCGCGGACACCGTGTCTCCAACCTTGAGCTTCATTTCGTCCGCACTGCGCTTTGTGATTACGCTCTCGATCATATTTTTGCCCACGCTCACAACCACATGAGCCATGACGCCGCCAACCTGGATTTCTACAACTTTCCCTTCAAGCCGGTTCCGCGCTGAGAGAGTCATGCCCAGAGACTACGCCTGGTCAGCCAAAGAGTCCATACCGCCTACCTAGCCTATCCGCAAACTTGCGCAATCGCACCGTAGGGGCGCAGCACTGCTGCGCCCCGGCCCGGCTAGATTGAAGCCCATTCCCTTCGGAGCGCCGGAGCCGTACCAGACCCGATGATGCTCTACCCGATTCGCGGGACAGCAATCCGCGTAAATCCATCCAGCCCATAAGCGGATTAAGTCGGTTTGACATAACGATATGAACCGTATTGAATTAGCGCATCCCTCCGGAGGCCTCTATGATGCGCTCGATTCGGCTATCCAAAATGGTGGCGGACTCTTTTGCGAGTGTGCTTGCAAGTGTTCGTACGAAAACACCTGCGCGGCGGTGTCTCTTCGCAGCTCTTCTCGTCACTCTGGCTGTCGCGTGGCCGGTCCAGGCTCAAGTCGCCGCGAGCATCACGGGTATTGTCACCGACCCGTCGGGCGCTCGCGTCGCTGCAGCGACGGTCACGACAAGAAATCTCGAAACCGGCTCTGTCCGAACTTCGTCAACCGATGACACAGGCCGCTATGTCGTCTTTGGACTGGCAGTCGCCTTATATGAGGTACATGTCTCCAAACCCGGTTTCCGCGATGAACCTCGCAGTGCGGTTCATCTAGCCGTCGGCCAGGAGGTTCAGCTTGATTTACGTTTGTGGCCTGCGGCAACCAACGTAGATGTATTCGTCTTCGACGATGCTCCTATGGTGGCTACCACCACCCACGATGTCTCCGGCCTCGTCGACGAACAGCAAGTCAAGGATCTTCCGCTTAACGGCCGCAGCTACGACCTCCTTCTCCCGCTTAATCCCGGCATCGTCAATTTCACGTCCGAGAAGACCGGCGGCACCGGCATCTCCAATTCCACCACCGCCAATAATTTCGCCGTCGAGGGCAATCGCCCGCAGCAAAATCTTTTTCTCCTCAACGGTGTCGAATACACCGGCGCAGCCGAAAACAACATGCAGCCCGGTGGCCCCAGCGGCATGCTCCTGGGCGTCGACGCCGTGCGCGAATTCAATGTGCAGCGCGACTCCTACAGCGCCGAATTCGGCAAGCATCCCGGCGGCCAGGTCATCATCGTCACGCAATCGGGTAGCAACCAGTGGCACGGCGCCGTTTTTGAATTCCTCCGCAATAACGCTCTCGATGCGCCCAATTTTTTCGACCAGGGTTCCGCTCCACCCTTTCAACGCAATCAGTTCGGGGCCGCCCTGGGTGGACCGCTTCTGAAAGACAAGACGTTTTTCTTCAGCAACTACGAGGGATTTCGTCAGCACCTCCACCAGACGTCGGTGGCTTTCGTTCCCGGCCTGGCCGCGCGCGCGGCCGCCGCACCAAGTGTCCAGCCTCTGCTAAACCTGTGGCCCACGCCTCCTCCTGGCACACCGGAATTGAATATCCCTGGCCAGGCCTATGGCATATCCCAAGTCTTCAGCAGTCCACTGCAAACCATTCGCGAAGACTTCGGCACCGCCCGTCTCGACCACATTTTTTCCCCAAAGGATTCTCTCGCCGCGATCTACACCGTTGACGACGGCGACGACTTCACCGCCACTCCGCTGGATCCTTTCAGCGCCGACATCCTCACTTTGCGCGAGCAGGTGGTCAGCCTTGAAGAAACCCACGTGTTTTCCCCAACCATACTCAACACCGCTCGCATCGGTTTCTCCCGTGCCGGCTATTTCTTCACCGGAGAGCCGACGCCCGGCACTCCCGCCGCCAGCGTCCCCGGTTTTCTGGTCGGTCGTCCCGTCGGCGCCGTGGTGGTCGGCGGCAGCGCCGCGTCGAACCCGCAAGCCTCCCTGGGACTCGCCGGCAGCAACAATGGCAGCAACTTGCGCATCGCGCGAAATCTTTACACCTGCGAAGATCGCGTAACGCTGACGCAAGGGCGGAATCAACTCAGCATCGGCGCATGGGCGCAGCAATTCCAATCCAATGAGACCATCGCGCTGAGCCAGTTCGGACAAGCAACTTTCGCCAGCTTGCAGACCTTTATTCAGGGAACTGCGGGGACGTTCCTATTCGATCCGGCGCCCACGGAGATGAACTGGCGCGCGTGGTTTGGCGCCCTCTATGCCGAAGATGTCATTCGCTGGAGTCCAAAATTAACCATCTCCCTCGGGTTTCGCGACGAAACTTCCAACGGCTGGAACGAGCCGCACGGGCGCGCCGCCAACTACACGTTCACCAACGGCGTGATCTCCAGTCAGCCTCACATCGGAACTGCGCTGTTCACGAGAAACAACGCAAAATTTCTCCCACAGCCGCGCGTCGGCGTCGCCTGGAGTCCGTTCGGCCCAAGAACCGTCTTCCGCGCCGGCTTCGGCATCTACAAGGACCTCCAAGACGCGCTCGGCTACCGCACCGACCAAAACGCGCCGTTCAATCCCGTCTACAGCCTCTCGACGCTGCCCGTCTCCAAGCTGCCCATTGATCCCGCCGCCCCCGTTCCCGCAGGTGCCAAGCTCGTCCCTGGCGGAGTACAACCGGACATGCAAACGCCCACCTTGATCTCCTGGTCGCTCCGCGTCGAACACCAACTCTCTCCCAACACCGCGCTCACGGTCGGCTACGTCGGCTCCCACGGCTATCACGAAATCGTCGGCGTCGATGCCAACGAGCGGTTCCCCGTGATTTGTCCCGCGTCTCCATGCCCGGCCGTTTATCCCACCGTGACGTCAAACACAAATCCTCCGCCTCCAGTCGTCACAATTGCCACGGGATTCCCGGCCTGTCCCGGCCGGCAGCTATTACATCCCTCCCGGCACGGCGCGAGCCAATCCTGCGATCGCAAATACCTGGACGTGGTTTTCGCGCGGCGACAGCTCCTATCACGCGCTGCAACTCGACCTCCGCCGACGCTTCAGCCACGGCCTCGCCCTTCGCGGCGTTTATACTTTTTCAAAAGTTCTCGACGACGGCGACTCCGTGAACCAGACCACTGCCGGCAATGCCCCCGGCCTCGTCTCCAATCCCTTCAATTTGCGAGCCGACAAAGGACTCGCCACATTTGACGTGCGGAACGCCGCGGTAATCGATGCAATCTACGCCTTGCCGTTTGGGCAGGGACACGCGCTGGCGAATGGTTTGCAAGGGTGGACCGGCAAATTAGTAGGCGGCTGGTCCGTCGCCAGTATTTTCACCATACAATCCGGCTTTCCCTTTACCCCCCAGCTCAGCTACAACCCCTCCAACAACGGCGACACGCGAAATCCCGTTCGCCCCTTCCTAAATCCCAATTTCACCGGCCCGGTCGTCACCGGCAATCCCAATCAATGGTTCAATCCCGCCGCCTTCATTGCCCCGCCCTCCACGAGCGGTTTTTACGGCAACGTTGGCCGCGACACCTACATCGGACCCGGTCTCGCCACGTGGGATTTTTCCGTGCTGAAAGACACCGCAATTCGCGAGCGTCTGAACCTGCAATTCCGCGCCGAAATCTTCAATCTGCTCAACCGCGCCAATTTCAACACGCCCAACCTGATCGTCTTCACGCCACCCACCACCACAAATCCCACCGGGCTCTCCGGCACCGCCGGCGCCATCACCAGCACCTCTACTACTTCGCGTCAGATTCAATT
>WNFJ01664017.1_pt1 | contig 18638 bp, 13 predicted proteins | sample 5400461 | NCBI WGS metagenome assembly WNFJ01 (sample SAMN13153349, study PRJNA577476) | soil metagenome | isolation source: 115 cm saprolite on Douglas fir-dominated hillslope | place: USA:California | collected 2013-09-17
TCGGCGGTCAAGCCTCCGCGATCCACATGGCGGGCTGGGCCATCGAGGAAATGCTTATCAAGAAAAGCGCGGCGATGGTGCTCAACTGGCCGCAGATCGAGACGCAAACTTTCGACTTCGCCACTTTTTCGCGCAAGGAAAAACCTTACGCTGACGCCAAGCAGGAGTACGACAAGCAAGTAAATGAAATCACCGAGTGGCTGGAGCGCGCCCGTCACTACGCCCAAGCCATGGAGAAAAGCTCACCTGCGAAATTCGATCGCGACCTGAAGCTCGAAGCGCTCGCGCCGGTCGTTCGCGGCGAATTGCCCTTGTTGGTCTTTGCCGATCGCTCGCGCGAGATCCGCAATGCCGTCGAGTTTTGCGACAAGCAGCGGCTGAGAATGATCCTCGCCGGCGGCTCCGAGGCCTACAAGGTTAAGGATCTGCTCCGCTCGAAGGGCATCCCGGTAATCCTACGGCCGTCACTGTCGCTCCCACCTGATGAGGACGATCCCTACGACCGCATGCTTTCGCAGCCTGCGGAGCTTGCTGCTGCCGGAGTGAAGTTTGCGTTCGCCAGCTTCGACAATTCCTTCGCGCGGCGGTTGGGACAAAATGCCGCCAACGCTGTCGCCTATGGCCTGCCATACGAGGAAGCGCTTAAGGCAGTCACGATTTATCCCGCGCGCATTTTTGGCCTTGACGATCAGGTTGGAACACTTGAGCAAGGAAAACTCGCCAACCTCATTGTCACGAACGGTGACCCGCTCGAACTCACCACGGACGTAAAATACCTTTTCATCCATGGCCAGCTCACGTCGCTGGACAACCGGCATCTGCGCCTTTACGAGAAGTATTCAAAGAGGCCGAAGTCCGCGAAGTAGTCCGCGGGCCCGGCTGAACCTATTGGACCTGTTCCTGCCCCTCGCAAGTGAGTGTTAGCTCTTCGATGGCTACGTCATTGCCTTTGGCATTGAGCGTCGGGCCCGTCCACTTGCTCGGCCAGGCTTTGAAAAAATTCCACCGCAATTTTTCCTGCCCTTGAGCGTCGAGCAGCACAACTGAACCATCCTTTCGCACGAGCTGCCCCTGAATAGCTGCCAAGTGCCACTTGTAGAGTTCTTGAGAATCGGTGATGCCCCATTTCAGGGTTATGTCCGGATAGATAACTTTCCCCGGAAGCTTGCGAACCGTGGCGTTGTCTCCACCTTCCCGGTATTCGACGACTTCGATTTGCGATCCCAGGCCGGTACATTCCATGAAACCGGCTTGCTGAATACCGGCAATCTCCACGCGGAACCGGAAATTCAGGTAAGGATCGATGCGTTGCCCTCCTGCCATTGTTGAACCCTCCATTTTGTGATGCCCTGCTTCGGTGCTGACTCCGCCTGCGGGCCAGCGCCGCTTTGCCCGTCCTCCGAGGACGGAGTGAAGACCGCAGGAGTGAAATTGTTGCATCTTTGGAGAAACATTTCCCTCAAAACTGCGTTCTATGAGATGAGCGCCATGAACTCCTTCCATCGTCATCGACTGGTGCAGATCCTTGGCATATCGTTTCTTTATTTCTTGGGTGGGATTTCGCCGGCCAAGTGCCAGGAGCAGGGGAAGATTGTGGACCAGTATGTGAAGGCCGCGGGAGGCGGCAAGGCGCTCGGCAGGATTCAGACGCTGACGCTCGAAGGGACGTTTACGGGAGATGACGGGAAGAGCGGGACGTACACGCTGGATACAAAGTTGCCGAACCGCTATTATTCGGAACTCTTGGTGGGCGAGAAGAACGTCATCGAGGCGTACAACGGGAAGTCGGCGTGGCATCAAAGTGCGGCCGGAGAGCTTGGCACGCTGGTTGGTCCTGAAGGAATGCAGCTCGAGGCGGCGGCGCAGTATTACAACTCGAGGCTGCTGAATCTCAAGAAAAGCAAAATCACGCTGGGCCTTGTGGGACACGCGCAAGTGCGCGGAAAGGATGCGGTGCAACTGGAAGTTACCACGGCTACTGGCGTGAAGCGGCAAGTATTCTTCGATGCGCAGACGCACCTGATCGCGAAGGAAGCAGCGACGGTCGGCGGCGTGGAGGAAGAAATTCTGTACGACGACTACCGAACTGTTGACGGTGTGAAGTTGCCGTACAAGATCGAGCTGCACCGGGGAAACGACAAGTACGACATTATCGTGACGCGCGCGGTAATCAATGGAACGATCGGCGAGCGCGTGTTTGATTTCCCGATCAAGTCGCAAGTGAAATTGCCGGACTTGAAGGCCCTTTTCAAAGAGATTGACGACAACCAGAAGGCCATCGACAAGCTCAAGGAGAATTACGCGGGGTCGCAATCGGAGGAAGAGACGGAATTCGAGGGCGACGGAAAAGCAAAAAAGCACGAAGTCAACGAGTACACGTTTTTCTATCTCAACGGGGATGAGATTACCACGCTCGTGAAAAAGGACGGCAAGCCACTGAGCGACGCGGAACAGAAAAAAGAAAACGAGAAGACCCAGAAACGCATCGAGGAACACCAGAAGCGCCAGGCCAAGAAAGAAGCGAAAGAAGAGAAGGCCAAGGAAGAAGGGAAGGACAAAGAAGACGAACCGGGGATCGAGATTTTCCTGCGCGCTTGCCAATTTGTGAATCCGAGGCGGGAGCGCTTTCGTGGGCAGGACGTGCTGGTTTTCGACTTCGAGCCGAATCCGGAGTTCAAGCCGCACAAGCTGGTGGAAAAACTGGCGCAGAAACTTGCCGGTGTCGTTTGGGTCGACGAAAAAGCACACGACGTGGCGCGGCTGGAGGCGTATTTCACCGGCGACATGAAAATTGCCGGGGGCTTGCTGGCGAATCTGCAGAAGGGCACCAGCTTTGTTTACGAGCAGGGGTTTGTGAACAACGAGGTGTGGCTGCCGACCTACATGGAGGCGCACATCGGAGTGCGCTTCCTGCTGGTGAAAGGGATCAAGGCCAGCATCGTGACGCGGTATTGGGATTACAAGAAATTCAACGTGGAGACGCTTTCCACGATCTCCAAGCCCAAGGGTGCGGCTGAAGCGTCCGCGGACCCTCCGGCAAAGCCCTAGAGGATGTTGAAAGTTGACAGTCCCGACGGGGTCGGGATCTTCGATGGAAAGTTGAAAGTCGGAACAGAGAATCGGAATTAAGGCCCCGGCCTGATCGAGGCAGTCGCCCTTCACAGAGACGGCGCTACGGCTATTCAACATGGCAGCCCCTCCCCCCACCCCGTGTTTTTTGACAAAGAGTTCGGAACCGCATGAAAGCAAACGAGTTGAGTTTTTGCTGAACGCAAAAAAGTGCAAAAGAGTGCGCAAGGGTGTGAAAGGAAAGGGGATAACTCGGAAAGACGTTGAAAGGTTTGATGGTCTGAACGTCCGAAGGTCGGGGAGTGGAGCACACCCCCGGGCATTTTGTATGAATAGCAAAACGAACGGGTTGCGAAATTTGCGTTTCGTAAGTGCTTGAAAACAAAGGAGTGGATTGTTTCTGGGATGAGGGAGGGTGAGTTCCGAAACGGGAATGGAGCAACCGGGAAGGAAGGAGGGTTCGGCGAGGGTGCAGTCGAAAATTCACGACCCACGCTACCACGAATTATATTATTTGTCAAATACTTTTATAGTACTAGTATTTAGCGAATGGCCATCATTGTTCGAAAGATTTTGCAAGGAGAAGAAAACAAAGGAGTAGAGCTCGCTGTGTATCTGTGCAAGGGTTCAAGGGCTAGCGACATCTCCGGTTTTGCTGGACGCTCCGGGGCGAGGTAAGATTCCCGAGATGTCCCGGTCAGGCGCCCGCCAATATGAATAAGGATGACATTCGGCTGCTCTACGAATACGACCGCTGGGCTAACAACCGGGTTTTGCAGGCGGTATCCGGGCTGGGCGATGAGCAGTTCACGCGCGATCTGGGCGGCAGTTTTCGCTCCGTGCGAGACACGCTCGTACACTTGATTGCCGGCGAGTGGGGCTGGCTGGCGTATTGGAAGGAGCCGACCCTCAGCGCCGCTTTCACCGCAGATTTGAGAAAGCGACGGGATGCGCTGTTCCATCCGGAGAGATTTCCCAACGCTGCCCCGGTGCAGCGAAAGTGGGCGGAAATCTAAAAAGAACAGGCCGAGTTCGTGAATGACGTGACCAACGAATCCCTGGGGAAAATGCTTCCTTTTCGCACAACACAAGTCAGCTTGGCGCACCTGATGCAACATCTGGCGAACCATTCCACTTACCACCGGGGTCAAATCGCACTGATGATGCGCCAGCTTGGCGCCGAGCCTGTTGCCACGGACTTCCATGTGTTTCTGGTGGAAGGCCGCCGTGAGGCTGCGGCCGCACACTAATCTGCTTAAAATGGATTGCTGGGGCAGTGGCGGAGGGAAAATCTCCAAAATACCTGGGGGCCATAGGCTAGCTGTCCGCACAAGCCAGCTATGTTTGGGAATAGCGGAGTTGACGTTCTGACGCTCGAGCACGACAATACTGGCAGTCTATATGCATCTTCAACAAACGAAGCGAGCCAGCATCGAATCAGGTGGCCCACAATATTATTTTCACAAACTCTCGGGTCCAGTCAAAACCTATCTTCGTTCGGAGGGCGCTGTTAGAGTTGCTCTTGTTACTCCATACGGAGCTACCAAAACCGATTATTTCGCTGTCAGCACCGACAAAAAATTGGACGCAAAGCAAAGGCCTATTCCTGGAAATGTAGGCCACGACAGAATTCAACAAGGGCAGGCGGCTCAAAGTATTGGCGAAGCGATTAGACTCTGGTACAAATTGCCTCCGGGCAACTTTGAGCGGATAGATGTGGACATCGACATACGAGATGACGCTTTCTATCTGACACCGTTGAACTGCAAATATGCAGGGCGAAACATTAGGAAGCAGATTGCGACTGTTGATCGGCCGCTAACATTTAGCACATCTTATGTGAGTCCGTTTTGGAAATTGCAACTTCTTGAGGTTGACAAAAAGAATCGAGGAATCGTTGCTTGGTCCCTTAGTGAGATCTGTCGAATCGTTAAGGACCACATGCCAACGAGTAGGCTCGCACACATTCAGGAGCCTGATATTCTTCGAGCATCCGGTCCCCTTAAGCATCTAGGCATGACCCTCGGCGGATACGTCGGCAAGGGGTACGACTGCGTGACGGAGTTTTCCTTTTCGCCTTACCCTACATATACCGTTCCTGTGGAAATAAAACGCAACAGCTCCGGTTTTACGTATCAGCAGAGGAAGTACGGAAAAGACGAATTGTCGCGGGCAGTTCTCCTTTGTGCTATTCACGACCACACACAGCTGCCAAAGAATATTGATGTTATCGAGCTTCAAGCTCTCTGCGCACATTCCAAGGAGTTTCAGACCAATTGACAAATAATAAGTACAACGAGATTTTGCCCATTGAGGCGATGATTCCAGCAGATAGGCAAAGCGCCAAGCGCCATTATGGGGTCCACCCTTATTTCACGCGTCGTCCTCACAACGTAGTGCGACAGTATATTCTGCACTATTCGAAAGAGCATGATCGCGTGTTAGACCCGTTTGGGGGATCTGGCGTCACTGCCATCGAGGCTTTCTTAGAGAATAGAGTCGGGATCCAGAATGATATAAATCCCCTTGCGAACTTTATTTCCCAGGGAATCGTAGACCTTGCGAAAGGCGATATCGCTGAGTACGAACGCGCACTGGTAAGGTTAAAAGAAGGATGTCAATCAAAACTGTACGAATTAGACTTACTATCCGAGGATGAGATAAAGGCATTTACGAAAAGATTCGAGATGCCTGATAATCTAGAGCTTCCGAAGAACGCAGATGTCCGCACTTATCGAGAGCTCTTCTCATGCCGACAATTGGCGGCGCTGGCGTTTCTGCGACACGCTATTGATCGAATTGAAGACACCTACCCCAAGAAGGCAATGCTTCTCGCTTGGTCCGCCTCTCTGGCAAAGCTAAACCGAACATTCCTCTCAGCGGAAGGTCGCGCCGAATCTAGAGGGGGTTCAAGTATCTTTAGCATTTACAGGTACAAGGTCGCTAAGGATCCAGTGGAACTCCCGCCATGGAAGACCTTCGAAGAACGCGCACAGAATGTAATAGCGGCCAAGGCGGAGATCGATAAAGTAATTGAGTTCAAGCGTCGGACGAACGGTTGGTCGGGCAAGTTTGAGATTCACGCGAAAAATATAGAAGACCTGAGTAAGGAATTGGGAGGGAAAGTAGATTATATATTTACCGACCCACCCTATGGAGGTCACATCTCCTACTTGGATCTGTCAACCTTGTGGAATTGTTGGCTAGGCTCGATGCCAAGCAGAAAAACGCGACAAGCTGAACTAATTGTGGGGGGAGACCTCGACCTCACCGAAAGTGCCTACGTGGACAGATTGGGGAAGAGCATTAGAGCTTGCATTAATATGCTCAAGAAAGACAAATGGTTGTCCGTAGTATTTCAACATTGGAATACGGCTTATTTTGACGCAATTCTTACATCAGCGGCACAAGCTGGAGCAGATCTTCGTGCGGCGGTTCCTCAGGCAGGAGACACCATTTGGTCCATGCACAAAAAAAAAGGCAATGAATCTGTTCTGGCGGGCGAATTAATTCTCACGTTCTATAAGACGGGCAAACCAATGAAAGTCGGGACGCAGGCCAAAGAGTTTGATATTGAGGATGCGATGGCCAAAATCCTGTCAAAAGCTGGCACCAAGGTGTTGCATGGCGAAAACCTTTTTAATCAACTTATCTTGGCGGCATGGCACGGGCAGGCGATCGGTTCCTTACATATCTCTAAGAACGACTTCATCGAAATCATCAAGCGCCATGGCTGGGAGTATGATGCGGCGAAACATCACTGGGTAAAGCACCAGTTCGAAACGATGCTTTTTGCCTAGGATTTTGTCCCAGGGGGACTAACCTCTCAGCTGCGAGTCCCGGGCATTCACGCGGAGGCTTCACCAGCTTGCCGGCGGCGCCGCCGACGAATTGCTGAGGGTCATTCAAGGGGCGCTGGAAGAGAAGAGAAGAGAAGAGAAGAGAAGAGAAGAGAGATTTCTCCCTCCGGTCGAAATGACGCGCGGGGAACGAAAAAGCAGATCCCTCGCTCCGTTCGGGATGACAATGGGAGAGAGGGAGAGGAGGAGGCGGACTAAAGTCCGCCCCTACATTGAGATAGTCCCTAGTTAGCCCTTCACCGGGATGGTGGCGGGCTTGGCGAGCTTGAACGTCAACTTACTCTTGGCAGCGAGAAAAGTTACGTCCTTGTTCGCCTTGGCCTTGGTATTCTTGGTATCGGTTTTGGGCTGGCTCTTCGGTCCGGTGATCGAATTAGAGTCCAGCGGGTAGGATTTCCCGTGGATTTGCACCGAAGCGAGCGTGACCTTTATTTCGTTCTTTTTGACCTTGACGATGCGGCAGGTTACTTGGGCGCCCTTGGGGATCACGGTCTTTCCATCCACCTGAATCGGGGCAGTGAGGCTGGCGGCAAAGGTGTCACCGACCTTGTTCTTGTCGGTGGCTAGCGTTTGTCTTGCCGCCGCGCTGATCGCTGTGCCTTTCGGCAAGGTGATCATTGTCGCCGGCTCCGCTTCTTTGGCTACGACGGCCGGTTTTGCTGCTACGGCAGGTTTTGCTGGTTTTGCTGCTGCGACAGGTTCGTCCGTGGCCGACTTCGAGCAGCCCGCTGCTGTCAAAACGGCTGCCGCTGCCAAAGCAAGCCAGAGATTCCGATGCACCTGAGAGTTCAACACTTCACACCTCCAAAAGGGCACCCTTGGGGTGAATGGGATGAGGTGGCTGGTTGGCCCCTTCACCGGTCGAAACTTACAGATCGACTCCGAACTATGGGTATCCCTTAACTTCCCTAAATCGTACCGAGTCCCGTAGATGGAGTCCCGCGCATTTGCTGTGTGTGTTCCCTTCCCAGCACCGGCCTATTGGCCAGTACCTTGCGTCAAGGTCCCGGGGCGGAAGGAACAACGCAATGTCAAAGTCCTACCCTTACAAGCTAAGGGCTGGGGCAACCCCGAAGCTCTGCTCTGGGGCTTTTGACTTTGTTTTTTCTTATTCCTGAGGTGCAGTCAGCGCGGGCGGCGGACGGGCCTCTTCGCGACGCGAATCAAAGTGCGCAAGGCCGTATTGACGGATTGCTCGTCAGGGAAATAGGCAGCGATGTCCGGTGAGATGAGTACGAGATTCGTTCCTGCTCGATAGCGCGCGGTATATTTCCCGCGGACCGCACCTTTCAATTTAGAGAGGTCGTATTCCCGGCGAAGCTCGTCGCGACGTTCTCGTTTCTCAGTTTTTCTCTTCATAATGTTTTCGTTCGCGCAGCGTTGTCTTGCGGGCGCTTATAATCCTGATGTCCCCGTTGCGGTCCATGTGGGCGACGATCAAAAGCCGCCCGGCACTCGACATTCCAACGGTGATAAAACGCTGTTCCGCTATGGAATGATCCGGGTCTGGATACGTTACCGCCAAAGGATCACCAAATACGGTTGCGGCCTCTTGGAATGAAACCCGGTGCTTCCGGCGATTCCGTCTAGCCTTGCCCGGATCCCATTCAAAATTCACCATTTCATATTACCGCGCCGCTGCCCGAGGGAGCAATCAGCCCGGCGGTTATCCGTGACTTTCCGCAAGGAACTTTACGCGAAGAGCTACGCGCGGAGGCAAGTGAGGTAGAATCCAGCGCATGGGCTCGGGGAGAGAATCCGGCGAGCGAAGCAATTTTGGGCTGGCGTGGTTGTTGCTGTGCCTGGCGTTTTGCGCACATGTGGCTGACGAGGCGTTGACAGGTTTTCTGCCGATTTATAACGCTACTGTTCTGGCGATGCGCAGCCAATACCAGTGGTATCCGATGCCGACGTTTAAATTCCGTGATTGGCTGACGGGGCTCATCGTTGCAAATATCGTTCTGCTACTGCTGACGCCGTTTGCGTTTCGAAACGCGTGGTGGCTGCGGCCGCTGGCTTATTTCTACGCTATCGTTCACCTGCTGAACGGAACGGGCCACACGCTGGCCACTATCTTTGGGCGCACGGCCTCTTCGATTCACATTTCGCGACCCGCACCTGGGTTCTATTCTTCGCCGTTGCTGCTTGCGGGATCGATCTATCTCTTTACGCGATTGCGCGCCAGCCGCCGAAGCCAGGGCCAGGCAGCTGCTTCCTGAAAGAGAAAGCCAGGGGCTTGAGGAGGACTATGCGACGGATTTCGTCCACAGCGTTTTTCTTGTTGCTCGCCGTGCTGTTCGCGGGCGCGAGCGCTGATTCCCGCGGACAGGTGAACCCCGCGCCGAAAGAAGGAGCGCCGTTGCGCGTGGGGCTTGCGGGCCTGGTGCATGGGCATGCATTTGGATTCTTCGACCAGTTTCAAATGAGGCCGGAACTGCGAGTCGTCGGAATTGCCGAGGGCGACGGAAAACTGGTTGCACAATTTGAAAAAAGGTACGGCTTGGCGCCGAATCTTTTCTATACCGACCTGGAGGAGATGCTGAAAGCGACGCATCCTCAGGCGGTGCTGGCGTATACCAATACGTACGATCATCGGCGCGTGGTGGAGATCTGCGCGCGGTATGGCGTGCACGTAATGATGGAAAAGCCGCTGGCGGTGAGCCTCGAAGATGCGCGGGCGATTGAGAAAGCGTCGCACGAGGAGAAGATTCAGGTCTTGGTGAATTACGAGACGACGTGGTACCGCAGCAATCAGGCCGCTTACGACCTGGTGCACGAAAAAGCGCTCGGGGAGATTCGAAAAATTGTAGTGCATGACGGCCATAACGGCCCAAAGGAGATCGGAGTCGGGCCGGAATTTCTTGCGTGGCTGACCGATCCCAAACTAAGCGCTCTTTGACTTCGGCTGCTATGGCGCGGACCTGGCGACCTGGCTGATGGATGGCCGCAGGCCGGATTCAGTGACTGCCGTGACGCAGCGCATCAAGCCGGAAGTCTATCCGCGAGTGGACGATGAAGCGACGATCATTCTAACGTATCCCCACGCGCAGGCGATCGTGCAAGCTTCGTGGAATTGGCCGTTCTCGCGGAAAGATATGGAAGTGCACGGGCAGAAGGGCTACGCCATCACGGTCGGGCCTGACGCCGTGCGCGTGCGGCTTCCGGAGAAAGAGGAGCTGCTGACGGATGCCAAGCCATTGGAGAAGACGAAGGAAGACTCTGTTTCCTATTTGCGAGCAGTGGTTTTGGGAGGCCTGAAACCGGAAGGACAGTCTTCGCTGGAGACGAACGTGATTGTGACGGAAATACTCGACGCGGCGAGGCAGTCGGCGGCAATGGGGAAGACGGTTTCACTAGCGGGAAAGCGGTAGAACCGTTGCGATGCGCGCTTTTATTTTACGGAAACGGGGCGATCCAGCGCCTCGCGGACTTTTTCCGTGAGCAATTGGGGTGTAAAGGGCTTTTGCAGGAAAGAGATTCCTTCCTCAAGCGTCCCGTTTTGCGCGATTACATTGTAGGTGTAGCCGGACATGAACATGACTCGGAGATGGGGGAAACGCGCGGTCAGCCGCTTGGCCAGTTCGCGTCCGCTGATGCCCGGCATGACCACGTCGGTCAGCAGAAGGTGGATTTCGGGGCCGCCGTGACCCGCCAAGCGCTCCGCCTCCGCCGGCGAATGAGCTTCGATCACATTGTAGCCTCGCTTGCTGAGAACCATCTGTGTCAGCTCACGCACATCGTCTTCGTCTTCGACAAGCAAGATGGTTTCGTGGCCCTTATACGAGGTGGAGGCGGGCGTCTCCGGCGACCGCGCTTGGACGGCATCAGTGACGCGCGGTAAATAAACCTTGAAGGTGGTGCCCTTTCCGAGTTCGCTGTACACCCAGACGTAGCCGCCGCTCTGTTTCACAATGCCGTAGACCGTCGACAGGCCGAGGCCTGTGCCACGGCCGCTTTCCTTGGTGGTGTAAAAAGGCTCGAAGATATGGGCGACCGTTTCGGCCGACATGCCAATGCCAGTGTCCGAGACGGCGAGAAAGACGTATGGCCCCGGAGCGACCACCGCATGATCGCGTGTATACGCGGAGTCCAGATTAACGTTGCAGGTTTCAATGAGGATGTGGCCGCCGTCGGCCAAGGCGTCGCGCGCATTCACAACCAGATTCATGATGACCTGTTCGATCTGTCCCGGATCAGCCTTGATCGTGCCGGCCTCTTTCGAGACAAATGTTTTCATCTCGATGTTTTGTGGCATCAACCGGCGCAGGAGCTGGTCGAGATTGATGACGATGGTGTTCAGGTCGAGGACTTTCGGCTGCAGAACCTGCTTGCGGCTGAAGGCCAGCAACTGGCGAACCAGCGTGACAGCGCGATCGGCAGCTTCTTCGATGTGCCGGATGTCGCTGTGCAACTCCGGCCGGTCCAGAGAGCGCTGCACGGCCATCTCGACATAACCCTTGATAATGGTCAGAAGATTATTGAAATCGTGCGCGACGCCTCCGGCGAGTCTGCCCACCGCCTCGATCTTGCGGGCCTGCTGCAACTGGCCTTCGAGGATCTTCCGGTCGGTGATATCGACGATCAGCCCTTCCATCACGGGATGGCTATCACTGCCACGCACCACCACCGCGGAGTCGCTCACCCAAATGACTTCACCGTTCTTGCGGGTGATTCGATATTCGGCCTGGAAGGGTTGGCCACGCTCGCAACTTTCTTCCGCGGCATGCACCATGGGGTGGTCTTCCGGATGAACGTGATTGATCCAGTCTCTCGAAGTCGAGAGCCATTCATCGGCCGAGTAGCCCAAAATCGATTCGACCTGCGGGCTGACGTAAAACCACTGGCCGCGAACGCCGAGTTCCGCGATGTAGCTGATGGCTGCGACTTGTTCGATGAGCGTGCGGTATTTGATTTCAGTTTCGGCGCGCGCGTGCTCCGCATCAAGCCGATCGCTCATATCGCGGGCCACACAAACGGTGCCGCCCTGCGCCATGACGGTTATGGCCATTTCGACGGGCAACGTGGTGTCGCCTCCGCGATGGAGCGCGATTTGCCCCGACCATTTTCCGGTTTTCAAAACGGAATCGCGAACCTCCGCTTCGAGCAAGGCTACGTCTCGCGAATCGTAAACTTGCCTCCAGGTCTTGCCCAGCACGGCCTGGGCACTTGGGAATCCCACCATTCGGGCAAAAGCGGAATTAGCGTAGACATGCGCGCCGTTGCTGTCGAGGATGGCCATGCCGTCCTCGGTGGAATCCATGGCCAGCGTGTGCGTCTGCACGACGTCCGCGCTTTTTGCCTCATGAAACTGGCTGACCCCGAGGCGCGCGGCGAAGCAGACAATGGAAACGGCAAGCAGCGAGAAACGCACGACGCGCCATTCGGAGCCAAACTGTGCAACCTGCAGGAGAACGAGCAACGGCGCAATGGCCAAGGTCGCGTTGGTGAGCATCAGATGTGTAAAAGTTTCCCGCTTGCGCTGAGGAGAAATTGCCATGGCAGCCGGAGGTTGCCAGCGGGCCGCCCACATGGCGGCGGCGAGAAGAGGAAGAGTCCAAGCCAGGTCGAGGAAGGTTCCGGCGGGGATCTGCTCGGCGCTCTGCACATAATCCGCGCGAGCCGCACACAACGTGTAGAAAAGCACATACAAAGACAGACCGGCAAAGAGTTTGCGGATATGCGGAAGACGCGCGCGCAGCGCTTGAATGGCAGCGAGAATCACCAAGAGCAGGTTCTCTCCTGTTTCCACGCGGGTTTCCCGCAGCAAGGCTTCCCGTTCGCTAATGTGATGGGCAGGGAGATAATAGAAGCTGAGGAAGATAAAAAAGAAAACGATGGCAATTTGGATGAAGTCGAGAATTGACTCCGCGTCAAGCCGGGGAGAATCCTTTTCCTGGTCCAGGAAGAGAGCCATCGCGAAGGGTACGGTTTGCAAGCCGAATAGAAACCGAACGAAGGAGCCCGTCGGAGGTTCGCCGTGGAGCACCACTTCGTAGTACATCCAGCCTAAATTTGCGATTCCCCACATGGCGATGCCCGCGGCGAACAGCAGCCAGAAAGGGCGGCTCAAGCCGTGTCCCCGGCGGTACGCCGAAAAGGCCATCACCACGGCTAAGCCGCAAGCGAGGTTTTGCAGCATGTTGGCTAGAAAAGATCCGAGCGTGGAGGTGCGCAGCGTCAGCGCGATGCAAACGTGCAAGGCGACGACAACTAGCGCGACAATGAGGCACTTCCGGGGCATCCCACGCTGCTCCTTCGGTGTTCCGTCGTGATTCGTGGCTTACTTTCAGTTTAGGAGGAGGCGCTTCTGGCAGGCGAAAAATCGCAATATAGACGTACCGAAGATTAAACGCCTTGCATTCGGGGGAAAGCCGCCGACAAGGTATGCGGTCGTGGGTTAGCGGCCTTCCAACGGGTAGCGATCTTGAGCCTGAACGGCGCCGGCCACGCGGCGGCGCAGGGCGATGGTATCCACTGGCGCACGCTTGGCGAAACGCTTCAAGACAGCCATCTGAGTGGTGAGCATGTCGCCCTCGTGAATTGCCGCAATGGCGCGCTTGGCTTCGTGCTCGACGCGCTCGGCGGCCTCGCTGATGAACACGCGCGCGGCATCGATCATGGTCTGCGATGCGGATTCGCCCTTCGCGGCGGCGGCTTTTTGCGCGCGCAGCAGGCAGGACTCCATGGCGTAGATTTCCATGACCACGTTGGAAAGCGCGCCGATCAGCTCCTGCTCGTCGGCCAGCTTTTCGCGGAATTTCTGGACCGCGCCGCCGGCCGCTTGCAGAAACATTTTCTTGGCATTGGCAACGACGCGGGATTCGGCGGCTAGAACGCCTTCCGGAGCTTCTTCGAAGGACGGCCCGGCGAGGATTTCATCCGCCAGCTTCATGGCCGCGGGAATCAGCGGCAACTGCCCGCCCATCGCGCGCTTCATCAGCATCTGGATGATGAGCATGCGGTTGATTTCGTTGGTGCCTTCGAAGATGCGGTTGATGCGCGAATCGCGGTACGCGCGGCACACCGGATACTCCTCGTGGAAACCGTAGCCGCCGAAGATTTGCACGCCTTCGTCCACCACGAAATCGAGCATTTCACTGCCGTAAACCTTGGCGATGGAGCTCTCGATGGCGTATTCCTCGAGGACTTTCATGCTGTTCTGAATTTTGTCGCCGGAGCCGGAAGCCGCGGCCATGGCCGCTTCGATGTTGCCCGCCGAGCGGTACACCATGGATTCCACGGCGAAAATCTGGATGGCCATCTCGGCCAGTTTTTCTTTCATCAAGCCGAAGTCGCCGATCTGTTTGCCAAACGCTTTGCGCTCTTTCGCGTATTTCGAGGAGGTCATCAGAACGTGCTTCGAGCCGCCCACGCAGGAAGCGCCGAGCGTGAATCGCCCGGCATTCAGAATGTTAAACGCCACGATGTGCCCGCGGCCGATTTCGTGCAGCAGGTTTTCCTTGGGCACTCTGCAGTTTTCCAGGAAAATCGGCGTCGTCGAGCTGCCGTGGATGCCCATCTTGTGTTCTTCATTGCCCGGCTTGAAGCCCGGAAAAGTGCGTTCGACGATGAAGGCGGTGAATTTTTCACCGTCGATTTTCGCAAACACAATGTAAACGTCGGCGAAACCACCGTTGGTGATCCACATCTTCTGCCCATTCAAAATGTAGTGCGTGCCTTCCTTATTCAGTTCGGCGCGGGTCAGCGAATTCTGCGCGTCGGACCCGGCCTGCGGCTCGGAGAGGCAGTACGCGCCGATCCACTCGCCGGTAGCCAGCTTTGGCAAATATTTTTTCTTTTGCGCGTCCGTGCCGAAATAAACGATCGGCAAGGTGCCGATGCCGGCGTGCGCGCCGTGGGTTACCGCGAAGCCGCCGTAAATGGAAAGTTTCTCCGTCAACACCGTGGTGGAAATCTTGTCGAGGCCCGCACCGCCAAATTCCTCCGGCACTCCGCCGCCCATCAAACCGACTTCGCCGCCCTTTTTCACCAGCTGAGGCATCAGCCCGGGCTTCTTGTTCTCCAAATCTTTGATGAAAGGGAAGACTTCCTTGAGTCCTTGAGGACAAATTCTTCCGCCGTCTGGCCGATCAATTTTTGATCATCGGTCAAATCAGCAGGCGTGAATATATCGCTGGGCTGCGGCGATTCGAGGAGGAAGCTCCCTCCCTTTGCTGCGGGCTTGGTAAGAGTAGCGGTGGCCATTTTGGTCGCTCCTAGAGGGAAGTCTTTTTGACTGGGCTCAGTCTAACGGCAGTCTGCGGTGCACAATGCAATCAGTTCGACCCATTTTACTCCCGCCCAGCCGCGCAGTAAACATCGTTAAGTTGCCGGTTCCGGAAGAGTGTTCAACCCTATCGAGTTCGCACGCTCATGCTCTGAACCTCGCGGGCGGACCAATCCGGGTTATAATCCACGCTCATTCCACGCATCATTGAGGACACTGATGAAGCAACTCCGCTGCGTTCGTACGCTCACATTGGTTATACCCACGCTTGGCGCTTTCTTGCTGGCCGATCCTTCCCCAGCCCAAACTCCGCCACCCTCCGCGGCTGCCACTCTGCCCAATGAAACGCCGGCGCAATTCACGCCGGTCACTGACAGTTTCGATTACGCGCGGCGAGATGTCATGATTCCCACGCGCGACGGCGTGAAATTGCACACCGTCATTCTCGTGCCCAAAGGCGCAAAGAACGTACCAATTCTATTGACGCGCACGCCTTACGACGCCAACGAACTCACCACTCGCGCGCACAGCTCGCATCTCGGACCGAGCCTCCACGGCTACGACAACGCGCTTGAAGTCATCCTCGAAGGCGGCTACATCCGCGTTGTCCAGGACGTGCGCGGCAAGTATGGCTCCGAGGGCGACTACGTGATGACGCGACCCCTGCGCGGCCCGCTGAATCCCACGGCGGTCGACCATGCCACCGACACGTACGACACGATCGACTGGCTGGTGAAAAATATTCCAGAGAGCAACGGCAAGGTCGGCATTCTCGGCATTTCTTACGATGGATTTTTGCCGCTGATGGCGCTCGTCAATCCGCATCCCGCGCTCAAAGTTTCCGTGCCGATGAATCCCATGGTCGACGGCTGGATGGGGGACGATTGGTTTCACTACGGCGCATTCCGGCAGCAGAACATGCCCTACATCTACGAGCAGGAAGCCACGCGCAAGAACGACGAGCACTGGTGGACCAGTCACTTCGACGACTACAACATGTACCTGGAAGCCGGCTCTGCCGGTGAACTTGGCCGCCGCCGCGGTCTCGAGCAAGTCGGCTTCTGGAGAAAGATTCTCGAGCATCCGTCCTACGACTCCTGGTGGCAGCAGCAAGCCATGGACAAGACTCTTGCCGCGCAGCCGCTGAAAGTTCCGACCATGCTGGTAGACAGCCTGTGGGATCAGGAAGATGTTTACGGCGCGATAGCCGTCTACAAAGCGCTTAAGCCGAAGGACGCCAATAACGACAAGGTTTTTCTAGTGATGGGGCCTTGGCATCATGGCCAGGAGATCGAAGACGCCAGTTCGCTCGGCGCGCTCAAATTTGGCAGCGATACCGGGCTGTATTTCCGCCGAGAGATCCTGGCGCCCTTCCTTGCGCATTATTTGAAAGATGATGCGCCCAAGAGCGACGTAGCACCGGTATCCGCGTTTGAAACGGGTACAAATACATGGCGGCGCTTGCCCGCGTGGCCTTCAGGCTGCGCCAGTGGCTGCAGCATGAAACCGACGCCGCTCTATCTCAACGCGGGGCTAAAGCTGAGCTTCACCGCGCCCGCCGCAAGCGCAGCGCCATTCGAGGAATACGTCTCCGATCCCGCCAAGCCTGTACCGTTCCGCGCACGCCCCAGTCAACCGGTTGGCTACGTCTACCCCTTGACTTGGCCGCAGTGGCTGGTGGACGACCAGCGTGAAGCGTCAGGCCGCCCCGATGTCGTGGTGTTCGTCTCTGATGCGCTCAGCGCTTCTATGAAAATCAGCGGCCAGCCGGTTGCGAACTTGGTTGCTTCCACCAGCGGCACGGACTCTGACTGGGTCGTCAAGCTCATCGATCTCTATCCCGACGAAGTGGGTGCGCAACCCGAAATGGGCGGCTATCAACTCATGGTCGCCGCCGATATTTTCCGCGGCCGCTACCGCGAAAGTTTTGAAACTCCCAAAGCCCTCGCCCCGGACAAGCCGCTGCTTTATCGCTTTGCGCTTCCCACGGCGAATCACGTGTTCCTGCCTGGCCACCGCATCATGGTGCAAGTTCAGTCGAGCTGGTTCCCGCTCTACGACCGCAATCCGCAGACTTTCGTTCCCAACATTTTCTGGGCCAAGCCCGCCGACTATCGCAAAGCCACCCAGCGCATCTACCACGCCCCCGGCCAGGCCACTTTCATCGAGCTTCCATTGGTCGCCGCGCCTTGAGGCATCGCAGTGCGAAGTCGAGAGGCAATCTGTCTTATTTCAGTGCCAAAACGGGTGACTCTTCCGCAGCGCCCTTGTTATCCTCTATGCTTTCCATTTATTTCAGGAGCGAATCTCATGCGCAACATTTTTTCGGCGATTCTTTTCCTTGCCTGTGCCGCAATTTCGTCGGCGCAGCAAAATGGTTCCGCCTCCCACTTTGACGGCAACTCGTGGTGGTCGCACGTCAAATTTCTTGCTGACGATTCGCTCGAAGGCCGCGACACCGGCAGCGAAGGTCTGCGCAAAGCGCAGGCTTACGCCGTCGAGCAATTCCAGAAAGCCGGCCTCGAGCCTGCCGGCACCAACGGCTTCTATCAGCCCATTCGTTTCAATCAATTCGAAGTCGATGAAGCCAAGTCCTCGCTCGCTCTCGTCACCAACGGCCAGGCAAAACCGCTCTCCTTCGCCGACGATGCATTCATCAGCTCGCGTGCGACGCGCAATTCCGCCACTCTCTCCGCGCCGCTGGTTTTCATCGGTTACGGCCTCAAAATTCCAGAGAAAAATCTCGATGAGCTTGCCGGCCTCGACCTAAAAGGAAAAATCGTGGTCTATCTCGCTGGCTCACCGTCGGACATTCCCACGGCTCTCGCTTCGCACTATCAGACCGCTGGCGAGCGCTGGAAGTCTCTGAGCGCTGCCGGCGCCATCGGCACCCTTACGATTTTTAATCCCGCGTCCATGGACATTCCCTGGTCCCGCATTTCCGTGAACCGCAACCACCCGTCCATGGATCTTGCCGATGCGGAGTTCAATGAAACCCCTGGGCAGCAACTCGGGGTCGCCTTTAACCCTGCATCCGCCGAGCAACTTTTCGCGGGTTCCGGCCACACGTTCGCTGAAATCGCCGCGCTGGGAAAAGACCGCAAGCTGCTTCCGCACTTCCCCTTGGCCGCTTCGCTCAAGGCTGACGCCGTCATCCAAACCAAAACTCTCGAATCCGCCAACATCGTCGCCAAACTCTCCGGCTCCAATCCCGTGCTCAAAAACGAATTCGTCGTGCTCTCCGCGCACGTCGACCACATCGGCATCGGCGCGCCCATCAATGGCGATCGCATCTACAACGGCGCGATGGACAACGGCTCCGGCAGCGCACTCGCCATGGATATCGCAGCGAGTCTTAAAGCGCATCCCGAAAAAATTCAACGTTCGATCCTTTTTCTGTTGGTCACCGCCGAAGAAAAAGGACTTCTCGGCTCGAAATATTTCGCGGCCCATCCCACGGTGCCGCCGAAATCCATCGTCGC
>WNFJ01629960.1_pt5 | contig 18634 bp, 24 predicted proteins | sample 5400461 | NCBI WGS metagenome assembly WNFJ01 (sample SAMN13153349, study PRJNA577476) | soil metagenome | isolation source: 115 cm saprolite on Douglas fir-dominated hillslope | place: USA:California | collected 2013-09-17
GCCGGCGCCGCAATTTTCTTCTCGATTCTGTTGCATGCAACGCTGACCGCGCTCGCAGGTTGGTCGGCCGGGCATCACGGCTCGACCGAGACTCCATCCGTGATGACGATTCGATTCGCGCAGCCGGCACCATCCGCGGAAATCACGCCGGCCGTGCAACCCGCACCGGTCACCGAGCCGGTCGTGCAGCCCGCGCCGAAACCGGTCGAGAAGCCGTCGAAGAAAACGGCGCCGCCATCGCCATTCGGCAAATCGCCCAAGAAAGCTGCCGAACCAGTTCCGCAACCGGTCGCGCCGCCCGCACCGGCGGTCGACGTTCCGGTCGGCGGATCGGGCGTCACGCAGCTCGAGGGCGGCGACTTTCCCTACAGCATCTACATTGAAAGGATGAAGACACTCATTGGGACGCACTGGTTTCGGCCGCAGATCGGCGAAAACACGGCGGCGATCGTCTATTTCGCGATCGATCGCGATGGCACGATCCGCGACGCGAAGGTCGAGAACGCGAGCGGCAATGGACTCTATGATCGCGCGGCATTGCGCGCGGTGTTGGAGGCCTCGCCACTTCCGCCCCTCCCCTTCGGCTACAGCGGCACCTACCTCGGCGTCCATCTCAAATTCCGATGAAACGTCATCCTGAGCGCAGCGAAAGACCTCAATTGGCGGCGGTGCATCGTATCTCGAGCTCTCCGCTCTGGATGACGGTCACGCTCCTCATCGCCAGCTCGCTTCACGCCCAGACGCAAATCCATCCGGAGATCAATCGCAATCAGTCGAGCGCCATTGTGCGCATCGCCGTTCCGCGTCCCGAGACGACCCTGCCGCCGCAGGCCGTCGACCCGTTCTTCGGTCCCTTGACGCGCGATCTGGCGGCATCGGGAGTTTTCGCGATCGCGGCGATTCCGCCTAACGTCGCAGCGAACGTAGATCTCGCGCGCGCCGCGAACGCTGAATTCGTCCTGGCGTTGAAGATTCAACAGGACGAACAGGACTACGTCCTCGAGGCGCGCCTGATCGATGCCAGCGGCGGATCGCAATTCGCGCGTCGATACCGCGGAATTCCGGCCGTGCTCACGCGGATGGCGCACATGCTGGCGAACGATCTCGTACGCGCTGTCAACGGCAAGCCGGGGATCTTCCTCTCGCAGATCGCATTCGCATCGAATCGCACCGGGCATTACGAGATCTGGTTGATGGATTGGGACGGGACGAATCAGCGCCGCATCAGCAGTCACAATGCGCTGGCGATCCTTCCGAGCTGGTCGCCAGACAACGACCGCATGGTCTACACGCTCTTCAGCGGCGGCCGCAGCGAAATGCAGATCATCAATCGCCTCGGCGGCGGACGCATTCACATCCAGACAAACCTCGGACTGAATACGTCGGCGACATTCTCGCCGCTGAGCAACGACATCGCATTCGTCGGATCGATCGCCGGCAACCCCGACATCTACGTGATTCGCGATGACGGCTCGAATCTTCGACGGCTCACGACGAGCTACTCGATCGAGTCGACGCCGGAGTGGAGCCCGAACGGGCGGCAGATTTCATTCACGTCCGGACGCAGCGGCACCCCGCAGATCTATGTGATGGACGCCGAAGGAACGAACGTCCAGCGGTTGTCCTTCGAAGGCGATTGGAACGACGACGCAACCTGGTCGCCGGACGGAGAGCAGATCGGCTACACCTCGCGCGTCAGCGGCCGTTTTCAGATTCGGATCGCGAACGTGATCACGCGGCAAAGCCGCATCATCGCCGGCGAAGGATCGAACGAGCAGCCGGCGTGGTCGCCCGATGGCCGCTGGATCGCGTTTCAATCGAATCGCAGCGGCCGATGGCAGATCTACCGAATGCGCGTCGACGGAACCGACCTCATGCAACTGACCTTCGACGGCGAGAACAAAGATCCCGATTGGTCGAAGAAGGCGGAGTGATCGTTGGCCAACGGCTAACGCTGTTATCATGCGATAAGGAGCTGAAAAGACAATGACTAAGGTTGTAAAAGCATTCGCTCTGAGCATTGTGTTGATCGCACTGGTGCTCGCGCCGGCGTGCCGCAGCAAGAAAGCGCCACAGCCGCCGAAAGTCGCTCCGACCGACACGACCGCCAGCATTCCGCCGGTGCCAGTGACCGCGACCGAAACGCGGGTCGCGAATCCGCCCGATTTCGTGCAGCCGGCGACCCCCACGGTCACCGTCGAGAATCTGCCGAGCGATATCGAGGAGCTCAATCGCGTCGCTGAACAGCGCGGATATCTTCAGGACGCATTTTTCGGATTCGATGAAGCGACGCTTTCCGCCGATGCGCAGACAGCGCTCACGACATCGGCAAACTGGCTGAAGAAAAATCCGCAATACAGCCTGCTGGTCGAAGGGCACTGCGACGAGCGCGGCACCGAGCAATACAACCTGGCACTAGGCGATCGCCGGGCGAATGCCGCCAAAGAATACATGGTCACGTTAGGCGTCGACGGAGGACGCGTTCGCACGGTCAGCTACGGCGAAGAGCGCCCGTTCGATCCGGGACACGACGAAGCGGCGTGGGCGAAGAATCGCCGTGCGCATCTCGTGATCGTCGGAAAATGAAGAAGACCTGCATCGCCCTCGCTTTACTCCTCACCGGTTGCGCCACCTCCTCCGACGTGCAGAAGCTGCAGAGCCAGATCAACGAGCTGCAGGAACAGCTGGCGCAGGTCAAGCGCACGACAGCCGGCAAAGAAGAAGTGCAGAGCGTCAATCAGCGCATCGCCGATCAGACGCAGCAGCTCCTCAAATCGAACGCCACGCTGGTCGCGAAGGTCGATCAGATCGAAGACAAGATGAACAACACGCAGGGCGCGATCGAGCAGACGAATTTCCGGCTCGATCGGATGGCGCAACAGCTCACGCAATCGCAGCACGACATCGACGATCTGAAAGCTGCCGCCGCCCGCGCCCCCCAACCCACCGCGCCCGCCCCCGCCATGCCGGGCGCCGTGCCCCAGCCTTCGGTGACCGAGGTGAATGTGCCGGCCGGGACGGGCGAGAATCCGATGGAGGTTTACCAGGCCGCCTATCGTGATTACCAGCGCGGCAACTACGATCTGGCGCTGGCGGGATTTCGCGAGTTCCTGACTCGGTACCCCAGTTCCGAGCTTTCCTCCAACGCCGAATACTGGATCGGCGAGAGCCTTTACTCGCAAAAGAAATATTCGGAGGCCATCGAGCAGTTCAACGGCGTCGTCAACAAATACCCGAAGTCAGATAAAGCGCCGGGCGCACTTCTGAAAAAGGGTTACGCCTATCTGGCCCTCAACGATCGGCCACGGGCGATCGTGCAATTCCAGTACGTGGTCCACGAATATCCCAATTCCCGCGAATCCGCGCTCGCGAAAGACCGATTGAAGCAGCTCGGAATCGATACTAAATAAAGAGGAGTATTGAATGGCTAACATTCGCTCGGCCGAGAAACAGCGCCGGCAGGCTGCAAAAGCAAGGATTCGCAACACCGCTGGAAAATCGCGTCTGAAGAGCGCGCTCAAGAAAGCGCGCGCGTTGGTCGCGGAAGGGAAGGCGGATCTCAGCAAAGGATTCTCCGAGATCGACAAAGCTGCCAAGCGCGGCCTCATCAAGAACAACACCGCCGATCGCTACAAATCGCGGCTCAGCGCAGCAGCCAAACGCGTCGCTAAGTGACGCGCGCCTGCTCCGGCAGGAAGGGCTGAAACGCTTCCATGACTTCCGCGTCGGCCGTCGTCGGGCGGCGGCTCTCGCGATCCACCCAGACATGCTTGCTGTAACCGGTCGCATGCAGGCGTTCGCCGCTTGCGTCGCGCAGCTCGTATCCGAACGTCATCGCACGTGTAAACGCTTCGGTGACGAACGTCCGGATGAGGACCTCGTCGTCGTAGTGATAGGGCGCTCGGTAGCGGCAGTTGACTTCCGTCACGACCAGGATTAGGCCGCGATTCTCGATCTCGCGATACGTGAAACCGGTGGCGCGGCAAAGATCGGTGCGTCCGATCTCGAACCACACGATGTAATTCGCGTGGTGGACGATCCCCATCTGGTCCGTCTCCTGGTAGCGAACGCGCGTCCGGCTGTCGACGAAGCGTGGCACAAAGGGAATTTAGCACGACGCGAACTCTGCTATTCTCGATGGCAGTGGGGAGAGCGCGAGTGAGGCGGATCAAGAAGTTTTCCCTGCCGATTCTCATCGGCGCCGGCACACTCGTCGCCCTTGACGTGGCGCGCCGCATTTTCCGGATGGCGCGGCTGTTCAATCCCAGCCGCGATCCGGTTTCGACGTGGAATCCTGAAGACTACGGAATCCCGCGCGAACAGTGCGAAGAAGTGTGGATGGAGACCGGCGACGGCGAATTGCTGTACGGCTGGTCTCTGCGTGCGAAAAACCCGGTGGCCTCCGCGCTTTACTGCCACGGCAACACCGGAAACCTCACCAACCCCGCGCATTTGATGCCGCACCTTCTCGACAGCGGTATCAATATTCTGTTATTCGACTACCGCGGCTACGGCCGGAGCACCGGCACGGCCACGATGAGCGGAGTCGTCGAAGACACGCTGGCGGCCGCGCGGTATCACGACACGATCCGCCCGAAGAGGCTTCCCACGATTCTTTACGGGTTCTCGCTCGGCGGCGCGATCGCGGCGCAGGTGATCCGCCGCCATCCATTCGACGGAATGATTCTGCAGTCGACCTTCACCAAATTGCAGGACGTCGCAAAGGTCGCGTACCCTCGCCTGCCAATTCATCTCCTGAGCGGCAGCGGCTTCGACACGGTGGGCGCGATCCGCGATCTGCGCGTACCGCTTCTGATTCTTCACGGAACAGAGGATCCAGCGTGCCCGTGCTGGATGGCCGACGTACTCTACGAGGCGTGTGGCTCGTCGAAGAAGATCCTTCGCGTGAACGGCGCAACACGTCGGGAATGCTCGACGCTGTCCGCACTTTCGCACACGAGTTGCCGCGCACCGCACAGCCGATCGCGAGTCCGCAACGCTTCAGCGCGCTCCGTCTGATGCGACGCTGGCTGCGTCACGTGATAGCATCCGCCGCCGCTCGACATGCAGGCCGTCGTCAAGTCCTCCCCTGTTGACGGTGCATCCGGAACAGAGATTCGCGATTGTCCGGTACCGACGCCGGGACCCGATGAAGTTCTGATTCGCGTCGCGGCTGCCGCGATCTGCGGAACGGATAAGCACATCTACCACTGGGATCCGTCCATTCGCGATTCCATGACGCTGCCGCGAATCTACGGCCATGAATTCTGTGGATTCATCGAGCGCTTCGGCGAGCGTGCGCAGCGCGAAAACTTCGCGGTGGGCGATTACGTCTCGGCTGAGATGCACGTCGTGTGCGGCGAATGCGCGCAGTGCCGCTCCGGACAGCGAAGATTCTCGGCCTCCACGGCGATGGCGCATTCGCGGAGTTCGTCAAAGTGCCGGCGTCGAATCTCATCAAACTCGGCCCATACGTCCCCCTCCGCGTCGGCGCCTTCCTCGACGCCCTCGGCAACGCCGTGCACGCGACGCAGGTGTGTGATCTCGCCGGCGCGACCGTCGCGATCACCGGGTTCGGCCCGATCGGCGCGATGGCAGCCGCGATTGCGGAACACAGCGGAGCGAGCACCGTGGTCGTGACGGACGTGAGCGATCACGCATTGGAGACCGCCAGGCGCTGGGCGGCAACTCGCGGATTCAAGAATCTTCACGAGTTCAACGTGCGCACGACAGACGCAACGAAAGTGAAGCAGGCCGTCGACGCAATCACAGGCGGAGAAGGCGTCGACGTCGTCTTCGAGATGTCCGGCTCGCCGGCCGCGATCAACTTCGGCCTCGATGTCGTCAAGATGGGCGGCACTCTCTCGCTCCTGGGTCTCCCCGCCGGCCACGCCGTCACGATCGACGATTACACGCGCAACGTGATCTTTAAGGGCGTGCGGCTGCAGGGCATCATCGGGCGCCGCATGTATGGAACATGGCAACGGATGCTCGCGCTGCTCCGGTCGGGACTCGACGTCGACTGGGTGGTTCAGGCGACATACGACTCACTGCGGGATTTTCACGAGGGCATGTCGAAGTTCGACAAGCATGAGGCGCTGAAGGTCGTCTTCTTTCCGGAAGGTGAAGCGAAGGCACAGCGACGCATGCGATGAGACGAGTTGGCATCCTCACAGGTGGTGGTGACGTTCCCGGGCTGAATGCCGCGATCAAGTCGTTCGTGTATCGATTCGACGAACAGGGGCACGAGATTGTCGGCCTTCGCCGCGGCTGGTCGTCGCTCCTGAACATCATTCCCGATGCGGCAGCCGATAATTCGGATTGGATGACGCCGCTCACGCCGCGCAATACGCGTGCGATCGATCGCACCGGCGGAACGCGGCTGCATACGTCGCGAATCAATCCGTCGATCACGAAACTCGAAGACGTTCCGCCGCATCTCGTGTCACAACTCGGTTCTCCCGACCAGCGGGGACGCTACGATCTGACCGCTGCGGCGCTGCGCGTCATCGAGTTCCTGAAGCTCGATGCGATCGTCGCGCTGGGAGGCGATGGAACGCTCAACTTCGCGCGGCGCCTGCATCAGGAAGGCGTGCCCCTCATCGCGATCCCCAAGACGATGGACAACGATGTCTACGGCACCGACTACTGTCTCGGGTTCTCGACCGCCGTCACGCGATCGGTGATGTTCATCAACGACCTCCGCACGACCGCCGGATCGCACGAGCGATTCCTTGTCGTGGAGCTTTTCGGTCGCTATTCCGGCGAGACGTGTCTGCTCTCGTCGTATCTCGCCGGCGTCGATCGCGCCGTGATCGCCGAGGTGCCGTTCGATTTGGAAAAGTTGTACTGCCTTCTCGCGAAAGACAAAAGCGACAATCCGAGCAGCTACGCCGTCGTGGCGATCTCCGAGGGGGCCACGGTCGTCGGCGGCGAGATGATTGCCACCGGCACTCCCGACGCGTATGGAAACCGGCGTCTCGGGGGCATCGGCGAAGTCCTCAGCGACTTTCTCGAAACGAAGACGACCGAAAAAGTCATCTACCAGCGGCTGGCGTATCTGATGCGCTCCGGAGCGCCGGATTCACTCGACCAGTTGGTCGCCAACAATTTCGGGAGTCTGGCCGCCGATCTGCTGCGCCGAGGAGAGGCCGGAAAGATGATGGCGGTGGTCGACGGGCGCTACACCGCTGTGCCGCTGGACCTCAGCGGTGAAGCGAAGAAGCGCGTCGACGTCGACCGTTTTTATGACGCCAAGGTCTATCGCCCGAAGGTCGCCGATGTCATGGGCATGCCCATGTTTCTGCACTAGCGGTAGCGCCAGCGGCCTCGCCGGCGGTGCTTTCTGCGCGACGGGCGCCGGCCAGCGGCCGGCGGAACAGCCGGCGAGCCGCCGGCGCTACTTCACCGATGCGTTGAAGTCGACATCGAACGAAAACATCATCGTGTTCGTTTTGATTTTGCGCGATGAGACATTCCCCGCAACGATCGCCCCCTCGCCCCTCAATGGCTTGAAGGTGTAGTTCGGATCGTCCTCGAAGTACGAGGCGTCGTACATTCCTTTCGCGTGTTGCAGGAGCACGTGCGAAATCTTGTCGGCGTGGCTGACGCACACCACGAGTCCGATTACACCGTCTGGAAATCCGTTGTCGATGTCGTCGAGCTTGAAGCCATCGGGTATCGGCTTGTCGGTGAGAACGACGCGGCGATCGTCTCTACGATGCGTGACATCGTTGGTCTGGTGCTCGACGGCGTACGCGTAGTTGAGATCGACGCGCGTGCCGTCGATCGTGACCGAGCCCTGCGCCTTGCCCGGATCGATGGCGTAGGCCGATCCGCAAAGGAAGATTGCCGCCAACAGAATCGAAAGCCGGCGCGTCATCGTAGATCCCAGTTGTTATTTGCGTCAGTGTAGCATCCCTTAGCTCAACCGCGTTTCATGCCCTTTCGCGCGCGAATGACGAGGTGGATCGGGCATCCGACGAGTCCGAGCGCGTCGCGAAAAGAATTTTCGAGATAGCGCCGATACGAAAAGTGCACCGGCTCGTCGCTGTTCGAAAAGATCGCGATCGTCGGCGGTTGAGTCTTCAGTTGCGTCGCGTAGTAGAAACGCCGAGGACGTCCCCTCACAGCCGGCGGCCCATGTTGGGCGATCGCGCGCTCGAGAATTTGGTTGAGCTCCGAGGTGCGGAAGCGTTTTCGGTAGCCCTCGATGATCGTGTCGATGCGCGGAAAAATCTTTTCGACTCTGCGTCCCGTCTTGGCCGAGATGAATTCCACCGGCGCGTACGCCAGGAATTTCAATTTGAAGCGGATCGCGTCCTCGAATTTCTTGGCGTCGTCCGGCGTGTGCTCGCCGACGTCCCATTTGTTGACCAGGAGCAACGCCGCTTTGCCGGCATCTTCGGCGTATCCGGCCACGGTTGCATCTTGTGCCGCGACGCCTTCGATCGGATCGATCATCACCAGTGCGATTTCGGAGCGCTCAATCGCCTTGCGCGCGGAGACCACCGCCAGCTTCTCGGCTTCGTCGGTTGTCTTTCCCTTCCTGCGAATGCCGGCGGTGTCGACGATGACGTAACGACGGCCGTTGCGCTCGATCTCGGCGTCGATCGCGTCGCGTGTCGTTCCTGAAATCGGAGAGACCACCGCACGCTCTTCACTGGTCAGGCGATTCAGCAGCGAAGACTTTCCGACATTCGGCCGGCCGATGATCGCGATGCGAACGGGTTCGTCGGTTTCCGGCTGCTCCTCCCCCGACTCCTCCGGCACAATCGCGGAAATCGCATCGACGACTTCGTCCACGCCGGCGCCGTGCTCGGCGGAGATCGGAATCAGTTCGTTGAATCCGAGCTCGTAAAACTCCGGCGCATTCTCGCCAACATCGCGTCGGTCCGTCTTGTTGACCAGCAGCAATACGCGCGCAGCATTTGGACGCAGCTCGGTGGCGATGTCGCGATCCTCCGCCATCACGCCTGACGCGCCATCGACCAGGAAGAGGATCAGATCGGCGGCATCGACCGCGCGCGTCGTCTGCGCGCGAATCTCCGGCGCATACGCTGACAGCGGCGAGTCGCCATATTCGAGCCCGCCGGTGTCAGTCAGCTCGTAACGGCGGCCGTCGTCGAGATCTGCGACGATCGTCAGACGATCGCGCGTCATTCCGGGAAGATCGTGGATCAACGCGCGGCGCGATCCAACCAGGCGATTGAAGAGCGTCGATTTCCCGACGTTAGGCCGTCCGACGATCACGACCCGTTTCAACGGCGCCATCTAGAACTCGAAACCGAAAATCGGAATGAAGTTCCACGCGATCCAGAACAGCATCGCTCCGACGGCGGTGTTGATGAAGTTCATAACGTGATTCGGAATGTTGCGCGTCAGACTGCCCAGCACGCTCTCGATGTAGGAGGCGAGGAAGGCGCCGACGGTCACCATCGCTATGGCTCGCGCTTTATCGATCGTCACTGTTCCGATGAAGCCCGGCCGGAGGTTGTGCAACGCCATCGCGGTGCCTGCAATCGCGACGATCAGCGCCGCGACGACGCCTGCCAGCGTCCCTTCGAGCGAGATCGCGCCGTCGGTTCCGCGCTCGACGCGGCGAAACGTCAGCGGATTGAAAGCGCGCTTTCCGATCAGTTGGCCGATTTCCGAGGCGGCTGTGTCGGCCGCTGCGGTCGCCAGTGCGGTGATTCCCATGAACAGCGGCACAAGCCCGAGGCCGCGCCAGACAGCGATGGAGCAAATCGCGGCAACGCCCACATTCGCGAACGCGTGTCCCGCCCCCCTCCGCCCGCCCTTCTCCTGCGCCAGGCCCGCGCGAGCCTTGCGCGCGTAGCCGAGTCCCGTGCAGGCCGTGCCGACGATGAAGAACGCGACCAGCGCAACGTACATCGGCGGTCCCCCGCCCAGAATAACGTGATGCAGCCGGAGAGATCGACCGTTCGCAGCGCGTAGCCAAGGATCGCGAGGATCGTGTTGAGGACCATCCATGGCCACGGGATGGGCGGATGAACGATCTCGCCGACCATCGGTTGAATCGAGAGGACTGCCAGCGTCACGGCGGCAGCGAAGGGAACGCTGATGTTGTCGTTGATGCCGAGCGGCATCGACTCGACGATGGCCGACACAACCACGGCGGCAGCGACCATCGCGAGCGACGGCGCGCCGAAAAACATGGCGATGCCGATGGCGGCGATCCCGGCCGCGATCACGAAACCGAGGAACCCGCCCCAGCTCTTGATGCGATTCCAGGGCAGCGGCGCGATCGGAACCGCGCGGCCGATGACCGTCGCGAATCCATCGCCGAACGCCAGGATCACCCACCCGACCGCCGCCAGCTCGATGTGCCAGTTGAATGTGAGGATCAGCGCACAGACTGCGAGCGGATAGAGGATGATTCCGGTGTCGTAGCCTCGCGCGTGCCGCGCCACGCTCTTTCCGACCAGCCGATGGAGCAGCAGCCAGTTTCCAATCGCGGCCAGCGCAGCGATGGCAGCCGCGATTCTCCACGGCAGCCACCTCAGCGTGATCGCGAGGAAACCGGTCGCGATGTGGATCGACTTTCGGAGCGTCTCGTTGGTCGTGTGACCGTCATCATTCATCTTTTGCGCTCATCCTTTTACAATTCGGGGATGGCTGAAGCAACGGCGCCGACTTTATCGGTCGTCATCCCCTGCTACAACGAACGCGCCACAGTCGCCGAACTGCTGCGCCGCGTCAAGCAGGTCCCGATCGACAAGGAGATCATTGTCATCGACGATAAGTCGACAGACGGGTCGAAAGACATCGTCGCGGCGCTCGCGCAACAGTGGCCGGAGATCCGCCACATCCTGCAGCCGGTGAACCAGGGGAAAGGCGCGGCCATCCGCCGCGGCATCCAGGAAGCGCGCGGCGACATCGTGCTCATCCAGGACGCCGACCTCGAATACGACCCCGACGAATACCCGAAGTTGATTCAGCCAATCCTCGACGGCCACGCCGACGTCGTCTTCGGATCGCGTTTCGAAGGCCACCCTCGGCGCGTCATGCTCTACTGGCACCGCGTCGGCAACAACTTTCTCACGTTTCTCTCGAACATCACGACGAACCTCGATCTGACCGACATGGAGACCTGCTACAAAGTTTTCCGGCGCGAAGTCATCCAGTCGATCAATCTCAAGTCGGACCGGTTCGGGATCGAGCCGGAAGTGACCGCCAAGGTCGCGAAGCGCGGATACCGCATTTTCGAAGTCCCGATTTCGTATTACGGCCGCGACTATTGGGAAGGAAAAAAAATCAACTGGAAGGATGGCTTCACCGCCATCTGGACGATTCTGAAGTTTGGCCTGCTCGATGACCCCTCGAACGAGCCGTCGACTTACAAGACGATTCGCCGGCTCGATCAGCTGCGACGCTACAACCGGTGGATCTGGGAACGCGTGCAGCCGTTCGTCGGGCAACGCGTGCTGGAGGTCGGGGCAGGATCGGGAACGATGACGCGGTTTCTGTACGGGCGCGAATTGATCGTCGCGACCGACAAGGAGACGCCGTACATCGATCGGCTCCGCAACGCGTTCCGCCGGCGGCCGGGAATCATCGTCGAGCGGCTCGACCTCGACAGCGACGACGGGCTCGATCTCTCGCGCTACGCATTCGACACCGTGCTTTGCATCAATGTTCTGGAGCACACGGCGGACGATCTCGGCGCACTTCGCCGCGCGAACCAACTTCTGCAGCCGGGCGGACGCGTCGTGATTTTCGTTCCGGCCGGCAAAGATCTTTACGGCTCGCTTGATCGTGGCGTCGGTCATCAGCGGCGTTACGAGAAAGAAGAATTGGCCGACAAGCTCCGCGAGGCAGGATTCGAAGTCGAAGATGTTTCGTATCAGAATCAGATCGCGCGATTCGCGTGGTGGCTCAACTCACGAGTACTGAATCGCCAGGGACTGCCACTCGCACAGTCGAAGCTCTTCGATCGCATGGTGCCGTTTCTGAAAGCGCTGGAAGGCTCCCGCCCATCGTCCGGCCTGAGCCTGATCGTCATCGGACGGAAGGGCGGCGGGCCGGACGCCGCGAAAAAAGAGGAAGCCCTGGCGGCCACCGGGGCCGTTTCTTGAAACGCGTCGCGCTGATTCTCGCGGGAGGAGCGGGCACGCGCCTCCGGCCACTCAGCTCCGACGAAAATCCAAAACAGTTTCTCCCGATCTTCGAAGGCCGTTCGCTGCTCCAGAAGACTTACGCGCGCGTGAATGCGCGCGTCGCTGCGACATACATCTCCACGAATGAGCAATATGCCGCGAAATGCGCCCAGCAGCTCGGAAAGGTCAACATATTGACCGAACCCTCCCGGCGTAACAATGGGCCCGCAATCGCGCTTTGCTGTCGGGAAATCGAGGCTCGCGACGGCGACGTCGTCATGGCAGTGCTCCCCTCCGATCACTTCATCGGCGACGAGAAGGAATTCGCCCGGGTGCTCGATCGCGCTTTTGCATTCGCCGAATCACATGATTATCTCGTCACTCTGGGAATCGAGCCGACGGAGCCGAATACCGGCTACGGCTATCTCCAGCTTGGACGCGAGTTGGAAGCGGATGTCATCGCCGTCGATCGATTCCTCGAAAAACCTTCGCGCCAGAAAGCGGAAGCATTTCTGCGGGCTGGAAACTACGCCTGGAACGCCGGGATCTTCGTTTGGCGCGCCAGCGTGTTTCGCAACGCGATGCAGCAGGCGGCGTCCGAAATCGCTGCGGTCACTCGGGACAATTACGATCAGATGCCGTCGATCTCGATCGACTACGCGCTGATGGAGAAGGCCCCACGCGTGGCGGCGGTCCGCGGCGATTTCGGATGGTCGGATGTCGGCTCGTTGGAAGCGCTCGAGCGCGCCGGTGTCGACGTCGACGCTTTACTCAATCGCTGAACAGCGCCGCTGCGTTTTCCCACAACACTTTTTTCTCGATCGCTTCGCCGTAACCGAGGGAACGGAACTCTTCGATGTTCCTGCGGGGGGAAGTCACGCCCGGCGCCGGCCAGTCTGTCCCCCACAAGATCTTGTCCGGAATCTCTGCGAGACGCGGCACGTATCGCGGCAGCAGCTTCGGAGGAATGCCGGAGAGATCGAGATGCACGTTCGGGTGGCGGCGCGCCAGAAAGAACGCCGTCTCGCCGTAGAGCGGACGTCCCGCGTGTGCCAGGATGATCGGAATTCGCGGGAAGTCCACGGCAACGTCGTCGATCGGCATCGGATCGGCGTAGACATTTCGCGCGCGCGGAAAAATCGACGTGCCGGTGTGAAACATGATCGGGACCTGGCGGACGTTGCACTCCTCGTAGAGCTCCGCGAGTTGCGGGAGCTCGTTGCGGTAGGCATTCGGTGAGAACTCCTGGTGCGGCGGATGGATCTTGATCATCCGTACGCCACGGTCGAGGACGCGCTGTATTTCTCCCCGGACATCGCGCTCATGACGCGGATGCACGGATCCGACCGGCAGAAGGCGATCGCGGTGCGCGCGCGTGAAATCCGCGATCCAATCGTTGACTTCGCGCGTGAAGCCCATCACGTCCGGCGAGACGTAGTTGACGCAGCAGATGCGCTCGATTTGATTGTCGTCCAGGAAGCGGATCAAGTTGTCGGCGCTGGAGAGAATCTCTTTTGCGCCGGCGTGGGAGGGGTCGTCGATCATCGACAGCGCGTCGGGTCGCACCATCCCCCACGGCTGCACATGAACATGCACGTCAAAAACACGCACGGCGCGATGTTACTCGCGCCGTGCTCGGGAAGACTGCTAAAGAACGAAGTTAGTGCTCCATTTCACCGCGATTCACACTGCCGCTCTCGCCTAGTCCGCGATCGCTGCCAAGGTCGCTGTCGCGTTCGATGTTGCCCGACCGGCCTTTATCGCCCTGTATACCACCAGACTGACTGCGGCTCGGCTCGTTGTCCCAACTGCCCGAGCTGCTACTGCCCTTGTCGAAGCTGCTTTCCGAGTCATTCTTAGAGTTGATATCGCCAGACGAACTGGACGACTTATCGCTGTTCAGGTTTTTATCTCGGTCACCGCTGTCCATTGCACGCCTCCGTTATTAAGGTTGCGGCCGCTCGCGCGACCAAATTATTAGTTGCAACCCCAGTGCCTGAAACGCGCTGAAAAATTAGCGAGTTAGCGCATTTCGAAGACGACCGAGATGGTGTAAGCGAGCTCGCGCGTGCCGCTCTGCACCGGCACCTGGCTGATCATTTCGCCCTTCGCTGCCATGACGCCGACCGGCATCGGGCGGGGCGGCGGCGCCATCTCCGATCCTTCAGTGATCATCATGGCGCGACCGAGTGTGCGTCCCGCGGCTTGTGCCAGCAACGATGCCTTCGCCTTGGCGTCGTCGAAGGCAGCCCGCAGGCCCTGATCGCGACCGCGAGCCGGGTCCGACACTTCGAAGTTGAGTCCGGACGTCTCGTTCACGCCGGCATTGAGCGCGACCTGCAACAGCCGCCCGGCAACGGCGATGTCTTTCTTCGTCACCACGACTGAGTTCGACGCCTGATAACCGACCACGCGCGGCGGCTGTCCCTGTTCATAAACCTGCTGGGGGTAGATCGAGAAGTTCGCCGTGCGAATCTCCTGATCGGTCGCTCCCGCTTTCTTCAGCGCTGCAATGACGCTGGCGATCTTGGCGTTGTTCTGGTTGACGGCTTCCTCGACCGTCGGCGCCGTCGTTTGCACACCGGCGGTGAAGCTGAAACGATCGGGGATCAGCGTTGTTTTTCCCGTGCCGGTGACGCTGATCGTTTCTGCCGTTGCGATTTCGCGCGGCGGTTGCGTCACGGTTTGCGCCGCCATCGGTGCGGCAAGCATCAAGAGCGAGAGAAATCTTTTCATGCAACCTCCAGGTTGAGCAGGTCCACGACTGTGGCAGATCCCAACGATAAAGTTCCAGGCCAGCCCGACGGACGATACTACGTCGATACGCAGTGTATCGACTGCGATCTGTGTCGCGAGACCGCGCCCGCGAACTTCGTCCGCAACGACGAGCAGGGGTTCTCGTACGTGTTCAAGCAGCCAGAGAGCTCGGAAGAAGAGACACTGTGCAAGGACGCGATGGATAATTGTCCGGTGGAAGCGATCGGCAGCGACGGCTAATGCGTCTTTTTGTCGACGCTGACCTGATCGTGCCAGTCGTCGGCGAGCAGCACTTCGATCAATTCCTGCAGTTCTTCCATGTGAAAGGGCTTCGTCAGGGCCGCCGTCATGTTGTTGCCCTTCGTAATCGTGAGGATGTCGCCTTTGCCTGAAGCCACCACCACCGGCGTCTGTTTTCCCTGCGCCAGATACCACGCAATCCATTCTTCACCGGACATTCCGGGCAGATTCAGATCGAGCAGGATCAACCGCGTATCGGGATGACTCTGGAGGAGGCTAATCCCCTCGACGGCGCCGGTCGCGGAGAGCACTTGGTAGCCGCGCTTCTGAAGAAACGCCTTGTAGAGAGAAAGCACTTCCGGATCGTCTTCAATCGCGAGGATTTTGTTCGACTTCTGGCGGCTCGACTCCAACATCATGGGCGGTCTCCTTTGCCGGGCTGATGCGATTTCCATGCTAACCTCCGGTCGCATGGGCGCTCTCTCCTGGCTTCTTGCTGCGCTCGCTGTCTTCGGCATTGCGAGGATCATTCCGTCAGGGCGCCGGTCGAATTATTTGCGCGAATTGCTCGTGGTTCTCCTGGCGGCAACGCTCTTTGGGACGATCGCAACAGCACTCGATTTTGGCGGATGGCGCACACTCGATTGGCGCTCCGCACTCTTCGTCCTCCTCGGCGCACTGACCGCCGTGGGCGGCTATCGCGCGCTCCGTCTCGCTAGCGCAGTTTGAAGCCGGCCGGGATCGCGACCGCATCCGCCGAAGCGCTGGTCGACGCCTTCAGCAGCTCGTGATTCGAATCGAGCAGCGTGCCGCGAGCGGGTCCGTTCTGATCGCTCTGCCGGCGCTGTTTCATTCGGCCGAGAAGCCCGCCCAGGGCGCCGGCGGGAGAGGACGACTGCGATTGCGTCGATGAATCCGGATCTGTTCCGGCCACCGTTTCGAAAGTCGTCTTCGTGCGGATCGCTGTGCCTTCGAATTTCGATTGCTTGTCGTTGAAGGCCTTCATCGCTTTCGCGAACGCCGGAGTGGTCGCCAGCATGGCGGCCATCTGACGCATATCTCCGATCAACGCGTCGCCATAGACCTTCTGGAGAAATCTTCGCTCGAACTCGGCGAGCTCGCGCATGGCCGGGACGCGCGGACCCATCCACATGTCGGACGTCAACACGAAGCCGCCCGACTCCTCGAGCTTCTTTCCCTTCTCGTGAACGGTGACGGTCGCTATCTCTTCGTGCGTGTTCCAACCGTTGATCGTTTCTTTGTTGCCGGTTGACTTGAGCGCGAAGTCGACTTGATATTCGGGCCCTTCATTTTTCTCCGCGTTCTTGCTCGTCTGCTGTTCGCGTTCCTTTGCGCGCGCCTTGGCGTCTTCGTACTCCTTGCGAAGCTCGTCGAACGTTTTGACCTTGTAAGTCTGCCGCCCGTAGTCGACGTAATAGATCTTCTGCTCGTCGAGATCGACGATCTCGCCGGTGTCGCCGGTGCGGCTGCTCTTGCGGTTCTTGTGGATCGTGACGTCGGTGACGACGCCTTCATGTGTGGCGCTGCGGCCGAACACGTTGATGACGCCGCCCAGGGCGCCGCCGAAGTGGAATTGGCTCTTTTGCTGGATCGAGGCGTCCGCGAGTGCCGCCGGCGCGGAGACAAGTGTAGCGATGACGAGAGCGAGAAGCGTGCGCATGGAGAGATCCCTTCCGACGATTATTTTGAAAGCACAGGAGGCTAACGTCAGGCCGGCTGTGCTGTCAATGATGGCCGTCAAAGTACGAAAAACTTCGTTGACACTACGACAAACTTCGTATAAATTTCATCGTACTAGAAGGAGACCTCATGGTTGACCGCCAGCCGCCCCGCCCCACCGACGCAGAGCTCGCGATTCTCGCTGTTCTTTGGGAGCGCGGGCCCAGCACCGTCCGCGACGTTCATGACGAGCTCAATCGCCACGCGGCGACCGGCTATACCACCGTGCTGAAGATGTTACAGATCATGACCGAGAAGGGCCTCGTCGTCCGCGACGAAGCACAGCGGGCGCATGTTTACGAGGCGCGTTACAGCGAACAAAAAACACAACGCCAGCTTCTCTCGCATCTCGTCGACCGGGCATTCGGCGGTTCGGCGGCCAAGCTGGTGATGCAGGCGCTTTCCGGGCGCAAAGCCAATCCCGATGAATTGAACCTGATTCGAGATCTTCTCGATCGTCTCGAAGGAGAAACGAAATGACGGGCGTCGAAATGATTCTGGCGGGACCTCTCGGAAGGGCGATCGGGTGGGCGTTGGTGCATTTGCTGTGGCAGGGCGTTCTGGTGGCCGCGATTCTCGCGGCGACGCTGGCGCTGCTGCAAAGACAAAGCGCGAATGCGCGTTACCTCGCCTCCTGCGGCGCCCTCATTCTCCTGGTCGCCCTCGGCATCGCAACCGGATATCGAGCTTACGATCCGGCCGCCTCGCCGGTGATGCCGGCCGCTGTCGCCGCATACATCGATGACAGCCCGCACGGCTTCCGCATCGACGATGTGGCAGAACCTTTTTGTCTCGGCGGTGACGATCGCAAACGCGCCCCTGGAGCAGATCGTCGCAATCTGGCTCGCAGGCGTCGTCATTTTGTCGGCGCGTCTGATCGTCGGCTGGATCGGGGCACATCGTTTGACGACGCGACGTTCGCACGCGGCCAGCGATCAGTGGATTCAATCTCTGAATCGCATGTGCGATTCCCTCCGGTTGCGGCGCTCCATCGCGCTTCTCGAATCGGCGGCCGTCGAAGTACCGACTGTCATCGGCTGGCTGCGGCCGGCCGTTTTGCTTCCGGTCGCCTCGCTTTCCGGACTGTCCATTCAGCAGATCGAGATGGTCCTGGCCCATGAGCTGGCGCACATTCGCCGGCACGACTTCATCGTCAATCTGCTGCAGTCGGTCATCGAGACTCTTCTTTTCTATCACCCGGCGGTGTGGTGGATCTCGGGCCGCATCCGAACGGAGCGTGAACACTGCTGCGACGATCTGGCGGTAGCCGTCTTCGGCGATCCGGTGCAGTACGCCCGCGCGCTCACGCGATTCGAAGAGTTGCGTCTCGACGCGCAGAGCGTGGTGGCGGCCAACGGCGGATCGCTCATCGAGCGCATTCATCGGCTCGTCCTCGCACGCGCCGAATCGGCGAACTGGTCTTCGCGCTGGGCTGCCGGAGCGGCATTGATCAGTGTCGTCGCCGTCATGCTCATCGCCCCTGCTCTTCCACTCTTTGCGAATCGCGAACAACAGACTCCGCAATCCACTCCGGCTCCTGCGCCCGCCGCGCCGGACAAAATGAAAGTCAAGGAGAAGGAGTGCGATAAGACGGACGCCACAATCGAAGTCGATGCCAGCGATACAGTCGACGTCGAATCCGACCAGCCGGAAAGTGACGGTAGCTCGGATGAACCGCCAATGGCGCCTATGGCCGCCGTCCATCCCGTCATTGCGCCGTATGTCCGCATCGCTCCGATCGCTGCCCTCGACATCGACAGAATCGTGTCCGATGCGCT
>WNFJ01645788.1_pt1 | contig 18634 bp, 13 predicted proteins | sample 5400461 | NCBI WGS metagenome assembly WNFJ01 (sample SAMN13153349, study PRJNA577476) | soil metagenome | isolation source: 115 cm saprolite on Douglas fir-dominated hillslope | place: USA:California | collected 2013-09-17
CCGCCAATATAGAGCTCTCCCGGAATCCCGGTCGGTACCGGCTGAAGATTGCGATCGAGCACGTACGTCACGGTGTTGGCGATCGGCCGCCCGATCGGTACCAAACTGCGGGTTGCTGCAGGTTCACAGCGATAAACTGTGCTCCATACCGTCGCTTCAGTGGGTCCGTACTCGTTAAATAGAGATGCACCGGGAACAGAGCGGTAGTGAGAATCCACCAATTGCCGGGGACAAGCCTCGCCTGCAACAATCACCGTCCGGAGAGATGCTAACTGCTCCACCTCGGCAACTTCCAGAAGTTCCGCATACAAAGAGGGAACGCACAGAGTATGCGTAATCCGATTTTCAGAAATGATGCTGGCCAATTGCCGCAGTTGCCAGTTGAACTCCGGTTCCGGCAGAACCAGCATTCCTCCAGTGCACAGAGCATGAAAGATAACTGCTACGGAACTGTCGAATCCGACCGAGGAAAGCAGGAGATATCTGCCCACTGGGTCCTTGTAATAATCCACCCGGGCGTTATTCGATTGCGACAAGTTACGATGAGTGATGAGCACTCCCTTGGGCTTGCCGGTTGAGCCCGACGTGTAAATCACGTAGGCGAGATCTTCCTCCGCGACCGTGACGGCAGGGGTCTCCGTGGGTTGCTGATCGACAACTTTCCAATCTGAGTCGAGGCAAATTACGCAGACTTTGTCTTGATTTTTTACCAGCGGCGGCAGGTGTCTCTGCGTCAGGAGTACCGGCGCTTTGCAGTCCGCAAGCATGTACGCCAAACGTTCGGCAGGATGTGAGGCGTCCAATGGCACATAAGCGCCCCCGGCTTTCAGTATCCCCAGGATGCCTACGATCATCTCAACCGAACGTTCGAGGCAAAGAGCGACCGGAATCTCTGGCCCCACTCCTTTAGTCCGAAGACGCCAAGCTAACTGGTTCGAGCGGGAGTTAAGTTCCGCATAAGTCAGCGTGGAGCCCGCACACGCTAGGGCGATCGCGTTGGGCGTCTCCTTGGCCTGCGCCTCGAAGCGCTCATGCACTGGGGGATACAATTTGCTCGGCCCGGTCCGATGCGTCAAAAGCTGTTGCTTCTCTTGTTCTGGGATGATAGGCAGCACACTAATGCGGCAACTCGGGTCGGCCACGACGGACGCCAGCAGTGTTTGCCAGTGCCCAATCATTCGCGTGATGGTCTCGGAGTCGAACAAATCCGTGCTGTAAATCACCCGGCCTTGCAAACCTTCGAGGCGATCATCCAGTACCAGGCAAAGATCAAATTTAGCTGTGCCCGTCTCCACATCGATCGCGGTGAGGTCCCAACCCGGTTCCACCACCGGTAGTGAAGGCTCCAACGACAACAGCACCTGAAAAAGAGGATTGCTGCTTAAATCGCGCCCAGGGTGCAACTCCTTCACCACTTGGTCGAAGGGTACTTCGTCATTGGACAGCACACCCAACACCACATTCCGGGTCCTTGCCAGCAGTTCGTGAAATGTAGGATCGCCCGTCAGATCGGTGCGTAGCACCACCGTGTTCAAGAAAAAACCCAGTAACTTTTCCGTTCCAGGATTGTTCCGGCCCGACGTGATGCTGCCCACCAGGATGTCTTCTTGCCCCGAGTATCGGTATAGCAATGTGTCGAAGGCCGCGAGCAGGACCATAAACAGGGTCACGCCTTCCTGCCGGCTCAGCGAGCGAAGGGCTTCGCTAAGAAGCGGTGTCAAGGTAAAGGACTGAAGAGCGCCGCGGAATGTCTGCATTGCGGGCCGTGGCCGGTCGGATGGCAACTGCAGAACCGGCAGGACACCGCCCAACTGCCCACGCCAGTAATCCATACCCTGCTTGAACTGTTCGCTTTCTACCCTCTCATGCTGCCAAATAGCGTAGTCTGCATGTTGAAACTCCAGTTCGGGCAGCGCTGCGGATTCGCCCTTGCAAAGGGCGTTATAGATGGTGACCAGTTCAGGAAGGAAGACACAATAGCCCGTCACCCCATCAAAAATGATGTGATGAGCAGTGATCGCCAGCCTGAATTCTTCTTCATCCAAACGGATTACCCGCGCCCGGAATAGCGAGCCGTGCGCCAGGTCAAACGGCTGGGATGCGTCCTGTGTGGCCAGACGCAGAGCCTCGTCCTTGCGCTCGGCGACGGGCAGGTTCCGCAAGTCTTCCACTGCCAGGTTGACCTCGAAGGGCGGATTTACAATCTGCACCGGCTGTCCGTCGACCGTGGGAAAATTTGTGCGCCAAGCCTCGTGGCGCCGAATGATCTCGGCGAAACTTTTCTTCAAGACCGTTATGTCCAGAGGCCCGCGGCGATGCACGGTGAAAGGTTCGTTGTAGACAGCGGTGTTCGGCGCCAGTTGGGCATGCAGCCACAGCTGTTGCTGCGAAGATGTAAGGGGCACTGCCGCTTCCGCGTCGCGGCGCCCGACCAGCGCGGTCGGAGCATGATCGAGGCGCAACTGCAGATACTGTTCCAGCAGTTTGCGCTTGTGCTCCGAAATTTGCATTGCCTCAGACATTTCTTAGTTAACCAGGCTCCGCTCGCGACTGCTTACGATCTTTTCACTGTCAGTTGCTGGCTCAGGCTTCACTCGCTTCAATAATTCGCCGTTGTTGAGGTAGGTGACAGACTCTCGGTTGCTGACGTAATCCAGCATCTCCCTCACTTGAGACCAGAGGTTCAATTTCTCGATTTCCCAGGGATGGCCGTACAAGTGCCAGGTACCGCCGTCGCGCAAAACACGGTCAAACAGGACCTTCCCCAGTTGCAACCAGTTCTCAAAGGAAATAAGGTCCGGCGTCGACTTCACCAGCGCAGATATCGCGCCCAGACGAATAAGATTCCTTATGTAGTTCGATCGGCGGTGGGGATACGCTTGCACCGTGGTCGGCATTTCATAAGGCGGAAAAGTCGCACCTGAAAAAAGAACTTGCGTGCTGCGCGCACCGCGATATCCAGCCCGTTCAACCTCTCGCACAACCCTCGCGTTGAATCGCCCTTTGGGATAACAGAATGTAGTTACTTCTTTTCCCAGAAGCTGCTGCAATACCAGTTTGCAACCCGCCACCTCACGGGTAAGTTCGGGCTGCCCCAGCCGGGTGAGAATCTTGTGTGAAATTGTATGAGCGCCTATCTCAAACCCGCTTGCGGAAAGCGCACGCAGATCGCTTCCGCTAAATACAGATCCTTCTCCCATTCGCGAGGTCGGAACATAAAAAGTGCCTGGAAGACCCCCTGCGCTGAGAAGTTCGGCGATCTTGAGACCGCTGGCGGAATCGTCGTCCCAACTCGTGCTGACGATCACCGGCGGACGTCCTGCAGAAGGCATATTATTCAACCGGGAAGGAGGCATGCACTAAACGGGAATCGCTTCAAGCTCACGGGGCGCCGAGCGTCCCGACCGTGAACTGATGGCAAACTCGTAAATCTCTTTCAGAAGATAAAAATTTCGTTCGGCTGTGTATTTAGCTTCAAATTGAAGGCGAGCTCCACGGCCCATCGCTTCCATCTGTTCGGGGTGATCCCATGCCCACTCTATCTTGCTGGCGAGATCGTCGGCCTCGGTAGGTCTGAAATGAAGGCCGGTACGTCCATCGGCCACAATCTCTTGCATCGAGCCCAAACGAGAGCAAATCACGGGAACACCGCAGGCAAACGATTCCGCAATTGTGACCGGAAAACCTTCATACCATTCGCTGGGAAACACCAGAAAACGCGCCCCTTTTATGGCCTCCAAGGTCGCTTCGCGTGACAATCGGCCGCAATAGGTAACGCCGCTCAACTCCGTCAGCTGAGATTCCAGGTTAACCCGATTGGGCCCGTCCCCGACGATGACGAGCGGGATTGGCTTTCGCAGCAGCTTCCAGGCTGATAGTAAGGTCGGCAAGCCTTTCGGGTCGACCAGCCGTCCGGCGAAGAGCGCATATTGCCCGCGCTTCTCCCGAAAGCCAGGATCGGGTAAGACAAAATTCGGTTTCACTCGGATCTTCGCCGCCGGGAGGCCACCATCAATCAACTTGCGGCGCGAAAATTCGGTAAGGGCGATGTAGCAGTCCACCATTTTGGCCCAGGTGCGCATTCGGCGGTGGACCTGCAGCATCAGCGCTACCGCTGTGGTACCGAGTTTCGATCCCTGATAGCAGCCATACCGCACCCCGCGCAACAAGCCATGCTGCATGCATTCCTCGCAGACATCGCCATCGCGATAGAGAGTCGCGGCAGGACAGAGCAGACGGTAGTTATGCAGCGTCTGCACGATCGGAACTCCAGCTTTCCGGCAGGCGTAATACACGGACGGTGAAATTAAGGGAAAAAAATTGTGGATGTGGACGACATCTGGTTTGACCTTCTCCAGCAGGGCGCTGAATTCCCGATACCAGCGCCGCGACCAGACGCAGTCCATGGCTACACCAATCTTCTTGAGCACGCCATCGGGATGGGTATTCTGCTCGATCACCGGGGTCACTTGCCAGCCATACTGCGTCATCAAGCTGGCTTCGGATTCGAAAACCTCGTCTTCCCCGCCGCGCAGAAGATACCGGTTGTGGACAGATATGATTTTCAAGTTCGGGCTCGTCCCTTGGTCAAAAACTAAATTGCCTTCTGGTCACAACGTCATCTCTGAAAGTCGTACTATTCGGCCGGTACCGGCTCAGCCACATTCACACCAGTAATCGTTAGCGTCGCCACCTGGCGGCCATAAAGTACAAAAGCGACCACTACGTAAAGCGCATTGGCAAAAATCATGCTCCAGATAACGCCTTGCAAGCCAAAGTAGCGCGTAGCTGGGATCCCTGCCAGCAGGGCAACTGCGCTGGCCGCGCTGTTGGCGACGAAAAGCGATCGCGGAGATTTCATGGCTCGCAGCACGATCGCCGGACCCAGGCTGGCGCTCCACACGATGGTTTCGAGACCAAACAACGGGATCAGGTAGGCGGAGCCCATATACTTGCCGGCGTACAGAAACTGAAACAGCGGCTGTCTGAGCGGAATCAGCACCGCCCAATACGCCACCGCTCCCGCCACAAACAAAGCGGCTAATTTTCGCGTAAGCGCCGAGGCCGCTTCTCTGCCCTTCTCGTCAGAAATCCGCGCTGCGTAGGGCAAAAACAACATCGAAAGCGCCGCATACGTCTGCAGTACCGGAGCCGCCAGATTCATCAGCGCCCGAAGTTCTCCCGCTGCCGCCATTCCGGAAAACGTGCTGACCAGCGGAATGTAAACGTAATTAGGAATCCAGCCGACCACACAAGTCGCCAGCGCCCAGCTGCCATATTCCCAGTGTTTGCCCCAGATCTCGCGCAATTTCGGAGCGCCGGTTGCCGGGTCCAATGCTGAATTCAGTTGCACCAGCATGACCATCGCGCTGACCAGCGCGGCGCCCCCCATGATCAGGAACGCGGTGAAGGAACTGAGCCATCCGCGCCAATATATGAGGTAGACGCCCCCCATCACCATGGCACAGTAAAAAGCGGCGCCGAAAGCGGCGGGACCCGGCGACAGCTTTAAATAAAAGCTGCGACGAGCCATGGCATGCATGCAAAGAAAAGGGGTCGCTATGGCCATTCCTGCCAATGCCACAGGCAATACCGGGGAATGTCCTAATACTGTCGCCAGCACAGCGCCGCCGCCAATTGCCAGGCCGGTCGGGAGCGAGATAGCCCAGTGGATCCACAGCGTTTTCTTTAGATACCCGCGTAGATTCCCGCGAAAAACGGAGCCGGCGAATACCGAAAGGGGCTCCAGCAGTAATGCCTGGTAGAGGAATCCGACTAGTATGAAAATGCTGAATGCTAACGCGTAGGCCCCGTACTCGTCGGGCGCAAGCCAACGAGCCAACAAGATACCTAAAAGGAAGTTCGATCCCGATATCAGGCCGTTATCCAGGATCGCAAGGCCACCCTTCTTCATCCAGCGCAGCGGCTTGCTCGAAATGCCTCCCCGTCCGCGCACGGATGGCTCTGCCGGTGTAGTTACAGGCTCTTCGACCGCTGCTGATGTGCTTTCTTGCAGACTCGATTCTGGCAATTTATATTCCTGCGTAGGGATTCAGACTTTGGAGGGTGGGCTCGGGGGAGCAATGTTTCGGAATTCCGGCGTCAGGAAGGACTGAAAACCGGGGTGCGGGCGCCTCGGACTGAGTTCTATCCAGACAGATCCGCAGCTCCGCGGCCAAGTGCCGCACATAGGGTTGTTCCAATATATTTCCGTGGTCCGCGTCGATCTCACGAATCTCGAGACCTGCGGCTGCGTACTGTCCCCATCCACCTTGAGGATCATCCAGACCGCGTAGTGTTTTTTCACTGGCCCGAAGCAAAACGATCTTGCCCGGGTAGAGCGTGGCTACATAACGGTGTTCAGCCAATGCGCAAGCTTGGCGAACATTCTTCAGGGCAACCGGCATGCGCAACATATCGATACGCCGCGTGATGCCCTTTCTGTAGCGCTTCACTCTTTTCTTCAGATATGCGAGCTTCTGCCGGGACGAGAGACCGAAGAACCGTCCCATTAACGCACCCGTGGACTGCGATGCCCCGGCGGGATAAGTGTCTACCATCACCAGCAACCCAACTTTCCGGTCCTGCGCAATCAATCGACGCGCCATCTCGAGCGCCACCAGTCCGCCGAAAGAGTAGCCGCCCAACAGATAGGGCCCCCCGGGCTGAACAGCCTCAAGCTGTTCCAGGTATCTCACGGCCATGTCCTCTACCCGTTCCAGGCACGGCTCCCTGCCGTCGAGGCCGGGCGCCTGCATTCCGTAGAAGGGCTGATCCGGCGCCATGTGGCGGGCCAGTTGGTGGAAACGGAGAACGGTGCCTCCGAGACCGTGTACAAAGAAAAATGGCGCTCTGTCGCCGAGCGGTTGCAGCGGAATCAACGAAGAATACGGAGCGGAAGAGACTTCTGTTCGCACCAGGTTCGCGAACTGTTCAAGCGTTGGAGCCTGCACCAACGAGGTCAAAAGCAGTTCCTTGCTGAAGGTTTTTTGCACTTTTCCCATCAAGCGCACCGCCAACAGCGAATGTCCACCGAGTTCGAAGAAATTGTCCCGCACTCCGATTGGCCGTCGCCCGAAAACTTGTTCCCAAATTTTCACCATCTGGGACTCGACCGCGTCGCGCGGACCGACATAGTTCTCTGGAGCCGCCATGATCGTCCGCGCCGATAGCTCACGCCGGTCCACCTTTCCATTGGGAGTGAGCGGAAGCGCCTTGAGGAAAACAAAGTCACTAGGAATCATGTACTCGGGTAGCTCTGTTTTTAGAGAACTCCTCAACTCCGCCGCCGTCGGCCTCTGCTCCAGGGCAGGCACAACGTAGCCTATCAACCGTTTCTCATCATTCTCTTCTCGTGCGATGACGACGCACTCTCGAACACCAGCGCAATTTTCCAAGACAGCTTCGATCTCACCCAACTCGACCCTGTAGCCGCGAATCTTTACCTGGAAGTCCATCCTGCCCACGAACTCGATGTTCCCCTCGGGCAGGTAGCGCGCCGTGTCTCCGGTCTTGTAAAGCCGGGCGCCAGAAGCTGCACTAAACGGGTTTGTAACGAATTTTGCCTCAGTCAATTCGGGGCGATTCAGGTATCCGCGAGCCAGACCAGGTCCACCGATATGCAATTCTCCCGGCGTTCCGATCGGGGTGGGTTGTAAGTTTGAATCCAGAATGTAGATTTCCGTGTTCGCGATTGGCCGGCCGATCGGTAAATTTTCGGGTACGGGTTTCGAGGGGTCGGGCTCATACGCAGTCGCTATCACACTGGCCTCAGTTGGCCCGTAGGTATTAACCCATCGCACGCGTTCGCCGCCCGATTTCAACCAGGCCCTGAACGCGGCCGCAGAAGCCTTCTCTCCGCCCACGATTACCAGGCGCAGATCTTTCGGAAGGTTCTGCTGAGACTCAACCAGTTCTCGCACTACCTCGTGCCAGTATGCCGTAGGCAGGTCTAACACGGTGATCTGCCGCTGCCCAATCCAACGGAGAAATTCAGAGCCTCCCATGGGTATGCGCTCGGTGCGCAGCGCCAGGGTTGCGCCTGCCACCCACGTCGGCCAGATTTCTTCGATCGCAATGTCAAAACTGATCGAAGAGAACTGCAGAACGCGATCTCTCTGCTGCAGGCCGTAGAGCTGAACCGCGGCCACATGATGGTTCACCAGGCCGCGGTGAGTCAGCAACACTCCGCGAGGTTGCCCGGTCGATCCCGAAGTGTAGATTACGTAGGCGAGATTGTCGGGAATCGCTCCTGCCCGCGGATTCTCCCGCTCCTGCCCTTGGAAAATCTCAAGACCCGGTTCCAACAACACGGTGTGTGACACGCTTGCCAGTTCCGGCACGACGCCCGACTGCGTCAGTAGGACCGCAGCCTGCGAGTCCTTCAGCATGTAAGCCAGACGTTCCCTGGGATACTCGGGATCGAGAGGCAGACAGGCGCCTCCCGCTTTGAGCACACCCAGCAGCGCGATCATGAGCTCGGGTGAGCGCTTGAGACAAATCCCAACTACCGCATCAGGCCCGACGCCCTTCTTCTGGAGATAGTGCGCCAACTGGTTGGCTCGCTCGTTCAGTTCCCCATACGTTAGTGTTCGTTCTTCCTGCACGATCGCGATCGAGTCGGGCGCCAGACTCACTTGCCCTTCGACCAGCTCATGGACGCACTTGTCAGCAGGGAACTCGGCGCCTGTGTTATTCCACTCCACGAGCACACGGTGCAGATCGGTCTGCTCCGCTAACGGCGTCAATGCCACGCTGGCATCCCGTCGGGCACCCATCACGATTGACCGCCTGCAGGCTGCGCCGGCAAAATCTTTGATTGTTCGTCGTCTGTGTTCTCCAGTTTGGCCAGGATCAGCTTCTCGATTTCTTGAGACATCTCCATCAGGGTCGGATGATCGAACAGACTAAGTAAACTTAGGTCTACTCCGAAAGCTTGCTTGATGCGCGTAATCAACTGTGTGCCCAGGAGAGAATGGCCGCCCAACAGGAAAAAGTTGTCCTTCACGCCAACATGTTGCACATGCAACAACTGAGCGAGAATGGATGCCAGGCGCTGTTCGATTAGAGTCGGCGGCGCAATGAAATCTTCATCCGGCAGGCGGTTTGAACTGTCCGGAGGCGGTAAAGCGTCGCGATCTATTTTTCCATTCGCTGTGACCGGCAGGGCTTCCATACGCACAAACGAAGCTGGAACCATGTAGTGAGGGAGCCGCTTGCTCACATGTTCACGCAGGCCAGAAGCAGTTACCTTCGAGTTTTCGCACAAGACCACATAAGCGATGAAGTTCTTCTCGCCACCCTGAGTTTCACGCGCGATAACTGCGGTCGTCTGTACGTCCGCATGACAATCCAGAGCATTTACAATCTCGTTGGGTTCTACCCGATAACCCTGGATTTTAACCTGCTCGTCGATGCGACCGAGGAATTCGAGTTCACCGCTGGGCAGGACGCGAACCTGGTCCCCGCTGCGGTAAAGGCGGTCACCCGGATCGGCACTGAAGGGATTCGAAACAAATTTTTGCTTCGTCAGCTCGGGATGGTTTCGATAACCTCGCGCCACTCCCGCACCGCCGATGTAGAGCTCCCCCGGCTTGCCTGACGCCACTTCCGTCATCTCCTCATCGAGAATATATATATCGGTATTGTCGACGGGCCGCCCGATGGACGGCGCTTGACTCGAAGAATTGGATGCGGGCGAAACCCGCCCTGATGTTGCCACCACCGTGCATTCGGTGGGGCCGTAATTATTCACTAGCATGAACGGCAGGCTGGCCGGTGGGCTGTGGTGTAGAGTATCCGCTCCGGTCAGTAGAATTCGCAGCGCCGGCTGCTTCGGCCATTCCAGCAACAGCAGGCTCTCAGCCAGCGGCGTAGGCAGGAACGCAATCGTAATCTCCTCTTCGAGCAGCCAGTTCTGCAGCTTCTGCGGATTCTGACGAACTTCCTCAGGGGCCAAGTGAACGCTCGCGCCGGCAACCAGATATGGCCACAGTTCCCAGACGGCAGCGTCAAATCCCAAGGCAGCGAGATGACTGGCACGATCCGCGGAAGTCACCCCAAAGGCACGCAAATGCCAGGACACCAGATTCGAAAGGCCGCGATGCAACACTTCCACGCCTTTGGGCTGGCCGCTCGACCCCGACGTATAAATCACATAGGCCAGATCTCGGTCATTCAATTCGCATGGCGGCGGCGCGGCACTTTGTTTTGCGATTGCTTCCGCTTCATCGTCCATAGCCACCACCCTGCATCGCCCATCAGCCAGATCTCCGGCCATCGCAGATCGCGTAATCACGACCGGTACCTGCGCATCGTGCAGCATGTATGTCAGCCGCTCGCGCGGTAAGCCGGGTTGCAAAGGTAAATAGGCGCCGCCCGCCTTGATGACGGCGAGTGCGGCGACGACCATCGACAATGACCGCTCCAGATATACGCCAACCAGGTCTCCGGACCCTGCTCCTAATGACCGCAGAAAATGGGCTAACTGGTTCGATCGTTTTTCCAGTTCCGCGTACGAGAGGGTGTGGGATCCATGGGATAGCGCAATTGCCGAGGGGTACGCGGCAGCGTGCCGCGCAACACTTTCCGGGATGCACACGCTCTGCGCTTCCACAGGCGGAATAATTTCCACGAGCCGCGGATTCGCAGGGCTCACAAATATATTGCGCTTCATTTCGTTCTCAAAGAGACTTTTCATCGCATTTCGCTGTCGGTTATTGTTCACTGATTAGGCTGCGCCGGAGCCCTTCAAAACTGCTGGAATTGTTCTCAGTAGAATCTGGAAATCCAGCCACAACGACCACTTGTCGATGTATTGCAGATCCAGTTCCATCCATTGTTCGAAAGAAACCGAGCTCCGGCCTCCGACCTGCCAAATGCAAGTGATCCCCGGACGAACACTGAACCTTCGGCGCTGCCAATCTTCGTTAAAGCCTTCGTAATCTCGCACTGGAAGAGGCCGCGGGCCCACCAGGCTCATGTCGCCGCTGAGAACGTTAAATAGCTGAGGCAACTCGTCAATGCTGGTTTTTCGAAGAAACTTCCCGATAGCCGTGATGCGCGGGTCGTTTTTGATCTTGAACACCGGGCCGCTGACCTCGTTCAGGTGTTCAATTTCCTTCATCTTCTTTTCAGCATCCGGAACCATCGTGCGGAACTTGAAGATGCGGAAGCGCCTCTTATTCAGGCCAAGACGGTTCTGCAGAAAGAAAACAGGCCCGCGAGAGGTGAGCTTGATTAATAACGCCGTGATCAGAAATAGAGGGGACAGAAAAACGATCAGGGTTAGCGAGACGACGAAGTCCAGCACCCGCTTCATCAGGACCGACGGTCCTTCGGTCAATCCTCCCGTGTAGTGAGTGATCAACGAATCGCCGGCAAAGTCGACGGCCCTCGGCCGCGCGAGCTTGAGATCGAAAAGATTTGAAGTGAAGCGCAGCACGATGCCCTGTTCCTCGCACAGCGCAGCTACCTCGGAAGCGTGGGAGTGCAGCGATCGCATCGGCAGAGCCAGCACCACCTCATCGACCACGTTCTCGCGCAGAAAACTCCGCAGTCCATCGAAATCGCAAATTAGCTTGTAGCCCGAGTTGCGAAACTCCTGTGTGCCGGCCCATTCCTCGTCCACGAATCCGATAACGCGATAACCCGACTCGCCTGTACTCTCAATTCTCTTCACAAACTGGATGGCCCTGGCGTTTGTTCCCACAACCACCATATCGCGCAGATTCCGACCTCGTAACCGTGCGCGCTTCAGGACATGACGCAGGACCAAGCGGCTCAGCATCGTACCTGCGGCGCTTGCCACCCAAAAAGCTGCCCCAAAAACAAGCGTGATCATGCGAATGTGAAAAATCGCCGCACCCAGCATGATGGCCAATGTCCCCACCGTGCTCGCCTTCACGATGTCACGCATTTCCTCCCACCGGCCGGAAAGTCTACGGGAGGTGTATATCCCGAAGACCGAGAAGACCAGGTGCCACACCAGCAGCATGCAGGAGAAGATTACGAAGTTCCCGATCTTCACCCGCATGGAGAGAAATTGTTCCAATCCCACCCATCCACGTGCCTGGGTAGCGGCCACTGTACCCAGCGCAAACGAAAGCACCATAAGCGCCAAATCAAAAAGTTTTAGAGTGTTCAACAGAATCTGCCGACGAATCGTACCCACTTGGAAAACCTCCAGAATCTGGCCGGTAGCCGTGCAGCTTAGAAATGTCGGGGGAGGTGCACTCGAATCGAGTGCTGGCGACCAATTGAGGACGGTGCTCACACCGCTGGCCGGTGTTGCGCAATCATTACTGCTCTATTTCTTCGATTTCGCGATTACAAGCTGTTCGATCGTATCGACGCTCTTGAGGTTCTCGGGGTTGATTTCCTCATCGCTGATTCGTACCCCGAAATCTTCCTCCAGAAAAGATACGAGGCGGAAAATTCCGAGCGAGTCGATCACTCCATTGTCCATAAGCGACTCGTCATCTTGGAACGAAGTAATACCTTTGACGCTGGCCAGATTCTCCAGAATAAAATTTCGGATCTGATCTTTCAGGACTGATTGGGCTGTCTCTCTTGCGGTCGTCATAACAGATTGTGCTCCTCCTAGGGCTCGGTTGATTAATGGGAATTAACTTTTCGTTGAAGATACGGGGGGTTGGTTACATCCTTTGACCAGGTTAAACCGGTAGCGCCTCTCTCAGGCGCACGCGGTCGACCTTGCCGGTAGAGGTCTTAGGCAGTTCGGTCATGAATTCAATGAATTCGGGGATCATATACTTTGGAATTCGCGTGGCACAGAATTGCTGCAAGTCCACTGGCTTGAGCGTGTTGGATTCATGCGTCGAAATGACAGCTTTGATCCTATTTCCTATGACGTCATCGGGAATCGCAATCGCCGCCGCCTCCCTCACTCCGGGGTGACTCAACAGTGCGCTCTCGATTTCTCCCAGTTCGATACGATATCCCCGGCTCTTGATCATGCTGTCGCGACGGCCGATAAAGTAATAGTTCCCATCCTCCGCCAACGTGACCAGATCTCCTGTCCGGTACATCTTTTCCTCGAATTGATCTTGAAAGCGATTGGGAACCACCATCTTCGCAGTCTTCGCCGGGTCCGCCCAGTAACCATAGGTGACCGCTGGACCTCGCACATAAAGTTCGCCCGTCTGGTTGGGACTGGTAACAATCTGATCCTGATCAGTGACTGCAAATACTTCGGTGTTCTCGCAGGCGATGCCGATCGGCAACTTATCCATGCTGTCCAGGCGCGAGGTCTCTACCTTGTAATACGTACACACGTTGGTTTCGGTGGGGCCGTAAAGATTGTACAAATCTATCCCCGGAAGCAACTCGGAAAGCTGACGCACGTATTTGATCGGAAAAACTTCTCCAGCAAACAGGATCGTCCGCAGGCAAGAAAGCTTTTCGCGCCGCAGGCTAGCGTGCAACATCAGCAAAATCAAGGCAGAGGGAACGGAATACCAGACTGTAATACCTTTGGCTTCGATGAAATTTGCCAACGTGGTCGGAAACAGCGCAATGTCTTCTGTAATCAGGTAAACCGTTGCGCCTGCCTCGATGGTGTTGTAAATATCAAATACCGAAAGGTCGAAATGCAATGGAGCATGATTGGAGAGACGATCTTCGCTGGTGATCTGGAATGTCGCCGCACCCCATTCGATGAAGGTTAGCGCGTTCTGGTGCGACAGCATCACTCCCTTGGGACGCCCCGTTGAACCGGAAGTGTAGAGAATGTAGGCTAAATCAGTTTCCGTGAGCGCGACCGACGGGCCATTACCCGCCGGAAATTCCTGCAACATCCCCCAAGGCACGATCCCGCCGCCGTTGCTGGATTTCAATTCCGCATCCGTCAGCACAGAGAGATCGAGCCGCCCCAAGGTCGCGGCATCCAATCCGCGGCGCTTCTCGTTATTCGTAATCAGCACTCGAATACCACAGTTTTCAATGATGTAGCCGATGCGGTCTGCCGGCGCTTGGGCATCCAGCGGGACGTACACTCCTCCCGCCTTGAGCACCCCCAACATGCTAATCACAGATTCGACCGACTTCGGGAAATACAGCCCGACGCGATCGCCTTTTCTCACGCCGCGTCTTCGCAGAAGATGCGCGAACTGGTTCGATCGCTCGTCCAATTCCCTGTACGTGATGCTGCGCCCGCGTGCCCAAACCGCAGTTTTGTCCGGATAGCGAGATGCACTCTTGCTCAGCAGTTGTTGAATTATGTAGGCCATGATTTTCTAGGTTGGAGAACTCTTTAAGGCGTGCCCTCAGAGCCCCTGAAACCCCGCGATGATTACTTTCTGGATTTCAGAGGTGCCGGAGTAAATTTTCCCGGAAATGGCGTCGCGCAAATCGCGCTCCATTTCGTACTCGGTCATATAACCGTAGCCGCCGTGGATCTGGATTGCATCGAGGCAGGTCTGGACGGTGGCTTCGCTCACGTAAAGTTTCGCCATCGAAGCTTCACGCAGCGCATGCCGCCCCTGGCTCTTCAGCCAGGCCGCTTTGTACAGCAGCAGCCGGCCGGTCTCCAGCCGGACTTCCATGTCGGCAACTTTGTTGGCGATGGCGGAGTATTTTCCGATCGGCTGGCCGAACTGTTGCCGCTCTCGCGCATACTTCACGCAGGTTTCGATCAGCCGCTGCATCATGCCTAAATGGCTGGCCAGAATGCAGGTACGCTCCCACTCCATGGAGTGAGTGAAGATCGCCTGCCCGCTTCCTTCCTTGCCTACGATGTTTTCCGCCGGGACTTCGCAGTCCACGAGAGCGACTTCCGACATGGGCGAGGTGCGCAAACCCATTTTATGAAGCTTCTTGCCTACCACCAGCCCGGGAGTTCCCTTCTCCACCAGGAACCCAGTCACTCCGTTCGCTCCCTTTGAAGGGTCGACGTTGGCGAAGACGATGAAAAGATCACCGTGGACCGAATTGGTGATGAAGGTCTTCGTGCCATTAATCACGAAGCGGTCGCCCTTGCGTTCGGCGCGAGTGCGCAAGCTGTAGGCATCCGAACCTGACATGGGCTCGGTCATGCAATGCAGCCCAATCCATTCGCCGCTGATCAGCCGGGGCAGGTATTTGCATTTCTGCTCCTCGGTACCGAAGGCAAGCAACGGAATCACTGTGGTCCACATGTGGGCGTTCAGCGAGAACAAGAACCCATTGTCCTTGCAGCCGTAGCCGAGAGCTTCTAGCGCGCAGACTGTAGTCAGCGTATCCGCCCCACCGCCACCATATTCGGTTGGAACCGGCAGACCCTGAATCCCGAACTGCGCGCATTTTTTCCAGAACTCGAAAGGAAATTCTTCCTCCCTGTCGCGACGTTCCAGATCGTCGTTCAACTCCGTGCGTGCAAACCGTATAACTTCTTTCCGAAACGCTGCTTGCTCTTCTGTCCAGGCAAAATCCAAAGTTCGTCCCCTCGTTCTGGTCTAGGCGGAAGCCGTCTGCTCTGACTTCTCTGTCTCTTTCTCGTGAATCTTTGGATCGGTTCCATTCCGTTTCGCTTCGCTGCCATTCGGTTTCGGTTCGGCGCCGTTCGTTTTGCCTGCGGGCTGCAGGGCTCTCCACGGAAAGCGCCGTGGCTTCCCGCCAGGCAGCTTGATACGCGCCGGCACGCCCATGATCGTGGTGTTGTCCGGAACGTCGGTGATCACCACACTGTTGGCCACAATCACGACGTTGTTGCCGATCTTCGCATCACCCACGATCTTGCAGCCGGCGCCAAAATAAACGTTATCGCCCACTCCACGGCATCCAGAGCCGATCAATACACCCGATTGGAACGTTGCGCCCTCGCCAATCTTGACCGGCGGAATGTAAACGCCGTGCAGTGAGTGAATGACTAGCCCTGGTCCGATCTCGGCATCAGGCGAAATGAAAACTCCCAAAAACAACTGATTGAACCGTTGCCAAAAAAGTGCCGGAATTATCAACAACTGTCGAACCACCGGGATCTGAAGCTTGAGAGCCCAGTGCGAATAGCGGTAACACAGCAGTGCCGGCATTTCGACGTGAAGCAGGACCCGCCACCATCCCTTTTCCGACACACGGTCGCCCATGGCGGCTTGAAAATCAGCGCGTAAATTATCAAACATTTGGATTCTCGGGTGTCTTGTTCAATTCTTGAATGGTTGTCGAAGCGGAATATGTCACGTACTTGCCAGGCTAAAATTTGCGGTAGATCGATTCTGGAATGGGGAAGGTCCGTTGATTCAGGACGGCGCCCAGCACTCTGGCTCTCGCAGCTTGCAGTTCATCCAGCGCCTTCTTCGCGGATTCACGCCGCGACGAGTTCGCTTTCAATACCATCACCACCCCATCCGAAGCACATCCCAGCACCACCGCATCGTTACAAATGCTCAGCGCGGGACTGTCAATCAGCAGATAATCGAACTCGCGGCCCAGCTCCGCCAGGCGCAGCCTCATCCGATCGGACGTGACCTGGGCTTGGGAGTCTTTCTCCGTCGAACCACAACTTAGCAGGTGCAGATTCGCGCGCGAAAGCGGCCGCGTAAAATTAGCGATCGGCTCGTTAAAACGCAAAGCATCGGTAAGCCCGTAGTGGTTTGGAATGTCGAACATCTCATGCAGAGAGGGCTGGCGCAGGTTCGCATCAACCAGGCAAACTGAGCCGGCTATCTGTCCCGCCAAAACTTCCGCCGCCCGCGCACACATCCAGCTGCAGCCGTTCCCCGGTTCGGTGCCCACGAAAACTACCGCTCGCGGCGATTCTGTTCCCGACAGCAAGAATAACCGCTGCACTAGCTTGGTTACTTCTTCTAATTCCTTCTCGCCGATATTCAGCGGTACGGTGGGCGAGGTCAACGGAGCCGTCGCCACGCTCTCGGGCTCGTCTATGCCCGTGACCGTTTCCTGCGAGTGGAAGATCTCCTGCTCTTTTCCGAATTTTTGCAGAAGTTCAAAATTTCGACTCATTAGTATTTAGCTTTCCCCAGCGGTCAATTTGACGGATAGAAAACTACTCTCAGTTTACTCGGACTACAAGATTAGTCAGCACCAGCTTTTAAGATTGCCAACCTTTAAGTGATCGCGCCATCTGCTCCAAATAAGCTCGCGCTTGCTCAGGCGTCAGAGACTCGTCGCTGCCTACCTGCTTCGGCGGCCGACGCCCCAGCGTTGTATCTGCCGCTACAGACATGGCCGTCGCGCGACCGCCTTCCCGGGGTTGCGACATGTGTTGTGATATATCCAAGTCGGAAATCACTTCCTGCACAATCGCCGCATCGATCGTTGTTTTCCGCAAAGCGCAGGCCAGCGACATCGCGCTGAAACAGAAATTGTTGATGTTCCGTGGGATTCCTTCGGTAAATTCCGCAACGCTCGCCAAGGCCGACGGAGTGAACAAGTTTCCGCCCTGGTACCCGGCCACCCGCAGACGGTGTTGAATATAGTTCCCGGTATCGCTCACTGCGAAGGGTTTCAGGCCGCTCACCAGAGAGACACGCTGTCGTAACTGAGCCATATTACGGCTCGCCAGCTTGTCCGCGAGCTCGGGCTGGCCGGCCAACACAATCTGCAACAATTTAGCCCGTGGCGTTTCAAAATCTGACAGCAGCCGAATTGTCTCCAACACCGACGGATCCAGATTCTGCGCCTCGTCAACTACGACGATGAACCGGTTCCCCGCCCGAGCCTCTTGCAGCAGATGCCGGTTGAAATCCTCGTGCATACGGACAAAATCGTGGTCCCCGGTTTCATACCCCAGTTCAGCCAGCAGGAAACGCATGAACTCCCGCGACGTACACTGGGTCTGAAACAAAAAGGCAGTGCGCGCCGAACCACGGAACTTCTCCAGCAGGTGGAACAGCAGGGTGGTCTTGCCCATGCCCGGCATCGCGATCAGGGCTAGAAATCCGCGGCCGGTCTCGATGCCATAAAATACCGATGCTAGTGCTTCGCGATGAGCGGGACTGAGATACAAGAACCTTGGATCCGGCGTGACTCCGAAGGGCTGTTCCCGCAGACCGAAGAATTTCAAGAACATTCCTAATCTCCCTTATCGCTGCTGGACGTACTCATCGACTGCGGAACCGCTGCTGTTGCCCTGATTCTGCCCCTTGTGGCCATTTCCATTGCCATTTCGCTCAGACTGGCCGTTGTAATGCCGGGGAACGGATGCCAGCACCGGAATGTTCAATTCAGAAATAACTTCGGATGGCGTGCGGAACGAAGAGTCCATGTACTCGACCGTGAACACTATTCCCAGGCTCACTGTAGCTGACAACAACACCCCGACTATCGCGAATATCACGGGTGAGTTCGTGGGAACCAAGGGGACATTTGGACTTTCCGCGACCGCGACGTTCAAAATTCGTCCCTCGTCGAGCGCATCCGCCATGCGCGCTTCCTCCTGTTTGCGCAGGTACAAAAGATAGTTCTCTTCACTGGTCTTTGCGGCTCGCGTCAAATCCTGATGAATCAAGCCCTTCTCTTCCAGGTTGCGGGCGTTCGCCTCATAAATTTTGACGATAGTCGCGGTAGCGGCGGCGCGGGCTTGCAAGGCGCTGTAATCGGACTGGGATTTAGCCAACTCGGTCCTGATCCAGCTATAGGTCGGATTCTGGTCCGTGGTTTCTTCCTTGAGCGGCTT